>Ga0335070_10000133_pt1 | contig 83682 bp, 83 predicted proteins | sample Lox_Sample_13_FD_206722 | JGI IMG/M metagenome (GOLD analysis project Ga0335070, IMG submission 206722) | Soil microbial communities from Loxahatchee National Wildlife Refuge, Florida, United States - Lox_Sample_1.3 | ecosystem: Environmental > Terrestrial > Soil > Wetlands | place: USA... | reverse complement strand
CTCGGAGATCTCGAGCGCCTGGGCGACCAGTTCGTCGGTCGTCTTGCCGCGGGCGGAGAGCACGGCGACGACGCGGTTGCCCGCTTCGCGGGCGGCGACGATGCGGCCGGCGGCGCGCTTGATCTGCTCGGCGCCGGCCACCGAGGTGCCGCCGAACTTCATCACGACGATGTCCGAGGTCGCTGCGCTCATCCGAAGCTGAGGATAGGCGAAAGGTGTTCACGCCTCTCCGACGCCGCCTGTGTCCGCGCTCGCACGCTCAAGCCGTGCCTGAGAGCGCCGATAACTCCGTTCGTGGAGCCAAAGACCAGCACCCTGCCGATCGCCTCGCTCGATGACGCCTCCCCCCAGGGCGCGCGACTGCTCGTCGCCAGCCGCCTCGCGACCAGCCTCTCCTACGCGCAGACGACCAAGGAGGTCGCCGCCGAGGCGGTCGCGCTCCTGCACGAGTCCTTCGACTACTACCTGGCGGTGATCCAGCGGCTCGACCCCGACGGCAACCTGCGGGTCGTCGCCGGCGCCGGCCCGCTCGCCGACGGCCACGCCGACTTCCTCGCCTGGGAGCAGCCGGTCGAGCTCGGCGTCAACGGCCGCGTCGCGCGATCGGGGCGGGCGGCGATGATCAACGACACCCGCCTCGACTCCGACTACCTCGCCCGCAACCCGCGCACCGACCCGGGCTCGGAGCTCTCACTGCCGGTCTCCGTCGCCGGCTCGACCTGGGGCGTGCTCAACATCGAGCAGGTCGAAGCGGGCGCCTTCGCCGAGGAGGATCTGCTGCTGGCGCACGTCGTCGCCGCCCAGGTCGGCGCCGCGATCCACCGCTGCCAGCTGGTCGAGGAACTCGAGGGCGCCTTTCTGACCACCGTCGGCGTCCTCTCCGACGCGGTCGAGCTGCGCGACGCCTACACCGCCGACCACGCCAACGAGGTCGCCGACCTCGCCGTCGCCGTCGGCATCCGCCTCGGCATGGCCGGCGTCGAGCTCGACCGCCTTCGCTACGGCGCCCTGCTCCACGACGTCGGCAAGATCGGCGTCCCCGGCGACGTCATCCGCAAGCCGGGCCCGCTCAGCGCCGAGGAGCGCGCCCTGATGGACGAGCACACCGCGATCGGTGCTCGCATGCTGCAGCGCATCCCCTTCCTCGCCCCGGTCGCCCCCCTCGTCCGCTCCGCCCACGAGCGCCACGACGGCGGCGGCTACCCCGATGGCCTCAGCGGCGAGCAGATCCCCCGCGGCGCGATGGTGATCGCCACCTGCGACGCCTTCCACGCAATGACCTCCGACCGCAGCTATCGCCAGGCGATCGGCCGCGAAGCGGCGATCGCCGAGCTGCGCGCCCACGCCGGCACGCAATTCGACCCGGTCGTGGTCGAAGCCCTGATCGCCGAGCTCCAGTAAAGCCTGACCCACACCTCCACGGGCAGGTAGGTGTGCGGGTCAGGCCGAATTCGAGGCGTTTGAGGGCAGGATTCCGTCTGCTTCTCACCGCTCGTCACTTTGTACGGCCTATAGCACGTACAAAGTGACGAGCGGCGTTCGAACCCTCCCCAAACGTGACCCGCCGTCAAAGTTTCAGTCGGCCCCGCCGAGGTTGCCGAGCATCGCCTGTTCGGCCATGCGGATGAGGCCGAGGCCGCTGTGCGGGCGCATGTCGCTGCTGCGCACGCGGACGTGGGAGCCGTGCGGGCCGACGACCTCGACGATCGTGCAGACGTCGCCGATCTCGCAGTCGTCGCCGTAGTCGTTTTCGATCGCCTCCATCTGCTCCGCCACCACCTGACCGACCTTGCTCTGATCGAGCGCCATCCTCGCCCCTCTCCTCGATTTCGTCGCGGAATCCTCGCGCCGCCTTTCCCTGACCTTATGTGATCGGAATCACCTTCCGATGATATATCTGCTAGATATATAAGACAGAGATATGGAGACGCTGAGCCCAACCGCCTACGTGATCCTCGGGATGGTCCGCAAGGAGCCGAAGTCCGGCTACGAGATCAAAGCCCTGGTCGACAACTCGACCCGCTTCTTCTGGGCGGCCTCCTACGGCCAGATCTACCCGGAGCTGAAGCGGCTCGACGAGGCGGGTCTGGTGGTCGGCGTCGACTCCCCCACCGGCGGGCGGCGGCGCACGGTCTACGAGATCACCGCCGACGGCGAAGAGGAGCTGAAGGCCTGGCTGCGACAGCCACCGGCGACCTTCGAGATGCGCGAGGAAGGGCTGCTGAAGCTGTTCTTCGCCGAAGCGCTGCCGGCGGCCGAGGCGGCCGAGATCGTGGCCGCGATGCGCGCCCACCGCGAAGCGGTCAACGCCCAGCTGCGCGAGCTGCAGAAGCTGAAAGAGGGGGTCGACGACCCCTACCCCCACATCGTCCTGCGCTGCGGGATCGAGTTCACCGACTGGTTCGCGGGCTGGTGCGAGCGGATCGAGGCGGAGCTGCTCGAGGTCGCCCGCAAGGAAGGGAGCAAGTGATGTTCGACGCCCTCGCCCGTTTCGCCGATCGCCGCGCCCGCCGGATCGGGATCTTCGCGATCGCTTTCTTCCTCCTCGCCGGCGCCCTCGGCGGCTCCGTCGCCAGCCACCTCGACCCCTACGGCGCCGAAGACCCCGCCAGCGAAACGGTCAAGGCGCGGAATAGCCTCGAGGCCGCCGGCTGGCGCTCGCCGGCGGTGATCGCGGTGGTCGAAGACGCACCGGTTGCCGACCCCGCGACCCGCGCCCGGGTCGAGGCGCTCGAGGACCAGGTCCGCGCCCGCGCCGACGTCGCCTCGGTCAGCGGCTACTACGACACCCGCTCGCCCGCCTTCGTCTCCGACGACGGCGACTCGACCTACTTCGCGGTCGCGCTGAAGCCAACCGGCGACAAGGAAGTGCAGGACGCCGGCGGCGAAATCGCCGACCAGCTCTCCGCCCACCCGGGCGTCCTCGTCGGCGGCCTCGCCGTTGCCCAGAAGCAGGTCAACGAACAGGTCGAGAAGGACCTGCGGATGGCCGAGCTGCTCGCCTTCCCGCTCCTCTTCCTGCTCTCGCTGCTCTTCTTCCGCAGCCTCGTCGCCTCGGTCCTGCCGCTGATGATCGGCGGCCTCGCGATCGTCGGCACCTTCCTCATCCTTCGCCTCGCCAGCGAGGTCGCCTCGATCTCGATCTTCGCCCTCAACCTGACCACCGCCCTCGGGCTCGGCCTGGCGATCGACTACAGCCTCTTCATCGTCTCCCGTTACCGCGAGGAGATCGCCAGGTCCGGCCCCGGCCTGGCGGCGATGCGCCGCGTCCTCGCCACCGCCGGGCGCACCGTCTTCTTCTCCTCGCTGACCGTCGCCGCGGCGCTCGCCTCGCTGCTCGTCTTCCCCCAGCGCTTCCTCTACTCGATGGGCCTTGGCGGCGCCCTGGTCGCGCTGCTCGCGGCGACGATCTCGCTCACCGTCCTGCCCGCCGTCCTCACCCTGCTCGGCAACCGGGTCAACGCCGGCGCCCCGAGGTTCCTCCAGCGCCGCGCCGCGGCCGACGCGCGGCCCGCCGAGAGCGGTTTCTGGTACCGGCTCTCGCGCTTCGTGATGCGCCGCCCGGTCCCGGTCGCGACCCTCAGCGCCCTCCTCCTCATCGTCCTCGGCCTGCCCTTCTTCGGGATCAAGTTCAACACCGTCGACCCGACCGTGCTGCCGCAGTCGGCCAGCGCCCGCCAGGCCTACGAGACGATCAGCGACGAATTCCCGCCCTACCACGACACCCCGATCTGGGTCGACCTCGAGGGCGCCACCCCGGCCCAGGCGGGCGCCTACGCGGCGCGGGTTCGCAGCGTCGAGGGCGTCAGCGAGGTGCTGCCGCCCGAACGTCTGAACCGCGAGGTCACCGCGGTACAGGCGATCTCGGCCAACCCGTTCGCCTCGACCGCCAGCCAGGACACGGTGCGCGCGATCCGCGATCTGCCCGCCCCGCCCGGGGCCAGCGCCCGCGTCACCGGCGCCAGCGCCGACTTCATCGACTTCCAGGCGAGCCTCGCCAGCCACCTGCCGATCGCGGTCGCGATCATCGTCGTCGCGACGCTGGTGATCCTCTTCCTGATGACCGGCTCGGTGGTGCTGCCGGTCAAGTCGCTGCTGATGAACTTCCTCAACCTCAGCGCCGTCTTCGGGCTGCTCGTCCTGATCTTCCAGGACGGTCACCTCGAAGGCTTGCTGGGCTTCACCAGCCCGGGGGCGATCGAGCAGACGATGCCGATCCTGATCTTCGCCGTCGCCTTCGGCCTCTCGACCGACTACGCGGTCTTCCTCCTCTCGCGGATCAAGGAGGCGCGGGACGGCGGTGCCTCGGACTCCGAGTCGGTCGCGATCGGGCTCGAGCGCACCGGCCGCATCGTCACCGCCGCGGCGCTGCTCTTCGCCGTCGCGATGCTCGCCTTCGCGACCTCGAAGATCATCTTCATCAAGGAGAACGGGGTCGGCACCGCGCTCGCCGTCCTGATCGACGCCAGCATCATCCGCGCCCTCCTGGTCCCGGCGCTGATGGAGCTGCTCGGCAAGTGGAACTGGTGGGCGCCGGCGCCGCTGCGCCGCCTGCACGAACGGATCGGGGTCGGCGAGGGCGGTTCACAACCGCGGCCGCGGCCTGAGCTAAGTTCAGCCGATCAGCTCTGAGCGCAAACCCGAGCCCCACCCGCAGGACCTGCTCGCCGAAGCGGTCGACGCCACCCGCCGCACCCACCTCGCCAACGAACGCAACCAGCTCGCCTGGTGGCGGACCGGGCTGGCGGCGCTGGCGGTAGCGATAGCCGTCGGCCGCGTCGTCCCCGACCTCGGCGACAGCCATACCCGCTGGCCCTATGTCGTCACCGGCATCGGCTTCGCCCTCTGGGGGATCCTCGCGATCGGCTACGGCAGCCTGCACCAGGCGGCGGTCGAGCGGGCCCTGGAAGCGGGGCGCTTCCCCAGCTCCCGCGGCTGGCCGGTGGCCGTCCTTTCCGTCAGCGGCCTAGGCCTGGGATTACTGACCGCGCTGCTGATATTGCTCGACTGAGCGGCCGCGACCGCCGTCCCAGCGGTGGGAATTCTTCCTGTTCTTCGGTCACCGCGTTGAAGACGCCTTCTTCGAAGGCCAGCGATTCGGCGGCGTAGCCGGTCGCTTCGAGTTCGAACAGTTCGTCGATCGTCGCCAGCAGCGAGAAGTGGTTGTAGCGAACGGTTTCGTTGACCGAACCCGGTTCGACGAAGTTGGAGATCAGCAGCATCCCGACCTTGCCCCCTCCCCCGCTCGCCTTGACCCCGTCCGCTCCCACTTCCGAGGGCGGCGGTTCGGGCAGGTTGAGGTAGGTGGGGTTGCCGCAGCAGGAGCTCGAGTCCGGCGTCGCACCGGTCTGGCGGGCGAGGCTCGAGGTGATCAGGATCAGGCCGCCTTCGACGTAGGCGGCCGATTGCTCGATTTCCGGGATCAGCCGTTTCAGCGTTTCTTCGGCCGCCGCCGGGCCGGCCACCGCGTTCGGTTCGCAGGGCGTTTCGCCGCCCTTGTGGCAGGCGTTGGGGACGATGTAGGCGAGCGCCGGGAACTTCTTGCCTTCCTTGACCTTGAGATCGGTCGCGAGCTGTTCGAGATCGACGTCGGCCTTGGCGCATTCTTCGCCGTCGATGATCGAGTGGAAGTAGACGAACGGATTGCGCCACGTCTCGTAGGCATCGCCGGGGACGGGTTCGTGGCTGTTGTCCGGCGTGCCGAGGGTCGGGTGGCGGCAGCTCGTCGGCTGACCGGCGGCGCCGCCCTTGGCCATGTCCTCGACGTAGGCCTTCCACTTCAGTTTCTTTTCCGCCAGCTCGCCGGCCAGGGTTTTCGCTTCGGCCGGGTAGACGCAGCCGTTGCCTTCGACCTGAGAGGCCGTGGCCGAGACCGTGCCGGGAACGACGTCGCCGTAGTTGGGACAGTTGGCGGCCGTTTCCGGGGTCGGGCCCTGGCCGCTGATCAGGGCGATCTGGTTGGCTAGGTCGCTGCCCGCGACCGCGTAGTAGTTGGGCAGCAGCTCCCCCAGAGCGGGGAGTTCTTTCGAGAAGTAGGTCGAGGTCGAAGTGGCGCCGAAGGTTTCTTCGTAGCCGTTTTCGCCGAGCACGATCAGGAAGACGTGTTTGACTTCGGGCAGGCCCGCCGGTTCTTCGTATTTTTCTTTTTCTTCTTCTTTTTCGCCGCCCCCGGGGTCTTCTTCTCCGCCTTCTTCTTCGATCACCGGGGCTTCTTCGGGGACGACCGTTTCGGCCGGCGTTTCTTCGACTTCTTCGGGTTCGGCTTCGACTTCTTCTTCCGGTTCTTCTTCGGGTGGCGGTGGCTTCGGTTCCGGTTCGACCAGGACCGTGGTCAGCCCGGCGCTCTGCGCGAGCTGGCTCGTCGCCGACCCGATCGCGACCCCGAGTGCCAGCATCGCCACGACCGCGACCGAGGCCGCGCGCGGCGAGGGCATCCAGCTCGAGCGGGCGAAGGGCCAGCCCTGAGACTCCAGCGCCTCGGCCTCGGTGCCGGCGGCGACAGCGCCCACGGCCGCTCCCGCAACCGCGGCGCCGGCAACGGCCCCGGCGCCGGTCTTCTCGGCGGCGGTCGGGGTGTCGGCTGGCTTGCCAGCGGCGCGAGCCTTGATCAGGTTGAGCTGCTCGGCGACCGCACCGGGCAGGGCGCCGAGACGGGCGCCGCAGCTGAGGCAATAGCGCTGGTCGGCAGCACGCGGCGACCCGCAATCCGGGCAGGTGCTGCCGCCGAGTCCGCGGCGCTCGTCGTCCTTCTGGTCAGACACTGGCTCGACCCAGTATGTCGAGCGCTGCGTGACGAAATTGTGAAGATCCTGCACACAGGCGCGCGCATATCGTGCCTGGCGTCGGCAGTCCGTTTACAACTCTTCAACATCCGCGCCCCGGCGCGCCCCGGACAATGACCCGGTGACCGAGGTTCATTCGCCGGTTGCGGGCGGCGGCGACAATTGCCCGCAGTGCGGGACCGCTCTTGCCAAGGATCAGCGCTACTGCCTGGTCTGCGGTGCCCGACGCGGCGATCCCCGCCTTCCCTTCATGGACGCGGTCGTCTTCATGGACGCGGTCAAACAGCCCCATTCCGGGGGCGAGGGCGAAGCTGCCAAACCGGCACCGGCCCCCAGCAAGCGTCCGTTGCTCTCGGCCAACGCCTCGCTGGTCGCCGGCGTCGCCACCCTGGTGCTGGCGATCGGCGTCGGCGTTCTCATCGGCCGCGCCGGGGACAGCGGCAGCCAGACTCCTCAAGCTCCGCTGGTGATCCACACCGGCGGCAGTGGCGGTGGCGAAGTCGAAGAAGAATCGACGGCCGCGACCGGCAAGGGCGGCAAGGAAGCAAAATCGAGCGGCAAGCCAAAAACCGCGAAGAAAAAGGCCAAGGCGAAAACCGAAACCGGCTCCAGCGGCACCAGCAAGGCAACCGAAGAAGTCTTCAAGCCGAAAGCGGGCGCCAATCTGCCCAAAGTCACCACCCAGGTCGGCGAAAAGTGCGACCCGAAGGTCGCCGGCTGCAGCGAAAACGGCGAATTCAACGGAAGCTTCTTCGAAGAATGAAACTGGGACCGCAGCGCAAGGGCAAACGGCCCGCGCCGAGGCGCGGGCGCGGCCGGGCGAACGCCAACGGCAACGGCGCCAAGCCCCAGGGCCCACCCGCCGCAGGTACCGTCAGCTCCGCCTACGGCGAAGAGTTCGTCGTCGACCTGCAGCGCCGCCGCGAGCAGCTCGTCGCCCGCGTCGCCGAGCTGCAGTGGGACCTCGGCGGCCTCGTCTACGAGATGGTCGTCCGCAACAGCGTCAACGTCGAGGTGATCGTCAAGCGCGCCGTCCCCCTGCAGGACGCCGACGCCGAACTGGCCGAGGTGGAACGGATCCTGCGCATGGAGGAGACCGGCACCGCCGGCGTCTGCGGCAGCTGCGGCGCGCCCCACTCCAGCGGCGCGACCTTCTGCTGGCAGTGCGGCAAACCGCTGCTCGCCCAGGTCTCGGGCGACGCGATCCTCAAACGCTAGGCCGCGCCGGACTCAGCCGAAGCGGCCGCTGACGTAGTCCCGCGTGCGCGGGTCGCGCGGCTCGGCGAAGATCTTCGCCGTCTCGTCGACCTCGATCAGCGTCCCGGTCGGCTTCTCGCCGCTCGTCTCGAGGCTGAAGAAAGCGGTGCGGTCGGCGACGCGCGCCGCCTGCTGCATGTTGTGGGTGACGATGACGATCGTGAAGCGGCCTTTGAGGCTGTGCATCAGGTCCTCGATCGCGGCGGTCGCGATCGGGTCGAGCGCCGAGGCGGGCTCGTCGAGCAGCAGCACGTCGGGCTCGATCGCGATCGCGCGAGCGATGCAGAGCCGCTGCTGCTGGCCGCCGGAGAGGCCGAGGGCGCTGTCCTTGAGCCGGTCTTTGACCTCGTCCCAGAGCGCCGCCCCTCGCAGCGCCGTCTCGACCCGCTCGTCGAGGCCCTTCTTCAGTCCGAGGTTGCGCGGCGCCCAGGCGATGTTGTCGTAGATCGACTTCGGGAAGGGATTCGGTTTCTGGAAGACCATCCCGATCCGCCGCCTGACCTCGACCCGGTCGACGTTGCTGCCGTAGACGTCGTGGCCGTGGTAGAGGATCTGGCCCTCGATTCGGAAGCCGGGGACGGTGTCGTTCATCCGGTTGAGGCTGCGCAGGAAGGTCGTCTTGCCGCAGCCGGAGGGGCCGATCAAGGCCGTGATTTGGCCGTGGCGAATGCCCAGGGTGACGTCGGTCAGCGCCTGCTTGGCGCCGTAGAAGATGCCGATCCCCTGCGCGTCGAAGACGAGCTGGGGCGGCGGCTGGAAGCTCTCGCTGATCGTCGGCCCGGTGACGCCGGTCTCCGGCACCGTAACTGGGGCCGGCGGCCCGGTCTGGATCCGCACCCGCGAGGGCACCGGCTGGTTCTCGCCCTGCCCATTGGTCGGCGCGGAGGTCATCGGATCCTGCTCACTGGTGTAGTCGAGGCTACCGGTCATGATGAGAGCTTCCTTTTGCTGCGGCCCAGGAGAGCCCGGGCGCCGAGGCTGGCAACGAGGATAAACACGATCAGGACGAGCGACAGGCCCCAGGCTTCCTGATAGCCCTTTTCCGTTCCTTCTTCGGACAGCTTGAAGATCCAGACGGGGGCGTTGGGGATTTCGCCGAAGATGTTGAGGCTGAACTTCTTCGGGTCGAAGATGAAGTCGGTGAGGATCAGCGGCGCGGTCTCGCCGACGGCGCGGGCGACGGCGAGGACGGTGGCGGTGACGATCCCGCCCATCGCGGTCGGCAGGACGACGGTGAGGACCGAGCGCCAGCGGGCGACGCCGAGCGCGTCGGAGGCTTCACGCAGCGCTTTCGGCACCAGCAGCAGCACCTCCTGGGCGCCGCGGGCGATCAGCGGCACCTCGATGATCGCCAGCGCGATCGCCCCGGCGAACCCCGAGGTGCCCTTGTGGTTGACGAGCAGGTTGAAGACGAAGAGGCCGAGGATGATCGAGGGCAGGCCGTTGATCAGGTCGAGCGTCAGCCGCAGCGGCCCGGCGCCGCGGCTGCCGGCGTACTCGGTGAGGAAGAGCGCGATCAGGACCCCGACCGGCGCCGCCATCGCCGTCGAGACCGCGACGATGACGAAGGTGCCGAGGATCATCGGCCCGACCCCGTCCGGGTATCCCTTGAAGAGGAAGTCGAAGCTGATCGCCGGGGCGCCGCGGGAGACGATCGTGTAGATGACCACGATCAGGACTCCGACCGCGAGGACGGCGGCGCCGGTGGCTCCAACCTCGGTCAGACGGCTGAAGATCTGGCGGCGTCGCAGGTTGCCGCTCGGGGTCAGCGGCGCGCTCGGGTCCGGGATCCGCGAGTCGCTCACGGCGCCGCCCCGCGATAGCTGAAGCGGCGCCCGATCCACTGCGCCAGCAGGTTGGCGACGAGGCCGATCACGAGCAGGATCAAGCCGCAGTAGAAGAGCGCCGAAGCATGCAAGTCGTTGAGGTGGCCGGGGAACTGGACGGCGATCCGCGAGGCGAGCGTGTCGCCGGGCAGGAAGAGGTTGGTGTGGATTTCCGAGCCGGCGCCGATCACCTGGGAGACCGCGATCGCCTCGCCGAGGGCGCGGCCGAGGCCGAGGATCGAGGCGGCGACGACACCGGACGCGGTGGTCGGCAGGACGACGCCGCGGACGACCTCCCAGCGGGTCGCGCCGAGGGCGCTGGCGCCGTCCTGGAGCTCGCGCGGGACCGAGCGGAAGAGGTCGCGGGAGATCGAGGCGATGATCGGGATCACCATGATCACCAGGATCAGGCTGGCGGTGAAGATGCTGAGCCCGGTCGTTTGCGGTTCGCCGAAGATGGGGAGGAAGCCGAAGGTGCTGTGGAGGAAGGGCTCGAGCGTCGATTTGGCGAACGGGGCCAGGATCACCAGGCCCCAGAAGCCGAGGATGACGCTGGGGATCGCCGCCAGCAGCTCGACCAGGGGGCCGATCACCGCGCCGATCCCTTTCGGTGCCAGCAGGGTGAGGAAGAGCGCGATCGCGATCGCGATCGGGGCGCCGACGACGAGCGCGAAGGCGGAGGTGACGGCGGTCCCGTAGAGCAGCGCGCCAGCGCCGAAGACCTTGAAGTTCGGCTGCCATTTGGTGTCGGTGATGAAGCTGAGCCCGAATTTCGAGATCGCTTCCGAGGCGCCGTCGATCACCTGATAGGCGACGAGGGCGATCACCACGCCCGCCAGGATCGCGGCGAGGAGGCAGATCGCGAACAGCGCCCGGTCGCCGAAGAGGTCGAGGCGCTTGCGGCGGCTGCCGCCGCGCTGTGACCCGGAGTGGCCGGGCGCGACGGGGGTGACGGCGGACGACATCGAGCGCCAGCCTAGACGAGCGAGGGCGCCTGCACGCCGAGCCTCGAACGATTTTCACAAAATCGAAACAACCAACTGCAGGCGCTGTCAGAACGGGCGCTTTTTCACATTTCTGTCACATCACTGTTACACACATTTTTTTCACGGGATTGACACAAATCTGCATCTGGCGGTGAGCGACCCTGTTGCGCGGTTCAATCACTCTGAAAGGATTCTCACCTTGATTCGCAAAAGGTTGGTAGTTCTCGCCGTATCGGCGATGGCGATGTTGGGGGCCTCAGCCGCCGTCGCCGCCGGATCTGCCTTCGCTCTCACGGGCGCTGGTTCGACCCTGGTTGCCCCTCTGATGAGCAATTGGACGGCCACCTTCGAAGTGAAGGAAGGAATCCCAGTCAAATACAGTGCCGTCGGCTCCGGCACCGGTATCGCCCAGATCACCGCTCGGACCGTCGACTTCGGCGCCTCCGACGCTCCCCTGACGCCGGAACAGGCCACCGCCTGCAACGGCTGCGTCATGATCCCGTGGGCCCTCTCGGCCACCGGCGTTGGCTACAACGTCCCCGGTGTGAAAGGACTCAAACTGACGGGCAAGATCCTCTCCGGGATCTACTTCGGCAAGATCACCAAGTGGAACGACCCGAAGATCAAGAAGGCCAACCCCGGCGCCAAACTGCCGAACCTGGCGATCACCCCGATCCACCGCAGCGACGGCTCGGGTGACACCTACGCCTTCACCAACTACCTGTCGAAAGTCAGCCCGGCCTGGAAGAGCGAAGTCGGCTACGCGACGACGGTCGAATGGCGAGCTGGCCCCGGCGCCAAAGGCAACGCCGGTGTGACCGAAACCGTCACCCACACCCCCGGCGCCATCGGTTACATCTCGGCCTACTACCTGCTCGCCGCGCGTCTCCCGGCCGCTGCGATCCAGAACAAGGCCGGCAAGTACACCGTGCCGAACCTGAAGAACATCGAAGAAGCGGCCGCCTACGTGAAGTCGCTGCCCGCGAGCAACGCGATCAGCATCACGAACCCGCCGAAGAAGCAGAAGTTCGCCTACCCGATCTCCACGTTCACCTACGCGATCGTGCCGCACAACGCGCCCCACAAGGCCGAAGTGCAGGCGTTCGCCAAGTACGCGGTGACCCTGGGTGGCAAGTACGGAGCGGCCCTGGACTTCGCGCCGCTGCCGAAGGTCGTGAAGCAGGCGGCCCTGGCTGCCATCGCTGCGCTGTAGCACCCGCAACGACGCCCGGGAGGCGTCAACAGCGGTTCCTCCAACCGGCGTCGGGCCCTCGGGCCCGGCGCCGGTTTTTTCGTCAGGGCTCCTAAATAGAGAGGAGCGCCACGGCCTGAACCCGCACAGCTATTCAACCGAGGGAATCGCCCTCCCGATCCTCACCTGGCGGCTTCGCCGCGGGGGAGGGGTGACCCTCTGACAAAGGCTCCAGTGCTGACGTTCGAACCCGAGCCCCGGCCCAGCTGCGCGACGGTCTTTGACAGAGGGTCACCCCTCCCCCGCCCTCGCTAACCCGTATTAGGCGAAGGCGTGGGTGGCGCGGCGGCGGAGGTCAGCGTTCAGCATCGCCGTCACCTCGCTGGGCGCCTGGCCGGCGCTGGGGATCGCGTCGCCGACGAGGCCGGAGGCGCGGAAGCCGAAGAGGGGGGCATCGAAGCCGAGCTCGCGGATGCGGCGCACCAGGTTGACGGCGCCGGGGGTGTCGACGGCGGGGCCGCAGATCACGATCGCGGTCGGGTCGAGGGCGCCGAGAGCGCGGCCGAGGCGCTCCTCGCCGAGCTCGTTGGAGAGAACGAGGACGCGGAAGCCGGCGCGACGCAGGGCGAGGTCGAGCGCCTGGGCGTGGACCTCCTCGGCTTCCTGACCGCGGCTGGAGTCGAGCAGGAGGATGCCGGCCGGGCGCGAGGCCGAAGGGGCGAGGCGGCGTGCGTTGTGCAGCCAGCCGGTCGCGAAGCGGGCGGCGAACTCGAACTCGGCGGCGCGGTCGGGATCGGCGGCGAGCTCGTCGACCGCCGGCAGCAGCAGCTCCTCGATCGTCCGCTCCAGCGGTCGCAGGGCGAGGCTCTCCTCGATCGCGCGTTCGGCGGCCTCCTCGTCGAAGCTCTCGAAGGCAGCGAGCAGGCCGCCGCCGTTGGCCGGTGCCTCCTGGCGCTGGCGTGCGAGCTCGATCGCCGAGGTGATGTTCCCCGTCTCCGAGAGGGCATCGCGCAGCGTTTGCAGCTCGACCAGCTCGTAGTTGCGGTGGTTGCCGGTCGTGCGCCGCGGGACCGGGAAGCCGTAGCGGCGCTCCCAGCTGCGCAAAGTGTTGGGGCTAACGCCGAGGACTTCGGCAGCTGCGTTGGTGCGGATACCGGGCATTTGCGGAGGATTCTGGCAGCGAAATCGTGGGTTTACACCGGTTATGGACAGATTTCCGAAATCTGTCAGAGATCTTGCACGGGCTTCGGCGCCGCGCTAGCGGTCGTTGACGGGCTCCAGCGCCCCGACGCCGACCGGCTGCCCCACCGCCCGCGCCCGCCAGAGGGCCGCATCGGCCTTGTGCAGGAGGCGATCGGCGTCGGCCCCGTGCTCGGGACAGGCGACGACCCCAGCCGCGATCGAGATCCGCAGGCCTCCCGCTCGCTCGAGCTCTTCGAGCTGGCTGAGCAGGCGCTCGGCCATCTGTACCCCTTCGACCGTGCCCAGGTTGGGCGCGAGCACGCAGATCGCGTCCTCCTCGAGGCGGAAGGCTTCGTCGACGAGGCGGATGCTGTCGCGCAGCGCGGCGCCGACGATCGCCAGCGTCGCTTCCTGACCGCCGCCCGCCTCGCCGCGGGAGTCGGGGCCGGAGGCGTCGAAGACGGCGAGGCCGAAGGGATGGCCGTAACGGCGATTGGTCTCGATCAGCTGGTCGAGCCGGCGCCGCATGTGACCAGGCCGGAAGAGGCTGGTCAGCTCGCGCGGCTCGACCGGCGCTTCGGCAGCGACGGGCGCGGCGGCGGCATTGGCGTTCGCCACGGCCTGGGCAGCGGCGGCGTCGACCGCCACCGCGGTGATCGACCCGAACTCGCGGGCGAGGCGGCGCGCCGCCTCGGCCAGCGCCGCATCGTCGCCGCCGAGCTCTTCCTGCAGCCGCTCGAGCAGGCGGGCATGCTGGTCGGCCACCGCCAGCGCGATCCTCGCCGCCGGCGAGTCCGCTGCCTGATTCGTGCCTGAGTTGGGATGCCCCGCCACGCGCGCACATTGGCGCAAGAGACGGACGCCGTCCTCGCGAAAAGTCGCATTTTGCGCCCCGATACTCGTCCACTCAGAAGTGGCGATTTGCGGACGATGCGGTACTGGCGGACCGGGAGCGCCCCGAGTTCCAGCCCAGCCCTAGGGACTAGTCGAGCAGCCGACGACCGGCGAGCGCCTTTCCCAGCGTCACCTCGTCGGCGTGCTCGAGGTCGGCGCCGACCGGCAGGCCGCTGGCCAGTCGCGTCACCCTTACCTGCCCGCGCAACCGCTCGGCGATGTGCAGCGCGGTCGCCTCGCCGGTGGTGGTCGGGTTGGTCGCCAGCACGACCTCCTCGACGCCGCCGCGCCCGACCCTGGTCAGCAGCTCGGCGATCTTCAGGTCCTCGGCGTCGACGCCGTCGATCGGCGAGAGGGCACCGCCGAGCACGTGGTAGAGGCCGCGGTATTCGTGGGTGCGCTCGATCGGGATCACGTCGGCCGGCTCCTCGACGACGCAGATCGTCGCCCGGTCGCGGTTGGCGTCGGCGCAGATCCGGCAGAGCGGCCCCTCGGCGAGGTTGAAGCACTCCTCGCAGAGGCCGACCTTTTCCTTCACTTCGCGGATCGCGTCGCCGAGCGCGAACGCCTCTTCGTCGGGCGCCCGCAGCAGGTGGAAGGCGAGCCGCTGCGCGGTCCGCTGCCCGATCCCCGGCAGGCGCGAGAGCTCGGCGACCAGGCGCGCGAGCGGTGCCGGCCCCTCGCTGCTCAACCCGTCAACCGCCGAGGCCGGGGATGCCGCCGCCGCCAAGACCGCCGGTGATGCCGCCCATTTTCGAGCTGGCCAGCTCCTGGGCGGCGCGCAGGCCCTCGTTGACCGCCGCCTGGACCATCTCGGCCAGCATCTCGGCCTCCTCGGGGTCGATCGCTTCGGGGTCGATCGAGATCTCGCGCAGGGTCAGGTCGCCGCCCATCGTCACCTTGACCATGCCGCCCCCGGCGCTGGCCTCGACGGTCTCGTCCTTCAGCTTCTCCTGGGCCTCCAGCATCTGCGCCTGCATCTGCTGCGCCTGTTTCATCAGGGCGTTGACGTCGAACCCTCCGGGACCTCCTCCTCGCGCCACTAACCGACCTCCTCCGCATCGAACTCGCTCTTCAGTCTCTCGACCATCTCGTCCTCGTCGATTCCAGCAGGCGGGGCGGCGTCGTCGCTCGGAGCCGGCTCGGCCTCACCCTCGACGAACTCGAACCGCAGCCCGGTCAGGCGGCCGGTGACCGCGTGCAGCGCAGTGACGATCACCTCGCGCCGCTCGGGCGATTCCGCCTTGCGCTTGTTGAAGGTCATGTCGGCTGGAAACCCGATCGTGACGCCGTCGGCGTCGACCGCAATGGGGCGGGCTCCTTCGAGGAGGCCGGCGTTGGCTCCGCCCGTTTCGGCCAGTTTCGCGACGACGACAGGCCAGGCACGTTGTAGGTCGGCAAGATCGAGGTCACCGCTGACGACTGGCGCCTCCTGCTGCGAGACGGCGTCCTCCCCCGACCGCTCCGAACCCTCTGAAGCTTCGCGCTCGGGCGGCTCCTCGGACCCCACCTTCGGTGCCGGGGTCGGCTCAGGGTCCAGCGGCTCTTCGGCTGCGCTCGGGGGTGCGTCATCGGCCGGCGCGGAGTCTCCCGTGGGTGGCACGGGAGCAGGCGGGTCGAGGACGCCCCCGCCCGCAGTGCCCCCCTGGTCCGGCGACAGGACCCGCGGCCCATCCCCCCCGGTCCCTCCACTCAGTGCAGCCTCGATCCTCTCGATCCTCCGCAGCACCCCCTCCGCTGAGGGGTCGAGGTCCGGCCGCGCCGCCTTCAGCAGCGCGATCTCGACCGCGAGCCTCGCGTCGTCGCCCTCGCGGACCGCGGTCAGGGCGTCGGCGAGCTCGTCGATCGTGCGGACCAGGGTCGCCGGCCCGATCGCCGCCGCCTGCGCTCGCAGCCGCTCGGAGTCGGTGGCGGTGACGACGAAGGAGGTCGGCACCTCGCCGGTCGTCTGAGCGATCAGGAGGAAGCGCAGGTGGGCGAGCAGGTCGCGGGCGAACTGGCCCGGGTCGCGGCCCGAGCGCGCCATCTTCTCGACCCCGAGCAGGACCGCCCGCGGGTCGGCGGCGGCGACCGCGTCGACCGCCTCGAAGAGCAGCTCGGCGTCGGCGGCGCCGAGCATCTCCAGCACGCTCGCCAGCCTCACGGTCTCGCCGCCGAAGGCGACGAGCTGGTCGAGGGTGCCGAGCGCGTCGCGGAAGCTGCCCTGGGCCGAGCGCGCGATCATCGCCGCGGCGCCATCCTCGAGGGTGATCGACTCGGCGACCGCGACCCTGTCGAGGACCTCGGAGATCTGCTCCAGCGAGGGGCGCTGGAAGTCGAAGCGCTGGCAGCGGTCGGCGATCGTCGCCATCACCTTGTGCGCCTCGGTCGTGGCGAGGACGAAGACGGTGTTGGGCGGCGGCTCCTCGAGCGTCTTGAGGAAGGCGTTCCAGGCCTCTTTGGTCAGCATGTGCGCCTCGTCGAGGATGTAGACCTTCCAGTGGCCGCCGGCCGGCGCGTAGGCGACCCGCTCGCGCAGCTCGCGGACGTCGTCGACCGAGCGGTTGGAAGCGGCGTCCATCTCGATCACGTCGATCGAGGTGCCGGCGGCGATCGTCAGGCACGACTCGCATTCGCCGCAGGGCGTCACCGTCGGCCCGCCGCGCTCGCAGTTGAGCGAGCGGGCGAGGATCTTCGCCATCGAGGTCTTGCCGGTCCCGCGCGAGCCGACGAAGAGGTAGGCGTGGTGGACCTTGCCCTGCTCGACCGCATTGCGCAGGGTGCGGACGACGTGCTGCTGGCCGACGACCTCGTCGAAGGACCCTGGTCGGTGGCGGCGATAGAGAGAGGTTGACTCGGTGCTCATCGGCTGAAAGGCCAGTGTATCCACGGCCCCGCCGCACCTCTCAAACCCCCGTGTCGAGTTTGTCGCCAAGGGGTAGACAAAGTCGACACGACGCCAACAGGTAGCGTGCGCGCGTGCCGACGAGGGCCCGCAACTGGCTGACTCCCGCCGCCTGGGTCGCCGCGGTGACGGCGGCGCTGCTGCTGCTCTTCCCCGTCGGCTTCCCCAACTACGACACGATCTACGCCCTCGTCTGGGGCCGCGAAATGGCGCACGGGCTGAGCCCCGACTACGGCGCCGCCCTGCCCCCCACGCCGCACCCGCTCGCCGACCTGCTCGGCCTGGTGACGACGCCGCTCGGCGACGGCGCGATCACGGTGACGATGGCGATTGCCTATCTCTCGCTGGGGCTGATCGGGTTCCTCGTCTACCGCCTCGGCACGATCTGGTTCGACCGCTGGATCGGCATCGTCGCCGCCGCGATCGTCCTCACCCGCGCCCCGTTCCTCTCCAACGGCATCCGCGCCTACATCGACCTCCCCTACATCGCCCTCTGCCTCGGCGCCCTGACGATCGAGGCAAAGCGAACGCGCGCCGGCTGGCCGGTCCTCGCCCTGCTCGTCCCCGCCGGGTTGCTGCGGCCCGAGGCCTGGCTGTTCGCCGGGGTCTACTGGCTCTACCTGGCGATCGAGATAGAGCTACCCCCTCCTAAGGGATGGGCCGCAGCTCGCCCCCACTGGCGACGCGAGCGCTCACCGCGCCAGCTCGCCTGGTTGGCGGCGCTCGCCGTCGCCGGGCCCCTGCTCTGGGTCGTCTTCGACGCGATCACCACCGGCGAACCGCTCTACTCGTGGACCGGGACCAAAGAAACGGTCGAAACGCTCGAACGCAAGACTGGCCCCGTCGACCTCGTCCTCTACGGGCCGCGGGCGCTCGGCGAAGTGCTGCAGTGGCCGGGGATGGTCGGCGCCTTCGGCGGCCTCGTCCTCGGCTTCGCCTTCCTCCGCCGCCGCTCGGCGCTCGGCATCGCCGCCGTCGTCCTCTCGCTCGGCGCCTTCGCCCTGCTCGCCGTCGGCGGCCTCGCGATCCTCGCCCGCTACACGATGCTCGCCGCCGCGGTCCTGGCGATCTTCGCCGCCGTCGCCCTGCTCGGCTGGCGACTGCTGGAGCCCGGCCACGCCTGGCGACGGCGCTGGCAGCTCTTCGCCGGCGTCGTCCTACTGATGTTCGCGATCTGGCTGCCGAACCAGTGGGACCTCGACTCCCAGGTGAATACCGACCTCAGCAACCAGGCCAAGATCGAGAACGAACTGACCGACCTGGTCGACGCCGGCGCCTTCGAGCCGGCCTGCGGGCCGATCGCGGTGCCGAACCACCGGGCGATCCCGCGTCTCGCTTTCGGACTTGAAGTGAAGCCGACCGAAATCGTCAGCGCCAGCGAGGCGATCTCCAAGCCCGAGGAAAAGTCGAAGCTGGCCGAAGCGGGCTACTACGTCATCCCCGCCAGCGAATTCGTCGTCCACAACTTCGTCCTCGACCCCAACGACCCGACCAACCCACATTTCGAAGCCCCGCCCGGGTTCACCGAAGCGACGCGCAACGAGTCCTGGATCGTCTACCGCTCGCCCGACTGCCTCCGCTGAGAACGCAGTTCTTCTCGCATAGCGGGAGGAACTGCGTCTTCAGCCGGACTCGGCGGCGACGATCGCGGCGTGGGTCGATTCGGCGAGCGTCGGGTCGGCGAGGTCGACCGCCGGGGGCAGCTCGACGTGGAGGTCGTCGGAGGGGTCGATCCGGAGCCGCACGCTCGCCGCGCGCGACTCGAAGACGTGGCCGCCGCGGGCACGGTCGGCGCTGATGAAGTGGAGGTGGTAGCCGGCGACCTCGATCCCCTCGACCCAGGCCGGGAAGCGGAAGCCGACCATCGTCCCCTCGACGTCTGAGAGCTCGAAGACGTGCTGGGCGGCGACGACCTCGGCCAGCGGCCGGTAGGGCGGCTCCTGGGCGGGGACCGAGCGGGCGCGGACCAGCTCGAAGCGGCCGTCGAGGCGGAGGGCGCAGGAGGAGGCGCCGTCGGGGACGAGGGCGTCGATCCGCTCGAGCAGCTCGGCGTGCTCGAGCGGGCCCTCCACCTGGGCCTCGACCTCCGGCTCGAAGCGGCTGACGACGGCGAACGGCGTCCGCTCGGCCGGCGCCACCGGGTGGATCCGGCCCTCGACGTCGGCGCGGAAGAACTCGCCGTCGAGGGCGATCATCTCGCCGTCGAGCCGGTTCACCGTTCCCAGCCCGAGGTCGCCGTGCTCGGCCAGCTCGGCGAAGCTGAGGTCGCCCTCGTAGGCGCCCTCGAGCAGCGCCCCGATCGTCGAGGCCTGGAAGAGGACGTGATGCTCGCGCTCGCCGTGCAGGTCGGCGCGCCGCATCGACTCGACGTGCAACGACCGGATCCAGCGCTCGTCCTCCACGGACGGGCAGTCTTCCAGGGGATCCGGAGGTAGGCTGGCGGCCGTGTCTGGGGGATTCGGGCGTTCGGTCCGGTTCGGGCTGGTCGGTGTCTTCGTCGTTGCCGCGATCGTGGTCGCGATCGCGACCACCAGCGGCCAGGGCGAAGCGAGCCCGAAGACGACGCTGGCGCTGATCTTCGGCGTGATCGTCGTCTTCGTCGTCGTCCTCCTCTTCCTCCAGCGCGGCGACATCGAGCGAGGCGCCGGCAGTGACGCGGCCGGGACCGCGCGCGGAGCCGCCGAAGCGGGTCACCGGGTCGAGGACCCGACGACGCTGGCCGAGCCCGAGCTGTGGGCGGCGCTGGCGATCTCGCCGATCGACGCCGATGCGGTCAGGGCGCGCAGCGAGGTCTGGGACGTCAACCGGCGCAGCCACAGGCTGGGGGTGATCGTCTGCCTGCTGATCCTGGTCGCGGCGCCGGCGACCTACCTGACCGAAAGCTTCGTGCCGCTGCTGATCGGGGCGCCGCTGATCGTCCTCGCCGCCCTCTACGGCTCCTATCGCGCGATCGCCCCCGGCGGCGAGATCAGCCAGGGATACGAGCGCACCGACCGAGCGATGGCGCCGCTCGGCCTGAAGGTGACCGAGACGCCGAAGGGCGGCTTCGAGATGCGCTACCCCTCCCAGCCCGGGTTCGACTACCGGCTGCGCGGCTGGACGGTGCTGAGCGGCGAGCGCCACGGGCGCGCGGTCTCGGTCAGGCTCGGCGGTCACGAAGACGCCGGCACCAGCGAGGTCATCCTCGGCGGGTCGTTCCATACCTACGGTTCCGCCTCGAAGCGGGTCGAGGTCAGCTCGGGACCCGACGGGCTGCTCGTCCGGCGCCACAAGGGCGGGCAGCGCGATTGGCTCTGCGACCTCTGGCTGGCGGAGCAACTGGCCTCGCCATAGCTGAATCGTCGTTCATGAAACCATCAGTCCCGTGGGAGCGATAGACCTCAACGGGGTGGTCAAGCGGTTCGGCCCGATCACCGCGGTCGACGGGCTCGACCTCGAGGTCCCCGAGGGGATCTGCCTCGGCCTGCTCGGGCCCAACGGCGCCGGCAAGTCGACGACGATGCGCCTGCTCACCGGCCAGGCGATCGCCGACGAAGGCTCGCTGCGAGTACTCGGCTACGAACTGCCGGCCGAATCGAAGCCGGCGCGGGCGGAGATGGGGGTCGTCCCCCAGCTCGACAACCTCGACGTCGACGTCACCGTCGAAGACAACCTCGCCGTCTACGCGCGCCTGTACCGGGTCAAGGACGTGCCGGCCGCGGTCGACCGGGCGCTCGATTTGGCCCGCCTGCGCGACCGCCGCCGTGACGCGGTCGACAAGCTCTCGGGCGGCATGCGGCGCCGGCTGCTCCTCGCCCGCGGCCTCGTCCACGAACCGCGCCTCGTCCTCCTCGACGAGCCGACCGTCGGCCTCGACCCACAGATCCGCACCGAGCTGTGGACGCTGATCGGCGAGCTCAAATCGCGCGGGACGACGATCCTGATGTCGACCCACTACATCGAGGAGGCCGAACGGCTCTCCGACGAGGTCGCGGTCATGCACCAGGGCAAGATCATCAGCCGCGGTCACCCGGCGAAGCTGATCGCCGAACACGCCGGCAGCCACACCGCCGAGGTCTACGCGGCGCCCGAACGGCTGACCGAGCTGCGGGCGAGCGCCGAAGAGGCCGGCCTGCGCGTGCGCCCGGCCGGGCCGGCGATCGCGATCGTCGGCTCCGAGGCCGCCGCCGAAGGCGTCGTCCCGACCGACGCGGTCGTCCGCGCCGCAACGCTCGAGGACGTCTTCGTTCTGCTCACCGGCGAGGAGGCGGAGTGAGCGCCCCGGACGCGACCGCGCCGCGGCGGACGATGCGGCGACTGGAACCAGCGGCGATCGCCGGCGTGATGAGCCGCGAGGTCGCGAACTTCCGCACCTACTGGCGCGGCACCACCTTCTCCAGCGTGCTCGAACCGCTCGTCTACCTGCTCGCCTTCGGCCTCGGGCTGAGCGCGACCCTGGTCAACGAAGTCGAAGGCGTTCCCTATATCCAGTTCGTCGGCACCGGCATGGTGGCGACCGCGGTGATCTTCTCCAGCGCCCTGCCGGCGATGTTCGGGACCTTCGTCAAGCACCGCTTCCAGAACACCTACGAAGCGATCCTGGCGGCGCCGGTCGACGTCGAAGAGCTGGTCACGGCGGAGATGCTGTGGATCGCGACCCGCTCCGCCGTCTACGGCTGCGTGCCTTTGATCGTCACCTTCTTCTGGGGCCTCGACCCGGCCTGGGGGATGCTGCTGGTGCCGCTGTTCGCCTTCGTCACCGCGCTCGGCTTCTCCGGCTTCGGCGTCGCGATGGCGGCGACGGTAGCCAAGATCGACCAGTTCAACTACGTCACGGCGCTGTTCGTGACGCCGCTCTTCCTCGTCGCCGGCACCTTCTTCCCGATCAGCGGCCTGCCCCAGTTCTGGCAGGACGTGGCCCAGGTCAACCCGCTGCACCAGCTGGTCGAACTGGTCCGCGGCGGCGCCTTCGGCTTCGAACCGTGGGACCTCGCCCGCTTCGCCTTCCTCGTCGCCTTCGCCTTCGCCACCTGGCGCGTCGCGATCCATCAGATGCGCAACCGCCTGATCCAGTAAGCCCTCGCACTTTGTCGCCCAGAGGGCTACAAACTGCGAGGGCAAGCTGAAAAATGGACCGTGCACCCGCCTTCGAAGCGAGGTCACCGGGCGTGTCCGTCGTTTCTGGCTCGGGCCGGGCTCGCCTGCGGCACCCGCGGCATCCGCTTAAGGCTGCTTCCTTCCGGACCTGACCTGATTCGCGTGCCCACGTCGCGCAGGACCCGGCCGTCAACGCCGCCGCGACGCACTGACCCCGACGGCCAGCTCCTCGGAACGGTAGTCGGCCCCGCTAAGCGGATTTCGGGTTACAGGGCACCGCTGATTCCCCGCCTAGCACGGTCCGCGCTCGATCCTACCCGGTCGGCGTGGGATCATCACCGCCGATGATCGAGGTCGACACCGAATCGTTCTTCGCGATCGTCGTCGTCGCGGCGATCGCCGCGGTCACCGTCGCGATCGTGCCGAAGAAGTTTGCGCCGCCGGTCGTCGTGCTCGAGCTGATGCTCGGGATCGTGATCGGGCCCCAGGTCCTCAACCTCGCGCACTCCGACGAATTCGTCGAATTCTTCTCCAACCTCGGCCTCGGCATGCTCTTCTTCTTCGCCGGCTACGAGATCGACTTCGAGCGGATCAAAGGCAAGCCGATGCGGCTCGGCGCGTGGGGCTGGGTCCTCTCGGTCGCGCTCGCCTACGGGATCGGCGGCCTGCTCGCCGCCGCCGGCGTGATCCTCTCCTTCCTCTACACCGGCTCGGCAATGGCGACGACGGCGATCGGGACGCTGATCCCGATCCTGCGCGACAACGGCGAGCTGAAGACCCGCTTCGGCACCTACCTGCTCGCCGCCGGCGGCGCTGGCGAGTTCGGGCCGATCCTGCTCGTCACCCTCGTCCTCTCGACCGACAACCCGCTGCACGAGGGGCTGATCCTGCTTGCCTTCGTCGGCCTCGCGCTGGTCCTGGCGCTCGGCTCGGTGCGCTGGGCCTGGCGCGGCTGGCCGGCGCTCGAACGCACCTTCGAGGCGAGCAGCCAGCTCGCGGTCCGGGTCGCGGTACTGCTCGTCTTCGGCCTCGTCCTGCTCGCCAGCCACCTCGGCCTCGACGTTCTGCTCGGCGGCTTCGTCGCCGGGATGATCGTGCGGCTGGCGCTGAAGGGACACGAGCTCGCCGTCTTCGAGTCGAAGCTGACCGCGGTCGGCTTTGGCTTCTTCGTCCCCTTCTTCTTCGTCACCAGCGGGATCACCTTCGACCTCGCCGCGCTCGGCTCGGCGGAAGCGATCGCCAAGCTGGCGATGTTCCTCGTCCTCTTCCTCGTCGTCCGCGGCGTCCCGGCGCTGCTCCTGTACCGAGGCGTCCTCAGCATGCGCGACCGCGCCGCGCTCGCCTTCTACTGCGCGACCGAGCTGCCGCTGGTGGTGGCAATCACGACGATCGCGATCGAGAGCGGCCACATGAAGCCCTCGACCTCTGCCGGCCTGGTCGGGGCGGCGATGCTCTCGACCCTGATCTACCCGTTCGTCGGGCTGGCGCTGCGGCGCAGCGCCGCGGAGGCGGCCGAGACCGAGCCGCCGGATGCGGGGGCTCCTCCGCTCGAAGGAGCCCCCGCGCCGCAGCCCGCCTCGTAGGCGTACCGCTACCGGTGCCTGATCAGCTTCAGGCGCTTGTAGACGGTTGCCTTCGCCGTACCGGCCTTGACCGTCTCCTTGAAGAGGAGCTTCCTCTTGCCGGCGAGCGCACTCTTCGCCCTCGGCTTGACCCGCAGGACCAGCCGTTTAGCCTTGCCCTTGCCGATCTTGGCGACGCGGACGGCCGTCGCCGGCTTGCCTTTACGCAGCAGGCCCTGGACCTTGACCTTGCAGGCGCGCCCGCCCTTCGCCGGGCACTTGGCCTTGACGAATAGCCGCTTGCCCTTCAGCAGCGCCGGGCCGATCAGGCTGTTCTTGATCAGCTCGGTGAGGCTGGAGTTGGTTGGCCCAGCGCCGCCGCCACCTTCTTCGCCGGAGCTGCCGACGACGAGGGCGACGTTGTCGAAGCGCAGCGCGGTCGAGCCGAGCAGGCCGATGCTGGCGGCCGAGGAGCTGGTTTCGGTGGCGATCGCCAGCGAGTAGGTGTGACCGGCGACGAGCGTCGCCGCACCGGTTTTGCCGCTGAACGACGTTTCCGACCCCGTCACCGTGTCGGCGAGGACTTCGGCGCTGGTCCCGGCGGTCTTGTCGGCGAGGGTGACTTTGTAGGTTGCGGTCGGGGTCAGGTTGAGCAGGTTGGCGCTGGTCAGCTCGCGTTCGAGCCGTAGCGTCGCGCTGCCGCCCTCGCCCACTTTGAAGCTCGGCGATTCGAAGCCGACCTCAGCTTTGAAGAGGCCGCCGAGGTTGACGACGATTTCGGTTTCCGCCCGCAGCGAGCCGGGTGGGTTGCCGTTACCTTCGTCGTAGCCGCCACTTGCTTTGCAGACGCCGATCGTGCCGAGCGCGCCGATGTTGCAGCTCGGCGTGCCGGCCACCTTCCAGCCTTCGGGACCACCGCTGAAGGTGCTTCCTCCGCTCGGGTAGGTAGCAGCCCGCGCGGCCCCCATCCCGATCGCCATCGACGCCACTGCCGCCAGAGCCATCACGGCCCCGGCCCGGATCCTGTTAGCGAAAGACACGGTTCCTCCTTTGGAGTCGCTTCCGCCGGCGAGAGAATGAAAGCCCTGCTCGTGCCGGCATTTCTGCTCCCCGTTCGGTGCTCTCGGTAGGAACGGTGCCCGAAAACGGTAAGAGAACACCTACGCTAATCAAAGGTTCTAGTCGCCACTCAGACATTCGCTTTCCCAATCGCCCCGCCCCGCTCCCGTAGGATCCCTCCCCCAGGGCGCGTAGCTCAGTGGGAGAGCGCTCGCTTCACACGCGAGAGGTCGCTGGTTCGAAACCAGCCGTGCCCATCCTGGACTTCTTCAGGCGGCGGGCCAGCCCTCAGGCACCGACACCGGCGTGGGCAACTCCGCCCCCGAGGCGGCGGCGATTGCGTTCTCGGCGGCCAGCTTCGCCATCGCCAGTCGCGTCTCGACGGTGGCCGAGCCGAGGTGAGGGAGCAGCACGGCTTGGTCGAGCTCGAGCAGGCCGGGGTGGACCGCTGGCTCGTGCTCGAAGACGTCGAGGGCCGCTGCCCGAAGCTGACCCGCGCGGAGTGCCTCGGCCAGCGCCGCTTCGTCGACGACCGGCCCGCGGGCGGTGTTGACGAGGACCGCGCTCGGCTTCATCAGGCCCAGCTCGCGGGCACCCAGCAGGTGGCGGGTCTCCGCCGTCAGCGGGCAGTGAAGACTGACGAAGTCCGAGTCGCGGAGGAGGTCGTCGAGCTCCTGCCGCTCGGCCTCGAGCTCAGCCGCGAAGGGCGACTCGCGGCGGCCGCTGTAGGTGATCGACATCCCGAAGGAGCGCGCCCGCCGCGCCACCCGCGAGCCGATCGCGCCGAGGCCGACGATGCCGAGCCGCTTGCCGGCCAGGTCGGAGCCGAGCATAAAGCCCATCCCCCAGGCCCAGGGCTGGCCGGCGCGGATCAGCCTTTCCCCCTCGCCGAGCCGCCGCGCCGCCGCTAGGAGCAACGCCATCGTCAGGTCCGCGGTCGCGTCGTCCAGCACCCCGGGCGTGTTCGTCACCGCCACCCCACGCCGTGCCGCCGCCTCGAGGTCGACGTTGTCGTAGCCGACCGCGACGTTGCAGACGCAGCACAGCCGCGGCGCCGCGGTCAGGAAATCCTCGTCGACGCGGTCGAAGAGCAGCGTCACCGCGACCTCTGCCTCGGCCAGCAGCGGCGCCAGCTCCGCCAACGGGAGCGGCCCGTCGCGGTCGCCGCCGAGGACGGTCCCGTGCGCGGCGAGCAGCTCGAGCGCTGGCTCGGGGATGCGGCTGGTGACCGCGAAGGCGCTCACGACCGAGATTGAATATCACGCTGGCGCCAGCGCAGGCGCAGATCACCCCTGTGGGGGCGTCGCCTCGATCAATAACGGTGTTTCATATATAGCGATGCCTTACATACATCAACTGACAGGACGACCCGGATGACGACCAGCGCGCTGACCACGATCGAACACCAAATCGGAGGTGAGACGACGGTGGGCGACAGCACCCGCCGCTCCCCCGTCTGGGACCCGGCCACCGGAGCCCTCCAGGCCGAGGTGCTGCTCGCCGAGCCAAGCGACGTCGACCGCGCTGTGCAGGCCGCCAAGGCCGCCTTCGAGCTCTGGAGCGAGGACTCGCTGGCGCGCCGGACCCGGATCATGTTCGCCTTCCGCGAGCTCGTCCACAAGCACACCGACGAGCTCGCCCGGATCGTCTCCTCTGAGCACGGCAAGGTCTTCGAGGACGCCAAGGGCGAGGTGATCCGCGGCCTCGAGGTGGTCGAGTTCGTCTGCGGCCTGCCGCAGCTGCTGAAGGGCGAGTTCTCCGACCAGGTCTCCTCCGGCGTTGACGCCCACTCCTTCCGCCAGCCGCTCGGGGTCTGCGCCGGCATCACCCCGTTCAACTTCCCGGCGATGGTGCCGATGTGGATGCACCCGGTGGCGATCGCGACCGGCAACACCTTCGTCCTCAAGCCCTCCGAGCGCGACCCCTCGGCTTCCAACCTGATCGCCCAGCTCTACGCCGAGGCGGGCCTGCCCGAGGGCGTCTTCAACGTCCTCCACGGCGACAAGGTCGCAGTCGACGCGCTGCTTGACCATCCCGACGTGGCCGCTGTCAGCTTCGTCGGCTCGACCCCGATCGCCAAGTACGTGCACGAGCGCGCAACCGCCTCCGGCAAGCGGGTGCAGGCGCTCGGCGGCGCCAAGAACCACGCCGTCGTCATGCCCGACGCCGACCTCGAGTTCGCCGCCAACCACCTGACCGCCGCCGGCTTTGGCTCGGCTGGCCAGCGTTGCATGGCAATCTCGGTCGCGGTCGCGGTCGGCGAGGCCGCCGACCCGCTGCTCGAGCGGCTCGAGCGCAAGGCGCGCGAGATCCGCGTCGGAGCGGGCCTGGACCCGGAGTCCGAAATGGGCCCCGTGGTCACGCCCGAGGCGCGCGAGCGCATCGTCGGCTACATCGACGCGGGCGTCAAGGCCGGTGCGGTGGCGATCGTCGACGGCCGCGAGCTCGAGATCGACGGCGATGGCTTCTTCGTCGGGCCGACGCTGTTCGACAAGGTCGAGACCGAGATGTCGATCTACCGCGAGGAGATCTTCGGCCCGGTGCTGGCGATCGTCCGGGTCCAGACCCTCGAGGACGCGATCGCGCTGATCAACGAAGGCTCCTTTGCCAACGGCACCGCGATCTTCACCTCCAGCGGCGCCGCCGCCCGCAAGTTCCAGCGCGAGGTGGCGGTGGGGATGATCGGCGTCAACGTGCCGATCCCGGTGCCGATGGCCTACTACTCCTTCGGCGGCTGGAAGGACTCGCTGTTTGGCGACCACCACGTCCACGGCGCCGAGGGCGTGCGCTTCTACACGCGGGCGAAGGCGGTTACCACGCGCTGGCCCGAGGAAGCCTCGCTGGAGCGGAGCATGCACTTCCCGACTGCCTCCTAGTTAGTGGAAGATCGCGATGTCGCCGCCCGCGCGGAAGCCGCGCTCCCCCTCGCCTGGATCAGGACCGCGGCGATCGAATCGCCTCCCTCCCAGCAGCGAAAGCGCAGCGTCGATCGTCCGCACCATCGCCGTCGTCAGCGCGTTTGATCGCCTGCGGTCGCGATAGGGTGATCAGCGCGAGCCAGTCATCCATCGCGCCCAACCTCGACCTCCCCGCCGGCCTCCGGTTTCAGCTTCACTCAAAAGGCCGGTTACCCACTCTCTATATATGAACGTTGCGCGCGTCGCTCTCTTCGTCACCTGCCTCAACGACACGTTGGCGCCGCAGGCTGGCATCGCCACGGCGCAGGTGCTGGAGCGGATCGGCTGCGAGGTCGTCTTCCCGGAGGAGCAGACCTGCTGCGGCCAAATGCACGCCAACTCCGGCTACGGCGAGCAGGCGCTGCCGCTGCTGCGGCGATTCGTCCGTGTCTTCAGCGACCCCGCGTTCGACGCGATCGTCTCCCCCTCGGCCTCCTGCGTGACGATGATCCACGACCAGTACCCGCGCCTGGCCGAGCTGGCCGGCGATGAGGAGCTGGCGGCCCAGGTCGCGGCGCTGGCCCCGAAGGTCTTCGAGCTGACCGGTTTCCTCGTCGAGCAGATGGGGGTCGACGACGTCGGTGCCTGCTTCCCGCACCGGGTCACCTACCACCCGACCTGCCATGGCCTGCGCGGCCTGAAGCTGGGCGACGCGCCGCTGCGGCTGCTCCGCAACGTCCGCGACATCGAGCTCGTCGAGCTGCCCGAAGCGACCACCTGCTGCGGCTTCGGCGGCACCTTCGCGGTCAAGAACGCCGACACCTCGGCGGCGATGCTGGCCGACAAGCTGCGCTGCGTGACCGAGACCGGGGCCGAGGTCTGCGCCGCCGGGGACTCCTCCTGCCTGCTCCACATCGGCGGCGGCCTGCGGCGCCTGCGCACCGGGGTGCGAACCATGCACGTGGCCGAGATCCTCGCGCAGACGTCGTGAAGTTCCAGGACGCCGCCCCGCGCGAGCTCGCCAATGCCCAGCAGCGCCGCAACCTGCGCAAGGCGACGTCGACGATCCGCGCCAAGCGGGCGGCAGTGGTCGACGAGGTCGAGGACTGGGAGGCGCTGCGGGAGGCCGGTGCCGAGATCAAGGAACGAGCGCTGCGCCACCTCGGCACCCACCTGGAGCGGCTCGAGGAAACCGTCACCGCCGCCGGCGGCACCGTGCACTGGGCCCGCGACGCCGCCGAGGCGAACGCGAAGGTCGCCGAACTGACCAGGCAGGCCGGCTCCGAGGAGGTGATCAAGGTGAAGTCGATGGCGACCGACGAGATCGGCCTCAACGCGGCCCTGGCCGCCGAGGGGATCGCCGCCCATGAGACCGACCTCGCCGAGCTGATCGTCCAGCTCGCCGGCGACCGCCCCTCCCACATCCTCGTCCCGGCGATCCACCGCAACCGGGTCGAGATCCGCGACCTGTTCGAACGCGAGCTCGGCGAGCGCGGGCTCTCGAGCGAGCCGGCAGAGCTGACCGCTGCCGCCCGCCGCTACCTGCGCGAGCGCTTCCTGCGGGTCCGGGTCGGCGTCTCCGGCGCCAACTTCGCGGTCGCCGAGACCGGCACCGTCTGCGTGCTCGAGTCGGAGGGCAACGGGCGGATGTGCACGACCCTGCCGCAGACGCTGATCACGGTGATGGGAATCGAGAAGGTGCTGCCCCGCTTCGAGGACCTCGGGGTGATGCTGCAACTGCTGCCGCGCAGCTCGACCGGCGAGCGGATGAACCCCTACACCTCGCTTTGGACCGGCACCACCGCGGGAGACGGCCCCAGGGACTTCCACCTCGTCCTGCTCGACAACGGCCGCACCGCGACCCTCGCCGACGAGCTCGGCCGCCAGGCCCTGCGCTGCATCCGCTGCAGCGCCTGCCTCAACGTCTGCCCGGTCTACGAGCGGGCCGGCGGCCACGCCTACGGCAACACCTATCCCGGCCCGATCGGGGCGATCCTGGCGCCGCAGCTCTCGGGGCTCGAGGAGCACACCTCGCTGCCCTGGGCGAGCAGCCTCTGCGGCGCCTGCTACGAGGTCTGCCCGGTCAAGATCGAGATCCCCAGCCTGCTCGTCCACCTGCGCGGCCGGATCGTCCGCGAGCGCAAGGAGGAGCCGCTCGGCGAGCGGCTGGCGATGGCGACAATGGCCCGTATCTTCTCCAGCCGCCGGCGCTACGAAGCGGCCCAGCGGGGCCGCGGGATGACCAAGCTGGCGGCCCACCTGCCAGGGCCGCTGCGGACCTGGAGCGAGGTCCGCGAGGCGCCCGAAGCGCCGGCCCAGACCTTTCGCCAGTGGTGGCGGTCGCGGTGAGCGAGGCGCGGGCCGAGATCCTCGCCCGGATCGCGGCGGCGACCGCCGACGTCGACCCAGCCGAGGCGCCGGCTCACGTCTGGCGGCCGCCTCCTCCCTCGCCGGCCGACCTCGATCTGCTGATCGAGCGGGTCCGCGACTACCGCGCCGGGGTCACTCGCGTCGCCGACCGCGCCGCGGTTCCGGCGGCGGTCGAGGCGGCGCTCGGGCGCCACTCCGCGACCCGGGTCGCGATCGACCCGCGGCTGCCCGCCGAGCTGCGCCCCGCTGCCGGGATCGAGCTGGTCGAGGACCAGCCGCCGCTCGCCAACGAGGTGCTGGCCGGGCTCGACGGGGTCCTGACCACGGCGGCACTGGCAATCGCCGAGACCGGCACTCTGGTCCTCGACGGCGGCCCCGGGCAGGGCCGCCGAGAGCTGACCCTGCTGCCCGACCTGCACGTCTGCGTGGTCGCGGCCGAGCGCGTACGGAGCAGCGTCCCCGATGCGATCTCCGAGCTCGCCACCAGCGCCGCGCCCGTCACCTTCGTCAGCGGCCCCTCCGCCACCTCGGACATCGAGCTCGACCGCGTCGAGGGCGTCCACGGCCCGCGCCGGCTCGAGGTCCTCGTCGTCGGCTAATGGCGAGTGGGCCGGCCCGGTGACCGGAACCTCGCCGAGCGCCGCGTCGACAGCGCCAGGGTCAACTGCGTGTATTGCCGCTGAGGACGCCCTGAGCCAGCGGCAGCCAGACGATGTGGTCGATCCGGGGGCGCACAGCTCGAACAGCTCCGCCTCCGGCGCCCGCCCTCTCTCTCGCTCGCTTCAGACCCCGGCGGGCGCTCGTGCGAGGGCAGCCGCGCCCACCCGAGCGGCGCCGTTGCCGCTGCCGGGACTCTCGACGATCACCCGACAGGGGCGTTTGGCGAGGACGTAGCGGGTGGTCGGGCCGAGCAGGCGCTCGTCGCTCGGCGCCTGGTTGGTGCTGAGGTAGATCAGGTCGGCGCCGCGTTCGCTCGCCTCGTCGACGATCGCCCGCCCAGGGTGGCGGGTGCGGACGAGGCTGACCCGGACCTTGAGGCCGCTGGCGCGGGCCTGGAGGCGGGCTTCGTCGAGGGCGCAGCGGGCTTCGTATTCGAGCTGATCGAAGCCGCCGCTGGGGAGCTCGTGCTCGCGGGGAATCTTGAGCACGTAGAAGACCTCGACGGTCGCGTCCGGGTCGACGACGGCGACGGCGCGCTGCATCGCCGCGGTGTCGATCTCGGTGCCGAAGATCGGGACCAGCGCCGACTTGTAGGAGACCTCGAGGAAGTCGAGCGGCCGCTCGCGGCGCCGCACCTGCTCGACCCGGCGCGGATCGAGGCCGAGGCGGCGGCGGTAGAGCAGGTAGCCGCAGAGGCCGAGCGCGAGCCAGGCGGTGCCGACGATCCGTGCCTCGGGATGGACGACGGAGACGAAGGCGGCACCGGTCCCAACCGCGCCGATCACCGCCGTGAGCGGGATCTCAGCCCCGCGCCAGCGCACGTTCCAGGGCGCCCGGTAGGGGCGGTACCGATCCGGCTCGCGGCGGCGCAGAGCGATGATCGAGAGGTGGGCGATCGTGAACGAGAGCATCGCGCCGAAGCTGTAGAGATTGCCGAGGAACGTCGTGTTCCCGGGAATCACGAGCAGCACCGCGAAGGCGGAGAAGACGAGGATCGTGAACCAGGGCGTGTGGAAGCGGGGGTGCAGCTTGGCGAAGGCACCGGGGAGCTGGCGGTGCTCGGCGAGCGACCAGGAGAGCCGCGAGATGCCGATCATGCCGGCGTTGGTCGCGATCAGCAGGATCGTCGCCGCGAGGGCGCCGACGTAGTCGCGGGCGACGGTCGAGAGGGTCCCGTGCAACCCCAGCGCGGAGACGATCCCCAGCACCGGGTCGTCGGCATAGGTCGTGCCGAGCTGGGTCGAGTAGTGACCGGCCGCGTCCTGGGTCACCGGCAGCGCCGAGAGCGCGATCACCGAGATCCCGGCATAGATGCCGAGCACGGCGACGAGGACGAGGTTGACCGCCTTCGGCACCTGCTCGCCCGGGTCGCGTGCCTCCTCAGCCATGTTGGAGACGGTCTCGATCCCGGTGTAGGCGAGCATCGAGATCGAGACGGCGAAGACGAGTTGGGAGAGGCTGGGCGCGACGCCGAGGTGGATCTGGCTGACCAGCAACCCCGGGTGAAAGACCATGAAGGCGCCGAGAACGACCAGCGCGACCTGGGTGCAGAGGTCGAGGACAGCGAGGCCGATGTTGAGCTTCGCCGACTCGCCCAGGCCGCGGATGTTGACCAGGGCGAGCAAGGCGATTACCGCGACGCCGCCGATCACGTCGCCGGGCTCGCGGCCCAGCGCCGGGAGGAACGCCGCCAGGTAGTGGGGTACGAAGAAGGCGCTGATCGCGATCGTCAGGATGTAGTCGAGCGAGAGCCCCCAGCCAGCGACGAAGGAGACGACCTCGTTGAAGGCGTGGCGGGCGAACGAGGAGGAGCCGCCGGCCTCCGGGAACATCGCAGCGCCCTCGGCGTAGGTCTTCGCGGTCAACGCAAAGAGGCCCCCGGCGAAGAGGAAGACGAGCGGGGTCAGGCCCAGGGCATGCGCCGCGACGAGGCCGAGCGCGTAGTAAATCGAGGAGCCGACGTTGCCATAGGCGGTCGCAAACAGGCCCGGCACGCCCACCGTTTTTCGCAGCCCACGGGTCTTCAGCTTCGCCATCGCGCTCCGACCCCTGATCCTCGAACGCACCGCGTGAAGACCGCATCAAGATCGACCCTCGCGGCATCAAGATCTTGTGAAGACGGCGGCCGGCCTTGCGGGAACGCCTAGCCGGCCGCCGGGGCGGCGCCTTTCACCCGGCTTCCGCGAGCCGCTAGCTCAGGTCCAGCGCCGCGCAGATGCGGGCGACGTGGCGGCGGTCGGTGCCGCAGCAGCCGCCGACCACGCGTAACGCCGGCAGCGAGGGGCGCAGCTCGGCGTATTCGGCGGCCATCTCGGCCGGGTCGCCATCGTCGAGGTCGTCGGCTTCGTCGAGCTCGGCATGGCTCAGCCGCGAGGCGTTGGCGCGGATCCCGCCGAGCCGCTCGAGCCAGGTGCCGCCGCTCTCGATCTCCTCCGCGAAATGCGAGGTGTGGGCGCAGTTGACCATGAAGTAGGCGCTGGCCCCTGCGGTCTCGGCGTCGACCCGTTCGATCGCCTCGCCGAGCGGTTCTTCGTTGGGGAGGCGGCCGTCGGTCTCGACCGTAAAGGCGATCGAGACCGGGCAGCCAGCCGCGGCGGCGGCGCGCACGATGCCGACCGCCTCCTCGACGTAGCAGAGGGTGTAGGCGGCGACCATGTCGACGCCAGCCCCAGCCAGGGCCCCGATCTGGGACGAGTGGTAGCGCTCGGCCTCCTCGGCGGAGAGAAACCTCTCGGGACGATATGCATCCCCCTCGGGCCCGACCGAGCCGCAGATCGCGATCGGCGTCCCGGGCCCTGCCTCGGCGGCGCGGATCTCCTCGGCCAGCTGCACCGCTTCGCGGTTGACGTCGGCGACCTCCGCTGCCGAGTAACCGAGCCGCTCGCCCCAGTTCGGGCTCGCCCGCCAGGTGGGCGTGTCGAGGATGAAGCCGGCGCGATGGTCGCGGGCGATCCCGGCGAAGTCGCCGTAGTAGCGACGCAGCGCCTCGCGGCCGGCCTCCTCGCGCAGGAGCGGGAAGGCCGCGAACTCGGGCAGCTCGATGCCCTGGTGGAAGATCAGCGTCGTCTCCAAGCCACCGTCGCCGATGAAGAGCTGCTCGCCGTCGGGGACGACCATGGTTCGATTGTAGGCTCTGAGCCGATGACCGACGACGCGATCCAGCGCACCTCCCTCCAGCCCGACGAGGAAGCGATGTTCCAGACCCTGCGACGCGAGCTCGGCGTCACCAGCTTCGGGATCAACCTCCTCACCTTGGCGCCGCGCAAACGCCTGCGCGTCCACACCCATGACCGCCAGGAAGAGGTCTACCTGGTGGTCGAGGGCGAGCTGACGCTGATCGTCGATGGCGAGCCGCATCTGCTCGCCACTGGGGACCTGGCCCGCGTCCCGCCGCTGGTCCGCCGCCAGCTGACCAACCCCGGCGCCGCCCGTACCGTCGTCCTCGCCCTCGGCGGCTCCGGCGAGCACGAAGGCCGCGACGGCCGCGCCTGGAGCAGCTGGGAGGAGGAGGGCGACGGCCGCCCCCCGCAGGAGGTCCCCCTCCCCGACGACCTGCCGGGCTGAGCGCCGCCCCTACGGGGTCAAGACCGAGAGGATGTTGCCCGCCGGGTCCTTGAACCAAGCGATCGGCGGACCGCCGCCTTCGCGGGAGACGCCCTTCTCGTCCTGGCCCATGCCCTCGTAGCGCTCGAACTCGATGCCGCGGGTCGTGAGCTCGTCGACGGTCGCCTCGAGATCGTCGACCGTGAAGTTGAGCACGGTGTAGGTGGCGGCGACGAAGTCGGGTTTGAGGTAGAGCATCACCGACTGGCCAGCGGCGATCTCGAGCGAGAGCAGCATCTCCTCCATCGGGCTCGACGTCGTCAGCCCCAGCATCCCCTCGTAGAACTCCTTCGCCCGCTCGATGTCGTCGACGGCGTAGCTGCTGAACGCCTTGGTCTCGGTGAACATCTCGTGCTCCTTTCCTCGGTGCAATCGGTCCTCCTATTAGACCCGGAAACGCTCCGCGCTAATCGTCGGAGGTCGGGCGCTGGCGCCCGCGCTTGCGCTCGCCGGTTCGCCGCTTGCCCTCGAGGCGGCGCTGGCGCGAGGCGGCGCTGGGGCGGGTCGGGCGGCGCTTGCGCGGCACCCGCAGCGCGGCGGCGAGCTTCTCCGTCAGCCGCTCCAGTGCCAGCTCGCGGTTGCGCGCCTGGCTGCGGGCATCCTGGGCGACCGCGGTGACGACCGGACCGGCGCGCTCCAGCAGCCGCGCCCGCCGCGCCTCGTCGAGCGCCGCCGAGCCGCGCACGTCGAAGACCGCTTCGACCCGCGAGGCGGTGACGTTCGCGTGCTGGCCGCCGGGGCCCGAGGAGCGGCTGGTGCGCAGCTCGACCTCGCTCAGCGGGATCTTCAAACCGGGTTCGATCTCGAGCTCGCCGGCCACGGCCGCTCCGCTCAGCCGGCCAGCTCGGGGATGTGGCGCTCGAGGTGGTCGGCGATCGTCTGCCGCACCCAGCGCTGCGTCTCGGCGTCGGCCATCCGGTAGCGGCCGAGCAGCATCTTCTGGTCGGAGAGCGGCAGGCCGGCGATCTCCCAGCTGACCGCGAGGCGCTCGAACAGGGCCTCCGAGCGGCGCCGCCAGGCGTCCTCGTAGCTCGCCGCGGCGCTCGAGGGCGGCTCGCCGATCTTGGCGATCGTCCCGGCGCTGAGCGACTCCCTCAAGGAGAGGACGTTGCCCTCCGGGTCGGTGTACTCGACCGTAGCCGCCTTCTCCCGCGGCCGCCGTTGCTTCTTGCGCTTCGCCACGCACATGAGTGTGCCATCAGCCGCGCGCGGAATATGCTCGGCCGACGATGTCAGCGATGACCTTCATCGGCGTCCCGATCGACTCGGTCGGGCGCATCGGCGGCACCGAGCACGGCCCGGCGGCGCTGCGCGAGCTCGGGCTCGCGGCGGCGCTCGGCGGCGAGGACGCCGGCGACCTCGGCGTCCAGATCCGCGGCGAGACCCGCGACGCCGAGACCGGGATCCTCGCCAGCGCCGACGTGCTGACGATGACGGCGGCGATCCGCGAGGCCGTCCGCGAGCGGATCGAGGCCGGCGAGCGCCCTTTCCTCGTCGGCGGCTGCTGCGCCGAGCTGCCCGGCGCCCTCGCCGGCAGCCGCGACGCCCTCGGCTCGGTCGGGCTCGTCCACCTCGACGGCCACCTCGACCTCTACGACGGCAGAACCTCGCCGACCGGCGAGGCGGCGGACATGCCGGTCGCGGTCGCCCTCGGGATCGGGCCGCGCTCCTGGGTCGAGCTCGCCGGCGGCGCCTCGGTGGCATCGGACCGGGCCGCCCTGGTCGGCTTCCGCGACCGCGAGGAGTCGCTCGAATACGGGATGCTGCAGCCCGAGGAGCTGGAACCGCCGCCGCTGCTGCACTCGCTCGAGGACCTGCGCAGCTCCGGCCCCGGCGCGGTCGCAGCCGACGTAGCCGCCCGCCTCGGCGAGCGCGGGGCGTTCTGGCTGCACTTCGACGTCGACGTCCTCGACCCGGTCGCCTTTCCGGCCACCGACTACTTGATGCCCGGCGGCCTCGAGTGGCCGGAGCTGAGGGCCGTCCTCGCGCCGCTGCTGGCGACGCCGAACCTGATCGGGGTCTCGCTCGGCTGCTACAACCCGGAGAAGGACCCCGACCGAAGTTGCGGGCGGGAGCTGGTCGAGTCGCTGCGAGACTCGGCGACGGCTGCCGCCGCCTAGGCCAGCGCCTCGATCTTTGCCGCCAGCTCGAAGTCGTTGGCGGTCAGCCCGCCCTCGGAATGGGTCGAGATCGTCACCGTCACCGTGCTCCAGGAAACCGCCAGATCCGGGTGGTGGTTCATCTCCTCGGCCGGGCCGACGAGGCCATCGACGAAGGTGATCGAGCCGACGAAGTCACCGCGCTCGAAGCTCTTCTCGATTGCCGCCCCGGACCGCTCCCAGCCGGGGAGCGCGGCGAGGCGGTCCTCGATCTCGGCATCGCTGAGCAGCGCCATCGCGGTAATGCTGGCAGATATCCCTACGGCGTCAGCACGATCTTCAGCGCTTCGCGGCGGTCGAAGATGGCGTAGGCCTCGGCGGCGTCCTCGAGCGGCATGTGGTGGGAGACGATCGGCCCCGGGTCGAGCCGGCCGGCCTCGGTGAGGGCGAGGACGCGGTCGATCTGGGCGATCACGTTGGCGACGCCGAGCCGCAGGTCGAGGCCCTTGAGCCAGGCGAGGCCGAGCGGGATCTCGGCCCGGCCGGCGTAGGCGCCGATCCCGGAAACGGTGCCGGCGTCGCGGGTCAGGCTGATCGCCAGCGCCAGCGGCTCGGGATTGCCGACCGCGTCGACGCTGAGATCGACGCCGCCACCGCCCGTCGCGGCGCGGACCACCTTCTTCGGGTCCTCCTCGGTGAGGTGAATAGCGGTCGCGCCGAACTCGGCGGCGATCGCCAGCCGCGGCTCGACGCTGTCGATCGCGAAGACCTCGCTCGCGCCGCCCGCCAGCGCCGCCTGCACCGCGCAGAGGCCGACCGGGCCGAGGCCGAGCACGGCGACCGTGTCGCCGGACCGCATCCCGCCGTGGGCAATCGCGTGGAAGCCGGTCGCGAGAACGTCGCCGGCGAAAAGCGCGACGTCGGTCGCGATCGAGTCCGGCACTCGGCGCAGGGTCATGTTCGCGTGCGGGACCAGGACCTGGTCGGCCTGCGCCCCCTCGAGGTTGCCGAGGTGCGAGCCGTGGCCGAAGGTACGGCCGTTGGCGCAGCGGTGATAGTCGCCGCGCAGGCAAGGCGTGCAGGTGCCGCAGGCGGTGTAGAAGCAGGCGACCACCCTCTCGCCGACGGCGACCCGCTCGACCGCCTCGCCGGCGGCAGTCACGGTTCCGACCAGCTCGTGCCCGATCGTGAACCCCTGCTCGACCGGCACCCGCCCGTGGTAGATGTGCAGGTCGGAGCCGCAGACCCCGCTCGCCTCGACCCTGACGATCGCGTCGTCGGCCGCTAGCAGCTCCGGCTCCGGCTTCTCCTCGACCCGAACTTCCTCCAACCCCTGGAAGGTCACGGCGCGCATGCGATGGAACCTACCGGGTCGACGACCCGCCCCTGATCGCACACCGACGGGCAGGTAGGTGTGCAATCAGGGGCGGGTCTGCGTTGGGAGTGGACCGGGGCGAAATCGCGTGGCGCGTTTCGATCGAATAGCGATTGAAACGCGCCACGCGATCCGGCAGCGCTCCCGAGCCCGCCAAGTCCGCCCCGCAGTTGGGCCTGACCCGCACACCTACCTGCCCACGGAGGTGTGCGGGTCAGGCCCCCACGCCACCACCCCGAACCCTCGCCTGGAGCTCTACCCGCTGACGCCCGCGACCTGGAAGCGACTTTGGCCGTCGCTGCCCGGGTTCGCGGTCTCGGCGATCCGGGCCTCGAGCGAGAGCTCCTTCTCGAAGTCGGCGGCGTCCGAGTGCTGGAAGGACACGTCTTTGCCCTCGAGCAGCTCGATGAAGACCTCGACCAGGCGGGCGTCGAGCTGTTTGCCGGCGACGCGGCGCAGCTCGATGATCGCGTCGTAGGAGGACATCGGCGTCCGGTAGGAGTCGCGGGCGGTCATCACGTCGTAGGTGTCGGCGACGGAGATGATCCGCGCCAGCTCCGGTATTTCCTCGCCGGCCAGGCCGCGGGGATAGCCTTTGCCGTCGATCCGCTCGTGGTGGGCGAGGATGATGTCCGCCACCGGGCCGTAGCCGTCGAGCGAGGAGACGATGCGGGCGCCCTGCTGCGGGTGCCGTTTGATCAGCATCCAGTCCTCGTCGGTGAGCGGCACGTTCGCCTTCAGGATCCGGTCGGGGAGGATGAACTTGCCGATGTCGTGCAGCAGCGCCGCAATGTGGACCAGCTCCTCCTCGCGCCGCGAGAAGCCAGCGCGCTGGGCGATCGCTCGCGAGTAGCGGGCAACTGCGGCCGAGTGTCGCGCGGTCATCTGATCCCTGAGGTCGAGCGTGCGCAGCATCGCGCTCAACATCCCGACCTGGAAGCTGGCCAGCTGTTTGCTGCGGCGCTCGAGCTCCTCCGCCCGCTCCTGGGAGACGAGCAGAGCGCCGAGCAGGTACTGGAAGGTGATCAGGACGACGCCGAAGAGGGCGATCGCGCCGAGCCCGACCTTGACGTAGAGGTAAGCGATGCCGACCGCCATCAGCGCCGCCGCGAGCTCGGAGGGCAGCAGCGGCACCAGCGCGGTGCGGACCTTGCGCAGGAACGAGCTGTGGTCGAGGTAGCACGAGTAGGAGGCGATCAGGGTGAAGTTGACCGCCAGGGCGAGGCCGAAGACGCCGAGGATCAGGGCGTAGAAGGCCGGGTCGGCATCGGTGATGCCGGCGCTGGTCGTCACGTAGTGGAAGGCGAGGCCGCTGACCAGCGGGAAGGTGGCGAAGGTGAGCAGGTTGTTGAGGTCGTAGTGGAAGGCTTTCTTTTCGCCGCGGAGGCGACCGTGGGTCCAGCTGATCGTGATCGCGATGATCGCGATGACCGAGGCGGGCGGGCCGCCGAGGAAGACCATCGCCAGCACCATCGGCAGGAAGCTGCCGGAGAGGCGCAGCTTCGAGGTCGTGCTGATCGCGGTCAGGTCGCTGAAGACCGAGAAGGCGAGCAGGATCCCGAACAGGCTCAGATCCCAGTTGGCGGTGTCGGCGGTGAGGACCCCGACGACGACAGCCAGAACCAAGCCGGCGACGTGAGCGGCGATGACGAGCTTGGTGGGACGACTGCTTTCCATCTATGGGGATGTTTTCGGCGTTTTGAAGCGCCTTCGTTAGCCTGGGATTCCCCGGTGGCTGGGGATTCCCTTTGCCGAACCTCGCACAAGTGTCCGGGCGCCTTGACTGAGCCGCGAAATTACCCTGCTCAGAGGGCCCTTACAAGCGCCGTGGCCGGATGACCGGTCTTGTGCAGGGCGCTCCGGGCCGCTATCTCAAGCGGGAGGCAGGAGCGGGCCGCGGGGCCCGGAAAAAGCGAAGGGCACCCCACGGGTGCCCTTCGAAACACTCAAGAAACCAGGGCGGGCTCTAATGGCCCTGCCCGACTGGTGAAGATCTAGTGCTTGTAAGCCATGCCCAGGTCCCTCCTTCGAATCGAAGCCCTTTGTTGTGCGCTTCCGACGCGAATCTCGTTAGCTGCTGCGCAGGTTTTAGCACAACTTCGCGGAAACTTGTGCAACTGCAGGAAATCTTGTGCAGAAATCGTGGAAGCCTGTGCGAGAAATGAGTAGCCCGGGACTAACGGATCCACTGCGCAGGAAGCCGTTCCGCCGCCTGGCAGCGACCTACGCGATCAACGAGTTCGGCGACTGGATGGGGATCGTCGCCCTCTCCGTCCTCGTCTTCGAACAGACCGGCAGCGCCCTGGCGACCACCGGGCTCTTCCTCGGCACCCGCTTCCTGCCCTCGCTGCTGGCGCCGTTGCTCGTCACCCGGGGTGAGAAGCCCCCGCCCCGCTTCGCCCTGCCGGTGATCTACTGCGGCGAGGCGGCGGCCTTCGGCGCCCTCGCCCTACTCGCCAACAGCTTCTCGCTCGCTGCCGTGATCGTGGTGGCGACGATCGACGGTGCGCTGGCGCTCACCGGCCGCTCGCTGACCCGAGCCGTCGTCGCCGCCCTGCTCGAGCCGGCGGGCGAGCTGCGCGCCGGCAACGCGATCCTCAACGTCGCCTTCACCGCCGGTGCCGCCGTCGGCCCAGGCCTGGCCGGCTTGATCGTCGCCGGCTTCAGCGTCCAGGTGGCGCTGCTGATCGATGCGATCTCCTTCTATGTGATCGCGGTCCTCCTCCTCACCGCCGGCCCCCTGCCCCAGGCCGAGCCCGAAGAGGGGAGGGTGCGCGAAAAGGTCCGCGCCGGTGTCGCTTACCTGCGCGACAACAAAACCGTGCGCCAGCTCCTCATCGCCCAGGGCGCCGCCTTCATCTTCTTCGCCGCCGTGGTCCCGATCGAGGTCATCTACGCGAAGGAAACGCTCGGCACCAGCGACTCCGGCTACGGGCTGATGCTGGCGAGCTGGGGGGCCGGGATGGTGCTCGGCAGCTTCGTCTTCGCCGCGATCAGGCGGGCGCCGCTGCCGGTTCTCCTCTTCTTCAGCACGCTCGCCGTCGGCGCCGGCTACCTCGGCTTGGCGCTGGCGCCGACCCTGGCCTGGGCCTGTGCCGCCTCGGTCCTCGGCGGCGCCGGCAACGGGGTGCAGTGGGTTAGCGCGGTGAGCGCGATCCAGGAGCTGACCGCGGCGGAGATGCAGGCCCGGGTGATGAGTGTGCTCGAGTCGATCGGCGCCGCGATGCCCGGTGTCGGCATCATCGCCGGCGGCCTGATCACGACCATCGCCGACCCCCGCGCGGCGTTCGCTTTCGCCGGGGCGGGGATCGTCGTCATCGTACTGGTCTTCGCTCCGTTGGTCGGGTCGGGTTGGGGACGCCGCCCTGCACAGAAGGATTCACATTCCCTTGACGGGGGTAACGGCGTTGTGCTGGAGTTGATCCCAGGCGCCCCCAACCCGGTTTCGGGCGCCCCGCACGCCAAGTCCAATCCGGAGGGGTGAAATGAGGAAGCTCGCGCTGGCTGTGGTCGTGATCGGACTTGCAGCGGTCGCATCTGTTGCACTGGTCGCCTGCGGGGGTGGCAGCAGCAGCGAAAGCACCAGCTCGGGCGGCTCGACCAGCGCCGAAGGGGGCGGCAAAGAAGGCGGCATCCTCAACGCCACCTACGCCTCCTTCCCCGACTACATGGACCCGGCCCTCTCCTACACGGCGGAAGGCTGGACGGCGATGGCGGACACCTACATCCCGCTGCTGACCTACAAGCACGCCGAAGGGGTCGAAGGCAGCGAAGTGATCCCCGGCCTCGCCAAAGAACTGCCGAAGATCAGCAACGGCGGCAAGACCTACACCCTCTTCCTCCGCCCCGGCCTCAAATACTCCAACGGCGAACCGGTCAAAGCCTCGGACTTCACCTTTGCCGTCGAACGGATGCTGCAGCTCAACTCCGGCGGCTCGCCCTTCTACTTCACGATCGTCGGCGCCGAAAAGTTCTTCGAAACGAAAAAGGGCGGCATTCCCGGGATCAAGACCAACGACAAGACCGGCGAAATCCAGATCACGCTGGAAGGCCCGCGCGGAACCTTCACCAACGAGCTCGGCCTGATGTTCGTCGCGCCGTTGCCGCCAAGCACGCCGATCGAAGACGAGTCGGCGAACCCGCCGCCGGCGACCGGCCCGTACGTGATCACCAAGTCCGAACCGGGCCGCGGCTGGGAATACAAGCGCAATCCATACTGGGCGAAAGCGAACGAGAAAGCGATGCCCGAATACCCGACCGGCCATGTCGACGGGGCGAAGATCACCGTGATCCGCAACCCACAGACCCAGGTCGACGACATCGAACAGGGCAAGTACGACTGGATGCAGAACCCGCCGCCCGCCTCGCGCTACGCGGAAGTCAAAGAAAAGTTCGAAGGCACCCAGTTCAAGATCCTGCCGACGATCAGCACCTACTACTTCTGGATGAACACGACCAAGCCGCCGTTCAACGACGTCAAAGTGCGGCAGGCGGTCAACTACGCGGTCGACTCGCGGGCGCTGGAACGCGTCTACGCGGGCCAGATCAAAGGCACCCAGCAGATCCTGCCGCCGGGGATGCCGGGGTACGAAAAACTCAACCTCTACCCCCACAACCTCGCCAAAGCCAAAGAAATGATCGAAGAAGCCAACCCGTCGGACATGAACATCACCGTCTGGACCGACACCGAAAGCCCCAACAAAGAAGCGGGCGAATACTACGAAGGCGTGCTCAGGGAACTCGGCTTCAGCACGACGCTGAAAGTGATCAACGCCGACAACTACTTCACGATCATCGGCAACCTCTCGACCGCCAACCTCGACACGGGCTGGTCGGACTGGTTCCAGGACTACCCGCACCCCAACGACTTCTTCCAGCCGCTGCTCTCCGGGGAAAGCATCCTGCAGACCAACAACGGCAACTTCGCCCAGATCAACAACCCGGCGTTGAACAAGAAAATCGCCGAACTGGGCGCCGAACAGCTCGGTCCCGAACAGAAAGCGGCCTACGCGGAACTCGACAAGGAATACATGGAAGAAGCGCCCTGGGCTCCGTACGGAACGCGCACGCTCTCGACCTTCGTCTCCAGCGCGATCAACCTCGAAAGCGTGATCTTCAACCCCACGTTCGGTCACTACCTGACCAGCTTCGAATTCAAGTAAGGCAAGGCAGGGAGCTAGGGACGACGCCGAGGTGGCCATCGATCCACACTCGGAGCCAGCGATCGAGGAGGGGGGAGCCGCCCCCTTCCCGCCGCCGCCCAAGGGCGAGTCGGGCCGCGAACGCGGGCCGTGGTACCTGGCGTACCGCCGCTTCCGCCGCAACCGGCCCGCGGTCGCCTTTCTCATCCTCTTCTTCCTGATCGTCGTCTTCGTCCTCGCGGCGCCGCTGTGGGCCGACCACGTCGCCCATACCGGCCCCAACCAGAGCCATACGCTGGAGCGGCTGCACGTCGGCAGCGAAGTGCGAGAAGTCGTCACCCCCGAAGGCAAGCCGATCGGGCCGCAGTGGTTCGAAGCCGGCGGCAAGTTCTTCCTCGGCGCCGACAGCCGCCTCGGCCGCGACGAGATGGTGCGGTTGATGTACGGCGGCCAAACCTCGCTCCTGGTCGGGATCGGCTCGGCGCTGATCACCACCTTCGCGGCGATCGTCCTCGGCCTCCTCGCCGGCTACTACCGCGGCTGGGTCGACACCGTGATCGCCCGCACCCTCGACGTGCTCTGGTCGCTGCCGGTGTTCCTGATCGCCCTCGCGCTCGGCATCTCGCTCGCCCTCGGCGGCCTCAAGCTGGGGCCGATCGAGCTCGAAGGCGGCTCGCTCTGGATCCCGATCCTGATCATCAGCGTCTTCACCGTGCCCTACATCGCGCGGCCGATCCGCGGCGAAGTCCTCACCCTGACCGAGAAAGAGTTCGTCGAAGCGGCGGTCGCCCAGGGCGCCGGACCGCTGCGGGTGATGTTCTCCGAGATCCTGCCCAACCTCGCCTCGACCGTGATCGTCTTCTTCACCCTGACGATCGCCAACAACATGCTGTTCGAGGCCGGGCTCTCCTTCCTCGGCGCCGGCGTGCAGCCGCCGAACTCCTCCTGGGGAACGATGATCACCGTCGGCGAGGAGCTACTCAACACGCAGCCGCTGCTGGCGATCATCCCCGGCACGATGATCCTGCTGACGGTCCTCTCACTGAACATCGTCGGCGACGGGCTGCGCGACGCGCTCGACCCGCGTGCCAAGGTCCGGCTCGAGGCGCACGCCGGCATGGTCGAGCCGAAAGGGTCGGCGGTCTGATGGCCCGCTTCATCGTCAGACGCCTGGTCGGGATGGTGGCGGTGCTGTTCGCCGTCTCTGTGATCGTCTTCATGGTCTTCAACGTCCTCCCCAACACCAACCCGGCGCAGCTGCTGGCGGGCAAGAACGCGAATCCAGTGCTGGTCAAGAGCATCGAAGAGGAATGGGGCTTCGACGAACCGCTGCCGGTCCAGTACGTCGAAATGATGAAGAAGGTCTTCACCGGCGAACTGACCTCCTACAAACCGCGGATCCCGGTCGATGAACAAATCGCCCAGGGCATCCCGGCGACCTTCTCGCTGACGATCGGCGCCGCCGTGATCTGGCTCTTCTTCGGGCTGCTGCTCGGCTACCTCTCGGCGATCAGGGCGGGTAGCTGGCTAGACAAGCTGCTCACCGGCGTCGCGGTCGCGGGCATCTCGATCCCGGTCTTCCTGATCGCGCCCGTCCTTCTCTACTTCCTCACCTACAAGAACCAGATATTCCCAAACGGGCAGTACGTGTCGCTGAGCGAAGACCCCTGGGAATGGGTCCAGCACCTGATTCTGCCGTGGGTGACCCTGGCGATCCTCTCGATCGGCTTCTACAGCCGCGTCCTGCGTTCGAACATGCTCGACGTGATGAACGAGGACTACGTGCGGACGGCGCGGGCCAAGGGGCTCTCAGAGCGCCGGGTGATGACCCGGCATGTGCTGCGCAACTCGCTGATTCCGATCGTCACCCTCTTCGGCCTCGACTTCGGCGCGACGATCGCCGGCACCGCGATCATCACCGAAGTTCTGTACAGCCTCAACGGCGTCGGCGCGTATGCGGCCGAAGCGGCGCTTAAATTCGAAATGCCGCCGATCATCGGGGTCACCCTCTACGGCGCCTTCTTCGTCGTCTTCGTCAACGCCGTCGTCGACATCGCCTACGCCTACCTCGACCCGCGCGTGCGGCTCGGAGAGCAGGCCACGGGATGAGCGCCTCGCCGCTGCTCAGCGTCCGCGACCTGCGGGTCGGGTTCCAGACCGAAGGCGGAGTGGTCCAGGCCGTCGACGGGGTCAACTTCGACGTACGCCCGGGCGAAGTGCTCGCGATCGTCGGCGAGTCGGGCTCGGGCAAGAGCGTCACCGCGCAGACGATCATCGGCCTGACCCGGTCGAAAAACTCGCGGATCGAGGGCTCGGTGACGCTCGAGGGAACCGAGCTGGTCAACGCCAGCGACGCCGAGATGCGGCAGCTGCGCGGCAACCGGGTGGCGATGATCTTCCAGGACCCGATGACCTCGTTCAACCCGGTCTACCGGATCGGCAGGCAGATCGGCGAGGCGATGGCGGCGCACCGCGAAGGCCTCGGCAAGGACGAGGCGCGGGCGCGGGCGGTGGAGCTGCTCGACGCGGTCGGGATCCCCGACCCCGAGCAGCGGGTCGACGCCTACCCGCACGAATTCTCCGGCGGGATGCGGCAGCGGGCGATGATCGCGATGGCGCTGGCGCTCGAGCCCGACCTGCTGATCGCCGACGAGCCGACGACGGCGCTCGACGTCACGATCCAGGCCCAGATCCTCGCCCTGCTCGAGGACCTCAACCGCAAACGCAACCTGGCGACGATCCTGATCACCCACGACCTCGGCGTCGTCGCCGAAGTCGCCGACCGGGTGCTGGTGATGTACGCCGGGCGGGTGGTCGAGGAGGGGACCCTGGACGAGCTCTTCTACGACCCCCAGCACCCCTACACCTGGGGGCTGCTCGGCTCGTTGACGCGCCTCGACCGGCCGCGGCCGAAGCGGCTGCCGCAGATCGCCGGCGCGCCGCCCTCGCTGCTGGCGCTGCCCGACGGCTGCGCCTTCCGGCCCCGCTGCCCGCACGAGTTCGCCAAATGCGCCGAGATGCCGGAGCTGGCCGAGCGGCTGACCGATGCCCCGCGCCATTGCGACCGCTGCTGGCTGACGCCGGAGGAGAAGCGCGCCAAGCGCGAGGTCGGCGGCCAGATCGGGCTGGAGGCACCGGCCTGATGGCGGGCGACGCTCTGCTCGAGGTGACCGACCTGGTCAAGCACTTCCCGGTCAAGCGCGGGATCCTGATCGACCGCGAGGTCGATCAGGTCCGGGCCGTCGACGGGATCAGCTTCTCGATTCCGCGCGGCCAGACGCTGGGCCTGGTCGGAGAGTCGGGCAGCGGCAAGTCGACCGCCTGCCGGGCGGTCCTGCAGCTGGTCAAGCCGACCTCGGGCTCGGTCCGCTTCGAAGGGCGAGAGATCGCCGGTCTCTCGCGGCGCCAGATGCAGCCGCTGCGGCGCCAGATGCAGATGATCTTCCAGGACCCCTACGCCTCGCTCAACCCGCGCAAGCGGGTCGGCCAGATCGTCGCCGACCCGCTCAAGCGCCAGGGCGTCGCCAGCGGCGCCGAGCGGCGCAAACGCGTGCAGGAGCTGCTCGAGCGGGTCGGCCTGCAGAGCGAGCATTACCACCGCTACCCGCACGAATTCTCCGGCGGCCAGCGACAGCGAATCGGGATCGCCCGGGCGCTGGCGCTGGAGCCGAAGCTGGTGATCGCCGACGAGCCGGTCTCCGCCCTCGACGTCTCGATCCAGGCCCAGATCATCAACCTGCTCGACGACCTCCAGGACGAGCTCGGGCTGACCTACCTCTTCGTCGCCCACGACATCGGCGTCGTCCGCCACATCTCCGACCGGATCGCGGTCATGCACGACGGCAAGATCGTCGAGGAGGGCAGCGCCGACCAGGTCTGCGAGCGCCCGGTCGACGACTACACGAAGAAACTGCTCGCCGCCGTGCCGGTCCCGGATCCGCGCGAGAGCCGGGCGCGCCAGCAGAGCGCGGGCGCGGCCGGCTGAGACGGCGCCCCGCCGGGTAGCCTGCGAGCAGCGTGGCCCTGCCCCTCTCCCCGCCGATCAAACCGCAGCTGGCGCTGACCCGCAAAGCGCTGCCGAGCGGCGAGGAGTGGGCGTATGAGCCGAAGCTCGACGGCTTCCGGGCGATCATCTTCGTCGACGGCGAGGACTTCTACGTCCAGTCGCGCGGCGGCAAAGACCTGGGGCGCTACTTCCCGGAGCTGAGCTTCGCGCCGGGGCGCTGGGTGCTCGACGGCGAGCTCGTCATCCGCGACGCCGACGGCAACCTCGAGTTCGACCTGCTGCAGGAACGGATCCACCCGGCGCAGTCGCGGATCGACCTGCTCTCGAAGGAGATCCCCGCCGGCTACGTCGTCTTCGACCTGCTCGCCGAGGGCGAGGAGTCGCTGCTGGATGCGCCGCTTGCGGAGCGCCGGCGGCGGCTGGAGGCTATTGCCGCCAAGGCCGACCTGGAGCTGACGCCGCTGACCCCCGACGCTGCCCAGGCCGAGAAGTGGCTGGGCAGCATCGAGGGGGTGATGGCGAAGCAGCTCGATGCGCCGTATGAACCCGGCAAACGCCGCGGGATGGCGAAGGTCAAGCGCGAGCGGACGATCGACTGCGTCGTGATGGGCTGGCGACCGGGCAAAGAGGAGGGCACCGTCGGCTCGCTGATCCTCGGCCTCTACGCCAGCGGCGAGCTGCGCAGCGTCGGCCACATCTCCGGCTTCAGCGCCGCCGCGAAACGGAGCATGCGGGAGATGCTGGCGCCGCTGGAGACGGGCAAGAGCGGCAGCGCCGAGCCGAGCCGCTGGACCGGCGGCCGCGACCTCGAGTGGGTCGAGCTGCGGCCGGAGCTGGTGATCGAGGTCGGCTACGACCATGCGGCGGGCGGGCGGATCCGTCACGGGGCTCGGTTTCATCGGTTCAGGGACGACAAACGTCCCGAGGAGTGCCGGTTCGAGCAATTGGATGAAGGGAAGGCCGGCTAGAAGAGGGTGCTCTGGGGCGGCGGGCCCTGCCTCGGGGGGACGCCCGCCGGAGAAGCGTGCGTCCGAGGCGGACTGGCTGGAGGGGCTGGGCGCCTGGCGCTGTCTCGGCCCCAGCCGCGCACGGCTCGGGTGGTGCGTTTGCGGTCCTCGGGGCGCATGTAGGCGCGGTCCCCGTAGAGGGTTTCGTATTTGGGGAGGAGGTCGGGGCGTTTGGCTTGGAGCCAAGCGTAGAAGACGTCCTTGACCTCGCCTCGGAGATGAAGGGCGACGCCGCCGAGGAAGCTGGCGCCGGCCTTGCGGGCACGCTCGACGATCGGCCGCACCTGCTCGGGGCTGTCGTTGATCCCGGGCATCAGCGGCGCGATCAGGACGCCGGACTCGATCCCCCGCCGGCGCAGCTCGGCGACCGCGTCGAGCCGGGCGGCGGGACTCGGCGTGTGCGGCTCGGTCGCCCGCCAGGCATCCTCGTCGAGGGTCGGAACGGAGAGGTTGACCGAGACCGGAAGCAGCTTAGCCAGCCGCTCGTAGAGGTCGACGTCGCGCATCACCAGCGGCGACTTGGTCAGCACCGAGACCGGAGTCCGCGCCGCTCCCAGCGCCGCCAGGATCTCGGGCATCATCGCGTAGCGGCTCTCGACCCACTGATAGGGATCGGTGTTCGTCCCCAGCGCAACCAGCTCGCGCTTCCAGCTCGGCCGCTTCAGCTCCGCCCGCAGCAGCTCGGGCAGGTTGACCTTGACCACGATCTCCCGCTCGAAGTCGCGCCCGGCGTCGTATCCGAGGTACACGTGGGTGCGACGGGCAAAACAAAATTGGCAGGCATGAGTGCAGCCCCTGTAGGGGTTGATCGTCCAGCTAAAGCCGTAGCGGCCGCCGGGAACGTGGTTCAGCGCCGAGCGGGCGCGGACCTCGTGGAAGTTGACGCCGAGCGCCTCGGGTGCGTCGAAGGTGCGGACGACGGTGCCGTCGCCGACGCCCGGCAGTCGCAGGTCGTTCTCGACTCTCTGCTCGTCCCAGCGCATACGAACGTATGTTCGCATACGGAGTGGATCGATTCAGACGCTGGAGCCGGTCTCTTCTCGCTTGAAGGCGGCGAGCTGGCCGAGTGCCTGCTCGCGTGCCTTGGCGCGCAGCGGTGGTAGCAGGGCGACGAGATGGCCTTTGAAGCCGAGCGCCTGGCTCGCCCAGCGGTGGAAGTCGAACTCGTCGACGTGATCGGCGATACGGCCATCAGCGGAGAAGCGGAAGCTGGCCTGGACGTCGTTGACGACTGGGCGGGCGCCGGGGCCGAAGCTGTAGCGGGCGATCCAGTGGGCGCTGCCGGTCTCGTCGGCGGCGTCGTGCTCGGCGAGCTCGATCGTCAGGTCTTTGGCGCGGCCGGTCAGCATCCGCCACATCGCGCCGACGTCATCGCCCTCGAGGCTGCCGAAGGCGGGGTCGCGAAAGTGGGCGTCCGGCGCGTAGCAGGCGGTCATCGCGGCGCCGTTGCGCTCGCCGAAGGCGGCGTAGAGGCGCTCGATCCTCGCCTTGTTCTCGGCGGCTCCCATGGCGCCAGCCTACGCCCGTCAGCTCAGCCGGGCAACTCGCCGCGGATCACGTAGCGGAGCACGTCGACGACCTGCTCGGAGGTGCGGGCGGTCGCTTCGGCGGCGCGGTCGACCTCCTTTAGGGCGTGGTCGAGCTCGGCGTCGTGAAGGCTGATCAGCGGCTTGCCGAGGCCAGCGGCGTAGCCGGCGTCGAAGGCGGCGTTCCACTGCCGGTATTTGTCGCCGAAGCGGACGACGACCACGTCGGCGTCGGCGATCAGCGTCCGCGTGCGGATCGCGTTGACGCCCGCGCCCTTGTGGTCGCGCCAGAACGCCTCGCTCTCCTCGCCCAGGGTCCCGGTCCCCGCATCATCGGAAGCCGCGTGGTCCGTGACCGGCGCCGAAAACGTCACGGGCAACCCCGCCGCCTGAACTCCAGCCGCGATCCGCTCCCGCCAATCCGAATGAATCTCCCCAGAGAGATAAACCCCCCAAACGCGCTCAGCCATCCCCCGATCCTACGCCGAGGTTGCCTTTTGCCCCTCTATATGGGCGGAAAAGGCAACCTCGGCGAACGGGGTTGGTATCTTATTTGACGTGAACGTTAAGAAGAGGTTCGGCGCTGACGACACCTACAAGTGGTGGGCGCTCTCCTGCACGAGCCTGGGGATGCTCCTGGTGGCGACCAACTCGGGGACGTTGATCATCGCCCTGCCGGATCTGGAGCGGGCGCTGGGGACGAGCCTGCTGGAACTGGTCTGGGTGATCCTCGCCTACATGATCTCCTCGACCGTGCTGGTGCTGACCGCGGGTCGCCTCTCCGACCTCTTCGGCCGCAAGCCGGCCTTCGTCGGCGCCTTCGTCGTCTTCGGCCTCGCCTCGCTCGGCGCCGGCTTCGCCGCCGACGGCACCCAGCTGATCCTCTGGCGGGTGCTACAGGGGATCGGCGGCGCCTTCATCTTCGCCAACGGCCCCGCCCTCGTCACCGACGCCTTCCCCAAGGAGCAGCTGGGGCTGGCGATGGGGACGAACACGATGATCGCCGCGATCGGGCTCGTCATCGGGCCCGTCCTCGGCGGCGCCCTGGTCGGCATCTCCTGGCACTGGGTCTTCTGGTTCAACGTGCCGCTGGCGGCGGCGGGCGCGATCTGGTCGACCCTGGTCCTGCGCGAGCTCGCCCGCCGCGACGCCGTCCGCGGCTTCGACGTGGCCGGCACCCTGACCTTCGTCGTCGGGCTGACCGGTCTCGTCTACGGGATCTCGCGCGGCGGCATCTCCGGCTGGGACGACACGCTGGTGATCGCCAGCCTGATCGTCGCCGCGGTGCTGCTGCCGCTCTTCGTCCTGATCGAGCACCGCGGCCGGGCGCCGATGCTCGACCTCACCATCTTCAACAACCGCCTCTTCGCGGCGGCAAGTGCGGCGACCTTCATCAACGGCCTCGCCCGCTTCGCCCTGATGTTCATCTTCGTCTTCTACTACCAGGGCGCCCAGGGCGACGACCCGATCGTGGCCGGGATCAAGCTGGCGCCGATGGCGCTCGGGATGCTGGTCGCCTCGCCGCTGGCGGGGATCTGGGCCGACCGCCACGGCTCGCGCGTCTTGGCCTGCATGGGGATGCTCGTCACCGCCGCCGGGCTGGCTCTGATGACGACGCTGGAGGCCGGCACCGCCTACTGGCAGAGCGGGCTCTTCCTGCTGATCGTCGGCATCGGCTCGGGGATGTTCATGTCGCCGAACACGGCGGCGATGATGGGCACGGTGCCGACCGAGCGGCGCGGCGTCGCCGCCGGGGCGCGGACGATGCTGCAGAACACCGGCGCGGTGATCTCGATCGCTTTCGTCCTCGCGATCGTCACGGCGGCGGTGCCCAAACCGGTCCTCTTCAAGATCTTCTCCGGCCTCGCCTCCGGCCTCACCAGTGTCCAGCTCGACCCCTTCATCAACAACATGCACACGGCGCTCTGGGTGCTCGCCGCAGTCTCCGTCGTCGGCGCCGGCGTCTCCCTGTTGCGGCCCAGCGAGGCCCGTACTGCCGCCCCCGAGCGCGACCGCGGCCTGCTGATCGACGAGGCGATCCGCGAGGAGATCGAGGCGACGCCGTGAGCGGGGCCGAGCGAAGCGAGCTGCGGATCGGCGACGTCGCCAAGCTGGCCGGGACGACGCCGCGGACGATCCGCTACTACGAGGAGATCGGCCTCCTGCCGGTGCCGGCCGGCCGCGAGCCGGGCTCACACCGCACCTACGCCGGGGCCGACGTCGAGCGCCTGCGCGAGCTGCTGCGGCTGAAGGACCTGCTCGGGGTCTCGCTCGAGGAGCTGAAGGAGCTGGTCGCGGTCGAAGGCGCCCGGGCGGCGCTGCGCCGCGAGTGGGAGGAGGGCGTCGATGACCCGGTCCGCCGCCGCCAGATCCTCGACGAATCCCTAGCCCACATCAGCCGCCAGCTCGAGCTGGTCCGCCGCCGTCGAGACGAGATCGCAAAACTGGAATCAGAGCTGCTCAGCAAACGCAAGCGCGTACGCGAGCTGCAACGACAGGGGGAGCGGGCGACGCGCTAGGCGCCCGCCGTCTGCTCCTGAAAGTGCTTACTGAGCATGGTCACCTGGCCCTGGTAGTTGGAACCCAGGTCCGCCCCGTACAGCCTCTCGGCCGGCTCCTGCATCCACTCCAGCCCCAGCTTGCAGACCGGCTGGTGGTGCTCGACCATGAAGGAGACGTCGCGGGCGCGGACCTCGAGCGCGGCGCGGCTGCCGGGGCGCGAGCGGCCCGGGTCGTAGCCGAAGCCGGGGTCGAAGAAGCCGGCGTAGTGAGTGCGCAGCTCGCCAGCGGTCGGGTCGTAGGCCATCATCTCGGCCGCGATCTGGGGCGGGATCGAGACCCCCTCGGCGGAGAGCAGCAGGTAGAAGATCTCGGGCTCGAGCACGACCCGGCCGCCCGCCTCGGGGTAGACCGGATCCCAGTAGTCGCTCCAGCGGTAGGCGCGAATCCGCGAGAGATCGACCGGGAGGCTGTTCTTCTTCGCCCGGTAGCCGACGACGCGGTCGGCCGGGCCGGAGAGGTCGAGGCTGAGAAAGAGGCCGTCGGCGAGGCCGATCGCCGACGGCTCCAGCGGCTCCTCGCCGCTGTAGAGCAGCGGCTGGGAGCCCTGCAGGCCGCGGATCTGCTCGTCGCCGAGCCGAACCTCGCCCCGCGCCAGCCGCAACTGGTTGAGCGAGAGCCCGGTCTTGACCTGGATCGCGAAGGAGCGCGGCACCACCTCCAGGTAGAGGCGGCCGCGGTAGCCGGGGCGGATGTCGTCGAAGCGGTGGTGGCGGTCGGTGATCACCCGGGTGAAGACGTCGAGACGGCCGGTCGAGCTCTTCGGGTTGGCCCTGGCGCGAACGTCGTCGGGCAGCGCCAGCTCCTCGATCAGCGGCACCAGGTAGGGCCGGTCGCGCTCGAGCACGGCACCGTCGCGGAGGTCGATCCGCTGGAAGGCGATGTCCTCCATCTTCTCCTCGACGCTCGAGTCGACATCGGGGAGGAAGGAACAGCGAAGCGCCCAGGCGACGTCGCCGAGGCGCAGGTCGATGCTGGCCGGCTGGATCGCCTCCGGGCGGATCCGGTATTCGCCGGAGCTGACCCACTCGCGCTGGATCGCTTCGGCCAGCGCCTGGGAGGGAAAGACGCCCACGGGCGGGCCCGCGGGCGGCGCCCCGGGCGCCGCGGTTGCCCCGCTTTGCGGCTCGCTCATCCGGCAGAGATTATTCGCCGTGCCTCGTCCGTGCCGAGGTAGGGCGTCAAGGCGAACTCGAGGACCTCCGGCAGCAGGTCCCCGATCTGCTCCGCCTCGCCGGCGAGGACGCGGCGGCCGAGCAGCGAGGCGATCCCGCCGACGATCGCCTCGTCGGTCGCCTCGGGCACCTCGCCTCCCCCCGGCGCTTCCGGCGCTCCCTCGCGGAGATAGACGACGAAGCTCTCGACCGCGGCCTGGTAGCGGTCATAGACCCCGCGCCCGGCACGCAGACCCTCGACCAGCGAGATGCTCGCCAGCGCCGGGTCGGCGGCGAGTGTCGCCAGCAGCGAGGCGAGGCCGTCACGCATCCGCGGCGGCCACTGTGACCTGCTGTGTCTGCCACAGGCGGCGACCACCTCGGTGCGAATCCGCTCGATCGCCACTTCGTAGGCAGCGTAGAAGCAGTCGTCCTTACTCTCGAAGTGTTTGTAGAAGTCACTCTTCGAAACGGCCGCCCGCTGGCCGATCAATGACACAGTGGTTTTTTGATAACCAACCTCGTAGAGGACTTCGATCAGCCCGGTGATCAGCCGTTCGCGCTGATTTCGAGCGACGAACTCGGGTGAGAGGCCATGGCGTCCACGTGGCAGTCGGTCCATCTAGTCATTGAAGTCTGCCACCGTACTGTCACTTTCGCGTTGCGGTACCGAGCCGATCTCGGCTACACCCTGGTACGGCGACAGCACGAACTCCGACAACTCAGGCAGCAAGCCGACGGCTTCAGGAGCATCGCCGTGCCGAATCCTCTGGCTCGCGATCCAAGCCACACCTCCGACCAGCGTTTCCTCGATCGTCTCCGGTAGGTCGGGCCCGTGCGGGGTGCTGCGCTTCAGCAGCTCGACGAACTGGCGCAGCGCCGCGTCGTAGCGGGCCGAGGAGGAACGGGTCGCCGAGAGCGCCTCGATCATGCACATCCGTGCCTGGCTGGGGCGCTCGGCGACGAACTGGAGGAAGGCCGCGAGACCGGCCTCGACCCGCTGCTGCCAGACGCCGTCCACCTCCCGGCAGGCCTCTTCCACCGCATCCGTCAGTTCCCGAATCGAGTAGTCGATGGCGGCGAGGAAGAGGTCTTCCTTGCCCTCGAAGTTGTCGTAGAGCGTCTTGCGGGCGACCCCGGCACGACGCACGATGTCGGCGATCTTGGTCGCCTCGTACCCCTGCTCGGCGCTGAGGTCCGCGATTGCATTCATCATGCGACGCCGCTTGTGGCCTGCAACGAACTCCCGAGGGAGCTCCGGCCGAGTTGGCTTCACGCGAACTCCCAGGGGTTAAGTGGGAGCATGGAATGAAGAATACCTGCGGTGTTCAAATTAACCCGCAACCCTCCATCTCTTCTGGTACCGTGAAGAAACTTGATTCGTTTATAATGGAAACTCCCGGGTTTCTCGGTGCCGTCGGATCGAATCAAATTAAGCCAAGAGATACTGGTCGCTGCAATCGGCGACGGATGGCCCGCCGATCAGGTAGACGCCGCCGTCGAGCTGCTGGCCAGTAGCGAAGGCAGGTTCCCGGCCGGGGCTCGCCGCCTTCCGTCCGATTTGGTGCGCGCCGTCCAGCGCGAGCGCCTGATCGTGGCGATGCTGAGGGCGGCGTCCGAGCTGGGGTACCGGGAAACGAACGTGCAGGACGTGATCGAACGCGCCGGTGTCTCGCGGCCGACCTTCTACGAGCACTTCGCCAATAAAGAGGACTGTTTCCTCGCCGCCTTCGACACCAGTGCGCAACGTCTCAAAGAAGAAGTCGCGGCGGCGTTCAACAAAGGCGGGGACGTCTGGCGCGATCGCCTTCGCTACGGGATGGAAGCGCTGCTGGAGTTCGCCAGCCGCGAGCCGGACACGGCGCGAACGCTGATCGTCGAGGCCCGGGCCGGCAGCGCCGACGCGGTCCGCCGCCGGGTCGACCTCCTCGATGCCCTCGCCGACTGCCTCGACACCCAAGCGCGCGAGCTGCTCCCCTACGGCCGCTCCTTCTCGACGACCACCGCCACCGGCGTCGTCGGCGGCGTCGAAGCCCTTCTCTACGCCCGCCTCTGCAAAGGCGAACACGAAGACCTCGCCTCCCTCCTCCCCTCGCTGATGTACTTCGTCGTCCTCCCCTACGAGGGCCACGAGGCCGCCGGCGAAGAGCTCGCCCTCAGTCCCAGCTGACACGGCTCAGCCGCGCATCGGGCCCGGCACCTCGAATCCCTGACCGGGGATCCACTTGTGCTGGTAGGAGTCGTAGAAGTCGATTTCCCCCGACCAGAGTTCAGCCAGCGGGTCTTCGGATTCGGCGTCCAGCTTGCGCTCGATCCGGTGCAGGGCGGAATCGACCTCGTGCTTCGCCTTGCCGCGCTCGGGGGCGAACAACTGCTCGATCACGCGCCTCGGGTCGCCGCTCGCAGTTGCCAGGACTTCCTTCATCGCCTGGCCGTGTCCGCTGTGGGCTAAGGCGCCGCCCAGCCCCTCGTGCTCGCGGACAGCCTTGACGAAGCCGGCGACGTCGCGGCCCGCTTCCTGGTTGTGCTTGTAGAAGACACTGCCGGGCAGGATCGCGGGGTTGATCAGGGCAGCCCGCTTGACCTTGATCTCAGGGGCGACTACGTAGGAGTAGCCGTCGAAGGGACCGTCGGGGTCGTCGACCTTGTCGAGCTCGTAGCCGCTGCCGAGCCAGCTGTGGCTGCCCCGCTCGAGCAGCGGGCAGAGGATCTCCGAGCTTTCCGATTCGCGCCCGCAGTCGGAGACGTTGAGGCCACCGAACAGCGAGAAGGCGTAGTTGCCGCCGCCCAGGGAACTGGCGCTGGGCGCCTCGTGCGGGGTGCGTGGGTCGCCGCTGACTTCGCGCTGGGAGAAGGGCGTGCGCCAGGTCTTGCCGCCGCGCGCCTTGACGTTCACGGTCGTGCTCGCCGTGTCGCGGTCGCCGTTGCGGGCGACCACGGTCAGCGTCGCCTTGACGTCGCAGAGGGCGACGATGCTGGTCTGCTTGCCTTCCTTATGGGATGCCTTGGCGGGGGTGCCGGCGGGGCACTCGGAGCCGATCGGCTTGAAGCTCCACTTGTACTTCTCGATCTTCGATTTCGGCTTCGAGCCGGAGCCGTCGAGCTTCACCTTCCCCGCCCGCACCACCGAGTAGGGGCCGCCGGGAACGGCCTGCAGATCGCCGCCGCTCGCCTGCACCCGCATCGAGACGTCGTAGTCGACGTGGATCGAGGCGGGCCGGCCGAGGCTGTCGCTGGAGAGCGTCGTGCCGCCGGCGATGGTCAGCGTCACCGGCTTGCCGCTCAGCAGCTGATCGGTCGGGATCGTGCTCGACCCTTCGACCACGTCACCGGGGATCGGGCCGCCGCAGAGCCCGGCCGTGACGTCGCCGACTTCGGCGGGGCCGACCGAGGTCGTGATCTTCACCGCGTCCGGGTCATTCGTCGCGAAGAGTTCGATCGCGATCGTGCCGCCGTCGGACTCGATCGTCCCGTAGTCGTAGTGGCACGGTTCGCAGGAGTTGTCGATGAAGCTGGCGGAGTACTGGCCGGTGGTCGGCGATCCCCCCGACGGCGGACGCGTGCTGATCACCCCTTCCCCGCTCGTCGGCGAGAAATAGCTTTCCGGGTTTTCCGGCACCGCTCCCACGGTGCCGCCGGTGAAGCTGCGGTGACCGGAGAGGCAGCCCTCGCTCGAAGTGACGCTCCAGCTCTCCGAGGCCCCAAGCACTTTGAAGGTGCGCCGGGCGGGGGTCGCAGTCGCCGGCGCGGCGAGCACGGCGAGAAACAGCAGGGCGCCCGCCGCGGCGGAGAGCTTCGTCAGCTTCGATCTTCCCCTCCAGGCGCGCGTCGCCTTCATCTGAACGAGTAGAGCCGAGCAGCCTGTGCGTGTCAAGGTTGCCGACGGGGCGCCCCACAGCGTGAAGCTGGAGCGGAAGTCCTGGGACGGAACTTGAAACACGATCCCGTTCTGTCCCGCATCCGCCAACTCCATATGGAGCGTTTCGGCAGGGCTTCCTAGATTCCGCTGCCCTCAAATGCGCCTGCTGGCCACCTTCGTCAACCGCCGCCGGAGCATCAGGGGGCCATCGGGGCCCGGGCCACCCATGATCGTTTGCGAGGGTAGATGCCGACACTCAGGACACCGCTTGCGGCGAGCCTGAGCAACTCCACGCGAAACGACAAGGCGGCGAAGGTGCTTAGCGCGTTCCGCATTGGTTGTCTCAGGCTCCAAGGCCTTCTTGCAGGGCCTGTTGCGGACGCAGGAGTTTCGGGGTACGAAGAGCAAATCTGCACATTCGTCCAAGGAGAAACGCAAAAGCTCAAGACCGCCGCGCGCCGGACGCAGAAAGAACACAAAGCGAGTGCCTGCCTGCGCTCGTACCCAAAACGATGCTCAGCCGTGTTTGACTATCCGGCGGTCCTTTGTTAATTTGGGATTAACGTAACAGAAGGAACGAATTGATGTCGGAAAAAGAGCCCACGCCAGCCGAGACTCCACCCGAGGAAGATCAGCGGGTAGTGAGGATTCCCCGCGAGGTCTTGGAGGCCTCACGGAACGACGAAGCCCGGGAGTTACTCGAATACGGGGCCGAGTACGAGCGGCGGCTCGAAGAAGAAGGCCTCATCCACCCATAAGTCGGGGCGGGAAGTCCGCCCGTATTTCGAGCTGCGTAACTAATAGGTCGTCCCGACCGGGCACCTTCTTCCAGGCGCGGTATTTCTTTCGCAGCTTCTTCGTGTCCGCTCCCTGCGGGTTGAGCAAGAGCGTGACAACCGTTCCTGGCGGATAGTCGCCCCAGAGGCCGTACGCTTTGCGGATTGCCATGGCCATGATCTTTTTCCCGTGCAGCTTCGCGTCTTTGTGTTTGCAGAGCCAGACGATTTCACTGGCGACTTCCAGCGGCTGATCCGAGGACACGCCAGAGGTTTCCGTCAGGCGATCGGTCTTACGGACCGAGAAGAAAGCCTCGATGTGCTTCGTCATCGCGTCGTAGTAAAGCCACGTCACCGAGTCTGACGAAGCTTTTGCAGCCTCTGCTTGCAGCCAATGGGCCGCTAGCCCACCCGTTTCGTGTTCAGCCGCGAAGGCCTTAATAGCCTCGGGGATATGTGGCACAAGCCAGGCTTCTCGGCCGGAAGCCCGGTCAAAGTTCCAAACCAACCACCCAATGTCTTGCGGCATTTCGCTCATACTCATGCCTCCGGTAACCCGAACAGGTGACGCCCAAATCGCCGGCTTGGAGCGAGCAGGGGTCGTTACACAGCCGCGCGACCGACCGCGCGACGGCTGACTGGACTACGGATGAATCAGTCCTTCTTCTTCGAGCTGCCGCTCGTACTCGGCCCCGTATTCGAGAAGTTCTTGACCGGCTGGGTCGCGTCTGGCGGCCAGGAGGGTTCTCCGGGGAATCCGGATGATTCCGTCGGGCGCTCCAGCGGAACCGCGGTTGGATCCAAATGACCGTGCGGAGATAAACAACAGACCGCTCAGACCGATGCGACCGACCTGGCCAAGCACGGCGGCGGCTGACCTGCCCACCCCTCCCTTTTCAGACTGTCCTGCGACGGCTCGTGGGGCAGGCAACTAATGATCCTCCTCGACAGCTCGTGTTATTGCGCCAGTGAATCGGCCTTCCCGCAAGACCACAACCGGAAACAATTAGGAACGCTCGGGGTTTGCCACCCTAACATGAAGATCGGGGGATTGCAGCAGACGAGGCCGTCTGCTGATGAAAGCGGCTTTCCAGCCAGCCGCTCTCCGTGCCAGCCACGATGCGTAACTGGGGCCGGCCCCGATCGCCTTTCCTGGCAGACCGAGACCGGCCACCGATTTGAGCTCGCCTCTACGCGTTCTTGTGGACCAAATGGACCACGAAGACGCGCGGCGCCTTGCTGACTCAGTTCATCGCCAAGCTGGAAGCCCAGCAGGCCGAACTGCTTCGACTTCACTTGGAAGAGGGGGACACGACCTCGCCAAACGCCATCAGAGCCGAGCGGGTCCGCTTGCGGGAGCAGATCAAAGCGGCCAAGGCATCGCTCGCGGCCACCGAAGAGCAGCTCGAACTAGACGGCGTGATCCTGCGCAAGGCGTTAGAGCTGGCCGGCGACCTGGCGGCGGTCTACGCAGCAGCGCCCGACGCGACGAAGCGCGGCTATAACCGGCGTTCTTCAAGCGCCTGTTGGTCATGCCGGTTGACGAGAACGGCGAGCCAGTCGTACAGGTTGTCGATGCGCAGTTGACGGAGCCTTACCGAGTTCTGCTCGCCGACGACTTCGCAGCCAAAGCCTCGGTCGAGGCGGCAACGCTGGCGGAATTGGTCATCGATGGCAAAGGCGCCCCGAAGGGCCGCCGTTGGATGCTGGTGTTTCGATCTTTGAAGTCTTGGCGGAGGGGGTGGGATTCGAACCCACGAGCGCCTTGCGACGCCAACAGTTTTCGAGACTGCCCCGTTCAACCGCTCCGGCACCCCTCCGGGACCGCCTGCGATCCTAGCGAGAGGCGAGTCGCGAAGCCTTCGGACGCCGAGCTCCGCTCCCGTCTGCTGCGGCTACGCGGCCTCGACCAGCTTGATCCTCTTGACCCTCGTCAGCGGCGCTCCGCCATCGGGCGTGAAGGTCACCTTCAACCTGATCAGCACCTTGCCGACGGTGTCCAGCTTGCGCTTCGCCTCGCCCTTCGACTTGATGAGCAGCTCGAGCGTGCCTCGTTGGCTTGGCACTCGATGCTGCGTGAGGACGCCGTGCCCTCGCATCCACAGCGTTCCGGGGCCTGGAACCTTCACGGTCAGCTTCGCGGTGCCCGCCTTTGTGTTGCGCTTCACCTTGCCGAAACGGAAGGCGTTTGACGGTTCGGCCGGCGGGCCTGGGGGCGGGCCGGGGGGCTGCGCAACCAGGTAGCGCGAAACCACGGCGGATTCCGGCCCGCTGCCGGGAGATGCGGTGGCTGAGGTCAGGACGCGGCCGTCTGCCTGCAGCGCCATGCCCTCCAGCGATTCGTATTCGATACCCGCCGGGAAGCTGCCCAAGATGATTCCGCCGCTGCCAAAGCTCGGGTCGAGGCTTCCGTCGGAGTTGAACCGCAGCAACGCCGGGGCGGGGTTCTCTTCCAACGGCGCCGGATTGTGGTCATAGCTGCCCCCGAGGATGAGCTTGCCGTCTGCGCTGAGGGCGACCGCTCGGCCGAAGTCATCGCCGACGCCTGGCCTGGCGCTGGCGATCCCGCCTTTGCCGAAGGAGGTGTCGAGTTCACCGTCAGCCAGATAGCGAACGAGCGTGAACTTCGTCAGGTATTCCTGTTCCCCCGGCGGGCCGGTGTAGTCGACCCCGTAGCCGCCCGCCACGATCTTTCCATCTGGCTGAATCGTGACGTCAGTCGAGCGCCCACCGGTGACTTCACCTTCGCCGGGGATCGGCGTTTCGACTATCCCATCGCCAGCAAAGGAGCCATCGGGTTCGCCGTCGGTCCCCAGCCGCACGATCGTGAAGCCGTCACCGGCCCCGCCCCCGGTTGAATCGGCGATGACGATCCTGCCGTCTTCGTCGACGGCAATACCTTCCCCTCGGTCATCCCCTTCCGATTCGGTCGTGACGATCGTCCTGCCGTCGGCAGAGAAGCTCGTTTCCGGTTCCCCGTTTGACTTCAGGACAGCGACCCCCGCGCCGAGCACTCGGGGTTCTTCGGAGACGTTGGCAACGCCGGTCACGGCGATCAGCCCGTCGGGCCCGAGCGCCACTGCATAGGCGTAGTTCTCGAACGTCCCGACCGGCATGATCACCACCCCGCCTTCGCCGAAGCTCGGGTCGAGTTCCCCGTTTTCCAGGTAGCGAACGATCGCGAAGTCTTCGTTTGCCTCGCCGACCGCGATCACCTTTCCATCGCTTTGGACCGCCACATCCGCCGAGTAGGACGATTCGCCGAGCGGCGTGTTGACGACTCCGGCTTTACCCCAGCTGGGATCAGGGCTGCCGTCTGGAAGAAGGCGAGCGACCACGAACCCGGGCATCGCTTCCGAGTAGCCGGCCACGACCACCTTGCCTCCGGGCGCCACGGCGATGCCGCTTGCGCCGGCTTCCCCACCGAAGGGAACGGTCACTCTGCCGCCACCGAAGCTCGGGTCGAGGTCGCCCGGGCCCAGCGCCAGGGCCACTCCGCCGAGCAGGAAGACCAGCAGTGCGGTCATCGACAGAGTGCGCAGCCAGGCGGGCATCACGGCTCACTTTAGAAGGCGGCTCAGGAAGATGGCCTCGGCCAGGGCTATGCGTTCGATCTCAGTCGGGTCGACGCTCTCGTTGGGAGCATGGATCAGGCAGCCGGGCTCCTCGACGCCGATCAGCATGATCTCGGCATCGGGGTAGGTCCGCTGCAAGGTGTTGCAGAGCGGGATCGATCCTCCCTGACCCTGGGTGACGTGACCGCGGCCGTAAGCCTCCTCCAGCGCAGCGGCGAGGGCGGCGAAGGCAGGGCCCGAGGTCGAGCCGACGAACGGGTCGGCCGAGCCCTCGAGCTCGAGCTCGACCTCGGCGCCCCACGGTGCCGCGCTCTCGAGCTGGCCTCGCAACGCCCTCGTCGCATCGTCGGCGCCGATCCCAGGCGGCAGTCGCAGGCTGATCCTGGCGCGAGCCTGGGCCGGGACCGCCATCGTCGAGCCGCTCACCGGCGGCGCGTCGATCCCGAGCACGGTGAGCGCCGGACGGGCCCAGAGCATCTCCGCGACCGTGCCCGTCCCGGTCAGCTGGACACCCTCGAGAACGCCGGCATCGCGGCGGAAGCGCTCCGGCGGGTAATCGAGTCCCTGCCAAGGCAGCGGCTCGGGCAGCGCGGCGACGGTGACGTCGCCCTCCTCGTCGCGCAGACCGGCCAGCATCTGAATCAGCGCCCCCAGCGCATCGGGCGCGGGGCCGCCGAACACGCCCGAGTGCAGCGGCCCCCGCAAGGTGGTGACGGTGAGCACCAGGTTCGCGACACCGCGCAGCGAGGTCGTCAGGGTCGGCAGGCCGAGCTCGAAGTTGCCGGTGTCACAGACGACGATCGCCTCCGCCGCCAGCAGCGCGGGGTCCTCCTCGATCAACGCCTCGAGCCCACCCGTTCCCTGCTCCTCGGATCCCTCGGCGATCAGCTTGACGCCGACCGCCAGCTCGTCGCCCAACGCCCGCAGCGCGGTCAGATGAGCGACCAGATTGCCCTTGCAGTCGGCGGCGCCGCGCCCGTACCAGCGGCCGTCGTCGCGCTCGGTGAGGACGAAAGCCGGCGTCTCCCAAGCGTCCTCGCCAAGCGGCGGCTGCACGTCGTAGTGGCAATAGAGGAGGACGGTGGGCGCACCCGGCGGACCCGGCCGCTGCCCAAAGACGGCCTTGCTGCCGTCTGGAGTCACGGGGGCAGCCACGTCGGCCAGGCCGACGTCGAGGAAGGCGTCTGTCACCCAAGCCGCGCAGCGCTCGCATTCCTCGGGCGGAAACTGGTCGGGGTCGGCGACGGAGCGGAAGCCAACGAGCTCGGCGAGGTCGCGCCGTGCGGCCGACATCAGGGCGGCGACCCGGTCGGCCAGCTCGGCCGTGCTCATCCCCCGCTGCCCGCCTGCGATTCGCGCGCTTTCTCGTCCATGTGGTGCAGCTGCATCAGCTTCGCCGGCGGCTCGGGCAGGGCGATCTCGGAGTTGATCGCAAGGCCCGCGTCGACGTGGAGCAACTCGCCGGGCTCGAACGCCCGCCAGCCGGGATCGGAATCCATCGGCTCGCTGGCGATCACCACGACGCGCTGCTCGGCGGCCTGCTCGGAATGGAGCTTGGTGCCGAGGCGACTGTGGTGCTGGAGGGCGTCCTCTCCCTCCCCGTGGCCCCCTGGAGAACGGTCGAGCACATAGAGAGTGTTGTTGTCCGGGTAGCGCAGGGCGAAGAGCTCGGTATCGGTCACCAAGACCATGTTCAAGGAGTACATCGTCAGGTTCTCGGCGATCCAGCTGCCGGCGGCGACGATCCCGGCTCGAACGTCGCCGTCGTGCTGCCGGATCTCCCTGGTGATCAGGGCGAAGAACCGCTCGGAGTCGGTCTGGCCCCGCACCAGGTCTCGGTCGTCCCCCAGCTCATGGTCGAGCAGATCGAGGCCTTCGAAGACTCCGTTGTGGGCGAAGATGCGGTCGTCCTGAACGAAGGGATGCGTGTTCTCCATCGTCAGGCCGGTGGCCGAGGCGAAGCGGACGTGGCCGATGAAGGTGCGGGAGCGCTCGCTGCGAGCCTCCTCGGCAAAGGCGGCGTCGGCGAAGGCGGAGATCGGAGCCTTGTCGACGACCGGTCGGCGCCGCTCGTCGAACACCCCGAGACCGGTTCCGTCGGGATTGGAGTGGCTCTGCACCTCGAGGCTGTCGGGCGCGTCGAGCAGCCAGACGCGGGCGCTGACCGCCGCTTCGCCGCCGCTCATGCCAAACAGCCTGCACATCGCGGCCGCACCTTAGCCACTTAGGGCCAGATCGCTCGCTGCCGATGTTGAGCGGGTGCATCTAACCTCGACGGACGTGGCCTCCCTGCCGAGCAATCGCGCGCGGTTTCTGCTGGCTGGCTGGGCGAGCTGCCTGCTGGCCCTGGCGGCGATCTGGTCGGTCGGGGCTCAGGAGGCTTCCGGGGCGATGTACTGGGGCGGGATCATCAAGGGCAGCGTCTACGGCGTGGCTGGGGAAGACGCGAACGCCGACGCTCCCCGCAATCGTGCGGTCCTCTCCCGCTTCGAGCAGGACGCCGGCAAGCAGATCACGGTCGTCAACACGGGCCAGGCCTGGGCGACCTTCGATCCGGTGACGATGGATGCCGCGATCGAAGCCGGGGCGATCCCGCTGGTGACGATGGCGCTCGAAGGACAGACCCTGCGCGAAGTCGCCGAAGGGCACGAGGACGCGAAGATCAGGGCCTGGGCCCGGGAAGCTAAGGCGTTCGGCTACCCCTTTCTCTTCCGCCCCTGGTGGGAGATGAACGGCAACTGGTATTCGTGGGGGCGCAGCCCCTACTACGTCGCGGCCTGGCGCCATTTCCACGACGTCGTCGAAGAAGTCGGCGCGACCAACGTCACCTGGGCCTGGGTCGTGAACACGATCTGGTGGGATCCCGGCTCGGACCCCGCTCCCTACTACCCGGGTTCGGCCTACGTCGACTGGGTCGGGATGGATGCCTACAACTGGGGCACCAATCCGCTGCAGCCGAACTACTGGACGAGCCCGGCCGAAACGATCGACCCGACGCTTGCCGCGCTCGAACGGATCGCCCCCGGCAAGCCCGTCTGCCTCTGTGAGGTCGCCTCAACCGGGGTCGGCGGGGACAAGGCCGCCTGGATCAGCCAGCTGCTCGGCAGCTACCTGCCGAGCCACCCCTCGATCGCCGCTTTCCTCTGGTTCAACTGGTACTACGAACAGAACGGAGGCTCCTGGGACTGGCCGATCGAGTCCTCCAGCGGAGCCGAACGGGCATTTCAGGAAGGAATCCAGAACGACCTCTACCTCTCCGCCCTGCCACCGCTGCAGAAGCTGGCGAAAGTGCCGCTGCTGGCCGGGCAGCCGAGCGCCGTCGGCAACGGGAAGAAGCAGCCGGCGAAGGGCAGGGTCGTGTTCGTCAAGCTGCGCCTCAACCGGCGCGCAGGTTCAGCCGAACTGCGGTTCAGGGTCCCGGGGGCAGGCGCCGTCGAGCTCTCGGGAAGCGGGATCCGGCTCCGCCTCAAGTCGGATCGGAACAAGGACTGGAGCAAGCTCCTCTCCCCGCCCGTCAGGCGGGGCGTCCGAGAAGCCGGCAGGCTCTCGATCGAGCTGAGGGCGTCTGGCAAGGCACGGGACGCGTTGCTCCGGCGGGGCAGGGTCAAGGTCCGCCTGGTCCTCACGTTCCTGCCTCGCAGCGGGTCCCCGCAGAGGGCGATGAAGAACGTCGCCCTGGTTGTCGCACCGCCGAGGTCGACCGCCGCCGGCTGACCGTCAGCTCATTCGTCTTCGCTCAGGTGGGAGACGATCGAGATCAGGAAGACCTTGTTGTCTTCGGTCAGGGAAAAGATCGTCGCCTTCTTCCCGGGGCCTTTGAGGACGTACTCCGACGAGCCTTCCTTCTTCAGCTGCGGGTAGGCCTTCTTCAGCGCGCCCAGCTTCGAGCAGAGGTGGATCTTCTTCGACGTTTCGTACTTGACCAGCGGCGTGGCGCAGTTGGCGACGTCCTTGCTACCGGAGAATTCGACCTCGGTCTTGATCAGCACTTCGAAGACCTTGAAGTGGACCGAATCCTTGGTTTCGAGCCGGACTTCGCCGGCGGAGCCGCCCTTGGGGCTGCCGTAGGTGCAGATCTGTTCGCACTTGCCGCCGGGGTAGGGCCCCCAGGCCTTTTCGACGCTGGCGGTCGAGCCGCCCAGCCCGAGACCGCCGATCGACTTGCCGGGCACGATCGACTTCTTGCTCGTCTTCGGCAGCGAGGCATTCGCCAGGGCCGGCAGCGCCAGCACGAGCGCGACGCCGAGCAGAGCGGCGATCCTTCCATTGCTTCTCATCGGGCGACTCCTCTCGTCGGGACCAGCGGCAGCGCGACCCTATTGCGGTGGCCGCTGCGCGGCAAAAGCGCCGGCGCCTCGCCTACGCGTATTTGGCGTAGGCGAGCCTCAGCCGTGCTTCGCGGATTCGATCGGCGTCACGCAGGTCTGGTCCGACCCTGGGAACTCGATCCAAAGGCTGCCGAAGGTATTCGCTTCGACGGCCGAGAATTCGAGTTTGACCTGACCGCCGCTGACCAGCTTGCCGTCGACCTTGACACGAGCCGAGATCGGCGCCACCCCCTTGTCGATTTCATCTCCCTTCGGCGCCTTCTTGCCGACGCCCCAGGCCGCGTAACCTGGGTAGCTGGTCAGTGGGACCAGCTTCAGCTGGAAGCGACCGAGGACTTCGATCTTCTGCGGGTCGTCGGGGCAGCCGACGTAGTTCTGAGTCAGGGTGTGAATCCCGGAGACGAAAAGCTTGCCTTTCTTGGCGCCCCTGCCCTTGGTCAGCGACATGCCCCCATCGCCGGCTGACCCGAACTTCCAGACGCCGGCCTTGGGCGGGGCGAGGTGGTAACTGGCGGCGGCGGGGCCCGCGCCGAGGCAGACCGCGGCGGCGGCGAGCGAGAGGACGAGAAGGATGCGACGGGTCGGGTTCATCGCGCGATCCTCCCCGATCGCGGCCGGAGCGCAAAGCCCGCTATACGCCGTCTGCGCGTACGCAGCGAATAGAGGGACTAGCGCCGGGGCAGACGCACCGCGCCCTCAAGGCGGAGGCCGACCTCGGTGCCGAGCTCGGGGCCGGGAAGCGGAGCGAGGGCGTGGAGGCGGCCGCGAGCAAGCTCGATCTCCAAGCGCACCCCGTCCTCGACCGGGACGCGGCGGGCAACCCGGCCGCGCAGCGGTCCCGCCGGGTCGAGCCGGACCTGGCCGGGGCGCGCCATCACCACCTCCCCGCCGTCGGCGAGCTCGCCGCTGAAGCCGAGGAAGCGGGCGACCTCGATGCTCGGCGGGCGGTCGAGGACCTGCGGCGGCGGCCCGGCGGCGGCGACGCGGCCATCGAGGAGAACGAGGACGCGGTCGGCGAGCGCCCAGGCCTCGGCGCGGTCGTGGACGACGACGCAGGTCGAGCGCGCCGAGCTGCGCAGCACCCCGGCGACGTCGTCGAGGAGGTCGGCCCGGGCGCTCGGGTCGAGACCGGCGAAGGGCTCGTCGAGGAGGAGGACGTCGGGCTCGACGGCGAGGACGCGGGCGAGGTGGACGCGGCGCGCCTCGCCGCCCGAGAGGGTGTGGGCGTGGCGCTCGGCGAGGCCCTCGACGCCGAGCGCGGCGAGCGCCGCCAGCGCCCGCTGGCGGCGCGCGGCGCGCGGCACCCCCCACCAGCTCATGCCCAGCTCGAGGTTGGCGCGGACGCTGCGCCGCGCCAGCGCTGGCGCCTGCGCAGCCGAAGCGACCCGCCCGCGTGTCTCGACCCAGCCGCATGCCGGAGACAGCAGCCCGGCAAGGACCGCGAGCAGGGTCGACTTTCCGGCCCCGTTGGGCCCGAGCACCGCCGTCGTCTCCCCGGGGTGGAGGTCGATGTCGACGCCGGCGAGCACCTCGCGGCGGCCGCGGCGCACGCCGAGGTCGCGTGCGGCCAGCGTCGCCTCGGCGCTCACGAGGCCCGCCAGCGCCGCGCCGGGGTAGCCGCGCCGTCGCCCTCGCCGCGCTGCTGAAGCAGGGTCAGCGCCGCGCCGCAGATCAGGATCAGGCCGAGCAGCAGGATCCCGAAGGCGATCGCCCTCGCGTATTCGCCGCTCGCGACTTCGGTCAGGATCGCGCTCGCCAGCGTCTGGGTCTGGCCATGGATGTTGCCGCCGACGAGGACCACGGCTCCGACCTCCGAGAGCGCCGAGCCGAGCGCCGCGATCGCCGCCCCGATCACCCCCACCCGCGCCTCGCGCAGGGCCAGCGCCCAGAGCTGCCGCCGCGAGGCGCCGAGCAGCTGCGCCTGCTCGAAGAGGCCAACCGGGACCGCCTGCACGGCGCTGGCGGTGAAGGCGGCGACGATCGGGAAGGCGAGGATCGCCTGGGCGAGGATCACCCCGTTGACGGTGTAGAGGAGTTCGAGGCCGCCGAACGGGCCGGCGCGCAGGAAGAGGAGGAAGACGACGAGCCCGACGAGCACCGGCGGCAGCCCGAGGCCGGCATTGAACATCGCAATCCCCAGCCGGCGCCCGCGAAAGCGGCCGAGGCCGAAGAAGAGCCCGCAGGGGAGGCCGAAGAGCAACGCCAGCGCGGTCGAGAAAACGGCGACGTGGAGGGTGACGCCGAGGATCTGCATCACTTCGGCGTCGCCGTGGACGATCAGCTCGAACGCTTCTTCGACCCCTTCCCAGATGAAGCCCATCAGCGACCGCCGCCGACGATGACGACACGGCCGTCGGCGAGGCGGTAGGCGCTGCCGATCCGTTCGCCCTGGCCGATCACGCGGCGGTGGCTGAGCTTGATCGCCTTCACGTGCTCGCCGTGCTTGACGATCACCGTGCTCGTCTTGCCGGTCTTGCGGACGACGGTGACGTCCTTTGCGGTGAGCACGTCGGAGAGCTGCAGCGATGAGAGCGCGGCGAGGAGGAAGGCGACGGCGAGGACGATGCCGAGGTCGAAGAGGTTGACGAGACCGTCGAGCGGGTCGCCCGCCCGGTCTTCGCGCCGCCCGGCCCGGGGCCGGACGATGGTCCGCTGGCGCCAGTCGGCCGTCCGCTTCACCGCTTCGCCCCCAGCATCTTGCCGGCAACGAACTCGAGGTCGGAGAGGTCCTGGCCATAGAGGCGGTCGCGGACGAGCGAGATGACGAAGGCGACGGCGCCGATCATCAGGCCGAGGACGGTGATGCTGAAGGCGACGCGGAGGTTGCTGGAGAGCTGTTCGACGTCGCCGTCGGCGAGGCCGGCGAGCGCCGGCGAAAGCGGGATCAGCGTCCCCATGAGGCCCAGCGCCGGGCCGACCCGGACCAGCGCCCGGGTCCGCTCGAGCCGCCGCATCGAGCCGAAGTCGAAGTCGGCGAGCGTCTTCGCCATCTGCTCCTCGCGGTCGGGGACCTCCCACTGGGTAACGAGGCGGTCGAGCGCGGCGGTCATCGGCGCGCCAGAGGAGATCGGCGCCAGCAGCGCCGCGGCGAGGCCGTAGTTGCGCTGCCCACGCAGAGCGGCGACCGCCTCGTCGGTCGCCGCCTGCAGGGTCGGGAAGCTGCGGTGGCGGCGGCGGACCAGCTCGATCAGAAAGCGCCCGAGCTCGACCGCGACCAGGGCCAGACAGAGCAGGGCGAGGATCAGGACCGGGACGCGCAGCGCTTCGGCGACCTTGAAGACGGTGTCCTCGATGTCGGCAAAGAAGATCACCAGCGGCTCCCCAGCGGGGATCCACGCCACTCGTAGAGGGCGCCGGCGCCGAGCAGGGCAGCGAGGGCGAGGAGGCCGAGCGGCAGGGCAGCGCTGCCCGAGCTGGGCGGGGCGCTGGCGCTCGACGGTTGCCCCGAGGTGACGCTCGCTCGCTCGCCGCCCGCCATCGCGGTGGGAGCCGAAGCGTCGGCGACGAGGACGCCGGAGACGGTGCGCTCGGCGGCGGCGGAGCGCTGGGGCGGGACGTCTTCAGTGCCAGCGGCGGCCTCGGCGGCGCTGACGCCATCCGCCGCGGTATTCGATCCCGAAGGCGACGAGTCCGCGGCGACGCTGGCGCTGGCGCTCGATGCCGGGCTCCCGGCGCTCGAACCCGAGCCCCCGCCGGGGGTACCCGCCCCACTGCCGCCCCGTTGGCCAACGCCGTCGCCGGCCGCGACTTGACCCGAGCCGTCCCCCGCGCCCCCACCGCGGCCGTTCGGTCCGTGGGGCTTTGCGCCTGCATCGGATCCGACGCCGGCCTTGCCGCGCTGCGGCGGGTCGCCGACGACGATCTGCACCGGCGCCGATTCGCCGCCGGATTCGAGGCTGCCGATCGCGGTCACGTGCACCTCGTAGGTCCCCGGGGCGGCAAAGGAATGGCTGACGGTTGGGGCCCGCCCACTGGCTCCGTCGCCGAAGCGCCATTCGAACCCGACCTGCTCGCCTTCGAGCGGAACGCTGTTCGTCGCCGAGAAGGAGACCGCTTCGCCTGGGTCCGGGCTATGGGTGGAGGCGAGGACTTCGACCTCGAGCAGCTTGCCGGCGTGGATGCCGATCTGAAGTGCTTCGCCACCGCTGGTGACGATGTTGTCGGGGGCGTTGACGTCGCTGTCGTCGCGAACCGGCCGGAAGAAGCGGGTGGCGGCGGGTTCCACGGTGACCAGGGCCGGGCCCTCGGGAAACGCGCCGGGGGCGAAGTCCGAGGCAGCGAGGTACGCGGTGGTGCCGTCGGCCCGGGGTACCGTGAGGTAGTCGAAGTTCCGGGGATCGACTTCGACGAGTTCGAGCAGAGCCGCAATCGGCAGCCCACCGCGGGCGATCGTCTCCCCGGCTTCGCCGGGCTCTGCGCGCAGGGTGTAGCTCCTGGCCGGGATCGCGGCCGGGTCTTCGTGAATCAATCTCCCAGCGACCGGTTCAACTCCGCCGTGATGGGGCAGCGTCACGTCAACTCCAGGCCAGGACGCGCTGCCGCCGCGAGCGACGCCCGCGACGGCAGCGGCCAGCGCCAGCGCTAGCCCACCGAGACCGAGCGCACGCCTGAGGTGGCGGGCTGCACGGTGCCGGGATCCGTGTACTTGACCCGGAGCTTCCATCGACCTTTCCCGAGCTTGACACGGACCGAGTACGCCGCGCCGGCGCGTGCGTGCACGGTCTTGATCCGCTGGAACGCTTTCTTGCCCGCCTTGCGGCCCTGGATGACGATGGCGGCAGCGGCGCTGCGGCCTTCGCTGGGCCCGATCCGGCCCGAGAGGCTGACCGAACGGCCCTTGACCGAGAGCTTGCCGAGGCCGACCTTCGACGCGACCGAGATCGAGCCGAGATCGGTCGCGGTTTCGGCCAGGCTGCCGACCGCGATCAGCGGCGTCACCGTCAGCGCCGGGTAGCTCGAGGTGGTCGGGAAGAGGATCCGCATCCGGCCCTCGCGGCTGGCGTTGGTTGCGATCGTGAAGGCGCCGGCGCCGTCCGTGCTGCCGGTTGCGAGGGTTTCGTAGGACGGCACTTCTTTCGGCCCGGTCTGGGCTGCCCGCTGCAGCAGCACCGTCTGCCCGGCAACCGGCGGCGAGCCGGGCAGCAGGTTCGCGACCGTGCCCGAGACGGAGATCTGCGCCCCCGCGCTCAGCGTCGCCGGCAGCGCCGCCGAGGTGATCTTGATCTCCGGGTGGGCGTCGGCGAAGAAGGCCGGCGAGCTCGCGCTCGGGTAGTTGGCGAGCAACGACTGGAACTGTTCGGAGCTGAGGAAGTCGTTGAACGCCCGCGCTCCTTCGACGTTGACCGCCGGGATTTTCGCCGGGTTGACGATGTAGACCGAGAACGGGTTGGTGAGCAGGTTGACGCCGCCGGGCGCGCTCGCTTCGTTGCGCTGGGAGACGATCTTCAGCTGAGTCACCGAGCCTTTGGAGACAAGGCGGTTGAAGGTGCCGCGGTCGGTCATCTCGTAGCAGCCTTTGCCGCCGACCGTGGGCGGGCATTCGTCCGTCAGCAGCACGGTCGCGGCCTGACCGAGCCCCGCTTTGTGGTACCAGCTGAAGTTGTTTGGCGTCCCGGCCGGCCCGGGCTCGCCTTTTTCGTTCAGTTCGACGCCGGTCAGTTTCCAGATCGCCTTCTCCTGCGTGTTGGTGCCGGAGTTGTCGCCTCGCGAGATGAAGTTCGCTTCCCCCGCTTCACCCGCCGCCGCGATCAGTTCGAACGCCTTGGCAGCGTTGTGGGGGGCGCCGGCGAGAACGCCGGCCGGATCGTCGAGCGGCCCGGGGATCACGTAGTCGGAGTAGAAGACCGCCCGCCCCCGCGGTTCCAGCGAATAGCCTTCTTCGACGAAGGTCTTCTCCTGGGTCGGGGCGTGGGTGACGAGCGCGTCGCCCTGGCCGGCTTTGGCGTTGGCGATCGCCTGGCCGGTGCCGACCGCGATGTATTGGAGCGTGTACTGGGGGTAGGCGGCGGCGAAGCCGGGTTCGATCACGTCTTCGAGCAGGCCGGCGTCCTTGATGTCGGTCGTGCCCTGAACGATCACGGTCGAGGCGCGGGCCGCGGGTGGTGCCAGGAGGAGGGCAAGGAGAGCGGCCAGCCCGAAGCAGAGGCTCCCGAGGCGAAGCCGCCTCGACTCGATCGACACATGCATATGCAAATTGCTCCTTTTCGGGGTCTTACCGCTGCTTTACCCAGGCAGCATATGGGCAAAGCACGGAGCGAAGCTCAGAGCGCTTCGACCACGACGGCGAGTCCCTGACCGACACCGATGCAGAGGGCGGCGAGGCCGTAGCGGCCGCCGCTCTGGCGCAGCTCGTGGGCGACGCGGCCGAGGACGCGGGCGCCAGAGGCCCCCAGCGGGTGGCCGAGGGCGATCGCGCCGCCCTTGACGTTGACCTTCTCGGGATCGAGCTCGGGCCAGAGCCGCAGGCAGGCCAGCGACTGAGAGGCGAAGGCCTCGTTCAGCTCGACCCGGTCGATCTGCTCCCAGCCAATGCCGGCGCGGGCGAGGGCGCGGTTGGCCGCCTCGACGGGGCCGATGCCGAAGACGTCGGGGTCGACGGCGTCGACGCCGCGCCCGGCGATGCGGGCGATCGGGTCGCAGCCGATCGCCGCGGCGGCCGCCTCGGAGCCGAGCAGGGTGATCGAGGCGCCGTCGTTGAGCGGCGAGGAGTTGCCGGCGGTGACGGTGCCGGCCTCGACGAAGGAGGGCTTCAGCTTGGCGAGCTTCTCGAGCGAGGTGTCGGCGCGGATCGCCTCGTCGCGCTCGAGCTCGACGCCGGGAACCGGCACCACCTCCGCCATCACACCCTCCTCGTAGGCGCGGGCGGCGAGCTGGTGGCTGCGCAGGGCGAAGGCGTCCTGCTCGGAGCGGGAGATCGAGTAGATCGCGGCCAGCTTCTCGGCCGATTCGCCGAGACTGATCGTCCACCGGTCGGGCATCTCGGGGTTGACCATGCGCCAGCCGAGCGTCGTCGAGTGCAGCGTCGCCGGCCCGGCCGGGAACCCCTTTTCGGGCTTCGGCAGGACCCAGGGGGCGCGGCTCATCGACTCGACCCCGCCGGCGACGACGATCTCGGCATCGCCTGACTCGATCGCCCGCGAGGCGCCGATCGCCGCCTCGAGACTGGAGCCGCAGAGACGGTTGACCGCAACGCCGGGAACGCTCGTCGGCAGCCCTGCCAGCAGCACCGCCATCCGCGCGACGTCGCGATTGTCCTCGCCGGCGCCGTTGGCGTTGCCGAGCACGACGTCGTCGATCCGCCCGGGGTCGAGGTCCGGCACGCGCCCCAGCAACGCTCGCAGCGAGTGGGCGGCGAGGTCATCGGGACGAATCCCGGCGAGGGCACCGCCGTAGCGGCCGAACGGGGTGCGAACGGCCTCGTAGAGGTAGGCGGACCTGCTCGGGGGCTCGCTCATCCGCCGAGACTAGCTCCGACGCGCGCGGTAGCGGCGGGTCTTGGCGCGGTTACCGCACTCCTCCATCGAGCACCAGGTGCGGGAGCGGTTGCGCGAGGTGTCGTGGAAGGCCCATTCGCAGTCGCCGGCCGGGCAGGCCTTGAGTCGCGGCCACTCGCCGGCCGCCTGGAGGCGCTCGACCGCCAGCAGGAGGCGAGCGCCGAGGGCGTCGAGGCCCTGCCCCGCTGGCTCGATCAGGACCAGGTCGCCGGCGCCGAGTCGGGCCCGGTAGCCGCTGCTGGCTACCGCCTCGCGCAGCGGCTCCAGCAGCTCGTCCCGGGTGGGCTCGCCGTTGTTGGCGCGGAGCAGCTCGCGCAGCGCCTCGCGCAGGCCGAGGACGCGGCGGTGGGCGTCGGGGTCGGTGGCGAGCGCGCCGAGGTCGTCGACCCTGGCGCTCGCCCAGGCGGCCAGCGCCTCCGCATCGGCGACCGAGTCGGTCCCCTCCTCGACGTCGCGGGTGTTGACGAAGTCGACCAGCAGCTCGGCCTCAGCCGCGACTCCGCCCCCCTCCTTCGGTTTCTTCTCGAGTTCGCTTGACACCGTCTATCCAGTTTAGCTAGTGTTGTCAACACCTTCAAATTGAGATAGACGGTGTCGCCTCGTTCTCCTGGGGAGACGCCGCGAGAGGAGATCGCGATGAGGTTCCTTGCAGGCTGGATCGTCGTCAACGAAGAGCGCCAGCGGCGGCTGCGCCAGATCGGCGCCAGCGAGCGGTCGGCGCGGAGGCGGCCGCGGCGGTGAGCGGGCTGGGCGAGGAGGTCGGTCCCGGACTCTGGCGCTGGACCGCGCACCACGAGGAGTGGCGCAAGGAGGTCGCCTCGGTCGCCGTCGTCGGCGATGAGGAGATCGTCCTGGTCGATCCCCTGCTGGTCGGCGAGGAGCAGTGGGCCGGGCTCGACGAGCTCGTCGGCCGGCGCCAGGCGCAGGTTCTGATCACGACCCACTGGCACACGCGCTCGGCCGCGGATCTGGCGCGGCGGCGGCCGGGGACGCGGATCTGGGCTCACTCGCGCCAGCGCGCCGCGGTCGCCCGCCGGGCGCCGGTCAGCGACGTCTATCGGATCGGCGACCAGCTTCCCGGGGGGCTCTCCGCCCTGCTCGCGCGGCCGCGTTCGGAGGTCGTCCTCTGGGAGCCGCGCAGCGGCGCGCTGATCGCCGGCGACGCCCTGCTCGGCGACGGCGAAAGGGGCGAGGGTCTGCACACCTGCCCGCAGGCCTGGCTGCCCTCCTCGAGCACGGTCGCCGAGCTGCGCGCGGCGCTGCGCCCTGCCCTCGACCTGCCGCTGAGGCTCGTCCTCCCCTCGCACGGCTCACCTGTTCTTAGTCGGGCACGGCCGGTGCTCGCGGGCGCCCTCGGCTAAAACCAGCGCCCTCGGCTAAATGCGAGGCACGCGAGTGTCGATCTATTCGGCATGGACAGCCGCGAGCAGACGCGGATCGGTCGCTTCTTCGACCGTCACCCTCGCCCCCTGCGGGCGCTGGCGATCGTCGCCCTGCTCTGGGGCATCGGCTACCTGACCTGGCGCATCGGCTGGAGCTGGGAAGGAGCCAACCCGGCGCTGTTCGCGATGCTGCTGGTTACCGAGGTCTACGGCCTCTGGGCGCTGGCGATGCTGGCCTGGTTCTCCTGGTCGCGGCCGCCGGCCCAGCGGCCGGCGACGACCCCCGGGCGCGAGGTCGACGTCTACGTCTGCACCTACGACGAGCCGGCCGAGGTGATCATGGCGACGCTGGCCGGCTGCCGTGCCCTCACCTATCCCCACACCACCTACCTGCTCGACGACGGCCGCCGGCCGGAGATGGCCGAGATCGCGGCGCTCGCCGGCGCCCGCTACATGACCCGGCCCGACAACGCCCACGCCAAGGCCGGCAACATCAACGCGGCGCTGCCGCGCACCTACGGCGATCTGGTCCTCGTCCTCGACGCCGATCACGTGCCGATGCCGGACGCTCTCGACGCCGTCATCGGCTACTTCGACGACCCGAAGATGGCGGTCGTCCAGACCCCGCACGACTTCTTCAACCACGACTCGGCCCAGCACTACGACGTCGGCCGCCACGAGCAGTCGATGTTCTACCGGGTGATCTGCCCCGGCAAGGACCGTCACGGCGCCGCCTACTGGTGCGGCTCGGCGGCGCTGATCAACCGCCACGCGCTGCTCGGGATCGGGGGCGTCGCGACCGAGACGATCGCCGAGGACTTCCACACCACGATCCGCCTCCAGCGCCAGGGCTGGCGCAGCCGCTACCACGACGAGGTCCTCGTCCAGGGCCTGGCACCGCACGACCTCGACTCATACCTGCTGCAGCGCGACCGCTGGGCACGCGGCAACCTCGCCGTCTTCACCCTGCCCGAGTCGCCGCTGCGCGCCGACACCCTGAGCCCACTGCAGCGGCTCTCCTACTTCGCCAGCCTCTTCGCCTACCTGGCGCCGCCGATGCGGCTGCTCCTGCTGCTGACCCTGGGGGCGGTGCTGTGGACCGGTCAGCTGCCGCTGAAGATCAGCGTCCTCGCCCTCGCCGTCCTCTGGCTGCCATCGGTCCTGCTCAACCTCGGCGCCGGGATGGCGCTGGCGCGCGGCTACATGCGGATCCCGGAGACCGCCCACTACGAGCTGCTGACGATGGAGATCTACACCCGCGCCCTGCGCTGCATCGTCAAGCCAAGCCGCACCGCCTTCAAGGTGACGCCGAAGCAGGGCTCCGACGGCGGCGGCTGGGAGGCGCTGCGCAAGCTCCACCTGGTCCTCTTCTGCACCGTCCTCGTCGGCCTCGGCACCCTGATGCGGCTGCTCGACCTGGCCGGGGTCGGGCCGCTGCCCGACATGCCGGGCGGGACGATCGCGGCGGTGATGGTTCCCCTGCTCGGCCTGATCGAGGTCCGGCGCCTGCTGAAGACCTCGTGGGCGGTCGGCCGCCGCCGCCAGCGCCGCCTCGTCTACCGCTTCGAGGGCGACGCCGAGGCCGAGTGCGTAACCGGCGAGGGCAACGTCGCCGCCCGCCTCATCGACGCCAGCGCCGCCGGCCTCGGCCTGGTCTCCACCGCGCCGCTGGCGATCGGCTCCCGGCCCGCCGTCCTGCTCGGCCTCGACGACGCCGCCGGCGAACGCCACCAGGTCGCCGCCCAGGTCGAGATCCGCAGCTGCCGCGAGCACGACGGCAGCTACCTGGTCGGCGCCACGATCGAGGAAATCGACCCCGACGCCCGCCTCCGCCTGATGGAGTGGTGCTACGTCGTCTGCAGCCACGAGCGCCTCCGCGGCCGCCGCCCCGCCGCCCCCGTCCCCGAGCACGCCGCCATCGTCATCTCCCTCGACGACTACCGCCAACCGGCGCTCCCGGCCGTTCCGGTGGCTGCCCTGGAACAAGCTTGAAACTACCTGAGCACTAGACGTAAATTGGCAGGGTCCCATAGAGTCCCGCCATCCGGAGCTCGGAGCCGCATAGGGAATTCTCGTCCTTCCGCCCCAGAAGTCGGTGGAAATGGCTCCTAGCCAGCGCAGCTTCGATCGCGGTCGCAACCGTCGCCGCTTTTGCCAGCGGAATCGGCTCCGATGTCGCCAGGCACGTCACGGCATCGAGTAGCCCGCTGCTCTCCTACTCGGTCTCGGAGATTCATGGCGACTGCGGCGCCCCCACGTTCCTCCCCGAAAGGGAAGGCAACGAAGTCCTCGACCAGCGTGTGCCGAAGGACTGGGAACAGGTGGCGGCGCGGCCCGAAGCTGCGTTCATCGGCGGCGATACGGCAGAAGTCGCGATACAGGGAGAATCGAGCCGTACCGTCACGCTGACCGGCATCGAATTCCAGGTGACTCGCCATCCAATGCCGCCCGGCGACTCGTTTGCGCGACCGTGCGGAGGACCTGGAGTGGGACGGTCGGTCACCGTTGACCTCGACCGAAACCCACCACACGTGGTCAGCTCGAACCGAGACGTGAAAAGCATGATCGGGTCTGAACTCAACGACCGCGGTCGACCGACCCCAATTCGGTTCCCGTGGACGGTTTCCCTGACCGACCCCCTGCTTCTCTTCGTAGTGGCGCAGACCAAGTCCTGCTACTGCGAATGGAGCGCAAGAATCCCCTGGGTGAGTGGTTCCCAGCGAGGCACCATCGTCGTGGACGAAGGCACCGGGGGGCTCCGGGTCGCTTACGGGCCGAGCATCTCCCAGTACGAGCCCTCCTTCACCTCGCAACGCTGGGAACGCGTCCACTACCCGTACTAGCCGGCTCTCTGTCGATCGCGCACCGGCGGATCGCCGCGGAGCGGAGAGGGTGGGATTCGAACCCACGAGGCGGGTTAACCCCGCCCACGCGATTTCCAGTCGCGCTCCTTAAGCCACTCGGACACCTCTCCGGGCTGGCTCACAGCGTATTGGCTCCCGCCCTCCGGAGCGTGGTTGAGCTTTGTCTCCTATGGCGATAAAAAGCTCAACCACAGGGGCGCGACTACAGGTCTTTGTTCTCTGGCACGAACTGGCTGGCGGTGAAGACGGCGCCCTGGGGGTCCTGGATCACGGTCATCCGGCACCAGGGGGCGTCGAAGGGGTCGGCGAGGACGGTGCCGCCCAGCTCCCTGGCCTTGGCGGCGGTCGCCTCGGCGTCGTCGCTGCCGAAGACGACGCCCCAGTGGGCGGGCGTGTCGGAGTCATCCTCGGGGATCGGGCGCAAGCTGGCGACGACGTTCCAGAAGCCCTCGGGGGCGCCCATTTCCTTCATCCGCTCGACGTAGCCGGGGTTGAGGCCGTCGAGGAAGTCGCCGTACCCGGGCAGGGTCCAGGTCTCGGCGCCGCCGCCCATCTCCAGCGTCCCCCAGCCGAAGACCGCACCGTAGAAGCGCTTGGCACCGTCGGCGTCGCGCGTGTTGAGGTCGTTGAAGTTGAGCCCCCCGTGCTGGTTGATCGCCTGCGCGCCGCGATGCTGATTGGGCTGCCAGATGCAGAAGACAGCCCCCTCGGGGTCGGCGCAGACCGCCATCCGGCCGGCCTCCATCACGTCGAAGGGATCCATCAGAACCTTGCCGCCCGCCTCGACTACTTTGGCCGCGGTGCCGTCGGCGCTCTCGACCCAGACATAGGTGTTCCAGACCGCCATCGGGGGCGCGCCCTGCTGCGTCGAGCTGACCGCCGCCGCGTCCTTGCCGTCGATTCGGCCGATGAAGTAATGACCCGGCGCCTCGGGCGGCATCGAGTCCTCCAACTGCCAGCCGAACAGACCGCCGTAGAACTCGACCGCCGCCTGCGGGTCGGGCTGGGTGGTGTCGACCCAGCACGGAACGCCGGGGGTGTACCTGTCGCTCATCGCATTGCTCCCTTCGTCGTCATCTCGGTATCGGGGTGCCACGGTATGTCCTAATTAGGCCAATTTCTGTCCTCAATTTTCGAGACGATTCACGGATGAACGAGACCTCGAGCCGCCTGCTGAAGCTACTGGCCCTGCTGCAGGGGCGCCGCGACTGGGCCGGTGCGGAGCTCGCCGAACGCCTCGAGATCTCCGAGCGGACGGTGCGGCGCGACGTCGAGCGCCTACGCGATCTCGGCTACCCGGTCGAGTCGGTACGCGGCCCGGGCGGCCGCTACACGCTGCGGGCCGGAACGGCGATGCCACCGCTGCTGCTCGACGAGGACGAGGCGATCGCGATCGCCGTCGGCCTCGGCACCGCCGCCCGCTCCTCGGTAACCGGGATCGAGGAGACGGCGGTGCGGGCGCTGGTCAAGCTCGAGCAGGTGCTGCCGGCGCATCTGCGCCGCCGCGTCGCCGCCCTCAGCGCGGCGACGGTCGCGCCGCCGGCGGCCGGGCCGCTGGTCGACCCCGGGCACCTGACCGCGATCGCCGCCGCCTGCCGCGACAACGAGTGCCTGCGCTTCGCCTACACCAGCCGCACGGGAGAGGACACGCGGCGCGAGGTAGAGCCCCACTCGCTGGTCAATCGCGGCAGCCGCTGGTACCTGGTCGCCTACGACCGCCGCCGCGAGGACTGGCGCACCTTCCGCCTCGACCGGCTCCAGGCGCCGGCCAGCACCGGCGTCCGCTTCGAACCCCGCGAGCTGCCGGCGCCCGACGCATCCGCCTACGTCGAACGCAGCATCGCCGCGCGGCCGAGCCGCTACGAGGCGCGGGTCACCCTGCACGCCTCGGCGGAGGAGATGGCGCGCCGCGTGCCGCCCTACTGGGGCGGGTTCGAGCCGATCGACGAGAACCGCTGCGAGTTCCGCGCCCGCGACGACGACCTCGGCTGGCTGGCGACGCGGATCGCGATGCTCGGGGTCGACTTCGACCTCCACGGGCCGCCGGAGCTACGCGACCACCTCCGTGCCCAGGCCGAGCGCCTCGCCCGCGCCGCAGCCCAACCCCCCAACCGTGGTTGAGCTTTCCTTCGCTATCCGACGGAAAGCTCAACCACGTTGGCGGGTCTAGCGGCGGGAGGCGAAGAAATCGCGGAGGAGGGCGGCGCACTCGGCTTCGAGGACGCCGCTGCGGATCTCGGGGCGGTGGTTGAGGGCGGGCTCGGAGAGGACGTCGAGGACGGAGCCGGCGGCGCCCGCCTTGGGATCGGGGGCGCCGATGACCACGGCGGGGATGCGGGCGAGGACGATCGCGCCGGCGCACATCGCGCAGGGCTCCAGCGTGACGTAGAGGGTCGTGCCCGGCAGGCGCCAGCCGCCGAGCGCAGCGGCTGCGGCGCGGATCGCGAGGATCTCGGCGTGCGCAGTCGGGTCGCGGCGCAGCTCACGCTCGTTGCCGGCAGCGGCGAGCGGCTCTCCGTCGCGGAAAATAACGGCGCCGATCGGGACGTCGCCGTGGCCTTCGGCCAGGCGCGCCTGCTCGATTGCGCTCTCCATCGCGGAACGGTCGGCAAAGCTCGGGGCGGAAACCTCCACTGCCCGCAGAATATGTCGCCCTACAACTTCGGCGGAATCGGGGTGTTAGCCGGGTAGGGCTCGCCCGCACACGCTGAGGTACGACGGCGAGAACCCGACCGAGATGAGAAGAACCTTTCCGATACCCGCCGCGGCGGTGACGCTCGCCGCCGCCCTGCTCCTCGCCGCCCCCGCGGTCGCCAAGACCGGGATCGGCCAGGCGCGCAAGTTCGCCCCGCGCCAGCTGCTGGTCAAGTTCCAGGGCGAACGCCGCGGCCACGCGATCGCCCTGCCGCGCGGCGCCAGCGTCCGCGCCAGCGCCGCCGCACTGCGCCAGAACCGCAGCGTCGTCTACGCCCAGCCCAACTACCTCGCTCATGCCTCGACGGTGCGCAGCACGGTCTCCTCCTTCACCCTCCCCAACGACACCGGGGTGCTCGAAGGGAGCGGCGAAATCGGGATCTTCGGCGGCTGGGTCTTCAAGCAGTGGGACTTCCTGCCCTGGGAGACGGGCGGCGTCGTCCGCCAGTACTCGCCCGGGGGGATCGACGCGACCGCCGCCTGGCAGCGCCTCGCCGAAGTCGGGCGGCCGGGCGCCGAAGGGGTGCGGATCGCCGTCCTCGACACCGGCATCGCCTACCGCAACCTCGGCAAGAGCTTCGTCCGCAGCCCCGACTTCAGCGCCGGCCAGTTCGCCAAGGGCTACGACTTCGTCGGCCGCGACCCCTACCCGCTCGACGAAAACGGGCACGGCACCCACGTCGCCGGCACGATTGCCGAGAAGACCGGCAACGGCGTCGGCCTGACCGGGCTCGCCTACAACGCGAAGCTGATCCCGGTCCGCGTCCTCAACCGCAAGGGGATCGGCAACGCCGCGGTGATCGCCAAGGGAATCCGCTTCGCGATCTCCCACCACGCCCAGGTGATCAACATGAGCTTCAATTTCGAATGCGGCCAGAAGGTGCCGATGGTCGACGAAGCGCTGCGCGAAGCCTACGAACGGGGCATCGTCACGGTCGCCTCCGGCGGCAACCTGGTCACGGTCGGGACCGGCACCAAGCCGGTCACGAACTGCGTCTCCGAGCCCGCCACCGGGCCACGGGTGATCGGCGTCGGCGGCACCACCGAGGGCGGCTGCCTGGGCAGCTACTCGCTGGCCGGGACCGCGATCGACGTCGTCGCCCCCGGCGGCGGCGAACCGGCCGCCGGCTGCCCCTCTGTTCTCTCGCGGCCGATCTACCAGGTGACGCTGAAACCGCACTCGACGACCGAATTCACGATCCCCAGCGACTACGAGGGGACCTCGATGGCGGCTGCGCACGTCTCCGGCGTCGTCGCGATGATCCTCGCCAGCGGCGTCCTCGGCCCGCAGAAGAACCCCGAGGAACGGGTCAAGGCGGTGACCCGCCGCCTGCGCAAGACCGCCCGCGACATCGGCCTCCCCCCGACCCAGCAGGGCGCGGGGTTGATCGACGCTGGCGCGGCGACGGATCCCAGCTTTGCCGCCGCTTCCGGACGACGCTGACTACGTCGTCCGGACGATGATCACGCTACAGGGAGCGTGATGCGACACGTTGTTGGGGACGCTGCCGAGGAGGAAGCGGCGGGCGCCGGTCATCCCCTTGTTGCCGACGACGATCAGATCGGCGTCGACCTCTTCGGCAGCGTTGAGGATCGCCTCCGCCGGTTCGGCCTCGACCGGATGCGTGCGGACTTCCTCGACGCCGGCCTTGCGCGCCTCAGCGGCGGCCGCTTCCAGCACCAGGTTGACGTCCTCGCGCGGGCCGATCTCGTGCTGGACGTCGGCCGGCGCCTCGAGCTGCTCGCCGCGCACGCGGCGGCTGGAGACCGGCTGGTAGGCGCTGACGATGTTGAGCGAGGCACCCGAGATCTTCGCCAGGTCGATCGCCTGGTGAACGGCCTCCGCGGCCGTCTCCGATCCATCGGTGCCAACCACGATGCGAGTGAACACGCGCAACTCCCTCCGTCCGGTCCCTGAACCCGTCCGGCTGATACTAGTCGTGGTGTCGAGTGGCGGCGCGATGCAGCCGACTATCGCTGCTTGTGCACCGGCAGTCCGTGAAATCCGTCACCGAGGATTTCTTCGGGGGTCGTCGAGAGGCGGACGATCGCGATCGCGATCGAGGCCACCAGGCAGACGACGAGGATGATCATTCCCAGCTTCCAAATCCAAGGCACCGGGGTAGGGTAGGTGCGATGGGCTTGGAGCGGGTCGCCGACGGGGTCTGGCTGTTGCGCGGGGACTTCCGCGGGGCGATGAACGTCTACTTCCTCGAGGACGGCGACGGCGTCGTCCAGTTCGACGCCGGGACGAGGTCGATGCGCAAGGCGGTCGCCGCCGAGGCGCGGGCGCTCGGCGGCCTCAAGCGGGTCGTGCTCGGCCACGCCCACTGCGATCACCGCGGCACCGCGCCCTACCTCGGAGTTCCCGTCCATTGCCATCCCGACGAGGTGGCGGACGCCGAACTGGACGCACCGATGCCGGCCTACTGGCGACCCTCGCTGCTGGAGGTGACCCCGGTCCGCTGGCTGTACCCGATGCTGTGGCGGCGCTGGGACGGCGGCCCGGTGAAGATCGCCGGCACGGTGGCCGAGGGGGATGAGGTGGCCGGCTTCGAAGTCCTTCACTTCCCCGGCCACGCGCCCGGCCTGATCGGGCTCTGGCGGGAGAGCGATCGGGTCGCGGTGGTCAGCGACGTCGTCTACCTGGTCGACTCGGCGCGGCTCAAACCGCTGCCCGAGGGGGAGGCGATCCTCCCCCACCCCGCCTTCAGCTGGGACGAGGAAAAGGCACGGGAGTCGCTGCGGCGGCTGGCGGCGCTGGAACCGCGGGTGGTTGCCGCGGGGCACGAGCGGCCGCTGCGCGGCCAGAACCTGCGCGAGACGCTCGAGCGGGCTGCCGACAAGCTCTGAGCAGGAGCACCTGGCCCTCCATCTGAAGGTAAGTTGCCGTCCCAGATGATCGGGACCTACGCCTCGGCGGCGCTGATCTGCGCCGCCTCGCTGCTGGTGGGCCGGGCCGTGCTCTCCCTCGCGGGGCGCAGCGGCTGGTCGTGGCTGGAGCCGGCGGTCGGGTTCGCCGCGATCCTCACCGTGACCGGGGTGCTGGCGCGGGCGCCCGGCCACGGGACCAGCGCCACGCTCGGCGCGGCGGCGCTGGTCATCGCCGCCGCAGCCGTCTGCTGGCGGCTGCGCTACGAGGCGCCCGGCGCCTGGCGGGTCGGTCTGCCGGTGGCAATCGTCGTTGCCCTGGTGTTGGCGATCCCCTTCGCCGTCAGCGACCGCTGGGGGCTGCTCGGCGTCGGCTTCAACAACGATCTCGGCCTCCACCTGGCCTGGGCCGAATGGCTGCGCAACGGCTTCGGCCCGGCCCCCGACGCCGGCTACCCACTCGGCCCGCACGGGCTCGCGGTGGCGACGGCGTCGCTGCCGGGGATCGACCTCGCGCAGGCCTTCGTCGGCGAGATCGTCGCGATCGGGGTCCTCACCGGGCTGACCGCGCTCGCGGCGCTGAAGGAGCTGCGCCCCGGGCGACGGCTGCTGGCGGCGGTCCTGGTCGCCGTCCCCTACCTGGCCGCCTCCTACTACGCCCAGGCCGCTTTCAAGGAGACCGCCGAGGCCCTCTTCGTCCTCTGCTTCACCCTCTGGCTCACCAGCTTCCCAGGAGAAGAATC
>Ga0335070_10000132_pt1 | contig 84152 bp, 72 predicted proteins | sample Lox_Sample_13_FD_206722 | JGI IMG/M metagenome (GOLD analysis project Ga0335070, IMG submission 206722) | Soil microbial communities from Loxahatchee National Wildlife Refuge, Florida, United States - Lox_Sample_1.3 | ecosystem: Environmental > Terrestrial > Soil > Wetlands | place: USA... | reverse complement strand
CACGAGTTGGGCGATCTGGTCGATCGTGCCGCCATGACCATCGGGCCAGGAGCGCCATTGATGACCATAAACGGGGCCGAGCTCGCCATTCGCATCCGCCCATTCGTCCCAGATGCTGACGCCGCGTTCCTGCAGCCAGCGCACATTCGTGTCGCCGCGCAGGAACCACAGCAGTTCGACGATGATCGCCTTGGTGAACAGCTTCTTGGTGGTGACGAGCGGAAACCCATCTGCCAGATCGAACCGCATCTGATGGCCGAACACCGAGATCGTGCCCGTGCCGGTGCGATCGCGCTTCTCCGCACCGTGCTTGAGCACGCGTTCCATGAGGTCGTGGTATTGGCGCATGGGCAGGGTTTCCGATTCCAACGGATACTAGCAGCGGGGTGACGCTCTTACCGCAGGAATTTGTGGCGAAAATCCACAGGGTCTTTCAGGACTTCCATTTTTGGGGCTATGCTGCCGACATGAACAAGCCCGTCAAAATCGACTCTGGCGAACGGGGTGCGGAATTTGAAAAGGCCGTCCGCGAGGGTATCGCAGATGCAGATGCGGGCCGCACGATTTCATACGAGAAAATCCGGCGTTGGCTCTTATCGTGGGGGACGGACAAGGAATTGCCGCCGCCGAAATGACGGTTGTTTTCACGCGGGCCGCGCGAACTGACCTATCCAACATTCGAAAGCATATCGGCAGGGACAGCCCACAGGCGGCCTCCCGTATGGCGGTGGAACTTGTGGCCGCGTGCGACCGGTTGGAACTCTTTCCCGAACGCGGCCGGCCAGGTCTGGTCCCCAAAACACGCGAGCTGACCACCGTTTGGCCCTATGTCATCGTCTATCGAGCTTCCGGCCAAGCGATTGAAATCCTTCGCATCTGGCATGGCGCACAGGATCGGCAAGGATAACCTACGCCTTCTATTCTTAACCCCCAGGCCCTATATAGGGCTTGTCCGGGTTCGCCCGGACTATGGCGATAAACGGCTGCGTAATAAGCGGACTGGACCCGGGGGCGGTACCCGGCGCCTCCACCACATGCTCTCCCCGGAGAGTATTTGTGGGGGCGAAACAGGATCGACAGACGTGTAAAGGCTGTTCCTTTCGCTCGGTATGGTATCCGCCGTTATCGGGCTGTCTGTATAGGTGCCAACGACAATGAAATGGCCCTCGCTGCCTAATAGGTAAGCGCGGTTCGAGGGAGCACCGGGCAACAGAAGCTCCCTCACTTTCAAATTAATGTCTCGGTGATTTTCTCAGTGTTCAATCGCGGGGCAGTTTGGCTCTGATCGAGGATGCCGATGACGCCCAAACAATCGCGATGGCTTGTACGGATAACCCTTGTTTTCCTTGCCCCTCCGGTCGCCATACTGGCGAACGATTTGGGACGCGGCGCATCTACCGATGGTATCGCGCCGACGATCGGCAAAGCGATTGTGATAGCGCTTGATTTGATGCTCGCTCTGGCGGTGGGTTTCGCATTGCTGAGAGCATGGCGCCACCGCAGTGGGAAAAACAATTCCGACTAGCGGCGAATGGACTATGCATCCTTGCTCAGAAAAACTGAGAGGTTGATACAAACTTTCTTTCAGCTTCCAACAGCGCTAGCTGCTTTGTGTTGAGAACGATCGAAATACGCCACTGCTGCCCCGAGAATACAGATGCAACCGCCGAAGGCGATGGATTGCCCCACGCCGATGCGGCTGCCGAGCCAGCCCAGTATCAGCGAACCCCACGGCATCATGCCCATGAAGCCCATCGCATAAAATGACACCACGCGGCCGCGCATGTGATCTTCGGCGACGGTCTGGATGATGGTGTTGGTCGAGCCGCCGAGCAGCATCAGGCTAAACGCGGTGGGCAATACCAGGACCATCGCTGCGATCAACGAATGCGAATTGGCGAAGAGGATGAGACCGATGCCGAAAGAGGCCGCGGCGATGATGGGCGTCAACGTCAGATGGCGGTCGTGGATTCTGGCGAGGGCATAGGCGCCGCACAATGCGCCCGCACCGACGGAACCCAACACATAGCCCAGTCCTTGCGAGCCTTCGTTCAGCACATCGCGCACGAAGGCAGGCATCATGGGGATATAAGACGCGCCGAAGGCGGAACACACCGCGATCAGCATCAGCGAAATGCGGATTTGCCTGTTGCTCCACGCGTAGACGAATCCGGCCTTCAGTTCGTGCAACGGATGGCCGTGTTTGCGCGGCGGTTTGGGCGCTACGTGCATCAGAATGAGGCTAATGAGAACCGCGCCATAGGAAATCGCATCGATGGTGAAGCACAGGCCCTCGCCCACCGTTGCCACCAGGATGCCCGCGACTGTCGGGCCCACGATGCGGGCGAGATTGAACATCACCGAGTTGAGCGAGATGGCGTTGCGCAGATCTTCCTTGCCCACCATTTCGATGGTGAAGGATTGGCGCGTGGGAACGTCGAACGCGTTGACGAAGCCCTTGAACAGCGCGAGCACGACGATCTGCCAGACCTGAACGATGTGCATGAGCGTGAGCGTGGCGAGCGCTGCCGCTTGCAGCATCGACAGGGCTTGGGTCCAGACCAGCATTTTGCGGCGGTCCAGGCGATCCGAAATCATGCCGCCGAAAGACGAGATGAAGAACACCGGCACCTGGCCGCAGAACGACACCACGCCGAGCAGGAACGGCGAATGCGTCATCGAATAGACGAGCCAACCCTGCGCGACCGAGGTGATCCACGTGCCCATCAACGAAACGAGCTGGCCGGTGAAGAACAGGCGGTAATTGCGGTGGCGGAAGACCTTCAGCAGCGCGAGCGCGGTGGGGCGTCCGGCTTCCGGGGGCGGGGTTTCTTCCGGGGTCGGCGCAAGGTCTTCGTCCTGGCTCGTCATGCCGCGACGACCCTTACCCTTGCCAGACGCAAACGGAGACTGTTCGCTCTACGCGAAACGATATTTCCAAACGAGGTCATTGCCATGGTTTCAACGGACCTACTCTTCCAACCGTTCCGGCTCAAGGGGCTTTCGCTTCCCAACCGGATTGTCATGGCTCCCATGACCAGGTCGCGGTCTCCCGGGCAGGTGCCGAACGCCGATGTTGTCGCCTATTACCGCCGCCGCGCCGAAGGCGGCGTGGGTTTGATCCTGACGGAAGGCACATCGCCGGAACATCTTTCCGCATCGAACGACGCCAACGTGCCGTCGTTCTTCGGCGAGGCGGCACTTGCCGGTTGGGCGAACGTATTGAAGGACGTGAAGGCGGCCGGCGGCCACATCATGCCGCAACTCTGGCATCAGGGAATCGTGCGGCACAAGGGATCGGGGCCTTATCCCGATCAGCCGAGCATGTCGCCCTCCGGTCTCGCCAAGCCCGGCAAGAAGGTGACCGAGCCGATGACGGCGAAGGACATCGACGATGTGATTGCCGGTTTCGCCAAGAGCGCGGGCTACGCAAAAGATCTTGGTTTCGACGGCGTCGAGATTCACGGTGCGCATGGCTACATCGTCGACCAGTTCTTCTGGGACGGCACAAACGCGCGCGAGGATGCGTTCGGCGGTTCGCTGGAAAAACGCACACAGTTTGCGGCGGAGGTCGTGCGCGCGGTGCGTGCGCGGGTGGGGGAAGATTTCCCGATCCTGTTGCGTTTCTCACAGTGGAAGCAGCAGGACTACACGGCACGATTGGCGCAGTCGCCGCAGGAGTTGGAACGCTTCCTGAAACCGCTGACCGATGCAGGCGTCGATATTTTTCACTGTTCGACGCGGCGATTCTGGGAGCCGGAGTTCGAGGGTTCCGACATGAACCTTGCGGGCTGGACAAAGAAGATTTCCGGCAAGCCGACGGTCACAGTGGGATCGGTGAGCCTCAATCTCGATTTCATCACCTCGTTCGCGCAACAGGCGGCGGAGACGCAGGCGGGAAACATCGATCGTCTGATGGAGATGATGGCGCGCGGGGATTTCGATCTCGTTGCGGTCGGGCGTGCGCTGATCGTCAATCCGGATTGGGCGAACAAGGTACGCGAAGGAAAGGCGGCGGAGTTGAAACCGTATGCGCCGGAGTCGTTGGGAGTCTATTTTTGATTCTCACCTCCCCCTTGTGGGGAGGTCGGAGAGCGAAGCGATCCGGGTGGGGGGCCGTTCATCGTTACAACCACCGTCCCCCACCCGAAAAATCTCGCGCTTCGCTCGCGATTTTGTCGACCTCCCCACAAGGGGGAGGTAAGAGTTAGGTGCGCCTCACCAACCGCATCTTCAGCCCATATCTCGGTCTCAGCGTGATGCGCGCCAGCGGTTCCACTTTCTGGTCCGGCAGCAATTCCAGGCGGTAGCGTTTGACGATGGTCGACAGGATGACGATCGCTTCCTGCATCGCAAACGCCATGCCGATACAGATGCGCGGGCCGCCGCCGAAGGGGATATAAGCGAAGCGGTTGATCTTTTCGCGCGCACCCGGTGCGAAGCGTTCGGGCATGAAATATTCCGGCGCATCCCACAATTTGCGGTGACGGTGGATCAGCCAAGGGGCGATGATGATGGCGGTGTTGGGTTCGATTTCGACGGGACCCACCTTGTCGGCGTTCACGGAATCGCGCGCGAAGATGGGTGCGGGCGGATAGAGGCGCATCGCTTCTTCGATCACGGCGCGCGTGAAGGCGAGCGCAGGCACATCGTCCGAGGTCGCGCCATCGGATTTCAGGATGTCCCGCACTTCCTTTGAAAGCGCTGCATCGTGTTCGGCGAATTGGGACAGCAGATAGAACGTCCAGGTCAGCGCGTTCGCCGTGGTTTCGTGGCCGGCGAGAACGAAAGTGGAGACGTTGTCGTAGACTTCTGCTTCGCTGAACAGCACGCCCTCTTCGGGGTCCTGGGCGGTCAGCAGCAGGGTCAGCAAATCGTCGGGCGCGTTTGCCGGATCGCGCGCGATCCGTTCGCGGCGGCGGTCGATCAGCGCGCCCAATTCGTTGCGGAAGAAATTGATCGCGGGCCGCGCGCGCAGGCGGCCGGGCGTCGGCACCCAACCGGGCAAGCCCATGACATCGGGAATGGTGATGCGGCCCAGATTGTCCAGATAGGTCGCCATGGAATGGGCGATCTTGCCGTAATCGGTCGTGATCTCGTTGGAGAAAACCGTTCGCGAGATGATATCGAAAGTCAGGCGCATCATTTCCGCGCCGATGTCGATAACCGCGCCCTCGCCCTTCGCGCTCCAGCGCGAAAGCATGGCTTGCGTCGCGGCCGTCATCTCCGGCGTGAAGCCTGCGACTTTTCGCATCTGGAAAATGGGAGCCGCGGTGCGGCGCTGGAACTTCCAGCTTGCGCCTTCCGCCGTAAGCAACCCGTTGCCTGCGACAGGGCGCACCCGTTTCACCGCCTGATCGCTCTTCACATAGTTGTTGGCGTTATCCAGAAGGATGTGGCGCACGCCTTCCGGATCGTTGACCATCAACAGGTGGCGGATCCAGGACCGTTTATAAACGTAAGGTTCGTGATAGGCATATTGGCCGAACGCCTCTATGGGATTGCGGGCGAGATCGACGAGGAAGCGAATCGTGGTGGGAGTATGGGTGTGGGGAACCGGAGCGGCGGGCCGCAAACCGTGCGGCGTGGGCTCTGCGGCGGCGGCGAGGGACACAGCCTGTCTCCACTATCCTATTGAAATTATGCAACTGACACAGATGTTCGTCACAGGCAATGCGCCCGGGCAATTGACACCAAGGGCCTCACGCCTAGTCTCTCGCGGAATCGGGCTGTAGCGCATGGCAAAAGACTATATCGGATATCAGGCTTTGACGGACGCCGCTTTGCGTTCCGTCGTGCGCGATGCGTTGCGCCGGATCGAGAAGCAGGGGCTGATCGGCTCGCACCATTTCTATCTGACATTCAAGACACATTTTCCCGGCGTCGATATTCCCGACTTCCTGAAGGAACAATACCCCGACGAAATGACGATCATCCTGCAGCACCAGTTCTGGGGGCTGAAGATAAAAGAGGATTATTTCGAAGTGGCGCTGTCGTTCCGCAAGCTGCCCGCAACCCTCACCATTCCCTTCGCGGCGCTGACGGCGTTCTTCGATCCGGGCGTGCAGTTCGGCCTGCAGTTCAAGTCCGGCGAGGATACCGAGGCCAAAATCGGCTCGACCGTTTCGCCCATGCCCACATCGCTGCCCGCGCCCAAAGAAAAGCCCCCCGCCTCTCAGCCGTCCGAAGAAGCGAACGAGGTCCTGCCGACGCAGGGCGAGGTGGTGAACCTGGACGCGTTTCGGAAGAAATGAGCTTTTCGTCATGACGAAGACCCGCACGGAAACCGATACCTTCGGTCCCATCGAAGTGCCTGCCGACAAATATTGGGGGGCGCAGGCGCAGCGCAGCCTGGGCAATTTCAAGATCGGGTGGGAGAAACAGCCGCTGCCGGTTGTGCGTGCGCTGGGCATCGTGAAGCGTGCGGCGGCGGAAACCAATATGGCGCTGGGGCATCTCGATCCGAAGATCGGCGACGCCATCGTGAAAGCTGCGCAGGAAGTGATCGAGGGCAAGCTCGATGCGCATTTCCCGCTTGCCGTCTGGCAGACGGGATCGGGCACGCAATCGAACATGAATGCGAACGAGGTGATCTCCAACCGCGCCATCGAGATGCTGGGCGGGGAGAAGGGCTCCAAGAAGCCCGTGCACCCGAACGATCATGTGAACATGAGCCAATCGTCGAACGACACCTATCCGACGGCCATGCACATCGCGTGTGCGGAGGAAATCCATCACCGCCTGTTGCCCGCGCTGCAGAAGCTGCGCAATGCGCTGAACGACAAGGCGCAGGCGTGGAAAGACATCATCAAGATCGGGCGCACGCACACGCAGGATGCAACGCCGCTGACTTTGGGCCAGGAATTTTCCGGCTACACGCAGCAGATCCAGAACGGCATCGAGCGCATCGAACAGACGATGCCAAAGTTGATGGAACTGGCGCAGGGCGGAACCGCGGTGGGCACAGGGCTGAACGCGCCTGTGGGTTTCGACAAGATGGTGGCGGATCGCATCGCGGCGATCACCGGCATGCCGTTCAAGACCGCGCCCAACAAGTTCGAGGCGCTGGCCGCGCATGACGCGATGGTGTTCAGCCACGGCGCGATCAACACGGTGGCCGCATCGCTGTTCAAGATCGCACAGGATATTCGCCTGCTCGGATCGGGGCCGCGTTCGGGGCTTGGCGAATTGTCGTTGCCGGAAAACGAGCCGGGCTCCTCCATCATGCCTGGTAAGGTGAACCCGACGCAGTGCGAGGCAATGACGCAGGTTTGCGTGCAGATCTTCGGCAACAACACGACGCTGACCTTCGCCGACAGCCAGGGTCATTTCGAACTGAACGTGTTCAATCCGGTGATGGCTTACAACTTCCTGCAAAGCGTGCGGTTGATGGCCGATGCGTCTGTCAGCTTCACCGACAATTGCATCGTGGGCATCGAGCCACGGCTCGACAACATCAAGGCGGGGCTGGAACGCTCGCTGATGCTGGTGACGGCGCTGGCGCCCAAGATCGGCTATGACAACGCAGCCAAGATCGCCAAGACGGCGCACAAGAACGGCACCACCTTGAAGGAAGAAGCGGTCAAGGGCGGCTATGTGACGGCGGAGGAATTCGACAAGATCGTCGTGCCGGCCGACATGATCCACCCGAAGTAATGGGCAAGCGCGCGCCGCGCCCCGTTCCGTTCGCCATCGAACAACACAACGCCACCGGCAGCGTTTCCTATTGGCAAAGCGGCGACCACCAGAGCCAGGCCGACAGACGCGGCGTCAGTCTGGCCGAGTATATCCATGCGATTTACGGCTTTCTGCGGCAGGCGAAATCGAAGCGCGTGCTGATGATCGGTTGCGGCGGTGGCACGCTTGCGACGATGCTCGACCGGCTGGGTGTCGAGGTGGTGATCGTCGACATCGATCCCAAATCGTTCGAGGTGGCGCGCGCATATTTTGGATTGCCGCCGCATATCGAATGCCACGTCGCTGACGGGCGGGCCTTCTTGAAGAAGGAAAAACGGATATTCGATGCGGTCGTATTGGATGCGTTCTCGAAAACCGAAGTGCCGCGGCATCTGCTTTCGCCGAAATTCTTTGCGCTGGTGAAGGCGCGGCTGAAAGCGCGCGGGATATTTCTCATCAACATCATTGTGGCGGATGACGACGATCCGCTGCCGGCTGGCGTGATTGGCAACATGAAGCATCTGTGGCGCGCGGCACGGCTGCTGGATCACGAAGAATGGGAAGATCGCAATGCCATCGCGCTGGCGGGCGCGGTCGGCAAGTTGAAGCGGCCGAAACTGTTGGTGAGGCCGGGGCGGCGGGCGCGCGCGATTGCGAACAGCCTTTCGACCATGCGGTTTCGCGATCCGGGCGATTAGCGGCTAATCTGGAACCATGTTGAAGAAACGCTCTTTCACCCTCTCCGGCCATCGCACCAGTGTTGCGCTGGAGGCCGAATTCTGGGCGGTTCTCGAAGCCGAAGCCATGCGCGGCGGGCAAAGCCTGGCTGCATTTGTTGCACGGACCGATGCGCGGCGCGGAGAACGGCCGCTTGCAAGCGCGCTCCGGCTGGTTGCGCTTGCGGCTGTCAAAAGCGCGTCTTAGTTTTGCGCCGCCCCTAGGACGGAGACGCCCATGCTCACACTCATCCACAAACCACAGACGCGTTCGGCCAGTATCGTTTGGCTGCTGGAAGAACTCGGCGTGCCGTATGAGAAAAAGCTCGTCACGCTGCGCGCGGCGGACGGAACGGGCGCGCGCGATCCAAACAATCCGCATCCGCATGGCAAGGTGCCTGCGCTAGTACATGATGGGCACACGATCTTCGAGACGAGCGCGATTGCGCTATATCTGACCGACCTGTTTCCCGAAAAGAAACTGGGCCCGAAGGTGGGCGATGCGGACCGCGGAGAATATGTTTCGTGGCTCGCCTATCGTTCCGGCGTTCTGGAACCTGCGTTCATGGAACGGCGCTTCGAGATCAAGCACGTCTATGGTGCGATGGGATGGGCGCCGCCGGAAGAAGTGGAAGAAGTGCTGAACGCGCATCTGAAGGGGCGGAAGTATTTTCTGGGCGACAATTTCTCCGCGCTCGACATCGTGATCGGCGGCGGCATCAACTTCATGATCATGTTCAAGATGATGACCGAGACGCCGCTTCTCAAAGACTATTGTGCGCGCATTACCGACCGTCCGGCGTTTCAGAAATCGATGGCGGCATGAGCGAAATCGTCAACTTGCGGCGCGCACGAAAAGAAAAGGCGCGCGCCGCCAAAAGCAAAGACGCCGATGCCAATCGCGCCAAGCATGGCGTGGCGAAACCGCTGCGCGATCTGGCGGAAGCGCGCACCGCAAAAGCCGCGCGCGACCTTGAATCACACAAGCTGAAAGACGAATAAATATGTCGAAGGGGCCGTTGGCCGGTATTCTGGTCGTCGATCTGACGCGCGTGCTGGCGGGGCCTTATGCGGCACTTTTGCTGGCGGAAATGGGGGCGCGGGTCATCAAGGTGGAACCGCCGGTGAAGGGCGACGACAGCCGTTCCATCGGGCCATTTGTGAAAACCAATACTGGCAAGACGAAATCCGGCTATTTCATGAGCGTCAATCGGGGCAAGGAATCCATTGCGCTCGATCTCAAGGCGGCAGGCGACCGCAAGATTTTCGAAGCGTTGATCGCCAAGGCCGATGTGCTGATCGAGAATTATCGCGGCGGCACGATGGAGAAGCTGGGTTACGGATACGAGGCGCTGAAGGAGAAGCATCCGCGGCTGATCTATGCCGGTGTCTCGGGCTTCGGGCACACGGGGCCTTATTCGCATCGCCCGGCTTACGACATGGTGGTGCAGGCGATGGGCGGCGTGATGAGCTTGACCGGCCATCCCGGTTCGCCGCCGACGCGCGTGGGCACATCGACCGGCGATCTGACGGCGGGATTGTTCGCCACCATCGGCATCGTGACCGCGCTTTACGACCGCGCGAACACAGGCCGCGGGCAAAAGGTGGATGTGGCGATGCTCGACAGTCAGGTGGCGGTGCTGGAAAACGCCATCGCGCGCTATGTGGCGACGGGCGATGTGCCGGGGCCGCTGGGATCACGCCATCCGTCCATCGCGCCATTCGCGGCGTTTGCAACGCGCGACGGGCATATCGCGATTGCGGCTGGTGCCGATCATTTGTTCGCGGCGGTGGCCGACGTTGTGGGCCAGCCCGAAATGGCGAAAGACCCGCGCTATCTCACCAATCCGTTGCGCATGGAACATTGGCGCGAATTGCATGACGACATCGAAGTCGCGCTTTCGGCGCGCAGCAGCGCGGAGTGGCTGGCGCTGCTGGAAAAAGCGGGCGTGCCGTGCGGGCCGATCAACAATGTGGCGCAGGTGATGGCCGACCCGCAGGTGCTGGCGCGCAACATGATCGTGACCGCACAAGACCCCGACATCGGGCCGTGGCGGATGCAGGGCAATCCGATCAAACTCTCCGCATACGAAGACCCGGCGACACGCGCGCCCGCGCCCGATCTGGATGGAGATCGCGCGCATATATTGAGAGAGTTGGGTCTGGAATAGCGGTCGCCGTCACTTTGGGTTCAGCAACGTTTCGATCATCCGTTCCATCATCAGGCGCTGACGATGCATATGGGTGAGCCCATAGACCGAATAGAGGCCCGCAAAAATTCCGTAACCCGTCGCGATGATTGCCGGCCAAGGGGATTCTTCCGGAAGCCAGAGAACGGGCACGGCAACAGCCGAAGCAAACAACGCAAACAGGATCATTCGCCGACCGCTGTCGCGGCGGCCCGCTTCCACCTGATCCAGCAGGGGCTGCAGGCTGCCATCGGCTTTCAGGCCCCGATTCATCGGGAAGACCAATAAGCGGGCCGCCGTGACGAACTGAAACGCCGCATAGACGACGATCCAGAAACGCCAGGGCGCACCTTGCGGCCGTGGCGTGAGCACCGCAAACAGCATCAATTCGACCATCATCTGAACGACGATCACGACAACTGCCGCCACGCTTTCGCGAAACACGATTACGCTGGTGTTGATGTGCGCGTTGTAGCTCACCATCGCGAGCAGGAACGACGCCGCCCACAAGACAAGATGTACAAGCCTGTCCTGCGGCTGAAGCGCGATTTCCAGAAGCAGGGCCGCCGCCAGCGCGAATATCCCGCCTTTGAACAGGGAAACCGTCTGGTTGACGATGGATTGGCCGAGGTCGCGCATCCGCGCGTCGACCAATTGTGCGTTTATAAGCTCCGACATGCCCTGCCCCAAAGCCCGATCGGCGGTCATCCTATCGCCCCGCAATCGCGGGAACTATCGCGATTTCCCCACGCATCGAAGGGGGAACAAAAGCGCGACAGGGCCGGAAAACGCCTGCTAGAATAGAATCATGGTTTCACCCTCCTATTCCGATCCGCTGGACGAGGCGTTCAGCGACGAACCCGCAGCGCCCGCACGCGAGCCCGCTTATCTGACCGGGCTGAATGCGGAGCAGCGTGAGGCCGTTCTGACCGTGGATGGGCCGGTGCTGGTTCTGGCGGGCGCGGGCACCGGCAAGACGCGGGTGCTGACCGCGCGGCTCGCCCACATTCTGGCCACGCGGCGCGCCTGGCCGGGGCAGATTCTGGCCGTCACCTTCACCAACAAAGCCGCGCGCGAGATGAAGGAGCGCATCGGCGGCCTGATCGGCGGCGTGGTGGAGGGGATGCAGTGGCTCGGCACCTTCCATTCCATCGGGGCCAAGATGCTGCGCCGCCACGCCGAGATGGCGGGACTGAAATCGAACTTCACCATTCTGGACGCCGACGACCAGTTGCGGCTGATGAAGCAATTGATCGAAGCCGAGAATATCGACGAGAAGCGCTGGCCCGCGCGCACGCTGGCCGCAATGATCGATGGCTGGAAGAACCGGGGCCTGCGCCCGGAAGATGTGCCGGATGGCGAAGGGCATGGATATGCCTTCGGCAAGGGCAAACAGCTTTATCGCGATTATCAGCAGCGGTTGAAGACGCTGAACGCAGTGGATTTCGGAGATCTGTTGCTGGAGACGCTGACGATCCTGAAGAACAATGCGGAAATTCTTCAGGAATACCGCGAACGCTTCCGTTACATGCTGGTGGACGAGTATCAGGATACCAATGTCGTCCAGTATCTCTGGCTGAAATTGCTGGCGAGCAAGAGCGGCAATGTCTGCGTGGTGGGCGACGACGATCAATCGATCTATGCCTGGCGCGGGGCGGAGGTGGAGAACATCCTGCGCTTTGAACGCGATTTTCCGGGCGCGAAGGTGATCCGCCTCGAACGGAACTATCGTTCGACATCGGCCATTCTGGGCGCGGCGTCTGGTTTGATCGCCGCGAACAAGGGCCGGCTCGGCAAGACGCTTTGGACCGAAGGCCAGCCCGGCGACAAGATCAAGGTGCAGGGCGTCTGGGACGCGGAAGAAGAAGCGCGCAACGTGGCGAGCGAGGCGGAAGCGTTGCATCGCGACGGACATAAGTTCGCGCAGATGGCCATTTTGGTGCGCGCGTCGTTCCAGATGCGCGAATTCGAAGACAGGTTCCTGTCGCTCGGCCTGCCCTATCGCGTGATCGGGGGCCCACGGTTTTACGAGCGCGCCGAAATCCGCGACGCGATGGCTTATTTGCGATTGATCGCGCAAGGCGACGACGATCTGGCATTCGAACGCATTGTCAACAAACCCAAACGCGGCATCGGCGATGCGAGCGTTCAGGCGCTGCACAATTTCGCACGTTCAAGTTCCATTCCGCTTCTGGCAGCGGCGCATCAGATCGTGGATACCGACGAGCTGCCGCCCAAGGCGCGCAATTCGCTGGGTGCGCTGGCGGCATCGTTCACGCGCTGGACCGAAACGGCCAAACACCTGCCGCACACCGAACTTGCCGAAATGGTTCTCGACGAGAGCGGCTATACCGACATGCTGAAGAACGACAAATCGGCGGAGGCGCCGGGGCGGCTGGACAATCTGAAAGAACTCGTCCGTTCGATGGAAAGCTATGACTCGCTGGAAGGCTTTCTAGAACACGTCTCGCTGGTGATGGAGCTGGAGCAGAACACCGACGAAGATCGCATCAATTTGATGACATTGCACGCGGCCAAGGGGTTGGAATTCGACACGGTGTTCCTGCCGGGCTGGGAAGAAGGTTTGTTCCCCTCGCAGCGCACGATGGATGAGAGCGGGCTTGCGGGATTGGAAGAAGAACGGCGCCTCGCCTATGTGGGGCTGACGCGCGCGAAGAAACGCATTCGCATTTCGTTTGCCGCCAACCGCCGCATTCATGGCAACTGGCAAAGCTCGCTCCCCTCGCGCTTCGTCACCGAGATTCCCGAACAGCATGTCGATGCGGTGGTCGACGAAGGGTTTTATGGCGGCTATGCAGGTTTCCGCGACAACGCGCAGGCGACGACTTTCGGCAGCGGCTACGAAAGCCCCGGCTGGAAACGCGCTCAAGCCAACCGTGCGGCCGCCAGCGGTGTGCGCACGCGCGCCCCGCTGATCGAGGCGCAGGCCTACACCGTGCAAACCAGCGATCCCGAGTCTTCGCAATACGCACGCGGCGACCGCATCTTCCACCAGAAATTCGGCTATGGCCGCGTGGCGAGCGTGGAAGGCAACAAGCTCACCGTCGATTTCGACAAGGCGGGCGAGAAGAAGGTGATCGACAATTTCGTGACGCGGGCGTGAATTGCGGCGAGACTGACAATGAGCTTCCGATATGGCTTTCGATTATGAAACAATTGAGTCCGAATATCGCCGACTAAATCATCGGCTCGGTTGGCGGCTATTCACTTGTCCCGCAAAAAATATTTCGAAGGCAAAAGTTACCCTCATAACCATCAATCCCGGAGGCCAAGAATACGAGCAGCCTCAATGGTCCAAAGAAGAAGGCAGCGCCTATGTGCTCGAACGCTGGAAAGGTAACCCGCCGGGCCAAGAGAAGTTGCAACGGCAAGTCCAACGAATGCTGCAGATAGTTGGCACAGATCCAAACGACGTTCTAAGTGGTTATCTCGTGCCTTTTCGGTCGCGCAGTTGGCATGCATTACCAGAGAAGAAGGCGTCGCTGAATTTCGGCGTAAACATGTGGGCGGAGATATTTGAAAATTCGAATGCAAACCTCATCCTCGCCTTTGGAAAGGAAGTAGCCGGATATATAGTCGATATCCTCGATGCGCATATTTCTCACGAATTAAATGCCGCATGGGGCAGCAATACGATTGATGTCTATACTTTCGGCAACTCCAAACGGTTGGTGGTTTTGCCCCATCTTTCGCGATTTCGATTGTTTGGCCGCGTTTCGTCGGAGAATGCATTTCGGGATTCGTTGAATGCCTGAAATGAACGCACCTCTATGGAAGACGACCATAACGCTGCGCAAATCGGAAGCATCCGATGTGGTGGCGTTACTGGAACTAACGCCGCCATTGCCGCAGGCCGTTTTGATTTCCGAGGAACCGTTCAAGGACGATGCCACGGTCGAGGCGCTTTACACCGTGATGCCGGATGGCGATTTGCTGGAGCAACTGGCGGGCAAGCCGGTGCATGTCGGCCTTCTGCCGGATGCAGATTGGATCAAGCTGAGCCAGGAGGGTCTGCCGCCGGTGCGCGCGGGGCGGTTCTTCGTTTATGGCGCGCATGATCGCGGCAAGGTGCCCGATGGCGTCATTCCCATTCGCATCGAGGCAGGGCTTGCGTTCGGCACCGGGCATCACGAGACGACGGCGTTGTGCCTTTCGCTGTTGAGCGATCTGGCGAAGAAGCGCCGTTACGGCAATGTGCTCGATCTCGGCTGCGGAACGGGATTGCTGGCCATCGGCGCGGCGAAACTTTGGCGGCGGCCGGTGATGGCGTCGGATATCGATGCGGTGGCCGTCGAGGTCACAAAAGAGAACGCCGCGTCGAACGGCGAAGGGCCGCTGGTGCGCGCGGTGACGGCGGATGGGCTCGGGCATCCGGCATTGGCCGCGAAAGCACCTTACGATCTCGTCATCGCCAATATCCTGGCGGGGCCGCTGACCTTCCTTGCGCCACAGATTGCGCGTGTGGTGGCGCCTGGCGGCACGATTGTTCTGTCCGGCCTGTTGCATTGGCAGGAAAATTTGGTGCTGGCGTTTTACCGCCCACACGGACTTGTGTTCCGGGCGGCGCGGCGGGACGGACCCTGGTCGGCGCTCGTCCTTGAGAGGCCATCTGCCCCGCGCTAGGGTCCGCTTATGGACAAAAACGCCCCCTTTCAAAGTTATGACGATGTTTCCGATGCGGCCACTTGCGCGCCGCGGCTTGCCGCCCTGCGCGCCGAACTTGCCCGGCGCGGGCTCGACGGTTTCGTGGTGCCGCATTCGGACGAATATCAAAGCGAATATCTGCCGCGGCATGGCGAAAGGCTGGCCTGGCTGACCTCGTTCACGGGATCGGCGGGTGCTGCGGTGGTGTTGCGCGACAAGGCGGCTGTGTTCGTCGACGGGCGTTACACGCTGCAGGTGCGCCAGCAGACTGACACCAAATTGTTCGACCCGCGCGATCTGGTGGCCGAAGGTCCGTCCGCGTGGATCGAAGCGAATGCGCCCAAGGGTTCCAGGATCGGCTACGACCCGTGGGTGCACACGGCGAACGGTGTGGATGCGCTGCGCATGGCCGCGGCCAAGGCCGGCGCCGAACTCGTGGCGTGCGACGGCAATCCCATCGATGCGGTGTGGGAAGACCAACCCGCGCCGCCGGTTGCGAAGGCTGTGCCGCACGATATTTCGCTGGCGGGCGAGACGGCCGAATCCAAACGCATGCGGATTGCCGAAGACGTGAAGCGTTCGGGCGCGGATGGCGCAGTGGTGACGCTGTCGGATTCCATCTGCTGGCTATTGAACATGCGCGGCGGGGACACGCCGCACACGCCGTTCGTGCTTTCCTACGCGATCCTGAACGGCGACGGTTCGACCGACCTGTTCATGGACAGCCGCAAATCCTCGCCGGAGTTGGTGAAGCATCTGGGCAATGCTGTGCGCATTCGCGAGCCGGAAGAATTCGTTGAAGCGCTGGATGCGCTGAAAGGCAAAGTGGTTCTGGCCGATCCCAACACCGCGCCTGCCGCGATTTTCGAGCGCTTGAAGAAGGCGGGTGCTGCGGTCAAGCGCGGCAGCGATCCGATTCAATTGCCGAAGGCTTGCAAGAACGAGGTGGAGATCGAAGGCACGCGCAAGGCACATCTGCGCGACGGCGCGGCACTCTCGCGGTTTCTTGCCTGGGTGAAGCGCGAGGCGCCGAACGGACAATTGACCGAGATCGACGCGGCAAAGACGCTGGAAGGCTATCGGCGTGCGACGGGAAAACTCACCGATCTTTCCTTCGATTCCATTTCGGGGGCGGGCTCCAACGGCGCAGTGGTGCATTACCGCGTGACGCAATCGACCAACCGGCCGATCCTGAAGGACGAAATCTTCCTCATCGACTCCGGCGGGCAATATCCCGACGGTACGACGGACGTGACGCGCACCCTGATCATCGGCAAATCGACCCCGGAAATGCGCGACCGCTTCACCCGCGTGTTGAAGGGCCATATCGCCCTTGCCACCGCGAAATTCCCCGAAGGCACCACCGGGGCTGCGCTGGATGCGTTTGCGCGGCGGCCGCTTTGGGAAGCGGGGCTCGATTACGAGCACGGCACGGGGCATGGCGTGGGCAGCTATCTGTCGGTGCATGAAGGACCGCAGAACATCTCAAAGCGGCCCATCGCGCAGCCGCTGAAGCCGGGAATGATCTGTTCCAACGAGCCGGGATATTACAAGGCTGGCGAATACGGCATCCGCATCGAAAACCTGATCGTGGTGACGGAAGGCAAGGAGATTTCCGGCGGCGAAAGGCGGATGATGGAATTCGAGACCATCACCTTTGCACCCATCGACCTCGATCTTGTCGAACCTTCGCTGCTGAACGAAAGCGAACGCGCGTGGCTGAACGGCTATCACGCCAAGGTGCGCGAAAAGATCGGGCCGCAGGTGGATGAGGAAACGCGCGCCTGGCTCGACAACGCGACGCGGGCGATTTGATGCGCAAATCCGGCGGCGCGCGGGGAACGGTGAAACGGCTTTCGCTCGACAGCAAGGTTCTGGCTTCCAACATGCTGGGCGATCCGACGGAACGGATCATCGATGTCTATGTGCCCGCGGGACACGACGGGCGGGGCTTGCCGCTGCTGGTGGACATTGTGGGGTTCACGGCAGGCGGGCCGGCGCATACCAACTGGAAGAACTTCGGAGAGAACGTGCCGGAGCGGCTGGACAGGTTGATCGCGGAAGGCGCGATGCCGCCTTGCGTGGTGGCGTTTCCGGATTGCTTCACGCGGCTGGGCGGCAATCAGTATATCAACTCGGCAGCGATCGGGCGCTGGGCAGACTTCCTGATCGAGGAGTGCGTGCCGTTCGTGGAGAAGACCTTCGCGTGCGGCGGTAACGGCAGGCGCGGCTTGTTCGGCAAGAGTTCGGGCGGTTATGGCTCCATTGCGCATGCGCTGCTTTATCCCGATTTCTGGGCGGCTGCTGCGTGTCATTCCGGCGATATGGCTTTCGAGCTTTGCTACCTGCCGGAATTTCCGCGGCTCTTGCGCAAGCTCGCCAAGAGCGACAACTCCATCAAGAAGTGGCTGGAAGGTTTCTACGCCGCGGCGAAGACCAAGGATGACGACATCCACGATCTGATGACGCTTGCGATGTGCGCGACCTACGATCCCGATCCGGATGCGTATTGGGGCGTGCGTTTGCCGGTGACGTTCGACACCTGCGAGGTGATTGCCGAACGCTGGGCGAACTTCCTGAAATGGGATCCTTGCGTGATGGTGGATACGCGCGGGGAAGGTCTGAAGAAGCTCAAAGCGCTCTGGATCGATTGCGGCGACGTCGATCAGTATCAATTGATTTATGGCGCGCGGCGGTTGCACCGCTCATTGGAAAAGATGGGTGTGCCGCATGTGTACGAGGAATTTCCGGACAACCATTCCTCGGTCGATTATCGCATGGACAAGAGCTTGCCGTTCCTCGCGAAGGCGCTGAGCGCTTAAGCGTCCCCAATCATCCTCAGCCAGGCGTCTTCATCGATCACCTTGACGTTGTGTTTGGCGGCTTCGGCGAGTTTCGAACCGGCGCCGGGGCCTGCCACCACAAGATCGGTTTTTGCGGAAACCGAACCGGCGGCTTTTGCGCCCAATGACTCCGCGCGGGCTTTGGCTTCCTGACGGGTCATCTTTTCCAGACTGCCCGTAAAGACGATGGTCATGCCGGCGACGGGGGAGCCTTTGATCTTGGGCTTTTCCATCGCTTTGACATCGACTTCCTTCAACAGGCGGTCGAGAAGTTTGCGGTTGTGCGGTTCGTCGAAGAAATCGTGGATCGCTTCGGCCACCACGTCGCCGATGCCGCCGATGCCTTTCAACTGCTCGATGGCATCCTTGCCTTCCATCGCTTCGATAAAGGCGTCGATGGTGAGGAAGTTGCGGGCAAGCAGCCGTGCGTTGGTTTCGCCCACATGGCGGATGCCCAGCGCATTGATGAAACGGTCGAGCCCGATGGTGCGCCGCGCATCGATGGAGGCAACGAGGTTTTCGACAAGCTTGCCCTCGCCTTCGTCTTTCTTCTTTGCCTTGGCGGTGGCCTCCTTGCCTTCCTTCGCGCGACGCTCCGCGCTTTGTTCGGCGCGCTTTTCGGCCAGCACCTTGCCAAGTTTGGCGGGATGTTTGGCAAGCTGGAAAATGTCGGCGGGTTCTTTCAGCAAACCCGCTTCGTGCAGGGTTTCGATATAGGTGCCGCCGAACCCTTCGATGTCGAACGCATCGCGGCCGACGAAATGTTTGAGACGTTCAACAACTTGCGCATCGCAGATGAGCCCGCCGGTGCAGCGGCGATCGACGTCTTCCTTGCCTGTCTTTTCATCCACCTCGCGCACGGCATGGCTGCCGCAGACGGGGCATTTGTGCGGCATGTGATAGGGCTTTGCCCCGCGCGGTCGCTTGCTTTCGATCACGCGAACGACTTGCGGGATTACGTCGCCAGCACGCTGAATGATAACGGTGTCGCCTTCGCGCGCGTCGAGGCGGGCGATTTCGTCTCCATTGTGAAGCGTGGCGTTTTCCACCACCACGCCGCCGACGGTGACAGGTTTCAATCGCGCAACCGGCGTAAGCTTGCCGGTGCGGCCGACCTGAATGTCGATCTTTTCCAGAACGGTTTCGGCCTGTTCGGCGGCGAATTTGTGTGCGATGGCCCAGCGCGGCGAGCGCGAGACGAAGCCCAGGCGTTCCTGCAGATCGAGGCGATCCACCTTGTAGACCACACCGTCGATGTCGTAGCCGAGCTTGGCGCGTTTCTCTTCGATGTCGCGGTAGAACTTCAGGACTTCGGGAACGGTCTTGCAGCGTTTGGTCAGCGGGTTGACGCGGAAACCGTAGTCTTTGAACGCCTCCAGCATGTCCCACTGCGTCTTGGCGGGCAGCTTGCTGATTTCGCCCCAGGTGTAGGCGAAGAAATTCAGCTGGCGCGAGGCGGTGATCGACGGATCGAGCTGGCGCACGGAACCGGCGGCGGAATTGCGCGGGTTGGCGTAGACCGGCTTGCCCTCTTTTTCCTGCCGCTTGTTGAGGGCCGCAAATTCCTTGTGGCTCATATAGACCTCGCCGCGCACTTCCAGCACGGCGGGCGGTTTGCCTTTCAGATGCAGCGGCACGTCGCGAATGGTCCGCACGTTGGCGGTGATGTCTTCGCCTTCGGTGCCGTCGCCGCGCGTGGCGGCCTGCACGAGAATGCCGTCTTCATAGCGGATGGAACAGGAAAGCCCGTCGATCTTCGGTTCGCAGGTCATCGCCAGATCGTCGTCTTCCTTCAGCCCCAGGAAGCGGCGCACGCGAACGGCGAAATCATGCACGTCTTCGTCGGCGAAGGCATTGTCGAGCGACAGCATGGGAACGGCGTGCACGACCTTGGAGAATTTCTCGCTCGGCTTCGCGCCCACGCGATGGGACGGGCTGTCGGGGCGGACGAGTTTGGGGAAACGCGCTTCGATGGCGGTGTTGCGCTTGCGCAGCGCATCGTATGCGGCGTCGGAAACTTTGGGCGCGTCTTCCTGATAGTAGGCGCGGTCGTGCCCGGCAATTTCCAGCGCCAGCCGTTCGAGTTCCTCTTTCGCTTCGGCCTGCGAAAGTTTCTCGACGTCTTTCTTGGCGAGGGCGGTCATGCTGCGCGACATTCCAGCTGTAATTCCAAAAGCTTAGTCGTTTTTGGGAATCTAGCACCCCCTCCCCCGGCCTCACATTCCTCCCTCTCCCCCTCAGGGGGAGAGGGTTGGGGTGAGGGGGTGGTGTCTAACGCAGGCGCACGTGCTTTCAGCGGCTGAGATCGCGGAAGCATCGCCCCCTCACCCCGGCCCTCTCCCCCTCCGGGGGCGAGGGAGATTCTTTTTTTCGTTTGGGAAGAGATCTGTTTCATGCGGCTAGTCTAACCCAAGTTTCGGAGCGTTCGATTGCTCATCGCACTCGAACACCTCATGCGCGTTTCTTCCGCTTCGGCGCGGCTTCGGCGACCAGTCTGCGGGCGGCGGCGCGCGCCTCTTCGGTAACATTGGCGCCCGAAAGCATTCTGGCAAGTTCTTCCAGACGCTCGTCGTCGGTCAAAAGATGCACGCGGGTTTTGTCGCCCAGGCGGGTGATGCGGAAATGGCGAGTGGCGCGGGCGGCGACCTGTGGCGAGTGGGTGACCAGCAAGACCTGCGTGGTCTTGGCGAGGCGTTGCAGGCGTTCGCCCACCGCATCGGCCACCGCGCCCCCCACACCGCGGTCAACTTCGTCGAACACGAGGGCTGCGGGCGGGCTTGCTTCCGACAAAGCGACTTTCAGTGCGAGCGAGAAACGCGCGAGTTCGCCGCCGGAGGCGATTTTTGCGAGCGAGCCATAGGCTGCGCCTTCCACCGTTGCGACTTCAAAGGCCACACGCTCCATGCCGGTGGGAGATTCCGCTTCCAGCGGTTCGAGGCTGACGCGGAATTTGGCGTGGGCGAGCTTGAGGGGGACGAGTTCGCCCGCGACAGCCGTTTCAAGTTCTTTGGTGGATTTTTTGCGCGCGGCGGAAAGTTTTTTGGCGGCGGCGAGATAGGCTTGCCGCGCCTCTTCGACAGCGGCTTCCGCCGCTTTCACCTTGCTGCCGCCGGTTTCCAGCGCGTCGCGTTTGCGCTCGAACTCTGCTTGCAGACGGGGCAACGCGTCAGGTGTCACGCCATATTTGCGCGCGGCATCGCGCAAAGCGTAGAGCCGTTCTTCCTTCTTTTCCAGTTCGCGGGGATTGAGTTTCAAATTCGCGAGCAGGGAATCGAGTTCTCGGCCGGCATCTTCGGTGAGCGCATAGGCCTGTTCGAGCGCGGTTTCGGCGGCGGCGGCGGCTTTGCGTGCTTCCTCGTTCATGCGCGACAGGCGTTTGAGCGCCGTCGCGAGCCCCGTTTCCGCGCCGCGTTCGCCCGAAAGCGCAGCAGAAGCGGCAGAGACATCTTCGGCAATCTTGGTCGCGTTCATCAGCAGCGCGCGGGCCGATGCGATGGCGGTTTCTTCACCTTCTTCCGCACCCAGCGCGGTGAGTTCATCGGCGGCATGTCTGGTGTAATCCGCATCGGCCTGGGCGGCAGCGGCTTCGCGGCGCAGTTCGTCGGCGCTCGTGCGCGCGGTTTCCAGCGTGGCGTAGAGATCGCCAACCTGCGCGGCCAGCGATTCGTTGCCGCCGAAGGCATCCAGCAACCGGCGATGCGTGGCGTTGTCGAACAGGCCGCGGTCGTCGGCCTGGCCGTGCACTTCCACCAGCGCGGAACCCAGATCGCGCAACAGGCCCACGCCAACGGGTTCGTCGTTCACGAAGGCGCGCGTGCGGCCATCGGCGGAAATCACACGGCGCAGGATGATCTCGCCATCGGCTTCCATCGCGCTGTCGCGCAGCAATGCGCGGGCGGGATGTTTTTTCTCCGGGTCGAACACCGCCGTGGCCGATCCCTGTTGCGCGCCGGGGCGCACGCCGGCACGCGCGCCTGCCCTGCCGCCGGCGGCCAATCCCAATGCGTCCAGCAATATGGATTTGCCCGCGCCGGTTTCGCCGGTGAGCACGTTCAAACCGGGCGCAAACTCAAGCGCTGAGGATTCGATCAGAACGATGTCGCGGACGGTCAGTGCCGTGAGCATCGCGGCCTTTACAGGAAACCGAACGCCTTGCTGATCCAGGAGCCCTTGTCCATCTCCGGCCGCATGTTGTGGCTCGTGAGAAGGTTATAGGCATCCTGATACCAAAGACTGCCGGGATAGTTGGTGCCCAGCACAGCGGCGGAGGTTTTCGCTTCGTTGTACACACCCAGAGCATAATAGGCTTCGGTCAATCGCTCCAGCGCCTCGGCGATTTGTGACGTTTTTTGATATTGGGTCACCACCACCTGGAAGCGGTTGATCGCCCCTATATAGTTGCCCGAACGCAGGTAGTAGCGGCCCACCGCCATTTCCTTGCCCGCCAGATGGTCGAGCGTGAGGTCGATCTTCAGGTTGCAGTCGCGGGCATAGTCGGTATCCGGGAAACGCTGCACCACGTCCTGCAACGCCACCAGCGCCTCTTCGGTGTTGGACTGGTCGCGGCCGATGTCGACGATCTGTTCGTAGAGCGAAATGGCCTTCAGATAGAAGGCATAGGCCACTTCCTTCGAGCCGGGATGAAGCTGGATATATTGGTCGGCGGTGGAAATGGCGTCGGGATATTTGTTCGCCTGGTAATAGCTGAAAGCGCTCATCAACATCGCGCGGCGCGCCCACACCGAATAAGGATGCTGGCGTTCGACTTCGGCGAACTGCTTGGCGGCGTCGGACCAGTTGCCCTGGTTCACCGCGTCCCACGCATCCTTGTAGATCTGAGAGACCGGGCGTTCGACATAGGTGGCGTCGGTATCGTCGCCCTTCTTGCCGCTGAACAGATCGTCGATGGATTCGCAGCCCGAAAGCGCGATCGACGCGGCCAGCACCAGCGCAATCGCCCGCGCGCGTTTGAAACTCATGCCCGGCATATATCGATCCGACCCTGGTTTGCGCCCCACCTCTTTACCTTATGCAATGCGCGGCCTCGCGGGTCTAGCAGGGGGCCGTTGCGGCCAATGAACTCAAGGGCTTAGGGGGTTACGGGGCCGTTACCCGCCGGTAATTCGCAGAATCGGCGAAGAGCGCCCGGAGGAGTGCATTGTTGAGGGCGTGGCCGGAGCGCACGCCCTCGAACCGGGCCTTGAGAGGGCCGCCCGCCAGGGCCAGATCGCCCAATGCGTCCAGTATCTTGTGACGGACGAACTCGTCCGGAAACCGCATCAGGGCGGCGTTGACGACCTTGTCGCCATCGATGGCCAGGGTGTTCTCCAGCGAGGCCCCGCGGCCCAGGCCTGCCTTATTGAGCGCCTCCAGCTCATGGAGGAAACCGAAGGTACGGGCCGGCGCGATGTCGGCCTCGAAGCCCGATTGCGAGAACGGCCAGTGGAAGGTCTGCCGCCCGATGGCAGGGCTCGGAAAGACGATCTCGAAATCGAATTCGTAGCTGGCGGAGGGATGAAGCGCGGCGCGCGCCTCGCCGGACTGGACGGTGACGGGGCGCAGAACCTCGATGGTCTCGCGGGTGCCGCCGCTTTCGGCAATGCCCGCCTGCCGGATCAGCTTGAGATAGGAGAGCGCATCGCCATCGAGGATCGGCGGCTCGGGACCATCGAGTTCGACGATCAGATCGTCGATCTCCGCACCCTCCACGGCTGCCATCAGATGTTCGATCACGCCGACACTGGCGCCCGCTTCCGCGATCACGGTGCCCAGCCGCGTTTCGCCCACGCGGTCGTAGCGGGCGGGGATGTCGCGATGAAGATCGGTGCGGCGGAAGACGATGCCGTAGCTCGCGTGCGCCGGTTTCAGAGTCATATGCACGCGCGCGCCCGCATGAAGGGCGGTGCCTTCGGTGGCGATTTCTCGCGCGAGAGTCTTGCGGGCCATCACATAGTCATACCCTCCCCTTGAGGGAGGGTCGACAAATTCGGAGCGCAGCGGAGAATTTTCGGGGAGGGGTCCTACGCGGCTGCAGTTTTGACCCCTCCCCGAAATTGCTTCGCAATTTCGACCCTCCCTCAAGGGGAGGGTTTGGAAGAGGCATCCCCCTCACCCCATCCCTTTAGGGTACGCGCAGGTGAGGGGGAATTCCGTCTAACTCAATTCGTTTGCCGGCGCAGGAAGGCCGGGATTTCGAACTGTTCGTCCTTGTTGTGCTCCGGGAACAGGTCGTCGGCCGGGGCAGACTGGACCGGCGCGGGACGTTGCGCCGGTTCAGGCTGGATACGGGTGATGACTTGCGACGTCGCGCGTGGCTGGGCCACGGGCGTCGGCGCGGGTTCATGGCGCATGTCGGGTTTCTTCTGACGGCCGAACAATCCACCGAAGATGCTCTGCTTCTTCTGCGGCTCGACATGGACCGGTTCGGGGCGGTTGCGCAATTCCGGCTGGGTGCGAAGCGTGGCCACTTCGGGCATCGCATCGGTTTGCGGCATCGCATCGTCTTCGAACACGATCTCTTCTTCCGCTTCTTCGATCATCGGCGGGATGATGTTGAGTTCTTCCGCCAACGCTTCGACCTGACGATGGACCGGGTTGACCGACGAACGCGTGATCGCGGCGACGCTGGGCATCGGCGCGTTGACGGCGATCTTCGGTTCCGTGCGCGGCGCGTGGATCGGCGCATTCGTGCGCGGACGCAGGCGTTCGATGTTTTCGGGCAACCCCCGCATTTCTTCCGCATCGATACCGGTTGCCACAACCGATACGCGGATGCGGCCTTCCATATCGTCGAGGATGGTGTTGCCGAAGATGATGTTCGCGTCGGGATCGACTTCGGCGCGGATGCGGTTGGCCGCCTGTTCGACTTCGAACAGCATCAGGTCCGGGCCGCCCGTGATGTTGATGAGCACGCCGCGCGCGCCCTTCATCGTCACGTCTTCGAGCAGCGGATTGCAGATGGCGGCATCGGCGGCTTTCAGCGCGCGATCCTCGCCTTCGGCTTCGCCGGTGCCCATCATCGCCTTGCCCATCTCCGAGATCACCGACTTGATGTCGGCGAAATCGAGATTGATGAGACCCGGCATCACGATGAGATCGGTGACGCCGCGCACGCCGGAATGCAGCACTTCGTCGGCCATGGAGAAGGCCTGCGCGAAGGTCGTGCGTTCGTTGGCGACGCGGAACAGGTTCTGGTTCGGAATCACGATCAGCGTATGAACGTAGTTCTGAAGTTCCTGGATGCCGCGTTCGGCGATGCGCATGCGTTTGTCGCCTTCGAAGGCAAACGGCTTCGTCACAACGCCAACCGTCAGGATGCCAAGCTCGCGCACCGCGCGCGCGATGACCGGCGCCGCACCCGTTCCGGTGCCGCCGCCCATGCCCGCGGTGATGAACACCATGTGCGAGCCGCCGATCTGTTCCAGAATCTCGTCGAGAGATTCTTCGGCACCTGCGCGGCCGACGTCCGGCTGCGCGCCGGCGCCCAGACCTTCGGTGACTCTCGCGCCCATCTGGATCTTGCGGGGGGCTTTGGATTGCGCGAGCGACTGGGCATCGGTGTTCGCGATGACGAACTCGACGCCTTCCAGCTTCGAGGAAATCATGTTGTTGACGGCATTGCCGCCAGCACCGCCGACGCCAAGGACCGTGATCCGGGGCTTCAGCTCCGTCATTTCGGGCGCCCTGAGTTTAATTGTCATGACCGTTCTCCTTAGTGCCTTTCATTCCGTATCCCTTAACCACCCCACGGACGCTCCAGCTTTGTAGAGCTTGATCCGTTAATACTTTGTTTACCCAAGTAACCGGCTCGTTAACCGGCCGAAGAATCCCTTGCGGCCCGGCTCCTCGGCTTCCAGCGCAAGGTCCGGGTTGAGAAGTTCCGGCGGCATGGTCGCGCCCGCCATGAGCAGGCCCACCGCCGTTGCGTAGTCCGGGCTCGTCGATGCCGCGGGCAGGCCCGGAAAGACCTGCGGGCGGCCGATGCGCACCTGTTTGTTGAGGATGCGGGCCGCCAGTTCGCGCACGCCCGAAAGCTGCGAGCCGCCGCCCGTGAGCACCGCGCGGCGTCCGGCGATGACATCGAAACCGCTGGCGCGCAGGCGCGTCTGCACCTCGCCCAGAATTTCTTCCATCCGGGCCTGGATGATGCGGGTGAGCATCGAACGCGGCACGCGCATGCCGGCGTCGTCATCCTCGCCCGTCTGGGGAACGGTGACGACGTCGGCGCCATATTCGAGATCACCAAGAGCCGCACCGTGCAGCGTCTTGGCGCGTTCGGCGGCGGAAAGCGGCGCTGCCAGCATACGCGCGAGATCGGCGGTGACCTGCTGGCCGCCCATCGGCACCACATCGGCGTGGACCAACTGGCCTTCCATGAAGACCGCAATCGAGGTGACGCCGCCGCCGAGATCGATGACGGTTGCGCCCAATTGCTTTTCGTCGTCCGTCAGCGTGGCGAGACCGCTTGCGAACGGCGCGAACAAAGTGCCCGAAATCGACAGATGGCAGCGTTCGATGGCGAGTTTCAGGTTCTGCAACGGCGACGGTCGGACGCCGACCGCGTGCATCGCCACGCCAATGCGCTGGCAGAACATGCCCGACGGATCGCGCACGCCGCGTGCTTCATCGACCACATAGGCCGTCGGCGCGGACTGGATGATTTCGTAGCCTTCGCGGGTGCATTTCGCGCGGCCATGGGCGAGCAGCGCGCGCAGATGACCGTCCGTCACCAGCGCCCCTTCGAGGTTCATAACGTTGCGCGAGGTGATGTTGACCGGCTGGCCGCAATTGATGCCGATGATGACATTCTGGATGCGTGCGTCGGCGTGGTTTTCGGCAGCGGCCACCGCATCGCGGATGGATTCTTCGGCATAGTCGAGGCTTGTGACCGTGCCGCCCTTGATGCCCTGGGATTCGCGCAGCGCCGTTCCCAGCACGCGCAGTTTCCCGGGCTCGGCCCGGCCGATGACGCACACGACCTTGGACGAGCCAACGTCAAGTGCGGCGACCACACCGGTGCGGTAGCCAACCTGTTCGGCAGTGCCTGTGCGCATACGAACCGTCTCGCCCATCAGGCAGATTTCCCCCTCTCAACCTGCTGTTTGTTGCCGCTCTTGAGCAAAAAGAAATAGGTCGTCGGCGAACGCAGATCGATCTGCGTCACGTCGCGTTCGAGAATGCCTTTGTCCACGATCAGGTGTTCGAGCGTGTTCAGTTCCTTCTGCCAGCCCTTTTCGGGAAGCTGCACAACCACGCCGTCGTCGAGCACCAGGTCCCAGCGCCGTTCGCCCACGCGCTGCATGCCTTCCAGCCGTGCCATCACCGCGCGGTGACCGGGCAGCGCCGCCACGATCTCGGCCGCGTTTTCCGGTGCGCCGGTGCCGATGAAATGCGGCAGCTTGAGGAACTTGTCGTAACCGCGATCGGTGATGAGCGAACCGTCGCGTTCGATCACCCAGATGCGGTGCGCCGCATCCTGCCAGAGCGCGAAGGGTTTCTTCTCGGTCACGGTGACGGTGATGTCGTCGGGATAGCGGCGGCGGACATCGGCGGTCTTGATCCAGTCGAGCGCAAGCAGGCGATCGCGGGCGGCATGGACATCCGCACCGAAGATCGACTGGCCGAGATGAAAGCCGAGCGTGTTGAGGACCAGTTGCGGCGAGGTGCGTTCCGCGCCCAGCAGATGGACCTTGGAGATTCCGAAACCGGCATCGGTGGCGAGCACGCCCAAACCGTTCTCGGTCGCATCGATGGAACGGCGGACGGCGCCGCTGGCGATCAGCGCCACGATCACGGTGAGGGCGGCGAGCACCAGGGTCGCCACCAGAACGGGGCGGCGGATGCCGACAAGTTTGAGCGGCGACTTCAGGATGCGCAGCCAAAGCGGGGCCTGTTCGTCCGAACGATCGGACTTCTTCCGGCTGGCAGCAGTGCGCGCGACGGGGGGGGCTGCGCGCCGCGCGGTCTGCGCGCGCGAGCGGGTGGCCTTCGCGGTGGCGCTTACCGATCGCATGACGCGTCCTCCACCATCCAGCGGACAAGGGCACCGAAGCCATATCCACAGAAGGCTGCCTGCTCCGGTACCAGAGAGGTGGGAGTCATTCCCGGCTGCGTGTTTACTTCCAAGAGAATCAGTCTGTGATTCGTCCCCGAATCGTCATACCGGAAATCCGAGCGGCTGACTCCCCTGCAGCCCAAAATTTCATGCGCTTTTTCGGCAAGGCGCATCGCTTTTTCTGCAATGGCCGGTGGAATCTTTGCCGGGATGACATGTTCGGAGCCGCCCGAGGCATATTTGGCTTCGTAATCGTAGAATGCCGTTTTGGGCACGATCTCGGTGACGGCAAGCGCCTTGCCGCCCATCACTGCAACCGTCAGTTCGCGGCCCGGCACATATTCTTCGACCATCATCAGGTCTGAGAGTTGCCAGGTGTCGCTGCCCAGTTCGGCGGGCGGACGATTATCGCCCTTCCTTATTATATAGACGCCGACGCTGGAGCCTTCGTTGACCGGTTTGATGACGTAAGGCGGCTCCATGAGATGGCGGCTGCCCGCTTCGCGGCGGTCGGCGACCACGGAGTTCACGACAGGGATTCCCGCAGCCGCGAACACATCCTTCGCGCGCTGTTTGTGCATCGCGAGAGCCGACGCGAGCACGCCGGAATGGGTGTAGGGGATGCGCAAAAGTTCCAGCAGACCCTGCACGCAGCCGTCTTCGCCCCAGCGGCCATGCAGCGCGTTGAACACAACATCGGGTTCGGCGGCTTTGAGTTGGGCGGAGACATCGTCCTTCGCATCGATCTCGACGACATCGAAGCCTTCTTCCCGCAGCGCCTTGGCGCAGTCGCGCCCCGAGACGAGGCTGACTTCGCGTTCGGCGGACAGGCCGCCCAGGAGCACGGCAACCTTGGTCATTGCCCCGTCTCCGCAATTCCAACGCGTTTGATTTCCCATTCGAGCGTCACGCCGGACTTGGCTTTGACGCGGGCACGGACGTCTTCGCCCAGTGCCTCGATGTCGGCGGCTTTGGCTTCGGCGGTGTTGATGAGGAAGTTGCAATGTTTCTCGGAGACCTGCGCATCGCCATGCTTCAGGCCGCGGCAACCGGCTTCGTCGATCAACTGCCAGGCCTTGTGGCCTTCGGGATTTTTGAAGGTGGACCCGCCGGTTTTGGTTTTGACGGGCTGGGAGGCTTCGCGTTCTTCGACCAGCTTGTTCATGCGGGCGCGGATGTCATCGGGCGAGGCGCGCGTGCCTTCGAACACGGCTTCGATGAAGATCACGTCGTCCGGCACCGCGCTCTTGCGATAGGTGAAGCCCATCTCGGCATTGGTGAACTTGACGATGTTGCCATGGCCGTCGAGCCCGGTTGCTTCCACCAGAATGTTCTTGATCTCGCTGCCATAGCAGCCCGCGTTCATCCGCAGCGCGCCGCCGATGGTGCCGGGAACGCCACGCAGGAATTCCAGACCCGCGACACCTTTGTCCGCTGCCATGCGCGCGACGTTGGCATCGAGTGCTGCGGCACCGGCGCGGATGCGATTGCCCTCGACGCTTATCTTTCCGAACGACGCTGGCAAGCGGATCACCACGCCGGGAATGCCGCCGTCGCGCACCAAGAGGTTCGAGCCGACGCCGATCACGCTGACTGGAAGGCCTTCGGGTTTGGCGGCGAGGAAGGTTGCCAGATCGTCGGCATCGGCGGGGCGGAACAGCGTTTCGGCATTGCCGCCCGCGCGGAACCAGACGAGGTCTTTCAGCGGCGCGTTATCGGTGTAGGTGCCGCGCACGGGCGGAAGGGCATAACAGACGCGGGAAGACATCACGATTTGCCCTCCTTCGCCTTCAATGCGTTTTCGAGATTGTAGGCCCAGGCGGAAATCGAACCCGCGCCGAGCAGCACGACCGCCCCGCCCTGCTTCATATAGGGCGCGACGGTTGCGGCGAGATCGGCTTCGCCATCGATCGTCAGCACGTTGCGGTGGCCGTGCATCCGCAGGGCTTCGGCATAGGTATCGCGGTTGACGTTTTCTATGGGTTTTTCGCCCGCGGGATAAACCGGGGCTATGACCGCCACATCGGCGTCGTTGAGGCAGGTGCAGAACTGATCGAACGTGTCGCGCAGGCGCGTGTAGCGATGCGGCTGGACCACAGCGACGATGGGGCCGCTATACGCCTGACGCGCGGCTTTCAATGCGGCGGCAATCTTGAACGGGTTGTGGCCGTAATCGTCGATGATCGCGGCACCGTTCCATTCGCCGACCTTGGTGAAGCGGCGCTTCACGCCTTCGAAATTCTTGAGGCCGGAGCGGATGCGCGCATCGCTGACGCCGAGCTCGCGCGCCACCACGATAGCCGCCAGCGCATTCTGCACATTGTGCTCGCCGGGCATCGGAAGCGTAAGGCCATCGATGCGGGTTTCCTTGCCCTTGCGGCGGTCGGCGATCGCCAGATCGAAATGCGATGCGCCTTCGGAAAAGCTGACATTGGTGGCGCGCACATCGGCTTGCGGGGAGAAGCCATAGGTGATCATGCGCCGGTCTTCGATGCGGCCGATCATGGCCTGCACTTCCGGATGATCGAGGCAGACGACTGCGAAACCATAAAACGGCACATTCTCGATGAAGCGCTGGAAGGCTTCGCGCATCTTGTCGAAGGTGCCGTAGAAATCGAGGTGATCGGGATCGGCGTTGGTGACGACCGCGACCGTTGCTGGCAGGCGCAGGAAGGTGCCGTCGCTCTCATCGGCTTCCACCACCACCCACTCGCCCGCGCCGAGACGCGCGTTCGTTCCATAGGCGTTGATGATGCCGCCATTGACGACGGTGGGATCGAGCCCGCCCGCATCGAGCAAGGCTGCGACCATCGTGGTGGTCGTCGTCTTGCCGTTGGTACCGGCGACGGCCACGCACCATTTCAGGCGCATGATCTCCGCCAGCATTTCGGCGCGGCGCACGAGCGGCAGGTTCTTGAGGCGCGCGGCATCGAATTCCGGATTGCCGGGTTTCACGGCGGAGGAATAGACCACCACTTCGGCGTTCTTCACGTTCTCCGCGTTGTGGCCGATGGAGATCTTGATGCCCATGTCTCGCAGGCGCTTGACGTTGGCGCTGTCGGCGACATCCGAACCCTGCACCGTGTAGCCGAGATTGTGCATGATCTCGGCGATGCCGCTCATGCCGATGCCGCCGATGCCGATGAAATGGATCGCGCCGATATCGAGCGGAACCCGCGTGTGAACCGAAATCTGGGAAGGTGTCGCGTTCATGCGGCCTTCTCCAGGGTTTCGATCACATCGGCGAGACGTTGCGTGGCGTCGGGACGCGCCAGCGTGCGCGCGGCGGCGGCGCGTTTGGCGAGATCTTCCGGCAGCGAGAACGCCTGTTCCAGCATCGCGGCGAGGAATTGCGGCGTGAGCTGATCCTGCGGCACGCGCCAGCCCGCACCCGCATTCGCAAACACATCGGCGTTGGGCGTTTGGTGATCGTCGGTGGCGGCGGGCAGCGGAATGAGGATCGCCGGGCGGCCGATGGCGGCAAGTTCGGCAAGCGTACCCGCGCCGGAACGCGCGATCACCAGATGGGCGGCGGCGATGCGCGCGGGCAGATCGGAGAAGAAGCTGGCAAGTTCGGCCTTGATCTTGGCCTGTTCGTAAACCGCGCGAACTTTTTCCAGATCTTCGGGGCGGCATTGCTGCACGATGGAAAGGCGCGAGCGCACATCCGGTTTCAGAAGCGCAATGGCCTGAGGCACGACTTCGCTCAAGGCGCGCGCGCCCTGGCTGCCGCCGAAGACGAGGATGCAGAGCGGGCTGTCGAAAGTGGGCGTGTCGTAAGGCGTGTTGGCGGCTTCGAGCACTTCGGGGCGAACGGGGTTGCCCGTCATCACGATCTTGGAGGCATCGCGCGGCGCGAAACGCGCAATCGGAAAAGCGGCGGCGACAATGCGCACGCGGTTGGCGACCAGCCGGTTGACGCGGCCGAGCACCGTGTTCTGTTCGAGGATCGCGGTCGGCAGATGCGAGAACGAGGCGGCGAGCATCACCGGTAAACTCGGATAACCGCCGAAGCCGATCACGGCGGCGGGCTTGATGCGCGCGAGCTTGAGACTGGCCGCGATCACGCCGATGGCGATTTCGATCGCGGCGAGGATTTTCAGGACGAACGTCTTGTCCGCGAAAGTCGCGGCGGGAACGGTTTCGATGGCCGCACCCGGAAACGCGCGGGTGAAATTGGCGCCGCGCCCGTCCGTCATCACCACGATATTGGTGCCGCGGCGCACGAGTTCTTCCGCCAGCGCCTGCGCCGGAAAAAGGTGGCCGCCCGTGCCGCCCGCGGAGAGAACGACCGTCTTCATGCGAAGCGCGCTCCATGCGGGATCGGGTTGTGCGTGTTGTCGCGCATCTCAAGCTGCGGACGCTGGCGCGTGACGGCAAGCGCGAAACCCATGGTGAGCGCCACCGCGAACAGCGACGAACCGCCGTAAGAAATAAACGGCAAGGTCATGCCCTTGGCGGGCAACAGCGAGATGGCGACGCCCATGTTGATGAACGCCTGCAAACCGATGACGATTGCCAAACCCGCACCGGCCAATTGCGTGAACGGATCGCGCGCGCGGGCGGAGCGCAGCAACAGGCGCACGGTGAGAAGGCAGAACAACGCCGCGATCAGCGCACAGAGGATGAGGCCGAATTCCTCCCCCGCCACCGCGAAGATGAAATCGGAATGCGCATCGGGAATTCTGTACTTGATCGTGCCCGCGCCGGGACCGACGCCGAACAGGCCGCCATGTTCGAACGCCTTCAGCGCGAGGCCCGCCTGATAACCGGCCTGATCGGGATCGTGCATCTGCGCGATATATTGATCGATGCGGTGGCGCACATGCGGGAAGAACGTGTAGGCGAATCCGAAAAGCCCGCCGCCCGCGCCCGCAAGCAAACCCATCCAGTAGAGGCGCAAGCCCGCAAAGAACAGAAGCGCGCCCCACAAGGCGAGCAGCAATCCGGTTTGGCCGACGTCGGGCTGCATCAGCAGGAAGCAGATGGGGAACGCGACAAGACAGAGCGTGATGAGTTCCTTCGGCAGCTTCATCGGCTTGGGATCGGCGAGAATGGTGGCGGCAAGGATCGCGAAGCTGGGTTTGAGAAATTCGGAAGGCTGCAAGGTGAGCCAGCCCAGATCGATCCAGCGCTTGGCGCCGAACACTTCGCTGCCGGTGAACAGCACCAGCGCCGAACCGATGACGGCGAGCGCGAAGATAATGGCGGCGGTGAGCTTGATCGTGCGGATCGACAGGATCGACGAACCGGCAAGAATGCCCGCGGCGATCACGGCGAACGCGATCTGTTTCGCCGCGTAGCGGAAATCGCCTTCGGTCATCGGGCCGCCGGTGGCGGCGGGGCTGGCGGCAAACGCGAGGATCAGGCCGATGGCGATCAGCGCGAACATGGCGAAGAAGGCCACGTGATCGACCGTCCACCACCAGCTTGCGAAACCGCCGCGTTTGGCGCGCGAGAGTGTCATTGGGCGGCTTCCCTGTTTTTGGTGAGATCGGCGACAAGCGCGCGGAAGACATCGCCGCGGTGTTCGAAATCGCGGAACTGATCGAAGGAAGCGCAAGCCGGCGACAGCAGCACGACGGGTGCTTGCGCCGAGGAACGCGCGGCATCGCCGCGGGCGGCAGCGACGGCATTTTCCAGCGTGTGGGCGATTTCGTGGGGCACGTCGCCCAGCGTTTTCGCGAAATCTTCCGCCGCTTCGCCGATGAGATAGGCTTTGCGGATGCGGTTGAAATAGGGGATGAGGCTTTCGATGCCGCCTTCTTTCGCCTTGCCGCCCGCGATCCAATAGATGTCCGGGAACACGGCGAGCGCACGCGCCGCCGCGTCGGCATTCGTCGCCTTGGAATCGTTGATGAAGCGGATGTTGCCGAGATGGCCCACATCTTCGATGCGGTGCGCGAGGCCGGGGAAACTCTGGATCGCGGAGACGATGGCGCGCGTGTCGTTGATGTAGGGCTTCACCGCGGCATAGGCGAGTGCCGCGTTCTGCCAGTTGTGCGCGCCGGGAAGACATTCGGCCGTGTTCAGGTCCATTACTTTCGCGGCGTGCTGGCGCTGCGCGTCGTAAAGCGTGCCGTCGAGCACGAAGATGCCGCGGCCCAGCACCTTGCCGACCGACACCGGAACGGTCTCGGCATCGGCCGTCGCGGAGAGCTGGGTGTAGATGGCGGAAGAATGCTGATCGTCCACGCCGATACAGATGACACCGCCGGCCGACGTTTGCTTCAGCAGGCGGCGCTTCACCGCGACATAGCCTTCCATCGAACCGTGACGGTCGATGTGGTCGGGCGTGATGTTGGTGAGCACGGAAACATTCGGCGCGAGCGAGGGCGAAAGGTCGATCTGGTAGGACGAAACCTCCAGCACGAAGATCGGCTTGCCGTTTCGCACGGAAAGTTCGAGCACCGGCTTGCCGATATTGCCGCCGATCTCGGCGGCGTAACCGCATGACGCGAGGATATGGCCGATCAGCGCGGTGGTGGTGGATTTGCCGTTGGTGCCGGTGATGGCGATGATTGGCGGGCGCTTGGCCAGATGCGGCAGTTCTCGCGCCAGCAACTCCATATCGCCGATCACTTCCACGCCCGCATCGCGCGCGGCGCGCACCACTTCGTGCGGGGCCGGATGGGTGAGCGGAATGCCGGGGCTCAGCACCAGCGCCTTCAACTTTTCCCACGGCCAGGTGCGGAACGAGCCGACGACCGCGCCTTCGCTTTGTGCCGCGGCATTGGCCGCTTCGCGTTGGTCCCACGCATAGACGCGCGCACCACCCGCTTTCAGCGCGCGGATGGAGGCAAGGCCGGAACGGGCAAGCCCGAAAACGCCGACATCCATGTTGGAAAAGCGCGTGACCGGGATCATCGTCACCTCAACTTCAAGGTTGAGAGACCGATGAGGGCGAGAACCACCGCCACGATCCAGAAGCGGATCACGATGGTGGGCTCTTTCCAGCCGATCTGTTCGAAATGGTGATGTATGGGCGCCATGCGGAACACGCGCTTGCCGGTGAGCTTGAACGACGCGACCTGCACGATCACCGAAACGGTTTCGAGCACGAAAAGCCCGCCGACGATGGCCAAAACGATTTCGTGTTTCACCGCAACGGCCACGGCGCCCAGTGCGCCGCCGAGCGGCAACGAGCCGGTATCGCCCATGAAGACCATGGCGGGCGGCGCGTTGTACCAAAGGAACCCGAGGCTCGCGCCGATCAGCGCGGCAAGGAACACGGCGAGTTCGCCTGTGCCCGCGACGTAGTGCAGTTGCAGATAGTCCGCGAATTTCACATTGCCGACGAGATAGGCGATCAAAACGAAGGTCGCCGCCGCGATCATCACCGGCACAATGGCCAAACCATCCAGACCGTCGGTGAAATTCACCGCGTTCGACGCGCCCGCGATCACGAAGCCACCGATCACGATGAAGAACAGGCCGAAGGGAACGAGCACGTTCTTGAGGAACGGCACGCTGAGCGTTCCCGCAAGCGCGGGTTCTTCCAGCTTCATCAGAAACCAGGTGGCGAGGAAGCCGACGCCGAATTCGACCACCAGGCGCAAACGGCCGCTGATGCCATCGGACGTGCGCTTGGTGACTTTGTTGTAGTCGTCGGTGAAACCCAGAAAGCCGTAAGCGGCCACGACCAGCAGGATCACCCAGACATAAGGATTGGTGAGTTCGGCCCACAGCAGCGTGGAGACCATCAGCGGAATGAGAATAAGAAGTCCGCCCATTGTCGGCGTGCCCTGCTTCTCCACGATGTGACGTTGCGGCCCGTCGGAGCGGATGGGCTGGCCCTTGCCCTGTTTCACTTTCAGCCAGCGGATCAGCGAAGGCCCCATGATGAAACCGAGCAACAATGCGGTGAGCACCGCGCCGCCCGCGCGGAAGGTGATGTAGCGGAAGACGTTCAGCGCGGAGAAATGTTCCGACAGCGGCACGAGGAAATAGGGAAGCATCAGACGCTCCCCTTCTTCAGCGCATCGACGATTACCGCCATGCGGCTGCCGAGCGATCCTTTGACGAGAACGACGTCGCCCGGTTTGACGGCAGCGAGCACTTGGGGCGCAAGTTCGGCGGAGGTTTGCGCATACGCGCCACGGCGCGAGGCGGGGATTGCGTCCCACAGAGCTGACATATGTTTTCCGTTGGCGAAGACGAGATCGGCCTTGGCTTTTTCGATGTCGGCAGCGAGAGCGGCGTGATGCAGATCGGCGTTTTCGCCCATCTCCAGCATGTCGCCCAGGATCGCGATGCGGCGGCCCTTCGGCTTTGCGCCGCCAAGAATGGAAAGTGCTGCGGCCATCGACGCCGGGTTGGCGTTGTAGCTTTCGTCGATCACTTCGACACCGCTTTCGGTGGTGAAGCGTGCGCCCCGGCCTTTGAGGGCGTTGAAATTTTGCAGCGCATTCGCGGCGGCATCGAGATCGCCGCCTGCAACCGCAACGGCCAGCAACGCGGCCAGCGCATTGGTGGCGATGTGTTCGCCGGGTGCGCCGATGTGGAACGCGATCTTGCGCCCGAGAATTTCGGCTTCGATGGTGCCGCCTTCGTCGGTCTGCTGCAGCGCTAGAAGTTTCGCGTCGCGGCCAGCGCGGCCGAAGGTGCGGATGTCTGTGACGCCCGCCTGCCCGGCGCGCGCGATGAGACGCGGCGCATAGAGGCTGTCGGCGGGGATGATCGCCGTGCCGCCGTCTTCGATGCCTTCGAAGATTTCGGATTTGGCATCGGCAATCGCTTCGCAAGTGCCGAAGAATTCCAGATGCGCGGGCGCGATGGTGGTGACGATGGCGATGTGCGGGCGGACGAAGCCGACAAGGCTGCGGATTTCGCCGAAATGGTTCATGCCGATTTCGAAGATGCCGGTGCGCGCATCGCACGGCAGCGAGGCGAGGCTCAGCGGCACGCCCCAGTGATTGTTGTAGGACGCGGCGGAGGCATGCGTTTTGCCAAGTGCACCGAAAGCCAGCCGCAGGATTTCCTTGGTGGTGGTTTTGCCTGCGCTGCCGGTGACAGCCACGATTTTCGCCCGGCTGCGGGTACGCGCGGCACGCGCCATATCTTCGAGGCCGCGTTGGGTGTTGGCGACCTTCAACGTGGCGCGGTCCATGTCGCGGGAGACGAGCGCCGCGCTCGCACCGCGCGCGAAAGCGGCGGCGACGAAATCATGGCCGTCGCGATTTTCGCCCTTCAGCGCGACGAAGAGATCGCCCGGCTGCAAGGTGCGCGTATCGATGGAGATGGCGCGAACGCCGAACGATCCGCTTGCTTGCCCGAGCGTGGCACGCGCGGCTTCATCCGACGTCCACAATGCATTGTCCGCGCCTTCGGCCATGCGCCCGCCGGTGAGACTGGCGGCGGCAATCGCTTCGTCGCGATCGGAGAACGGAATAGTTTCGGTGCCGACGGTCTGGCCGGATTCATGGCCCTTGCCCGCGATGATCAGCGCATCGCCTTCGCCGAGCGCGGCGATGGCTGCTTTGATCGCGGCGGCACGGTCGCCGATGTTCTGTGCGCTCGGACATCCGGCCATCGCTTCGGCGCGGATGGTGGCGGGGTCTTCGCTGCGCGGATTGTCGTCGGTGACGATCACATGATCGGCAAATTGGCACGCGGCCTTGCCCATCAGTGGGCGCTTGCCTTTATCGCGGTCGCCGCCGCAGCCGAAAACGACATGCAGCTTGTTCTTCACATGCGGGCGGATGGCGGTGAGCACGGTTTCGAGTGCATCGGGCGTGTGCGCGTAGTCGACATAGATCGCGGCACCCGATTTCGCATAGGCCACTTTTTCCATGCGGCCCGGCGCACCCTTCAGTTGCGGCAGCGCGATGGCGAACACATCGCTCGCGTTCTCGCCCATGCCGATGGCAACGGCTGCCGCAATCAGCGCATTCGATGCCTGAAAACTTCCGGCAAGCGGAAGTTCGAAATCGTAGGTCTTGCCGTCATATGTAACGCGCAAGGTTTGCCCGCCTTCGTGCGGCGTGCGCGCAACGAGTTTCAGCGTGCCCTTTTCGCCCACGGTGATGAGGCGCAGCTTGCGGCGCGTGGCGGCTTCGATGAAATCCTTCGCGTGGTCGCTGTCGGCATTGACCACGGCCACGCCATCCGCGCGCACCACTTCGGTGAAAAGGCGCAGCTTGGCGGCGAGATAGCTTTCGAAATACTTGTGATAGTCGAGGTGGTCGCGCGTGAGATTGGTGAACGCGCAGGCGCCGATGTTCACGCCATCGAGGCGGAACTGGTCGAGCCCATGGCTGGAGGCTTCGAGCGCCAGATGATCGACGCCATCGCTTTTCAATTGCGCGAGGATGCGGTGGATTTCCACCGGATCGGGCGTGGTGTGTTTGAGCGCGATCTCGCCGGTGGGCGTGACGACGCCGATGGTGCCGAGACTCGCGCTGCGCTTGCCGAGCGCCGACCAGATCTGCCGCAGGAAAACGGCGACGGAGGTTTTGCCGTTGGTGCCGGTGACGGCGGCGATGGTTTCAGGTTGCGCGCCATAAAATTCCGCCGCCGCGCGCGCCAGACCCAGGCGCGGATTTTCATCGGCGATGAAACGCACGCCCAGTTCTTTTGCCTTCGCCGCCACGTCCGGGCGCGCGAGAACCGCCACAGCCCCGCGCTTCACAGCGTCGGCCACGAATTCCGCGCCGTTTGCTTTCGTGCCCGGAAGGGCTGCGAACAGATAGCCCGGTTTCACCTCGCGGCTGTCGCTCGCAAGGCCCGTGAAGTTTTTCACCGCCTCCATGTCGCGCGCACCCGCCTTACCCGTTGCTATCGTCGCCTCCGAATGTGGTCCCATTATGAATTCTCTTTGGCATCCGCGAGGACGGGCTCCTTCGGAACGCCAAGGATCGGCGCAATGCGCGCGATCACGCGGCCCGCAAGCGGCGCCGCCGTATGGCCTGCAAGCGACATGATGCTACCCTTGCCGCCATGGGGCTCGTCCAGCAGCACGAACACCAGATAGCGCGGCTTGTCGATAGGAAAGACGGCACAGAACGAAACGAGCAATTTGTGTGCGACGTAGTGGCCTTTCTCGTTCTTTTCGGCCGAACCCGTTTTGCCGCCGACATTGTAGCCCGGAACGTCCGCCGACTTGCCCGTGCCGTTGGTGACGACATAACGCAGCAGCCCGCGCATCGTGTCGCTGGTTTCCGGCTTGATGAGTTGCGCGCCGCGCGCATCGCCGTCGCGCTTGAGGAAAGTGGGCACGATCTTGCGCCCGCCATTCACCACCTCTGCCGCCGCCGTGACGAACGCAAGCGGCGTCACCGAAATGCCGTGGCCGAAACCGATGGTCGCGGTCTGGATTTGGCCCCAATTGTCCGGGTAATGCGGCTTGGCGGTTTCGGGCAGTTCCGTCGAAAGCTGCGAGAGCAATCCCATGCGTTGCAGGAACTGTTTCTGACGCTCGGGGCCGGAGCGCAGCGCGATCTGCGCCGTGCCGGCGTTGGAGGATTGGGCCAGGATGTCGCGCGCGGTCATCATGGCCGGCATGCGTTCGGCATCGTGGATCGTCCACTTGCCCATCTTGTAGCCGCTGCCGACGGGCAGCCAGTCGTCCAGGCCGATGGTGTGATCTTCCATCGCCAGCGCGAAAGACATCACCTTGAACACCGAACCGAGTTCATAGGTGTCCTGCACCATCACGTTGCGGCGGGAATCCTTCTCGCCGAATTTTCCGTTGGGGTCGTAATCGGGCAGCGACACCATGGCGATGATTTCGCCCGTGTTCACATCCATCACCACGCCGCCCGCCGCCCTCACGTCCAATTCGTCCTTGGAGACGGCGGCCTCGTGCGCGAGGATGTATTGCACGCGCATGTCGAGCGAGGTGACAACCTGCGCATCCTCTTCCTGGTTGCGCAAACGGTTCTGCAGTCCGAGTTCCAAACCGGACACGCCATTGCCATCCGGATCGGTGACGCCGATCACCTGCGCCGCGGCCCGGCCTTCGGGATAGAACCGCTTGCCGTCTTTCTGGAATTCGATGCCCGGCAGGCCCAGGCTCATCACCCGGTCTTTCACATCCGGCGTGATCTGGCGCGCAACGAGAACATATTCGCGCTTGCCGTTGAACGCGGCCTTGAGTCGGGCTTCGCTGGCGCCGGTTACGCGCGAAAGATCGTGCGCGGCCTGCGACTTGTCCCAGAAAGTGTGCGGGCGGGCATAGAGATCGTCGACCGGAAGATCGCGCGCCAAGAGCCGGCCGTTGCGATCCACGATATCGGCACGGGTGACGTCGGGGCTGCCAGCGCCATGGCTTCGTTCGCTGCCCGCATGCAGCACCGAAACGTCGACAAGCCTGATCCCCACCAGCGCAAACGCCGCGACGCTGAGCGCCGCGGCGATGATGATGCGCCGTTGAAATGTTCCGGCGGGCGGGGATTTGCTCATGCCATCACATTCCGGTGCGTTCGGCGGCGTTGGTCTGGCTGGCGGCGGGTTTGGCGGGCACGACGGCATTGGCCTTGTGCACCGGCGAGTTGGAAAGCGGTGCCGGATCTTCGCCGCGGCGCGGCAACGCTTCGAGCGAGGCGAGTTGCACGCTTGTGGAATCGTCTAGCCCCAGTTTCGTCTGTGCCAGTTGCTGGATGCGGCTGGGATCGGCGACCTTGGCCCACTCGGCTTCGAGCACGCTGTTCAAACCACGCTCCTGCCGGATCTCGCGGTTGATATGAGCAAGTTCCACGCGCGCGACACGCGTGCGTTCCGACACGTGATAGAGCGCCAGACAGGAAAGACCCGTCAGCGCCACAAACACGAAATTTAGAATGCGGATCATGGTGACCTCCATCAGGCGGCCAATCGTTCTGCCGCACGCAGGCGGGCAGAACGGGCACGGGGATTTGCTGCAAGCTCGGCATCGCCGGGCTTTTTGGCTTTGGTTTCGATCAGGCGGAATTGGGCACGTTTCTCGTTCGTCGTTTCGGGGGCATGACGCGAAGCACGCGGCTCGCGGTCGCTACGCTCGACGAGGAAGCGTTTGACGATTCGATCTTCGAGGGAGTGGAACGACACAACGACGAGTCGGCCATTCGGCGCAAGCGTGCGTTGCGCCGCTTCGAGGCCGCGTTCGAGTTCGCCCAGTTCGTCGTTCACATGAAGCCGCAGCGCCTGGAACGTGCGCGTCGCGGGATGGATGGGATGGCGCATGGCGGCCGGGCCAAGCGTGCGGGAAACGATGTCGGCCAGTTGGGTGGTACGTTCGATGGGGCGCGCGGCGACGATGGCCTTGGCGATGCGCCGCGCATAGCGTTCTTCTCCGAGCGTGGAGATGATCCGCGCAAGTTCTGCCTCGCTCGCCGTGTTCACCACATCGGCGGCGGTGGAGCCGGATTTGCTCATGCGCATGTCGAGCGGCGCATCGAAGCGGAACGAAAAACCGCGATCCGCCTGATCGAGCTGAAACGACGACACGCCGAGATCGAGCACCACGCCATCGGCCTTGCCGTCGACGAGGTTGTCCATCTCCGAGAAATTGCCCTGCACGAGTTCGAGGCGGCCTTCGTATTCGGCAACCAGTTTCTGACCGCGCGCGATGGCATCGGGGTCGCGGTCGATGGCGACCACCTTGCAATCGGCGGCATCGAGAATGGCGCGGGTGTAACCGCCGCCGCCGAACGTGCCGTCGACATAACGCCCGCCATCGCGGGGCTGCAGCGCTTCGAGAACCTCAGCCAGCAGGACGGGAGCGTGACCTTCAGCCAACGGCGCCTCCCGGTGCATTGACGCGAAGGCCGCGCGCGTTGGCGATCCAGGTGGAGCGTTTGGCGTCGAACGCGCCAGGCTCCCAGATCTGAAACTTCGAACCCATGCCGACGAACGTCACGCGGTCTTTCAAACCGGCATGCGCGATCACCGCATCGGGAAGGCGCACCCTGCCCTGTTCGTCCAAGATCAGAAGCTGGCTCGACGACAGAACCGCATAGGCCTGATCGTCATGCGCCGCGCTGAAAAACGGATCGAGCTGCGAAAGGCGCTGGTGAAAGGATTGCAGAACGTCTTCGCCGAACGCTTCGAGCGTCTGTTCGACAAACGACGGGCAGACGTAGCAACCGAGGGTGTTCTGGGCCGCGAGGATCTGGCGATAGGGCGCGGGAATGCAGACGCGGCCTTTGGCGTCGAGAGTCCCCTGTACCGTGCCGATGAAAGGCTGAACCGCCCCAGCCATCGCCATCCCAGCCCCTGTTCCGACCGCCTCCGACCCACCATGGGCCCCCGGGATCGGACGGTCCCAGGCGAAGCGGCCATGGGACAGTATGGGATAGCATGGGAATTAACATTTCGTCAACGCGAAAAGCCTGTAATTATAGGCACTTGCGACCCAGCAATTGACGAGTCGAGTCTACGGCTAGTGACTCCCGGAACGAAGCGGCAACAGATTAAACTTACGTTTAACAGTGTTAAGAATGTGCTAACCAAACGGCCCTTCTGGCCACTTTTCCCGTACAGAGGTCAAATTGGCGAACACCATTCAGATGAAACCCATCGGCACGGTGCGCGCAGCCCGCGCCGAACCCATCGACGACAACTGGGACTCCATCGAAAGCCGTATCGAGTTGGATCCGGCGCAGTTTACGCCCGATGCCACCGCCAGCCTCGGCGATTTCTCGCACATCGAAGTGATCTATCACTTCGACCGCGTGCCCGACGACGAAGTGCAGAAAGGGGCGCGCCATCCGCGCGGGCGCAAGGACTGGCCGATGGTCGGCATCTTCGCGCAACGCGGAAAAGGCCGTCCGAACCGCATCGGCGTGTGCGCGTGTCGCATATTGTCCGTAGACGGATTAACGCTGACCTTGCGCGGACTGGACGCGATAGACGGCACGCCGGTGCTCGACATAAAGCCCGTGATGAAAGGCTTTCTGCCGCGCGGCGAGGTGCGCGAACCGGTGTGGGCGGCTGAGATCATGAAGGAATATTGGTAGCTTTCGCTGCCAACAATCGCTGCTAATCTTCCTCCATACGACATTGGAGGAACGCCATGGATTATGAACATCTGATCGTTACGCGCGAAGGCCCGGCCGTGTGGGTAACGATGAACCGGCCCGACCGGTTGAACGCGCTGAATCCGCGTTTGATCGAGGAATTGCGCCACTTTTTCGTCGATCTCTACTGGAAGCACGACGTCCGTGTGGTGGTGTTGAAGGGTGCGGGCCGCGGGTTTTGCGCAGGCCTCGATCTGAAAGACCGCAGCGGCGAGAACACGCGGCGCACCGTCAGCGAGTCTCTCAAAGGCCAGCGCACGATCAGCGAAATCGTGATGGCGATGCGCCGTTGCCCGCAACCGATCGTGGCCTTGGTCAACGGGCCGGCCAGCGGCGGCGGATTTGCTTTCGCGCTGGCATCCGACATCCGCATCGGCACGCCGGAAACGCGCATGAATGCGGCCTTCATCCGCATCGGTCTCAGCGCCTGCGATATCGGCGTGAGCTATTTCCTGCCGCGCCTGGTGGGAAGTGCGGCGGCGTCCGAATACATGCTGACGGGACGTTTCATCGATGCCGAACGCGGTTTGAAACTGGGTTTGTTGTCGAAAGTCGTCGCGAACGACAAGCTCGATGACGAAGGCCGCGCCTATGTCAAAGACATGCTGCACGCCACGCCACTCGGTCTGCGCTTGACGAAAGAAGCGCTCAATCACGCCATCGATGCGCAAAGCCTGGAAGCCGCGATCGCGATGGAAGACCGCAACCAGATCCTCTGCGCGCAAGGCGAAGATTTCCGCGAAGGGATTTCTGCGTTTCTGGAAAAGCGGGAGCCGAATTATTCGGCCTAGTTCTTACCTCCCCCTTGTGGGGAGGTCGAAATTTGCGGAAGCAAATTTCGGGCGGGGGGCCGAGGTCGAATACCGGCCCCCACCCGAAAAATTCCTCGCTGCGCTCGAAATTTTATCGACCTCCCCACAAGGGGGAGGTGAGATACACGCGCACTTCATCATTCAAAAAAATCAGCGTCAGACGGCCTGTAAGCCGGGTTCTGTCCATCGCGTTGCCGCGACTGTATGGCCATTCCTCTGGGACGTTCGTTACCGAACGCCTCGCGCGACCTACCCGGATGACGATCCGGAAACGGATCATATGCCATCCCTATTTGGTCTTGCTCCCGGTGGGGTTTGCCGTGCCGTCTGTGTTGCCACATCCGCGGTGCGCTCTTACCGCACCGTTTCACCCTTGCCATGGCCGAAGCCATTAGGCGGTTTGCTTTCTGTTGCACTTTCCCTGGGGTTGCCCCCGGCGGATGTTATCCGTCACCGTGTTTCCGTGGAGCCCGGACTTTCCTCTCCCCGAAGAGAGCAGCCATCCGGCCATCTGACGCGCGGGGCTTTTACGACATCGCGCGGGCTTGCGCCAGCAAGCTCGCAAGCCGCGTGCCGCAGGTGTGATCCCAGAGTCCGTCGATTTTCTGGGGGTGGAAATGGCGCTGGAATGCCTTCACCACCGTTTGCGTGTTGCATTCCACATCCGGCGGCAGGCCGTAGCCGAATTGGGCGAGCGCGCTTTCGGGCGCGATACCCTCGCCCATCCGCGGCCACAGCCCGATGCCGTATTCGGCAAGCGGCTTCCACGGAAACAACTCGCCGGGATCTTCTTTCCGCGACGGCGCCACATCCGAATGGCCGACGACGCGCGCAGGGCGGATGGCGTGACGCGCGATGATCTCCTGCGCGATGTCGATCAGCGCCGCGATCTGCTCGTCCGTGAACGGGATGTATCCGAATTCATGGCCGGGATTGACGAGTTCTATCCCGATGGAGCGCGAATTGATGTTTCGCGCTCCCGCCCAGTACGAAACGCCCGCATGCCAGGCGCGCCTGTCCTCCGGCACGTGGCGGAACACGCGCCCGTCACGCCCGATGGTGTAATGCGCCGAAACCTTTGCGGCCGGATCGGTGAGCCGGGCCAGCGCCTCGTCCGCCGTCTTCATGCCGGTGTAGTGCAGCACCAGCATGTCCACGGCCGCGTCGCGCGCATCGTGATTGGGCGACGGGCATTCGACGAGGCGATAGGCCATCATAGGAAGATCTTATACGCCACGGTTTCGCCGGAAGGCTGTTTCAGCGCGAATTCCGCGCCTTTGGAATGTTCTTCCACCAGCGCCTCGAACAGGCGCAGCGCGTTGCGGATGACTTCCGCATAAGATGCGGCTTCCGTCTTTTCCTTCAGGCGTTGCAGCCGTTCCATGGCCTGCGGCGGCATTTCGAGCTGCACGCGCGTGGTGCTGCGTTCGCCCGACATGTCTTCCTCGCGGCCGTGACGGCGGCGGTGATGAGAGTGATGACCTCTATGCATTGTTCTGTTCTTTCTTGGATTTCATGCGGTCGCGGAAGGCATGGAAACGTTCGTGCCATTCCTTTCTCCAGCGGTCGCGCATTTCATGTTGTTCGTGCTTCCATTCCCGCCACATCTCGCGGCTGAAATCAGCACATTTCTCGGCAACGTCGCCTTCCAGCGGAAAGTCATCGCCGACATTTACGTTGAGTTTGCTCAAACCAAATTCTCCTTCTCTGAGCGTCGCCACGCTAATCAAAGGACAATCATAAGTCAATCAAAATTTGAGTATCAGTTAAAGCCTTGTTCTTTCTTGATTTTTTCGTAAGCCCCGTTGATTGCCGCCAGTTTGTCGGTCGCCACGCGGATGAATTCTTCGGGCACGCCGCGCGCGATCAGCTTGTCGGGATGGTTCTCGCGCACGAGCAGCCGATAAGTGTGTTTGATCTCTTCTTCCCGCGCGCCATAGGCGAGCCCGAGGATCGCGTAAGGATCGCTTGCGACCATGCCGAAATGCGAAGCGCGGATGCGGCGGAATTCGTTGGGCGCGAAACCGAATATCTCCGAAACGGTTTCGAGGAACTTCTCCTCGCCGGGATGCAGGAAACCGTCGGCTTTCGCGATCTGGAACAGGCCGTCGAGAATGTCTTCCAGCATCGCGGGGTTGCCGCGGAACATGCGCGCGATCTGCGCGGCATACGCCTCGTATCCCGCCACATCCTGGTGTGCGAGATCGAACATGCGGCGCACATTGTTCCGCTCGCCCGGCGGCACCTGGAACATGCGCTCGAACACGGCGATCTCGTCATCGCTGACAACGCCGTCGGCCTTCGCCATTTTGGCAGAGAGCCCGATGACCGCGATGGTAAACGCCACACCGGGATCGTTCTGTCCCGCCTCCTCGTCCTGATCGAACAGGAAGTGACCGGCCGCCGCCCCAATGACCGCGCCGACAGGCCCGCCGCCAAACAGGAACCCCGCAGCCGCTCCGGTTATTTTTCCCCAGATGGACATGGGGCGAACCATTAGTGGAAACTGTGCGGGAATGCGACACACTTTTCGGTGGGCACGCGGATTGTGTCACGCGGAGGCGCGGAGGACGCGGAGGGGATGGAGACGCGGAAAGCTCTTGACGATGTGACCGGAGATATTGTGGACGCTGCACTAAAGCTGCACACCGGTCTCGGACCCGGATTGCTGGAATCCGTTTACGAGGCGGTGTTGGCGCGCGATCTTGAACGGCGTGGCTTACATGTGGAGCGACAGAAGGCCATCACATTCGAATATGACGGGATGCAATTTGCCGATGGTTTGCGCATCGACCTTATGGTCGATGCGCGGGTCGTGGTGGAGATAAAATCCATCGAAAAAATCCTGTTGGTACATCTGAAGCAGGTTCTTACCTATCTAAGACTTAGCAAGCAGCCCGTAGGGCTGCTGATCAATTTCGGCGCACCAACGCTCAAGGAAGGCTTGCACCGGGTGGTGAACCACCTCGACCCCTCCGCGTCTCCGCGCCTCCGCGTGAACCGATCGAAGCCGAACCTCGATGGCTGAAGGCAAATGGAAATTCTTCATCGATCGCGGCGGCACGTTCACCGATGTGGTGGCGGAGGCGCCCGGCGGCGCATTGCAGAGAATTAAGCTCCTCTCCGCCGATCCGCGTTACGACGATGCGGCGCTGGAAGGCATCCGCCGCGCGCTGGGTGTGACGACAAACGCGGAGATTCCTTCCGAACGCATCGCCGAAGTGCGCATGGGCACGACCGTCGCCACCAATGCATTGCTCGAACGCAAGGGCGAACGTGTGGCGCTGATCACCACACGCGGCTTCGCGGATCAGCTTCGCATCGGCTATCAGAACCGGCCCAAACTCTTCGCGCTGAAGATCGAACTGCCGGAGATGCTGTATGCGCGCGTGGCGGAAGCGAAAGAGCGCGTCACTGCCGAGGGCGAAATCCTGCAACCGCTCGACGAGGTGGCGTTGAAACGCGATCTCGCGGCGTTGCGCCGCGATGGGTTTTCGGCCTGCGCCATCGTGTTCCTGCATGGCTATCGCTTCCCGGCGCACGAGCGCCGCGCAGTGGAACTGGCACGCACGGCAGGATTTACGCAAGTGTCGGCCAGCCACGAGACCGTGCCGCTGATGCGTTATGTCAGCCGCGGCGACACGACCGTGGCGGATGCGTATCTTTCGCCGGTGCTCTCGCGTTATGCGGACCGCATCGCCAGCCGCATCGGCGCGGGCGAAAACGGCCCTCGCCTCTTCTTCATGACGTCGAACGGCGGATTGTCCGCGCCCGATTTCTTCCGCGGCAAGGATGCCATTCTCTCCGGTCCCGCGGGTGGCGTGATCGGCATGGCGGAGACGGCGCGCGAAGCGGGCTTCCCGCGCGTCATCGGGTTCGACATGGGCGGCACGTCCACAGACGTGTCGCGGTTCGACGGCGAATACGAGCGCGTGCAGGAAACCGAAGTCGCGGGCGTGCGCCTGCGCGTGCCCATGATGGCGATCCACACCGTGGCGGCGGGCGGCGGCTCCATCCTGTCCTTCGACGGCGCGCGGTTTCGCGCGGGCCCGGATTCCGCGGGCGCCGATCCGGGGCCGAAATGCTATCGCCGCGGCGGACCGCTCACCGTCACCGACGCGAACGTGATGGTCGGCAAACTCTCCGCCCAATTCTTTCCGCGCATCTTCGGCGCCAACGCGAACGAACCGCTGGATGAAGAGGCGGTGCGCACAGGTTTCGCCGACCTTGCGAAAGAAACGGGACGCGCGGCCGAAGACGTGGCGGATGGTTTCATCCGCATCGCGGTCGAGAACATGGCCAATGCGATCAAGCGCATCTCGGTGGCCAGGGGCTACGACGCGCGCGACTACGCACTCAATTGTTTCGGCGGTGCGGGCGGGCAGCATGCGTGCCTGGTCGCCGACGCGCTTGGCATCGCGACGATCTTCATCCATCCGTTTTCGGGATTGCTTTCGGCCTACGGCATGAAGCGCGCGAAGGTGCGCGCGTTGCGCCAGATGGCCGTGGGACAACCGCTTTCGGATGCCACCATGATCGCGCTGGTGCGCCGCGCCAATGCGATGGCCGAAGAAGCGGAAGCCTATGTGAAGGCGCAGGGAGAGCTTGCGCCCACATCCGCCACACGCGCCTTCATCCGCTATGATGGCAGCGACACCACCCTGCCCATCGCGCTTTCCGATTACGAAACCATGGCCGGACAGTTCGCGCAGAAGCACGCGCAATTGTTCGGCTTCGGGTTCGAGGGACGCGAACTGATCGTGGACGCGCTCGAAGTGGAAGCGGTGAGCGGCGAAACCGCGAGCCTCGCAGATGCCAGGGATACGGTTCACCTGCCCTCGCCGGAACCGATTGCCCAAACCCGTTTCTATTCGCTGGGCAAATGGCACGACGTTGCCGTTTTCCGTTCGGAAGATCTTTCGCCCGGCTGGGGCAAGGCGGGGCCCACGCTCATCATCGAGCCGCATCAGACCATCGTGGTGGAAGACGGCTGGCGCGCCGACATGACGGAGACGCGCGCCATCGTGCTCAAGCGCGTGGCGGCGCGCGCGGCGGAAAAGGCTGGCGGCACGGTTGATCCGGTGTTGCTCGAAGTGTTCGCCAACCTCTTCATGGCGATCGCGGAGGAGATGGGCGCCACGCTGCAGAACACCGCCACCAGCGTAAATATAAAGGAACGTCTCGATTTCTCCTGCGCGGTGTTCGATGCGGCTGGCGGTTTGGTCGCCAACGCGCCGCACATGCCGGTGCATCTGGGTTCGATGGGCGACTGCGTGACGGCGATCCTGAAAAAACACGGCAGCCAGATGTCACCGGGGGACGCCTTCGTCACCAACGCGCCTTATGACGGCGGCACCCATCTGCCGGATGTAACGGTAGTGATGCCGGTGTTCGTGGATGGCGTGCGCGCGTTCTTCGTCGCCGCGCGGGGTCATCATGCCGATATCGGCGGCATCACGCCTGGTTCGATGCCGCCCTTCTCGCGCGACATTTCCGAGGAAGGTGTATTGTTCGATGGCCTGCGCATGGTGCGCGCAGGCAAGTTCGATGAAGCGGCAATGCGCGCGGTGCTCGCAAGCAGCGAATACCCCGCGCGCAATCCCGACCAGAACATCGCCGATTTGAAGGCGCAGGCCGCAGCGTGCGCGAAAGGTGCAAGCGAACTTTCACGCGCCTGCACGCAATATGGCCGCGATGTCGTGACCGCCTATATGCGCCATGTGCAGGACAACGCCGAAGAGTCCGTGCGCCGCGTGATCGGCGCGTTGAAGGACGGCAGTTTCCAGATGCCGATGGATGGTGGGGCGCAGATTTGCGTGAAGGTGAGCGTGGATCGGACGGCGCGCTCGGCGAAGATCGACTTCACCGGAACGAGCGCGCAGGCGCCGAACAATTTCAACGCGCCGGGATCGGTGACGAAAGCGGCTGTGCTTTATGTCTTCCGCTGCCTGGTCGAAGGCGATATTCCGATGAACGCGGGCTGTCTGAAACCGCTTGAGATCGTGGTGCCGGAAGGATCGCTGCTCAATCCCAAACTGCCGGGTGCCGTGGCAGCTGGCAATGTGGAAACGAGCCAGGCGGTGGTCGATGCGCTGTTCGCAGCCCTTGGCGTGATGGCGGCCGCGCAAGGCACGATGAACAACCTCACCTTCGGCAATGCGCGCCACCAATATTACGAAACGATCTGCGGCGGCACGGGCGCGGGTGCAGATTTCGACGGCCAGTCCGCCGTGCAGTCGCACATGACGAATTCGCGCCTCACCGATCCGGAAGTTCTCGAAACGCGTTATCCCGTGTTGGTGGAAGAGTTCGCGATCCGCCGCGGTTCGGGTGGTGTGGGCATGCACAAAGGCGGCGATGGCGCGATCCGCCGCATTCAATTCCGCGAGGCGATGACGGCGGGCATTCTTTCGACGCGGCGGGAAACCGACCCGTTCGGACTTGCAGGTGGCGAAGCGGGGGCGCGCGGGCGCAACACGGTGGTGCGTGCGAACGGCGCCAAAGAAGCGCTCGAAGGCTGCGATGAAACGGACATGCGGCCCGGCGACTCCATCGTCATCGAAACGCCCGGCGGGGGCGGTTTCGGAACTTATCCACAGGGTCCGAATCGGAACTGATTGCCTGTCACAAACTAAGCCGTTGATTTGGCGGGGAGAACAAAATGGACCCGTCCGCGCTTATTGACGTGCCCCGAAAAGGCCATGAATCTCAACCTGCTCAAGCTCTGGAGGGACATATGTTCCGTGAATTGCAGCTTGTGGCCGTCGGTCTCGTGTTCGCGTTCTTGGGAGCCATTGTCATTGGCGTGATCTGACGGACCTGAATTGAAGGGGTCAAAGGCCGAGGCGAACGCGCTCTCGGCCTTTTTCTTTTTCACTCACCCTCCCCTTGAGGGAGGGTCGACAAAATTTCGAGAGCGCCAGCGGAGAAATTTTTCGGGGAGGGGTCCAAGCTCGCGCAGTTTTGACCCCTCCCCGAAATTCGCGTTCCGCAAATTTCGACCCTCCCTCAAGGGGAGGGTTTAAGAGTTATGCCGCATCCTTCGCGCGCGGATCGTAGTTCAGGATCGGCGCGAGCCAGCGTTCGGCGGTGGCCATGTCCCAGCCTTTGCGGCGGGCGTAATCTTCCACCTGATCGCGTTCGATCTTGCCGACGCCGAAATATCGGCTTTCGGGGTGGGAGAAATAAAGCCCGCTCACCGATGAGCCCGGCCACATCGCATAGCTTTCGGTCAGCTTCACGCCCGCGCGCGTTTCCGCATCCAGAAGTTTGAACAGCGTGCCCTTTTCGGTGTGGTCGGGCTGCGCGGGATAACCCGGTGCGGGCCGGATGCCGCGATAGGTTTCGGCCAGTATCTGTTCATGCGTAAGCGCCTCGTCCGGCGCATAGCCCCAGAATTCGCGGCGCACACGCTGATGCAGGCGTTCGGCAAACGCTTCGGCCAGACGATCGGCAAGCGCGCGCAACAAGATCGCGCTGTAATCGTCCTTGTCGGCTTCGAAGCGCTTGATGTGTTCGTCTTCGCCAAGGCCCGCGGTCACCACGAAGCCGCCGACATAGTCTTCGATGCCCTTGGGTGCGATATAATCGGCGAGCGCGAGATTGGGTTTGCCGCCTTCGCGCGTCATCTGCTGGCGCAAGGTGTGCAGCGTGTCGAGCGGAAATTTGCGCGCCTTGTCGCCGAACAACACGATGTCGTCGCCTTCTGCATTCGCGGGCCAAAAGCCGACGGCCGCGCGCGCCGTCAGCCATTTGCCTTCGAAGATCTGGGCCAGCATTTTCCGCGCGTCTTTGTAAAGTCCGCGCGCGGCCTCGCCCATCTTGTCGTCTTCCAGGATCATCGGAAAACGTCCGACCAGTTCCCAAGTCTGGAAGAACGGCGTCCAGTCGATATAGGGCGCGAGTTCGCCCAGATCGTAAGGCCCGTATTGCTTGGTGCCGAAATAGGTGGGCTTGGGCGGCGCATAATTTGCCCAATCGAATTTCAGCTTGTTGGCGCGCGCTTCGCCGATGGAAAGCCTGCGGCCCGGCGCGCGTTGCGCCGCGTGGTTGCGCGCGATTTCTTCATATTCGCGGCGGATGTCGGCGATATAGGCGGGTTTGTTGGCGCGACTGAGCAGGTTCGACGCCACGCCCACGGCGCGCGAGGCATCCGTCACATAAACCGTTTGTCCACGTTGATAGTTGGGATTGATTTTCACCGCTGTGTGCACGCGGCTGGTGGTCGCGCCGCCGATCATAAGCGGAATATCGAAACCCTGCCGCTCCATTTCGGCGGCGACATGGCACATCTCGTCCAGAGACGGTGTGATCAGGCCGGACAGGCCGATGATGTTCGCGCCTTTTTCTTTCGCGGCGTCCAATATCTTCTGCGTCGGCGTCATCACGCCCAGGTCGATCACCTCGTAGCCGTTGCATTGCAACACCACGCCCACGATGTTCTTGCCGATGTCGTGCACATCGCCCTTCACCGTCGCCATCACAATGCGGCCGGCCGGTTCCTTCGTCTGGTTCTTTTCCTGCTCGGCTTCCATGAACGGCAGCAGATAGGCGACGGCCTTTTTCATCACGCGCGCAGATTTGACGACCTGCGGCAGGAACATCTTGCCCGAACCGAACAGATCGCCCACCACATTCATGCCCGCCATCAGCGGACCTTCGATCACGTCCAGCGGACGCGCGGCCTTGGCGCGTGCTTCTTCGGTGTCGGCATCGACATGATCGGCGATGCCATGCACCAGCGCATAGGTGAGCCGCTCCTCCACCGGCAGCGAACGCCATTGCGCATCCGCCACATCGGCCTGTTTGCCGTCGCCCTTGTATTGCTGCGCGAGTTCGAGCAGGCGCTCGGTCGCGTCTTCGCGGCGATTGAACAGAACGTCTTCGATGCCTTCGCGCAAGGGTGTCGGGATATCCTGATAGACCGACAATTGCCCCGCATTGACGATGCCCATATCCATGCCCGCCTTGATGGCGTGGAACAGGAAGACGGAGTGCATCGCCTCGCGCACCCGTTCGTTGCCGCGGAACGAGAACGAGAAGTTCGACACACCGCCCGAAACATGGGCGTAAGGCAGCGACTGGCGAATATCGTGCGTGGCCTCGATAAACGCCCGGCCGTAATCGTTGTGTTCTTCGATGCCGGTGGCGACCGCGAAGATATTGGGATCGAAGATGATGTCTTCCGGCGGAAAGCCCACCCTATTGACCAGGATGTCGTAGGCGCGCGTGCAGATTTCGATCTTGCGGGCGCGCGTATCGGCTTGCCCCGTTTCATCGAACGCCATCACGACCACGGCCGCGCCATAGCGCATCACTTTCCGGGCGTGCTCGATGAAAAGCTCTTCGCCTTCCTTCATGCTGATCGAATTGACGATGGGCTTGCCCTGGCAAACCTTGAGCCCCGCCTCGATCACGCTCCATTTGGAGGAGTCGATCATCACCGGCACACGCGCAATCGCGGGCTCGCCTGCTGCCATATTGAGGAAGCGGCGCATCGCGGCTTCGGAATCGATCAGGCCTTCGTCCATATTGACGTCAATGATCTGCGCGCCGTTTTCCACCTGGCTGCGCGCCACTTCCAGCGCGCCTTCATAATCGTCGGCGGCGATCAGCTTGCGGAATTTCGCCGAGCCCGTGATGTTGGTGCGTTCGCCCACATTCACGAAATTGGTTTCGGGCGTCAGCGTGAACGGCTCCAGCCCTGACAGGCGCATATAGCGCGGCTTTTCGGGGATCGCGCGCGGCGCAACACCTTCAATTGCCTCGCCGAACGCCTTGATGTGTTCGGGGCGCGTGCCGCAGCAACCGCCCACGATGTTGACGAGGCCGGATCGGGCGAACTCACCGATCATGGCCGCCATCTGTTCGGGCGTTTCGTCGTAGCCGCCGAATTCGTTGGGCAGGCCGGCATTGGGATGCGCGCTGACCAGCGTATCGGCAGCCTGATTCAGCTCATCCACATACTGGCGCAATTCTTTCGCGCCCAACGCACAATTCAGCCCGATGGCGAACGGCTTGGCGTGGCGCAGCGAATGCCAGAACGCTTCCGTCGTCTGCCCGGTGAGCGTGCGGCCCGAAAGATCGGTGATGGTGCCGGAAATCCAGATCGGAAGCCGCAGGTTCAACTCGTCGAACGCTTCCTCGATACCATAGATCGCGGCCTTGGCGTTCAGCGTGTCGAAGATCGTTTCGATCATCAGCACGTCCGATCCGCCGGCGATCAAGCCGATGGCCGCATCCTTATAAGTCACCCGCAGATCATCGAACGTCACGCTGCGGAACGCCGGATCGTTCACATCCGGCGACAGCGAGGCCGTGCGTGTCGTGGGGCCGAGCACGCCCGCCACCAGACGCGGCCGATCCGAGGTCGAGAAAGCATCGCAGGTTTCGCGCGCCAGCCGCGCACCGGCTTCGTTCAATTCGCGCACCAGATGCGCCAGATCGTAATCCGCCTGACTGACGGATGTGGAATTGAACGTGTTGGTCTCGATGAAATCCGCACCGGCCTTCAGATACGCCTCGCCTATCTCGCGCACGATATCCGGGCGTGTGAGCGTGAGCAGATCGTTGTTGCCTTTCAGCGGGCCGTTGTGATTGCCGAAGCGAGACCCTCGAAAATCGTCTTCTTCCAGCCCATAGCCCTGGATCATCACGCCCCAGGAACCATCAAGAAGAAGAATGCGTTTCTTCGCCTGCTCTTTCAGCCATACCAGCCGTGCGTCGCGCATGCTCATGCCGCCCTCGCCCGAATGCCCAGAAGGCGGCAAGCCGCAAATGTCAGATCGGCCTGGTTGAGCGTGTAGAAATGAAACTGGTCGAATCCCCGCGTGCGCAACTGCTCCACCTGATCGGCCAGCACGGTCGCCGCGATGATGCGGCGGGCATCGGGATCACTGTCGAGGCCGTCATAAAGTCCGGCGACCCATTCGGGAATGCTGGCGCCTGCTTTCGCGGCCATGCGGGAAATGCCTTTGATGTTTGTCGTGGGAATGAGGCCCGGCGCAATCGGCACGTTGATCCCTGCGCGCGCCGCATTATCGCGGAACCGCGCCATCGCATCGTGATCGAAACAGAACTGCGTCAGCGCGCGGGACGCACCGGCATCGACCTTGCGTTTCAAGAGTTCGATGTCGTGCTCCAGCGATTTCGAATCCGGGTGGCGTTCGGGATAGGCCGATACGCTGATCTCGAACGGCGCGATTCTGCGAATGCCTTCGATCAGTTCGGGCGTCGACGCATAGCCGACCGGGTGCGCCTGATACGGCCCCTCCATGTTCGGCATGTCGCCGCGCAACGCCACGATGTGGCGCACGCCCGCATCCCAATAACCCTGCACGATCTCGTCAATCTCGCGGCGCGGATGGGCCACACAGGTCAGATGCGCCGCCGGTTTCAAACTCGTTTCTTCGACAATACGCTTTACCGTTGCGTGCGTGCGATCGCGCGTGGAACCGCCCGCGCCATAGGTCACCGAAACGAAAGCGGGCTGCAGCGGCTCCAGCCGGCGGATCGCGCGCCACAATTGTTCTTCCGCCTCGGCGGTCTTCGGCGGCGAGAATTCGAACGAAACCACCGGCGGGCCGCCATTGGTGGCAATATCCTTGAGGCTCATGCGGCCTCCTTCGCGCGCGCTTGTGCGGATTGCGCGAGCCAGATCTTCACTGTCAGCTTCCCCCCGGTTTTCGGCGCGATGGATTCGCTTGCGTGCGGCTTCAGATGTGCGGCTTCGAACCAGCCTTCGACTTCCCTGTCGGAAAAGCCCAGACGGCGGTGCGCAAAGTCGCTGCGCAAAAATTCCAGTTCGTGCGGCGCGAAATCGGCGATCAGCACGCGCCCACCCGGCTTCAAAACGCGCGCGGCTTCGATCACCGCGGCCTGCGGATCGTCCAGGAAGTGCAGCACCTGATGGAACAGCACCACGTCGAAACCCTGAAGCGGCGTGCCGTTGGCAAACGGCAGACGATAGGTGTCGGCCAGCCGCACCTGCATGTTCTGGAATTTCGCCACGCGGTCGCGCGCAATCGCCAGCATCTCCGGGCTCACATCCACGCCCACGGCATGCTTCACATAAGGCGCGAGCAGTTCGAGCATCTGCCCCGTGCCGGTGCCCGCATCGAGCAAATTGGCAATCGGCGCACCCGCGATCAGCCGCACGATAGCGGCATCGACTTCCGCATCGGGGGCATGCAACGCGCGAATGCGCTCCCACTGATCGGCATTGGCCTTGAAGAACGCGGCGGCCCTGGCGGCACGCTCCTCACGGACGGCTGCGAGATTCCGGAAGTCGGTGGCGAGCGGTGCGGCGGTCCGCGATGCCAGGTCGGATATCGCCACGCCCAGTCGCGCGGGCTCCCCGCTGTCGGTCGCCCGATAGAACACCCAGCTTCCTTCCTTGAACCGGTCGATCATCCCGGCCTCGGACAGCAGCTTCAGGTGGCGGGAAACCCGCGGCTGGCTCTGGCCCACGATCTCGGTCAGCTCGCTGACGGTCAGTTCGGCCTCCCGGAGCAGCAAAAACAGCCGCAGCCGGGTGGGGTCGCCCACCGCGCGCAACATTGTTACAAGATCGTCCATCCGCCGCTCCGGCATCCGATATCACATAAACATATCTTTATATGAGTATACAAGCTATATATTGCTGATACCTCAAAGGCACGGAATGCGAGGAACTTTATTTTGTGGTAGGCAAAATTCTTGGGGAGTGCTGAACGATTCCGCGGGAAACGTGTAATCTTTTAAGTATCTTCTCCCTATATAAATTGGGTGCGACCGGCACTTAGACCGGGAGCCGAGATTGGGTGCCATATGACGGCGACGAGGGGTCTTAGAGTTCTTTTGCTGAGCGTCTCTTTGGGTCTGCCGCTGGCAGCCTGCTCGACCACGGGCGGGAATCCCCAGGCGAACGATCCGTATGAGCAAACCAACCGCGAGATCTTCGATCTCGATGTGCGGTTGGACCGCCATATCCTGCTGCCGACGGCGCAGGCCTATAACGATGTCGTGCCGGAAGTCGCGCGCGACGGCGTCCACAATTTCCTTTTGAACCTCAACACACCGGTGGTTTTCGCCAACGATCTGCTGCAGGGCGAAGTCGGCCGCGGCGGGCAAACACTGGCGCGCTTCGTGCTCAACACCACCATCGGTGTCGGCGGATTGATCGACATCGCGGGCAAGATCGGCATTCCCTATCACGATGAAGATTTCGGCCAGACGCTTGGCGTCTGGGGCGCGCAGGAAGGGCCTTATCTGGTGCTGCCGTTCGCTGGCCCCAGCAATCCGCGCGACCTGACGGGCGACGTGGTGGATATCGCGTTCGATCCCAACACGTACATCGCCTACAATTACAAATTCTACTGGTCGCTCGGCCGCGGCGTTCTTTCGGTGCTCGACCTGCGCGCGCGCAATGCCACGACTCTCGCCGGCATCGAGCGCGGTTCCGTCGATTATTATGCGTCGGTGCGCAGCCTTTACCGGCAGAACCGCGCCAACGAGATCGCCAACGGCAAACAGGACGTCAACAACCTGCCGGACTTCTGAGTTCCACGAAGTTCGTTTAATCTTTTGCCTTGAACTTGCCACACCGGATCGCGACCATCTCCGAACGGGGGCCAAACTGCGGAACAAAAACATGACCAATCTGTCACCGATGGCCACCGTCAAATCTCCTGCGCGCCGCATGGTGCTGATGATGGCGCTGTTGCTCGCCCTGCCCTTCGCGTTCGCCGTGCAATCGGCACACGCGGCCAACCCTGCGGAAGCGTTCGTCGATCAGAACATCCAGAAGGGCCTGAACATCCTCGGCGACAAGTCGCTCACCGACCAGCAGCGCCGCGAGAAGTTCCGCACCTTCCTGATGGGACTGACCGACCTTAAGCGTATCGCGCTTTTCACGCTCGGCCCCGCCAAGCGCACGGCATCGGATGCCGAGAAAGCGCAGTTCGTGGACGCGTTCCGCGATTTCGCGGTGTCGATTTATGAGTCTCGGCTGTCGAGCTATTCCGACCAGACGTTGAAAGTGACGGGCTCGCAGCAGACTGGCCGGGGCGACACCATCGTCAACGCCGTGCTGGTCGACCCGCATGCCTCATCCGCAGCGGACAAGAATCTTCCCGTCGCGTTCCGCGTGTCGAGCGACGACGGCAAGATGGTGGTGATCGACGTCAACGTGCTCGGCGTGTGGCTCGCCATCGAGGAACGCGACCAGTTCTCGTCCTTCCTGGGCGACCATGGCAATAGCGTCACCGCGTTGACCGCACATCTGAAGGAACTCACCGCCAAATTCCGTTCGGGCGGTGCATTGCCGGACGAAAAGGCGCAGGGCCAGTAATCAGGCCCGCGTAAACCGCTTGTATTTCAGCTTGTGCGGCTGGTCGGCATCGATGCCGAGGCGGCGCTTCTTGTCGGCTTCGTAATCCTGATAATTGCCTTCGAACCATTCCACGTGGCTGTCGCCTTCGAAAGCGAGCATGTGGGTGGCGATGCGGTCGAGGAACCAGCGATCGTGGCTGATGATCATCGCGCAGCCCGCGAATTCTTCCAGCGCCAGTTCGAGCGCGCGCAGGGTTTCGACGTCCAGATCGTTGGTCGGTTCGTCGAGCAAGAGAAGGTTAGCGCCCGACTTCAGCATCTTGGCCAGATGCACGCGGTTGCGTTCACCGCCTGACAACAGGCCCACTTTCTTCTGCTGGTCGCCGCCCTTGAAATTGAACGCGCCGACATAGGCTCTGGATTGCATGGTGCGCTTGCCGCCCAGTTCCAGAACGTCGAGACCGCCGGAGATTTCCTCCCAAACATTCTTCTTGGGATCGAGCGCGTCGCGCGATTGATCGACATAACCGATCTGCACCGTTTCGCCGATGCGCATCTCGCCCGCATCGGGCTTTTCCTGGCCGGTGAGCATGCGGAACAAGGTCGTCTTGCCCGCACCGTTCGCGCCGATTACGCCGACGATGCCGCCGGGCGGCAGATTGAAGTTCACGTTCTCGAACAAGAGCCGGTCGCCATAGGCTTTCGCCAGACCTTCGGCTTCCACCACCACGGAGCCCAGACGTTCGGCAACGGGAATGACGATGGTGGCGGGTCCGCTTCTCTGCTCCTGCGATTTGGCGAGCAGGTCTTCATAAGCGTTGATACGCGCTTTCGACTTCGCCTGGCGCGCACGCGGGCTTTGCGAAATCCATTCGCGTTCGCGGGCAAGCGTGCGTTCGCGGGCGGCCTCTTCCGAGCCTTCCTGCTTCAGGCGCTTTTCCTGCACGCCCAGGAACGACGAGTAATTGCCTTCGTGCGGAATGCCCTTGCCGCGGTCGAGTTCGAGGATCCAGCCCGTCACGTTGTCGAGGAAGTAACGGTCGTGGGTGACGAGGATCACGCAGCCCTTGTATTCGCGCAGCGTGTGTTCGAGCCAGGCCACGCTTTCGGCATCCAGATGGTTGGTCGGTTCGTCGAGAAGAAGAATGTCGGGTGCTTCGAGCAGCAGCTTGCACAGCGCCACGCGGCGGCGCTCGCCGCCCGAAAGCTTGGCGACATCGGCTTCGCCATCGGGACAGCGCAGCGCATCCATCGCCTGATCGACCTGCGAATCCAGATCCCACAGGCCCGCGGCTTCGATCTGGTCCTGCAGCTTCGCCATTTCGTCGGCGGTTTCGTCGGAATAGTTGGCGGCTATTTCGTTGTAGCGGTCGAGCAACGCCTTCTTCGGCGCCACGCCATCCATCACATTGCCGCGCACATCTTTGGACGGATCGAGCTGCGGTTCCTGCGGCAGGTAACCCATGGTCACACCGTCCGCCGCCCAGGCCTCGCCGGTGAACTCCTTGTCGAGCCCGGCCATGATCTTCATCAGCGTGGATTTGCCCGCGCCGTTGACGCCGACGATGCCGATCTTGGCGCCCGGATAGAACGACAGCCAGATGTCCTTCAGAACCTGCTTGCCGCCCGGATAGGTCTTCGACAGACCCTTCATCACATAAACAAACTGCGGGCCGGCCATGGCCTTGTTCCTTCCGGTTTTGAGAGAGGGGCGGTTTTAGCGAAGCGGGGGGTTGGGGGCAATTACATTATCAACTGTCATCCCGGCCAAGCGGCGTCAGCCGCGTAGAGCCGGGACCTATAGTGCCGCTTCTCGATGGGTCCCGGATCGCGCGAAGACGCGCGTCCGGGATGACAAGCAGATTGGATGCGAACTTTAGAACTTGATCTTCGCCCGCGAAACGACGGCCAGGGAGTTGGTTCCGGTCTGGCCTTGCGTGTTCATCTGATAGGCGGCGTTGGCTTGCAGTGCCAACGCGCCGTCGAGGAAGGTCGTGACATAGCCCAGTTCGATGTCGGTTTCGGGCTTCACGCCGGCCAGCGAAATGCGCTCGCTGTTGAGCGCGAGATTGTAATTGGCGTCCACGCCATCGGCCGCCGTCACTTCGGCGCTGCCGGAATAGATCTGGATCGGGCGCGTCACCGCGAAGCCCAGTGAGTCGTCGCCGAACAATCCGTGCTTGGCGACCGCGATGCCATAGGCACGGCTGTGCAGATCGCCCGCTTGCGAGAACAGGCCGGTGGGTTTGAGATCGAGCTGCGTGATGCCTTCGCTATACGATGCCGTCGTCACCCAGCCGTCGCCGAAACCGATGCGGGCCGAAACGCCGAGCGCGGTGGTGTTCGCGCTGTCGGCGAGCGAAAGCGCGCCCGAGCCATAGCCGCCGAGCAGGCCGTTCTGTTCGTCGATCTGCGTGGCCGTGACGCCCAGGCCGCCCCAACGCGCGAAGTCCCACGAGACACCCGCCATCGCGCCTTGCGCGGTGCGCAGATCGTAAAGCGGACGCGGCCCGAAGAACTGGTCCATCACCGAATATTCGTTGACCGCGAAGGGCTCGCGTTCCGGCGTCAGCGAGATTTCGCCGAAACGCAGATGCAGGTCGTCGGCCAGCGCAATGGTGCTGCCGATGAACGAGCCGCCATTGGCGAGCGACGCATAGGGCGAGTTCACGGCGGAAGCCGACATGAAGAGGCCGTCATACGCAGAACTGCCGGACGCATCGTAATTGTTGAACGCTCCGCCCATGTCGAGGTGATAGCCGAGGTTCACGTCGATACCCTTGGCGATCGTCACGCCCAGCGAGAAATCGCGCAGATCGTATTCGTGATAGTCGGCCTGCCCGCGATACATGCCCGAAATGGCGGCAGGCGTCGTCGTGTCGGTCGCATAACCGGAAGCGACCAGCGGCCCGATGGGGCTGTCGATCCCGAAGGCGAACGGAATGAAATCGGTCGTGCGCGACGCCACCAGCGCATAGGACGGATCGAAGCCGCGCACATCGGCGGCCTTCGTCAGGTCGACGTGATAATCGCGGCCCGAGGAATCGATCATCACCGCGTTCTGCAACACCGAACTGCGCGAGATCGCAGCCGCCAGCGGACCCGACGCGTAGCTCGCCATCGCGTTCATCGCGCCCGTCGCTTCCGGGCCGCCGAGAAGATTGGCGCGCGAGGTCGGAATGATGCCGCCCGAAACGAGATAGGTCGGCGAAGTTTGCGCGCTGTTCTGGATCGGGATCAGTTGCGGGCCGGAAACCGAAATGCGGTCGCTGCCCGGCATGCCGAGGCTATCGGCAAGTTTCGATACCGCGTTCGTCGAAAGCGTCGGCAATGCGCCCGTGACAAGCGAATTGGTGATCGACGGCGTGACCGCAGGTGCAGACGGCGAAATCAGCAAGGTGTTGGAGCCGAGCGCGCGCGCATCGAAGCCATAAGGCGAAAGCGCGATCGCATGCGGCGTGAAGCAGACGCCCGCTGCCGCATCGGGGCAGGCAGCCGAAGTGGGGGCTGCGATGCGCATCTTGCCTTCGGGCATGATCTGCAGATCGGGAAGGTTCGAGGAATCGTCGCGCACGCGCACGCCGTAAACCGAACCATCGGTATCGAATTGCCTGGGCGTGAAGAACTGCTGCAGGTCGGCGGAAAGCGTTTCGCTGTTCTGCGGACGAACGCTTGCAGCATTGGACGCGACAACGCTCGCGACAAATGCGAACGCACCTGCCGCGACGGCTGCGATAGTCTTGTGCGATAAGCCCCCCTTAAGGCTGCGCACGGCGTCCCCCGCATTTCTCAAAAATTTACCCATCGAAATTCTACCAAAGGGCGGGGGCTAATCAACGGAAAGGCCTAAGGAATCTGTGTCTTCACCGTCACAGCGCCCAAGAGTCTTTTTACGGTTCGGTAACAGTTCCCGCCCGATTGCGTAACAAAGTTGCAGCTTGGGAATTTTTGGCTGTTTCGCGGGCGAAATTCCGACCCCAAACGCGGTTGCAGTGGACGCCGGGGCCCGCCTGCCTCTATGCAGATTCGCATGAGCCAGCCGCCCCTCAACGCCGTCATCCTGCCCGTCACGCCGTACCAGCAGAACTGCAGCCTGCTGTGGTGCACGGCCACCAAAAAGGGCGCAGTGATCGACCCCGGCGGGGAGATCGCCCGGATCAAACAGGCTGCCGCCCAGCAGGGCGTGACGATCGAAAAGGTGTTGCTCACTCATGGCCATCTGGACCATGCCTCCGGTGCTGCGCGCCTTGCACGTGAACTCAGCGTGAAGATCGAGGGCCCCCACCGGGACGACCTCTTTCTCCTTGAACGGCTTGGGGAAAACGCCCGCCGCCCCGGTTTTCCGGAGGCCGAGGATTGCCTGCCGGACCGCTGGCTGGAAGACGGCGACACGGTCACCGTCGGCGAGGTGGAGTTGGGCGTCCGCCACTGCCCCGGCCACACCCCCGGCCATGTGGTGCTCTACCACCAGGGGGCCAAGATCGCCTTCGTGGGCGACGTGCTCTTTCGCGGCTCCGTCGGGCGGACGGACTTCCCGCGCGGCAACCACCAGCAATTGGTCGATTCCATCACCGGCAGGCTCTGGCCCCTGGGCGACGACATGAATTTCGTGCCCGGCCACGGCCAGATGTCCACTTTCGGCTGGGAGCGCAAGACCAACCCTTATGTTTCCGACCTGGCGCTGGGCCGGGACTAAGCTGGACTCCTCCGCTCAGCCGTGATTTTTCGTCAGTCAAAGACCATCGACTGAGGAAACGCCATGACCGCCATCAATCAGGTTACCGATCTCTCGCGTGAGGGAGATGTCTCCGTTATCACGCTCAATTCGCCGCCGGTGAACGCGCTCTCCGCGCCCGTGCGCGACGGATTGTATGAAGGCTTCAAGGCCGCCATCGCCGATCCCGATACCAAAGCCATCGTTCTCATCTGCGACGGGCGCACCTTCATTGCCGGCGCCGACATCTCCGAATTCGGCGGGCAGATGAAAGGCGCCAGCCTGTTCGACGTGCAGGAGATGATGGAAGGCTCGCCCAAGCCGGTGGTTGCCGCGATCCACGGCACCGCGCTCGGCGGCGGATTGGAAGTGGCGTTGTGTGCGCATTACCGCGTGGCGGTGCCGAGCGCGAAATGCGGCCTGCCGGAAGTCAATCTCGGCCTGCTTCCAGGCGCTGGCGGTACACAACGTCTGCCGCGCATCGTCGGCCCCGAAAAGGCGCTCGACATGGTGACGAGCGGCGCACATGTCGGCGCGAAGCAATGCCTCGAAATGGGCCTCGTCGACGAACTTGCCGCCGAAGGCAAGCTGCGCGAAGGCGCGATCGCTTTTGCCAACAGAATCGTCGCGGAAAACCGCCCGCTCAAGAAAGTGCGCGAAAACAACGCCAAAGTGGAAGCCGCGCGCGGCAAGCCGGAGATTTTTGCCGATTTCCGCAAGGCCAACGCCCGCAAATTCCGCGGCTTCAAGGCGCCGGAAAGCAACATCCGCTGCATCGAAGCGGCGGTGAACCTGCCTTTCGCGGAAGGCCTCAAGAAAGAACGCGAACTGTTTCTCGAATTGCTGGTCAGCCCGGAATCGGCGGCGCAGCGTTATGCGTTCTTCGCCGAACGCACCGCCAACAAGATTCCCGATGTGCCGGACGACACCAAGACCATCCCGGTCAAGAAAGTCGGCGTGATCGGCGCGGGCACCATGGGCGGCGGCATTTCGATGAACTTCGCCAATGCGGGCATTCCGGTGACCATCGTCGAAGTGCAGAAGGAAGCGCTCGACCGGGGCATCGGCGTGGTGCGCAAGAACTACGAGACCAGCGCCAAGCGCGGCCGCTTCACGATGGAAGACGTGGAAAAGCGCATGGGCCTGCTCACGCCTTCCATGAGCCTCGAAGACCTCGCCGATTGCGACCTCGTGATCGAAGCGGTCTACGAGAACATGGACGTGAAGAAGGACGTGTTCAAAAAGCTCGACGCCATCGTCAAGCAGGGCGCGATCCTTGCCAGCAACACGTCCTATCTGAATGTCGATGAAATCGCCTCCGTCACCAAGCGCCCCGAATTTGTGATCGGTCTGCATTTCTTCTCGCCTGCAAACGTCATGCGGCTCTTGGAAATCGTGCGCGGCGAGAAGACCTCGAAGGAAGTCATCGCCACCTGCATGCAATTGGGCCGCAAGATCGGCAAGGTTGCGGTGCTCGTGGGCGTGTGCCCCGGCTTCGTCGGCAACCGCATGCTGGCGCAGCGCCAGCGCGAGGCCAACAAGCTGGTCCTCGAAGGCTCGATGCCGTGGGATGTGGACCGCGTGCTTTACGATTTCGGTTTCCCGATGGGCCCGTTCGCGATGAGCGATCTGGCCGGTCTCGACATCGGCTGGAACAAGGAAACCTCGAAAAGCTCCACCTTGCGCGAAGTGCTGTGCGAGATGGACCGCCGCGGCCAGAAGAACGGCAAGGGCTTCTACGATTACGACGAAAACCGCAACGCCAAACCCTCGCCCGTCACCGAACAGATCATCAAGGACTTCATGGCGAAGAGCGGAAAGAACGCGCGCTCGATCTCCGATGAGGAGATTCTGGAGCGCTGCATCTATCCCATGATCAACGAAGGCGCGAAAATTCTCGAAGAGAAGAAAGCGATCCGTCCTTCCGACATCGATGTCGTGTGGATGAACGGCTACGGCTGGCCCGTCTATCGCGGCGGCCCGATGTTCTATGGCGACGCCATCGGTTTGGACAAAGTGCTGGCCAAGATGAAGCAGTGGCAGAGCGAAATGGGCGACGACTTCAAACCGTCCGCGCTGCTCGAAAAGCTGGTGGCCGAGGGCAAAAAATTCCGCGATCTGAAATAAGCAACCTAGGAGAAATCAAAATGCGCGACGTCGTCGTCGTTTCATATGCCCGTACCGGATTGGCGAAAGCCGCTCGCGGTGGGTTTAACAACACCTCCAACATGGCGATGCTGGGGCACGCCATCAAACATGCGGTCGAGCGATCAAAAGCCGCGCCTGCCGAAATCGAAGACGTCGTTTCCGGTTGCGTCGCTGCTTCCGGCAACGTGGCGCGCGGTGCTGCGCTGCTCGCCGGTCTTCCGATCACCACTTCCGGCGTGACCGTGAACCGCGCCTGTTCCTCCGGCCTCAACGCCATCGCCATCGCCGCGCGTTACATCAAGGACGACGGCGCCAACGTCATGGTGGGCGCGGGTGTCGACTCCATCACGTACCAAGGTGGCGGTGGCGGCGGGCAGGAGCCCAAGATCGTCGAAATGTATCCCGATTACTGGATGCCGATGATCGACACCGCCGATGTCGTGGCGGCGCGCTACAACATCAGCCGCGAATATCAGGACGAGTATTCGCTGGAATCCCAGCGCCGCATGGCGGCGGCCCAGCAGGCCGGCAAGTTCAAGGACGAGATCGTTCCGATGGCGACCAAGATGAAGGTCGTCAACAAGGAGACGAAGGAAGAATCTATCGTCGACTACGTCGTCAATCGCGACGAATGCAATCGTCCCGACACGACGCTGGAAGGCCTGGCCAAACTTGCCCCCGTCAAAGGCCCGGACAAATTCGTTACCGCGGGCAATGCTTCGCAATTGTCGGATGGCGCTGCCGCCGTCGTGCTGATGGAAGCCAAGGAAGCCGAGAAGCGCGGGCTTCAACCGCTGGGCGCGTTCAAAGGCTGGGCCGTCGCCGGCTGCAAGCCCGATGAAATGGGCATTGGCCCGGTGTTCGCGGTCCCGCGCCTTCTGGAACGTCACGGTCTCAAGGTCAGCGACATCGATCTGTGGGAACTGAACGAGGCGTTCGCCAGCCAGTGCCTTTATTCGCGCGACAAGCTCGGCATCGATCCGTCGATCTACAACGTCAACGGCGGCTCCATCGCCATCGGCCATCCCTTCGGCATGACCGGCGCACGCCTTTCTGGCCACGCACTGATGGAAGGCAAACGCCGCAAAGCCAAGAACGTCGTCGTCTCGATGTGCATCGGCGGCGGCATGGGCGGCGCGGGATTGTTCGAGGTGTTTTGAATACTCTTAGACCCTCCCCTTGAGGGAGGGTCGAAATTGCGAAGCAATTTCGGGGAGGGGTCATCGCCGTAGCAGCTTGGACCCCTCCCCGAAAAATTTCTCCGCTGACGCTGCGAAATTTTATCGACCCTCCCTCAAGGGGAGGGTGAAGTTTCATCTCAATCCCGATGCGGCAACCCGTCAGTGATATCGTAGTAATCGCCTTTGCTCGCCACGAAGATGTGCTTTTCGATATGGGTGCCGGTCGGCTTCTCGAATGCGCCCATGCCGATGGCGGTGACCGGGTGCTTGACCGGATCCCAGAAAAGAAACGAACCGCAGACCGAACAGAATCCGCGCCGCACCTTGTCCGACGATTGATACCAGGTGAGTTTGTCCCCGCCTTCCAGCGTGAGCGCCTCGCGCTTCACATTGGTCGAAACCCAATAGTGCCCCGATTGCTTGCGGCATTGCGTGCAGTGGCACGCATCGGGTTCTTGAAGTTCGCCATCCACCGAAAACTTGACCGCACCGCAGAGGCAGGAACCGGCGTGTTTCATCTGCAATTCTCCAACGCTCGGAAAAATATTCGCGAAAATAATTTTTATCACACCCACATATCGTGCGCAGAGAACAAAGACGCACAATTGCACATAGCCCTATTGCGCAAATTCAATCGCTTAACCCCCGGCAGCGTTACGCTGACGTAAATGCGCCACACCCCTTGCAGCGCAACGCTCCTCGATGCATATACGCCAAATCCCAACCAATGCGTCTTATTCACACCGGCAACCGCTTGCCCGGTTTGAAACGCACGCCCAGATGTTTCGGGCCGGAGATGAAATTCGACGGCAGCCATTCCGGCGCGCCCACGATTTCCAAACCGTCCATCCGCGTCAGAACCTCGTGCAAGATCGCATCGATCTCGATGCGCGCAATGTGCTGGCCAAGACAACCGTGCGGCCCGGTGCCGAAGGCGATGTGTTCGTTGGGATCGCGGGAGAGATCGAGCTTGTCTGGCTGTGAGAACTTCGCGCTGTCGCGATTGGCGGAGCCGAAATACATCACCACCTTGTCGCGCTCGCGGATTTTCTTGCCGCCGAGTTCGATGGCGTGTTTCGCGGTGCGCCGCATATAGATCACCGGCGTCGTGTAACGCAGCAGTTCTTCGCGCGCCGATGGCAACCGCGCGGCCAGGTCGGCCTTCAGCCAGCCAAGCTGATCGGGATTGTCCTGCAGCGCGATCAGGCCGGAAGAAAGAAGGTTTCGCGTGGTGTCGCCACCCGCATCGATGAGAAGGAGAAAGAACAGAAGGAATTCGATATCGTCCAGCCGCTTGCCGTCCACCTCGGCCTGCAACAGCTTGGTCGCCAGATCGTTCGCGGGCCGTGCGCGCTTTTCCTCGATCAGCGTGCGGCCATATTCGAACATCTTCATCACCGCGGCCGCACCTGCGCCCGGCGCTTGTGCTTCCGGCGAGGTGTGGATGATCTCGGTGAGCTTGTAGAGTTCGCGCCCGTCCTCCAGCGGCATGCCCATCAATTCCGCGATGACGTAGGAGGGCATTTCGCCCGCCACGGCTTCCACGAAATCGCATTCGCCTTTTTCGATCACTTCGTTGACGATCTGCCGCGCCAACTGGTTCATGCGCGGCGTCCGGCCGGCCGAAACGGGCGAGGTGAATTCGGTGCGGATCAGTTTGCGGAACGCCGTGTGCTGCGGCGGGTCCATCATCAGCATCATCTTGTAGCCGCCGAACGCATTCTCCTGCTCGGAAAGCGGGTCGGTGATCATGATGGTGGGTTCGGAGGAAAACGCCTGAAAATTTCTGTCCACCGCATAGACATCTTCATAACGGGTGACGGCCCAGAACCCCGGCCCATCGGGTTCTTCGTGCCAGTAAACCGGCGCGTTCTCGCGCAGCCATTTGTACTGGTCGAGCGGGTGGCCCGCGGAAAACCGGGCCGGGCTCAAAAGGTCGATGTTCATGGACGTTTCCCGAATGTCTTTGGGAAAGATTAGGCCCGGCGGTATGCGCAACTCAATGGCGTTTGACGAGTGCGGGCGTTCTGTCCGACGATACGGTATCTAACTATTGACAGGGATGAACGTGGAACAACCCCAGGAGATTTCCATCGGCGCGGCGCTCGCACGCGAAGCCGCCCGCCAACCGAACAAGATTGCCGTGCAATGCGAAGACGATGTGCGGACGTGGGAGCAATTGCACCGCCGCACCAACCGCATCGCGCGCGGACTGGCGGCGAAGGGCGTCAAATTCGGCGACTTCCTGACCATCGCGCTTCCGAACGGTGTGGGCTTTATCGAAGCAGCCTACGCGGCGTGGAAATTGGGTGCGGTGCCGCAACCGGTCTCGTTCCGCCTGCCCGCCGGCGAGTTGAAAGCGATTGCCGAACTCGCCAACACGCCCGTCGTCGTGGGCGATGCGACGACGACGAATGCCGGCAAACCTGTCGTCACCATTGCGGAGCTTTATGCCGCCTCGAACGATGACAGCGATCTGGAAGACAAGATCGCGCCGTCATGGAAAGCGCCGACCTCCGGCGGCTCCACCGGCCGGCCAAAGCTGATCGTGGCGGGGCAGCCGGGTCTGGCAAGCCCGACCTCGGCGGAGTTCTGGCGCATCGCGCCCGACGACATTCTGCTGATGCCCGCGCCGCTCTATCACAACGGCCCCATCGTCACGGTGTTTCCGGCGCTGCAGGTGGGCGCACGCGTCATCATCATGCCGCGCTTCGATGCCGAGAAGACGTTGCAGATGATCGAGCAGCACAAGGCCACGTGGATCTATCTCGTGCCGACGATGATGGGCCGCATCTGGCGTCTGTCGGAAGAGGTGCGGAAGAAATACAATCTGTCGTCGCTGAAAACAGCTTGGCATCTGGCGGCGCCCTGTCCGGCCTGGCTGAAGGAAGAATGGATCAACTGGCTGGGCGCAGAAACGATCTGGGAATTGTACGGCGGCACCGAAGGCCAGGCGCGCACAACGCTCAACGGCGATGAGTGGCTGAAGCATCGCGGTTCCGTCGGCCGCGTGCACGAAAGTGGAGAGATCAAGATTTTCGATGCCGAAGGCCGCGAGCTTCCGCCCGGCGAAACCGGCGAGGTCTTCATGCGGCGCGCAGCCATCGTGCCCGAGACCTATCGCTATATCGGCGCGGAAGCGCGCAAGATTCACGACGGCTGGGAATCCTTGGGCGACATGGGATGGTTCGACGAGGACGGTTATCTCTACCTCGCCGACCGGCGCAGCGACATGATTTTGGTGGGCGGCGCGAACGTCTATCCGGCGGAAGTCGAAGCGGCGCTGGAAGAACACCCGATGGTGCAATCCTGTGCGGTGATCGGTTTGCCGGATGAGGATCTCGGCAACCGCATTCACGCAATCGTGCAACGCCGCGGTGAATTGAGCGAAGGCGATCTGGCGGCACATCTGGCCGACAGGTTGGTGACGTACAAGCGCCCGCGGTCCATCGAATTCGTGAACGAAGCCTTGCGCGACGATGCGGGCAAGGTGCGCCGCTCGGCATTGCGTGCCGAACGCATTCAAAAATAGGAGAAGGACATGGGACGGGTTCAGGGAAAAGTGGCGCTTGTCACGGGCGCGGCCAGCGGCATCGGCCGCGCATCTGCACTGTTGCTCGGCAAGGAAGGTGCGACAGTCGTCGTGACCGACGTGCAGGACGACATGGGCAAGGATGTCGCCGCCAAGATCAAGCAATCCGGCAGCGATGCGATCTATCTGCATCAGGATGTGACGAGCGAAGACGGTTGGATCGCCGTGATCGGCGAAATCAAATCGCGCTTCGGCAGGCTCGACATTCTCGTGAACAATGCGGGCATCGCCGTTGCAGGGCCTGTTACCGACATGAGCCTCGCCGATTGGCGCCGTCAGCAGGCGATCAATCTGGATGGTGTGTTCCTCGGCACCAAACATGGCTTGCCGCTGATGCGCGCAAGCGGCGGCGGCTCGATCGTCAACATCTCGTCGCTTGCGGGCTTGAAAGGTGCGGCCGGTCTTGCCGGTTACTGCGCCACCAAGGGCGGCGTGCGCCTGTTCACCAAAGCGGTGGCGCTGGAATGCGCGGCGGCGAAGGACAAGGTGCGGGTCAATTCCGTGCACCCCGGCATCATCGAAACGCCGATCTGGGGCGCCATCGCCGATGGCATGTCGCAGGAGACGGTGAGCGTCCGCCGTGCAGGCGCGAATGCGCCTGATCTCAATGCGCTTTCCGCCATGGTGGTTCCGACCGGCATGAAAGGAATGCCGGAGGACATTGCCGAAGGCGTGCTCTATCTCGCCAGCGACGCCTCGCGCTATGTGACGGGCACGGAACTCGTCATAGACGGCGGCATGTCCACCCGCTAAATGGCCGAAATCCGGGGTTATTTGCGGCCGGGGCCGGGTTGGCCTCGGACGATGAATATCGCCATATTCCGGCCACCCGATTCTTCCAGGGGTGGCCCCCTCTTTCAGGTGTTTTGCGCATGAACCAGTTTTTTGGCCGGGTTGTCGCGTTCTGTTGCCGCAATGCCGCTTTGGCAGTGTTGGCGGGTCTGGCGATCGGTGTGTTGGGCGGGGTCTTCGCCGCCACGCATTTCAAGATGAACAGCGACACCGCGCAGCTTCTTTCGCACGATCTTCCATGGCGTCAGCGCCAGATCGCGTTCGACAAGCTGTTTCCGCAGAACGACGACCTGATTGTCGTGGTCGTGGATGGCGTCACGCCGGAACGAACCGAACAGGCCGCAAGCGCATTGGCGAACGCGCTGGGCGCGCGCAAGGACACCTTCGTCTCAATCCGCAGGCCGGATGCCGGTGATTTCTTCACGCACAACGGCCTGCTGTTCCTGCCGGTGGACAAGGTGAAATCCACCACCGACCAGTTGGTGAAAGCGCAATCGTTCCTTGGCGCACTCGTCGCCGATCCGAGCCTGCGCGGAATCATGACCAGCCTTTCGACTGCGCTGGTGGGCGTGCAACACGGACAGGCGAAACTCGAAGACCTGCACAAGCCGGTTTCGGCATTCGCCGATGTGTTGGGTGACGTCGAAGCACACAAGAAGGTGTTCTTCTCCTGGCAAAGCCTGTTCGGCGACGGCCCGCCCGACCCGCACCAGATCCGCAAATTCATTCTGGCCAAACCGCGCCTCAATTTCGGCGCGCTATCGCCGGGCGCACATGCAACCGATCTGATCCGCGGCACAGTGAAATCGCTGAACCTCTCGCCCGATAACGGTGTACACGTGCGGCTGACGGGACAGATTCCGCTGTCGGATGAAGAATTCGCGAGCCTGCGCGAAAACATCGGCCTCATCCTGACACTGATGATGGCGGCGGTGCTGCTGATGTTGTGGATGGCCGTACAATCGGTGCGCATCATCGCGGCCATTCTGGTGACGCTGTTCATCGGGCTCACCCTCACGACTGCCTTCGGCTTGCTCGCGACCGGCGCGCTGAACCTGATTTCGGTGGCATTCATTCCATTGTTCGTGGGTCTAGGTGTCGATTTCGGCATTCAGTTCGCCGTGCGGTATCGCGCCGAACGCTTCCAATTGCGCGAACTCGAACCGTCGCTGGTTGCGGCGGGACATAGCGTTGGTTTGCCATTGGGTCTGGCGGCACTCGCGATTGCTGCCGGGTTTCTCGCGTTCGTTCCGACCGACTACAAGGGCGTCGCCGAACTGGGGTTGATCGCGGGCATCGGCATGGTGGTCGCGTTCGTGCTGAGCGTGACCGTGTTGCCGGCGCTCTTGATGCTGTTCAAACCGCGCGGCGAAGCGGCAGAGATCGGCGAACCGCGGCTCATCATCCTCGATTGGTATCTGCGCAAGAACCGCAATCGCGTGTTGATGGTTGTTCTGGGACTGACAGTACTGGGGCTGGCGACGATGCCGTTCCTGCATTTCGATTTCAATCCGCTACACCTGCGCAATCCGAAATCGGAATCGGTTTCAACCCTGTTCGATCTGATGAAGGACCCGCAGAATTCGCCCAATACGATCGACATCCTCGCGCCGTCGTTGGATGCAGCCGATGCGTTGCAGGCGAAGCTCTCGAAACTGCCACAGGTCTCCACGGTATTGACCCTGAAAAGCTTCATTCCAGGCAACCAGCAGCCGAAGCTTGCGCTGATCCAGGACACACAGATGCTCCTGGATCCGACAATCAATCCCTTCATCACCGAACCGCCGCCTACGGACGCGCAAGACGTTGCAGCCGTGAAAAAAGCCGCCGCCGATCTGCGCGCCGCTGCTGGCACGACGCAGACTCCGGCCGCCAAAGATGCGGTGCGGCTGGCAGGCATTCTCGACAAGCTGGCGGCCGCCCCGCCTGCGGAGCGCAAGGCCGCAACCGATGTTCTGGTTGCGCCGCTCAACACCATGCTGCAACAGATGCGCGGCATCCTGATGGCGCAGCCCGTAACGCTGAAATCGCTGCCCGCCGATATGGCGCGAGACTGGATCGTGCCGGATGGGCGAGCACGCGTGCAGGTGTTTCCCAGCGGCAATCCCGATGACAACGGCAATCTGCGCCGCTTCAGCAAGGCCGTGGAGGCCGTGGCGCCGGATGCGACAGGGGCTGCGATCTCGATTCAGGAGTCCGGCAACACCATCGTGGGCGCGTTTGTGCGCGCCGGTATCGGCTCGTTCATCATCATCGCGATCCTTCTGTGGTTCGTGCTGCGCAACGTGCGCGACCTGGCGATGGCGTTGGCTTCGCTGGTCTTCGCGGGATTGATGACGCTCTCGAGTTGTGTGGTGCTGGGATTGCAGATCAATTTCGCCAACATCATCGCGTTGCCGCTTTTGTTCGGTATAGGGGTGGCGTTCAACATCTATTATCTGATGGCATGGCGCGCCGGCGATGGCGATCTGCTGCGTTCGCCGCTGGCGCGCGCCATCGTGTTCAGCGCGCTCACCACGGCCTCCGGTTTCGGAAGCCTCTGGTTGTCCAGCCATCCGGGCACGGCAAGCATGGGCGAGCTTTTGATGATCTCTCTGTTGTGGACCATCGCGACGATCCTGTTCATTTTGCCTGCGCTGTTGGGCCCGCCGCGTGTTCGCGCTTAAAAAAAGAACCCGGCATTTCTGCCGGGCTCCTGTTTCAAAGCTGACGCTTACCAGTGCCAGCCGTGATGGCGGTGGTGGCGATCGTCGTGCCTCCAGCCATAATAGCTGTGGCGATGGTGATCGCGATAATAGCGAGCCTCGCGCATATCGTGCCACCGGTGCCAGTGATGATCGTGGTCATACCAACCATCGGAGTAACCGATGGCGACGTTACCGAAGTCGATGGCGAAACCGGCAGCCGACGCGGGCGCGGTTGCACTATAAGCGAAGCCTGTCACGCCCAGCGCGACGATCGCGGTTTTCAGTAGTTTGTTCATCTCTCCAATCCTTCCGCGTTTGGATACGAAAGAGAAAACGCACGAATCCGAGTTCCGAGCCATCGGGTTCCAAAAATGCTGTGATCGACTGCAAATGCGGAACCCAAATCGATGTCGCGCGTTAGCGGCCACCTTTGGGAATGAAATTGGCGTTGCGCTTCACAATGACCTGGGATGCGCGCAATTCCTCCAGCGTCTTGGCGAGGAGATCGGTCGGATTCGGTTCGCCTGCCTGCTGGCGGTTCAATTGTCCGGCCGTCAGAATGGCGGCGATGAGGATTTCAAACTGCTCGTGTTCCATGGGTCTGCCTGGGCATCTCTGCAAGGCAGCATGGCGGCGACAGGTTGAGAAATCGTGGCGGCCGAAAAGCCCTAGCCTTTCAGGGTGTTGTCGGTCACCTGGTTCATCTTTTTGATCAACCCCGATGCGCCCTGGGTGGCCACCGTGTCGGAGAATTCCGAACGGCGGAGCGCAAGCTGGCTGGTGAACCCGGCGAGGAAGACGTCGATGACTTTCCAGTCGCCGCCGCCCGCATCGCGCATGCGATAGTTGAATTTCACGGGGTCGCCCTTGGCGGGGCGCAATTCCGTTTGCACCACCTTGTCGGGAGCGCGGTCGACCACGTTGGGAAGAACAACGAATTGCTGACCGTTGTAGCTGTCGAAGTTCTTTGCGTAGTTCGACACCGTCATCCGTTCGAAGGCTTCGATCAGTGCCTTGTGATCGGCATCTGAAAACTTCGCCCAATCGGGGCCCACGGCGTATTGAGTCATCGCGGGCAGGTTGAAGGCGGTTTCGACGGCGGGCTTCAACTTGTTGTAGCGGCCCTGGACGCCCAGCCTGGCGCCACCCTTCATAGAGTCGACCAGCACGCTGTAGAAGGCCTGAATCTTCTTCGCTGCCGGGTCGGTGGGCGCATCCGCCGCAGCCACCGGGTATGCCGCTGCCAGCACCGAAACCAAGGCCAGCCCGGCCGCGAACCCTTTGAACATGCTTCTACTCCGTGGAACTCGAATCCCTATGCACTCTACAATGTCTCCGGGCAAAGGGCGTTCCCAGCCGGAACCGATTGAACTAGGGATCAATCCGGTGGGAAACTGGCCAAAGCAAGGCACCAATCGGAGGAAATCATGTCAGACCGGGTAACCGTAACGATGGACGGCGGGGTGGCGGATGTAAGGCTTGTCCGGACCGATAAGATGAACGCGCTCGACGCCAAGATGTTCGACGCGCTGGTCGCCACCGGCGAAGAATTGAAGACCCAGAAAGGGTTACGCGCGGTGGTGCTGTCCGGCGAGGGGCGCGCCTTCTGCGCCGGCCTCGATATGGGAAACTTCGCCCAGATGGCCGGCGGAGGGCGCGATCCCCAATCCGCGGGAAGCGGTGGAACGAACAATCTGGTGGCCCGCGAATACGGCATCGCCAACAAGGCGCAGCAGGTTTGCATCGTCTGGCAGCAGATTCCGGTGCCGGTGATCGCGGCGGTACACGGCGTGGCGTTCGGCGGCGGCTTCCAACTTACCCTGGGCGCGGACATGCGTTACGTGGCGCCCGACACGAAGATGTCTGTGATGGAAATCAAATGGGGGCTGGTGCCGGATATGGCGGGGCTACTGCTGATGCCGGGTCTCGCGCGCAACGACATTATGCGCGAGCTCACCTACACCGGGAAGGTCTTCACCGGCGCGGAAGCGAAGGAATACGGTTTCGCCACCCGCGTTTGCGAAAACCCGCGCGAAGAAGCATTGGCGACCGCAAAAGAAATCGCGAACAAAAGCCCGCATGCGATCCGTGGCGCCAAGCGGCTGTTGAACCTGGCGCAACACGCCGATGCTGCGGCCATCCTGCGGGCGGAGACCGAGGAACAGGTGGCGCTCATCGCTTCGCCCAATCAGGTCGAGGCCGTAATGTCCAACATGCAGAAGCGCGCGCCGAACTTCGTCGAAGTCGCCTGATTATTCCGCAGCTTTGGCATGCGCCGGCTCGGATGGCCTCGCGCCTGCCGCAATAAGGGCTGCGTTCTTCGCCGCATCGATATCGTAGGTGCGGTTCATCATGATCCGCTGCGCGTTGAGGCCGCCACCGGCCTGCAGCGCCACGACAAGATGCCAGCCGCCATAGGCATCCGCAGTTAGATCACGGATCAGGTTGTAAACCCGCATGCGGTCCTCGACGTTCACGTCCGGCTTGGTGTGCAGATATTTGCGGATGTATTTGCCGGATTCTTCGTTGCGCAAATCGGTTTCGGTGGGGAGCGTGATGACGAGCCCACCCGAAAGGTCCTGCAGATATTTGACGGCGTTGTGATAGTTGGCTGCGTAGTAATATTTCGCAGCATTGACGCCGAGAATGTTGGGGTGGATCATGCCGCCCGGCGTCTTCTCATAATTGCGGCAGGAATAGTCCAATCCCATCCGCAGCATTTCCGCATAGCAGATGAGTTCGGCGATGGTGCTCTGCACGATCTGGTCACGCTCCTTGCCCTGCATTTCGCTGACAAGCTGCCCCAAACCCACGAACAGTTTTGAACTTTCGACAGCAGCAACGACGCCCCCGACGCGTTCCCAAAGTCCGAGCGATTGGGCGAGCACGGAGGCAAGCCGCACTTCACCCGCGAGGAACACGCGGTCCCACGGCACAAACACATCGTCGAACACGACGAAGCCTTCCGGCATGGAATGGTGCGAACTTGCGGGAAAATCGAAGCTGCTGAGTTCGGCGGGCGCGAAACTGCGGTTAATGATCTTCACGCCCGGCGCGTTCACCGGCACAGAAAAGGATACCGCATAGTCCGTTTCATCCTGCCGCATGCCCTTTGTCGGCATCACCACCAGTTCGTGGACCAGCGATGCCGCCGTGATATGCAACTTGGCCCCACGGACAATGATGCCTTCATCCGTGCGCTTGACGATGCGGACATAGAGGTCGGGGTCGTCCTGTTCATGCGCGCGACGTTTGCGATCCCCCTTGGGATCGGTAATGACTTCGGCGGCGCGCAGATCGTTGTCGCGGACATAGCGATACATCCGCTCGATGTTCTCGGCATATTTCGGATTGGCTTCGGCGACAGCATCTTTCACGCTCATCAGCGCCATGAAGACGCCGGTCACGCCGCCCACGATGGACATTTCGTGCATCATCTCGATACGCTTGGAGAGGTCTTCTTCGGTGCGCGGAATCTGGAATACCCGATGCGACCGGCCGCCCGTTTCATCGGTGTAGGTCATCACCTCGCGACGCCGAGCATCAGTGTGCGCGTAATCTCTTGCAGCGACTTCGATCGGCACGCGAAAGCGTGGATGCTTCGTGATGTCGTCTATCCGTTCGCCGTCCCAATAGGTCACGCGGCCGTCGCGCAGGCTTTCGACATATTCTTGCGGCGTTTTCAGGCCCATCGTTTCCTCCAAAGGCAATAGCTTTGGCGGAATTGCGAACCATTAAGCGCGCGGCGTCAAGCGGCGGCAAAACCCTGCATTGCGGCTGCGAGATGGCGCACGCGCTCCGGACCGCCCAAAAGCTGGCGGTTGAGGCCGATGCGCTTGAACCAATAATGCAGGCCCAAAAGGTCGGTGATGCCGATTCCGCCGTGGACCTCGGTCGACGTGCGAGCGACGAAACGGCCGATTTCGCTCAAATACGCTTTCGCATGTGCAGCGGTGAGCGAGGCATCGTCCGGTATCGCGTCGAAGGCATGTGCCGCGTACCAGATGAGGGAGCGCCCCGGCTCCAGCTCCGCCGCCATTTCGGCACACAGGTGCTTCACCGCCTGAAACGAACCAATCACGCGATCGAATTGTTTCCGCTCTTTGGAATACTCGACGGCCTTCTCGATCATCTGCCAACCTGCACCCAGCGTATCGGCGGCCAGCATGGTCCAGCCCGCGTCGCGCATGGCGACCAGTGCATTGCCGTGGGAAAGCGGCTCGGCTTCCACGTTGTTGAACGTCAATTCTCCGAGACTGCGGGTAAGATCGATGGTGGTTAGCGGACCTTCCATAATGCCGGATGCCGTTGCCTCCACCAGATAGAGCTTGTTCCCCTTGTCGGCGACGACGAACAATCCGGCATCGTCGAAATCCATCACAAACATTGCTTTGCCGTTGAGCCTGCCGTTCTGCGCGACAATGCCGCTTCCTTCACGGGCCCCTGCGATCTGTTCGGAAATTGCGACGGCGGCGGTTATTTCACCGGATGCGAGTTTCGGTAGCCAACGCGATTGCTGCGCAGGACTTCCGGTGCGCAACAGTGCAAGGGGCGCCATCACACAGCTTGCGATGAACGGTACCGGGGTAACGTGGCGGCCAAGCGCCTCCGCGACAAGTGCGGCGTCCAGCAGTTTCAATCCGACGCCACCGAATTGTTCCGGTATCAACAAGCCGGGGATACCGAGTTCGACCAGCGCGAGCCACACGTCTTCGGCAAACTCATTCGCATCGGCGGCCTCGCGGACGCGATCAAGCGGACACATGCGGTCAAGCGTGCGATTCACGCTCTCCTGCATCATCTTCTGATCCTGACTGAGAGCGAATTCCATGGTGCTACTCCCTCGCCAGCTTCGGTTCGCGCGGCATGCCGAGCCCGCGTTCCGCGATGATGTTCTTTTGAATTTGCGCGGTCCCACCACCGATGATGAGACCGAGGTCGAACATATAGGCCCGCTGCCAAAAGCCGTTGGCGCGCAGGTGCGGGCTGTCATGATAGAGCACGCCCAACTCACCCAGCGCATCAATGGCAAAAGCCGCAAGCTGGTGGTTCAACTCGCAGCCTTCCAATTTGACGATCAAACGCGCCAGACCAACGTCGTCGCCGGTTGCAGCGGCTGTGAGCAATCTAAGCCCGTGAAACTGCATGGCCAGTACACGCCCCTGCAATTGCATGAGCCGGTCCCGCAGTACCGGATTGTCCATCAGGCGCTGGCCATCTACCGTTTCCTGCTTCATCAATTCGATGATCGCCTGCAGCCGTGTGTTGGCGGCGTTGGGATCGCCCAGCATGCCGCGTTCGTGTTTCAGGGTCGCGTTGGCGACGAACCAGCCCGCGCCGCGCCCGCCCACCACATTATCCTGCGGCACCCGCACATCGGTGAAGAAAACTTCGTTGAATTCGGCGCCGCCGGTCATCGTCTTCAACGGACGCACGTCGATACCCGGCGTCTTCATGGAGAAGAGAATGTAACTGATGCCCTGGTGCTTGGCGCGCTCGCTTTCGGTGCGCACTAGGCAGAAGATCATGTCGGCCTGATGAGCCGTCGACGTCCAGATCTTCTGCCCGTTGATCACAAAATCGTTGCCGTCTTCCACACCGCGCGTTTGCAGCGAAGCAAGGTCGGATCCCGCGCCCGGTTCGGAATAGCCCTGGCACCAGATGATTTCGCCCCGCAATGTGGGCGCGATGTATTTGCGCTTCTGTTCTTCGCTGCCCACTTCCAGAAGCGTGGGCACCAACATCGATATGCCCTGCCCCGCCAATCCCGTTGGCGCTTTGGCGCGGGTGAATTCTTCGGCAATGATGCGTGATTTCAAAATGTCGGGCTCAGCACCGTAACCGCCATACTCGCGCGGGATCGTGCGCGCGGCATAGCCGCTTTCGATCAGCAATTTCTGCCAGGCAAGCATATCGGCGGCCGGACGTCCGCCGCCGTATGGCTTCGGAAAACGGCTGCGATGCTGTTCGAGAAACGCGCGGGTCTCGCCCCGAAAATCTTCGTATTCCTTGCTGTAAGCGAGATCCATGTTCCGCCCTCGATTGTTCCGGGAACTTGCACGACTGCTTTTGTGCACGCAAGCATGTCAAGCGATCTGAAATTAAATCTTGCATACAGGAACGGCGATTTGCAGTCCGTCGTTTTCTACCTGCCACCGACAAAAGGAGTGCAGGATGGCTAACAACGAAAATCGCAACACGCAGCAAAATCAGAACAAGAACCCGGGCAACTTTACCAACAATCCGCAGAAGACTTCCGAAGCCGGCCGTAAAGGCGGCGAACACGCTCATGGCTCTCAAGACAGCATGAGCGGAAACAAGAGCCAGAACGCGAACCACGGCGGCAGGTCCGATCAGAATCGCTGATCTTTTCGTTAGCCGCCAAACAGAGCCCCGCGAGCCGAAAGGCCGCGGGGCTTTTTTAGTTCCTTGCGAAAACCGCCCCGCGATGCACAATCACATCGAGTTCTAAGGATTTCCGGCCTTAAGACCGGAAACCTACGGGGAGCGCGAAATTGGAATACGAACACATTGTTGCGTCAGCGAACGATCGGGTTCTGACGCTGACGCTCAACCGGCCGGACAAGCTGAACGCCTATACCGCCCAAATGGGCGCGGAACTGGCGCACGCATTCGAGATTGCTGACAATGATGACGATATACGCGTTGTCATCGTCACGGGCGCAGGCCGTGGATTTTGTGCGGGTGCTGATATCTCCGCCGGCGCTGGCGCCTTCGATACCGGCAGCGGCAAGGGATCGCACCTGTTCGGGAGCGGCATCGATACGTCGCAACGCCGCGCCGGTGGCTTCGTCGAAGCGATCTACAAATGCAGGAAACCTTCCATCGCGGCCATCAACGGACCTGCGGTGGGCGTGGGCATCACGCTTGCCTTGCCAATGGACATCCGGATTGCCGCAGACTCCGCGCGGTTCGGTTTCGTGTTTGCGCGGCGTGGCCTCGTACCTGAAGCGGGAAGCGCATGGTTTCTGCCGCGGATCGTGGGGTTCAGCCAGGCCATGCGGTGGTGTCTCTCCGGCAAATTGTTCGACGCGAAGGAAGCACTTGCAGGCGGATTGATCAGCGAATCCGTGGCGCCCGACACATTGCTCGACCGGGCGAGCGAAATCGCGCGCGAAATCGCTGATGAGACATCCGCCATCTCTATCGCACTGACGCGGCAGATGTTGTGGCGCTACGCCGGTGAACCTGACCCATTCGAATTGCTCAAGATCGATGGTCCGCTATCGGTCGAACTCGGCGGCACCGCCGATGTGAAGGAAGGCGTCTCGGCCTTTCTCGAAAAACGCAAACCGAAATTCCCTGGCCGCGTGTCGAAGGACATGCCCACCCGCTTTCCCTTCCGACAACCGACACAGGACTGACTATGAAAGAGCAAGACTGGAAAACCATCGCGGACATCCCGCCCACCTTCGCGGAATCGCAGCCGGACGCGGTGGCGTTTTCGTTCGAAGGACGCAATACGACCTTTGAGGAATTCAACGAGCACACCAATCAGGTTGCCAACGCGCTTCTGGCTGCGGACGTCAAGAAGGGCGATCGCGTCTGCTATCTGGGCAAGAACAGCGATCACTATTTCGAGCTGTTTCTGGGCGCGGCGAAGATGGGTGCGGTGGTGACACCCATTGGCTGGCGTCTCGCCCCGCCGGAAGTCGCCTATATCGTCAACGATTCCCAGGCGCCGTTCTTTTTCGTCGGACCGGAATTCACCGGCAGCGCGAAAAAGGTTCTGGAAGATGCACCAAACGTAAGAACAGTCATCGCCATGGAAGGGGGCGTACCGGAATGGAAAAGCTTTGAAGCCTGGCGCAATGCAGCCCCCGCGACCCCGCCGAACGTCGAACTCAAACCCAGCGATATCGCCATCCAGCTCTACACCTCCGGCACCACGGGGCGGCCGAAGGGCGCGATGCTGATGCATTCGAACTTCATCGAGACGCATCGCATCATGAAAGCGGCGAAGATCAACTGGAACACATGGACGACGGACGATACCAGTTTGGTTGCGATGCCCGTGGCGCATATCGGCGGATCGGGCTGGGGTCTGATGGGTTTCCGCAATGGAGCGAAGAACGTGGTGGCTCGCGAATTCGATCCCGGTCAGGTGCTCGACTTCATTGCGAATGAACGCATCAGCAAAATATTTCTCGTGCCCGCCGCTATCCAGATCGTGTTGCGCGATCCGCGCGCACGGCAGACCGATTATTCGCGCATGAAGCATCTGGGCTATGGCGCATCGCCGATTCCGCTCGATCTGCTGCGCGAAGCAGTGGAGGTGTTCGGCTGCGGCTTTGCGCAGATGTACGGCATGACGGAAACCACGGGCACCATCGTGGCGCTGCCGCCGGAAGATCACGACACCAACGGCAACCCGCGCATGCGTTCGGCGGGAAAGCCGTTGCCGGGTGTGGAAGTCGCCGTGTTCGACGAAGCGGGCAATAAGCTACCACCCGGACAGGTGGGCGAAATCGCGACGCGCTCTCCGTGGAACATGGCGGGTTATTGGAACCTGCCGGAAGCAACCGCCAAGACCATCGACAAGGATGGTTGGCTGCGCACGGGCGATGCGGGCTATCTGGATGAAGACGGCTACGTCTATATCCACGACCGCGTGAAAGACATGATCATCTCGGGCGCGGAGAACATCTATCCCGCCGAAGTCGAAAGCGCGATCTACGGTCACCCGGATGTGGCAGACGTCGCTGTGATCGGCGTACCGGATGACAAATGGGGCGAAGCCGTGAAGGCCATGGTCGTGCCCAAGCCCGGCAAATCGCCGACGGCGGACGACATCATCACCTTCGCGCGCACGCGTATCGCCGGTTACAAGGCGCCCAAGACTGTGGATTTCATCGAAGCGCTGCCGCGTAATGCGTCAGGCAAAATCCTGCGTCGCGAATTGCGCGAACCGTTCTGGGCCGGCAAGACACGGCGGGTGAACTGAGATGGCAGAAATCCGCAGTGGCGAGCGCGTTGTCACCACCGAAACGATGATGGTAAATGCGGCGCGCGCCGCCAGCGGGTTTCAATCGCTTGGCGTCGGTCGGGGCGACACAATCGCGCTTTATCTGCGGAATGATTTTCCGTTTCTCGAAGCGAGCCTCGGTGCCGGATTGGTCGGCGCCTACCCAGTCCCCGTCAATTGGCACTATACGGAAGACGAAGCGCGTTATCTGTTCGAAAATTCTGGCGCGAAGGCGATCCTCATCCATGCCGACCTTATCGCGCCAATCCGGAACGCGATACCGAAAGACGTTCCCGTGATCGTGGTGGAAACACCGCCAGAGATCCAAAGTGCTTATGGCATTGCGGCCAACGATACCAAAGTGCCTGCCGGCATGACGGAATGGACAAGCTGGATCGGCAAATTCTCGCCCAAGACGGACGGCGTTGAGGAATCGCCCGGCACGATCATCTATACCTCCGGCACGACGGGCAGGCCAAAGGGCGTACGCCGCAATCAACCAACACCGGAGGAAGTGGCGACGAGCACCGCGATCCTCTGCAAAGGCTTCGGTTTCACGCCGTGGCTCGGCAAACCCAATGAGATGGTGGTTGCCGTGGTGGGGCCGATGTATCACTCGGCACCCAATGCTTATGGCCTTGCCGCCACACGGCTTGGCGCCAATGTGGTAGTGGAGCCGCGGTTCGATGCCGAAGAACTGCTGCAACTGATCGAGAAACACCGCATCACCCACATCCACATGGTGCCAATTATGTTCAACCGGCTGCTCAAGCTGCCGGAGGAGGTGCGCAGGAAATACGATCTGTCTTCGCTCAAATTCATCATTCACGCGGCGGCTCCCGTTTCGCCGCCGATCAAGCGTGCGATGATCGAATGGTGGGGCCCGGTCATCAACGAATATTATGGCGCGACGGAAGTGGGCATCGTCGTGTTTTGCGATTCCGAACAGTGGCTCGCCCATCCCGGCACCGTCGGTAAGCCGCTGCCGGAGGCCGACGTGCGCGTGATCGATGCCGAAGGGAACAGCTTGAAACCGCGCGAGATCGGCGAGGTCGTGGCGCGGGTGAAGACAATTGCGGATTTCACCTATCACAAGGACGATCAGAAACGCCGCGACAGCGAGAAGATCGGTCTGATTGCGCCGGGAGATGTCGGGTATTTCGACGAGGACGGATTTCTCTATCTCTGCGACCGCGCCAAGGACATGATCATCTCCGGCGGCGTGAACATCTATCCGGCGGAGATTGAGGCCGAACTTCATAAGATGCCGGGGCTTGCCGATTGTGCGGTGTTCGGCATTCCGGATGACGAATTCGGCGAAGCCGTTTGTGCTGTGGTTCAGCCGCAACCCGGAATGGCGCTGAGCGAAAGCGACGTGAAGAGCTATCTGCGGTCGCATGTGGCGGGCTACAAGGTACCCAAGCGGGTGGATTTCCTGCCCGAATTGCCGCGCGAGGATTCCGGCAAGATATTCAAGCGCAAGCTGCGCGAGCCCTATTGGGCGGGACTGGACCGGCGCATCTAAATCGGGAATGCGCTATAGTATCTGCAAACGGGAGGACAGGATGTCGGCGGCAGTTCACACGCGCCCGCGATTGACGGTAGAGCCCGCGGGCGGTTCGGCCGGGGCTTACGTCACCGGGGTCGACCTTTCGAAAGCATTCGATGCAGAGGAAGTGGCGGCTTTGCGCGATGCGTTGCTACAGTATCAGGTCGTGGCCTTACCCGACCAAAAAATCTCGCTGGACGACCTCGAGCGGGTAACCGATGCGCTGGGCGGACGCGATCTG
>Ga0335070_10000130_pt1 | contig 85908 bp, 79 predicted proteins | sample Lox_Sample_13_FD_206722 | JGI IMG/M metagenome (GOLD analysis project Ga0335070, IMG submission 206722) | Soil microbial communities from Loxahatchee National Wildlife Refuge, Florida, United States - Lox_Sample_1.3 | ecosystem: Environmental > Terrestrial > Soil > Wetlands | place: USA... | reverse complement strand
AAACGGTACTATGAGCAACTCCGACTCCCTTGCCGACCCAGTAAAATTTCGTTCCCTTATATCTACCAGTTGCCCTCCTGATGAGCATCGACAAGGGTCTCCCGCGTTCATTATCGTATGGCTGCCCCGGCGTGTCACCCCTGTTACCCCGGAAGCCCATCTATCGGTTCCGGCAGTTTCCGTTAGGATAGATGCTGCGGTCTTCCCCTTTGTAGGAGAGGGTCGACAACTCCATTGTGCATTTCGAGGCTACATCCAGGTTCGCTCACGCTGCGACCCGCAGGTTTGCTCAGCTCCCTTACGGAACCTTTGTCAGGAAACTTAGTGCTTCAGGTTACCCTTTACACCTCCCTCAAGCTACGTGGGTGAACTGCCGAACTCCCACGGTCGGACTTTAACCGACAAGTCATACGTTTTACACGGCATGCCCTACTTATCTTCAGTCTGAGATAACGCTGAGGGTCAACGATTACGAATAGAAATGCGCATGAACCTGTTAAGGAAGTGTAGCGAGTTCTTTCTCATATTTCTCGACCCAGCCATCTGCACGGCATTCTCTTAAGATTTCTATGGCTTTGCCGAGATTCTCCTGGGCTTTTAATCTATCGCCTTTTCGTTTGAACAACTCTGCGTAGAGGGCATAATCTTTTCCGAGATGGAACATCATTCGGTTTCTTTGGTCAGATTCGATGGCCTTCTGAATCCAATGTTCTGCTTCAGATATGTATTGGCCATCAATATTGAATAAAATCTCTCCGATATATCCTTGAATCCAGCCTTCCAGTATCTTCAACTTATTATTTTGTGAATGGGTATATAAAGATTCTAAATTTATATCTTTCTCTTTATTCATCACCTTGGATCTTGCGAAACCTACTTTTCCAAGACCTGCCACATTAGGGCTTAAACGATGATTCTCCCAAGCCCAACTCCCTTTTTTAAAGTGTTCTTTGGATTTGTCAAAATTTCCCATCTCGAAATATGTCTCTCCCAGGTGAAGTTGTGCGAGTCCACCCCATGAAAAATAGTTGATCCTTTCACTGAATTCGATTGCCTCCAACAGATATTTTTCTGCCTCTTCTAACCATCTCTTCCCCCAGCACAAAGCCCCATGGTATACATACGAAACCGCTTTTGAATGAATATCCCCACTTGCTTCGGCAATCCGAATGGCCTCTGTGGTATTTTGGAATCCCTGATCTATCTTCCCTGGGAGGAAATGAGAAAAATAGGCGAGGGAACTTTGCGATACTGCAATTCCCCAAAGACTGTTTGCTGCCTTATTAATATCAACGGCTTTTTGGATATGGTGTGCTGATCTTTCGAATTCACAATTATTCCCTAAACCACATCCAAGAAAGTAGTTTGCTAAAACTAAACCAACGATGTCTTTTACCTCTTCTGATATTCTTAAGGCTTCTTCTAACACTTTGATTGCCTCTGGGTAATTATCTTCCGCTAAACCATGGTACGTGCCAAGTATGATATATATCTGGCATAGCCTTCTCTTATAATTGTGTTTTATAGCCAAATCAATAATCGGGTCAATGATTTCTTTGGCCTCCGCATGGTAATTCATTTGAGCCATGTAAAGTCCGAGAACTGTCCTGGCATCTATAATCTGTTTTTCGACATCCTCTGTCTGAGGTAATCGCTCAAGTGATGTTACTCCTCTCTTGGAATAGGAAATCGCATCTTTAAAAGAAGCTGCCTTTTCAGCCTTCCTGCTTGCCAACCTCGAATACTCAGCCGATTTCAAGTAATTCTCACTCAAGAAATAGTGTTCGGCCAAAACTTCATAATGCTCACTCAGATTGGCTTTATATAGCCCTTCAATGGCATTTCCGATCTCTTCGTGAAGTATCTTCCTTTCCTTAGCCAATATCGAATCATAAACAACCTCACGGGTCAGGGCGTGTTTAAAAATATAATTGGATTGGGGATATATGCCTCTCTCGTAGAGTAGCTCCGAATCCTTTAAAATGGACAGGTGGGAAAGCAACTCCTTTTCGGGAAGGCCTATTACACGATTTATCAATGAATAGCTGAATTCTCGCTCAATGACAGACCCTGTCTGAAGCACTTCTTTTGCTCTTTCAGGCAGAGAATCAACCCTCGCCATGATTACGTCCTGAATAGTAGAGGGAATGGTCACTTGTTGGGTGTCTTTGGATAAACGATAGGTATTTTCCCGTTTCTCTATGATCTTTAGGTCTTTAAGGGACCTTATAAACTGCTCGACAAAAAATGGGACGCCTTCTGTCTTCTCAAGGATTAATTCTTCAAGTGCCTTCTCAACCTCTTTTGTGGCTAAAATGTGGGTTACCATCTCAAGGCTTTCTCGGTTGGAAAGCCGATGCAAAGTTAACTGATTGTGGTAGGACTTAGCCCCCCAGGTGTGAACGAACTCAGGCCGATAGGTGAATATCAATAAAATCCTTGACCCTGGTACGCTCTCCAAATGACTTCTTACTACATCCTCTGAGCTCTTATCTATCCAGTGTAAGTCCTCAAAGGCTATGATCAGAGGCCGCAACTCTGACCCTTTAAGAACAATCCTTTTTATGGCCTCACTAATTCTATCCTTCTTTGCTTCAGGGCTCATAGAGATCTGATCAATTCCACTATCTTTGACCGAGAGAAGCTCCAGGAGATAAGGGAGGGTTGAGGGTTCATCAACTTTCATTATTTCCAAGCCTCTTTTGACCTTTTCTCTGATTTCCTGATCTCCTTCCCCTTCCTGTATGTCGAAGTTTGACTTTAGGATATCTATCACCGGATGATAGGCTGCACCCCTGCTGTAAGAGAGGCATTTCCCTTCTAAAAAGTTAACATCCTCGTTGGTTACAGCCTTTCGGAATTCATACAAGAGCCTCGATTTGCCGACTCCAGCTTCGGATATGATGGAATAGGCTTGGCCCTTACCTGATTTGGCTCGTTGGAATCCATCCAACAAAAGCTCAAGTTCACGCTCCCTTCCGATAAACGGAGTCAAACCCTGCTCGGCACTGACATCAAACCTTGTCCTCCTGGTACTGGGGACGATTACCTGGTAAACTCTAATAGGCTCTTCTTTGCCTTTAACCTTCTTTTCCCCCAGAGCCTCAAACCTAAAGAACCCTTCTGCAAGTTTGAAAGTATCTTCGCTCACATAAGTCTTCCCAGGGTCTGCCAAACCTTGCATTCGGGAGGCTAAATTTACCGTATCTCCTATTGCCTTAAACTCTGCCCTTAGGTCATTTCCAAGTGTTCCCATAACCACTGGGCCGGTGTGAAGACCGATTCTCATCCTGATTGGAGGTATCTTCTTTTCATCTTTGAGTTGATCGCTGAATTTATTTATTTCTTGATGGATAGCCAGAGCAGATCGAATAGCCCGCTGGGGAGCATCCTCAATTGCAATGGGTGCTCCGAACAATGCCATGATTCCGTCACCGGTGAGTTCGTTGACAGTTCCTTCATAGTCATGGACTTTGCGGATGAGAATTTCATAGACCTCATCCATGATAGAATACATTTCTTCAGAACCGAGCTTTTCGGTAAGAGAGGTGGACCCTTCGATGTCACAGAACATCACCGTGACCTGCTTTCGCTCACCCTCAATTTTGTCTCTCTGTGCCAGGGTCTTTTGGGTTAGATCTTTCGGGAGGTATCGTTGGATTTTAGCAAGTTTCTCGTCAAAAGAAAGTTCTTGGGGAGTTGGTTTTGAAGGAAGGCCTAAATCGTGGCCGCACTCACCACAATATTTTTTCCCTAAGAGTATTTCAGCCCCGCATTTCGGGCATTTCAACTCGATTTTAGCCCCACATTCCTCGCAGAACTTTACTCCCTCACGATTATCAGCCTGGCATTTCGGGCATTTCATTTGTGGGTTCTCCTTTGGTAGAGATCCCTTACTGCAATTCTAAAAGGTTGAGGTTAGGTTAGCAGGTTGATTCGCCACCCAATGGTTGGATAAAAGTCTACTAATTTTGGGCGAAAACTTCAACAAAAATTATTGATTACGACTTGAAAGGTTGTATGCTGGAACAAAAATGAACAAGCAATGTTTCAGGAAGAAGTTCTTGGGCGGAGGTTTGGTCGGAGCTTAAAGCATAATGGGAATTCAAAGGGGCCCAAAACGTTTAAAAATGTTGAAATAAGACCTTTTTACCAGGTTTTCAGATTAGGCGAGAGGATAATCTTTCCTTCCCCGTCCACAATCAGGCATTCAACGCCATCAAGTTTTCGACAGAGGGAATATCCCTTTTCGGGGCCGAGAACGAAAACGGCCGTGGCCAACCCATCTGCTGTGATACAGTCTTTGGTTACAATTGTTACGCTTTGACAACCCTCAGTGGGAAAACCATTCTTCGGATTAAAAATGTGGTGATACCGCTTGCCTTCATAGATGAAGAACCTTTCATAATCTCCAGAAGTGGCCACAGCCATATCGGAGACAGAGATTCTTGTTAGGATTTTTTTGGATTCTCTGGGATTCTGAATACCAATTGACCAGGGTTGATTATCTTTTAAGCCTCCAGCCCTCAAATCTCCACCAGCATTCACAATCAAATTCTTATATCCAAGAGACCTCAGGAAATCAAAGGCCCTGTCCACGCCATAGCCTTTGGCAATTCCTCCCAAATCAATGGCCATGTTTTTCTTTTTCAAGAAAACCCTTCCTTCCTGATCCACCTCTATATTTTTAAAATTGACCAGATCTAATTTTTCTTTCACTTCTTCTGCAGGAGGAGGTACCTTTTTCTCCCTCGCTTTCCTCCAGAGTTCGGTAAAAGGGCCGACCGTGATATCGAATCCACCCCCTGAGAGTTCCGATATCTCTTTTGCTTTTTTGATCACCTCGGCGGTTTCTGGGGAAACTTTAATCCATTCGACCCCGGCAGACCGGTTAATTCGACTAACATCACTCGAATCAAGCCATCGGCTCATTAGAATTTCGATTTTTTTGATCTCCTGAAAGGCTCGAAGGGCAGCTTTGTTGGCTGCTTCTTCATCATCGCCAATGAGGGTGATTTCAATCGCCGTCCCCATGGCGACTTGATGGTATTTGTATAGATTGGAAGGATAGGTAGGTTGTGGAATAAGGGTCAGGATAAGGGAGAAAAAGTAGAAAATATAGCCGTAAGTTTTAATCATATATAGCAGATAGGGGTCATGCCCGCGAAAACACGAATCTATCTCTGAAAACCTTCTGGATTCCTGGGGTTTCCCCGCACTTGATAAGGGGGCGGGAATGACAAAATGGTTCAGCCTACTTGATATAGCCCTCCTTCCTCAGCTTCTCGAAGATTCCTTTTGCCTTGTCGAGGCTGTCAAAGATCAAAACCGCAGTGATCGTTGCCCCTGAGAGAGAATCCACACCTGGATCAAAAGTGAATGGGTTGAGGATGGATCTCCCTATCGCCCGGGCCTTCAATTTTTTTATATCTTCCTCTGTCCAATTAAGATTTCCAATTTTGGTGAGCTGGATGGGGACAATATCCATGACCTTTCCTTCAGAGTCAAAGGTATAAATAAAGAACGTGTCGTGGCAGATATCACACACGGCTCGGCGACTTGCCAATTTTGAGAAAAGGTTCTTCTGGTATGTTCCGAAGTCCACCTTCCCCAAATATATCCAATCTCCATCCTTTAAGGATAATTTTTTTATTTGTAAGACTTTTCCTCCGCTGGATTCCATCCCTTCTTTTGCCTTTGCCATCAGCTCTTCTTCGGAAAGAGGCGGCATCAGGGCATCGCCTTCGTAGATGGCCCCTTTCCTCGGTTTTAAGAGGGCGAGGTTGTACTGAAGAACTGCTTTGGTTTCCTCCGTGACGCTCTTTAAGTCCACCGCCCCCAGATGGGCGCTCACCACAATGTCTCTTCCTTGAGCATCCTTCCTGGTCCAAATCGTGAAAGGGGTTCGCGGGCTTCCAACAGCAGTATGGGCATCGAATTTAGGATCGGCAAAAACGGGGTAAGGGATTTGATAGGTTTTTTTATAAATCCCCACCTCATGCATGCCATTACCAGCAGCGATTCCAACCATCTTCACCTTTCCTCTCAATCGAGGATCCGTTTCAATGGATGAATATAATTCATTGAAGATCGGGGCCTGCCTCTGGCAACTCGTACAATAGATGCTGATGAATTCGATGAGGATTAAATTCCCACGAATCTCCTTGATGGAGAAACTCTTCTTCTGTAATATTCCAAGATAAGCCTGTTCTTCTTCGGATAGAGTCTGAGTAAAGGTCAGATCTGGAAAAGGGATGGCAAAACCAACTGGCTTCGTCTTTCCCCACACCAGTCCGCAGAAAAGAGGCGTGAATAAGAGAGCTATCCAAATGGCAGAGGTGGTTTTTCCCTTACTCATACGGTTCTGTTCCAACAGTTTAATGTAAAGGGATGATGTTAAAAGAAAGATATCGCAAAGTGCTTCTTAAGGCAGAAGGAAAGATGAGGCTGGAGAGCTGGTGTAGTGGCCAACACCTATATCTCCAGCTCCCCCTCATCAAAGCGTACGACGGACACAGGCTCCAGGTCTGTCTCCCCTCAGCACTGCCACACAGAAGAAGCCTAGTGGGCCCGCCCGCGCATGGATGCCGGGTGGCCAGGCAGTTGAAGGCGCTTGCCGGTATCCGTGACCTTCGTACCGTCCACTCTCAGGATGGACACGTCGTTGTCCAGGAAGTTGCCAACGTAAAGGTACTTTCCATCCGGGCTGAAGACGGCCCCTTCGGGAAGCCCTCCCACCACAACCTCGCCGACCTTCGTCACTTTCTTGCCATCGATCTTCAGCACCACCACGCTGCCATTGCGGTTGTAGAACCACGCGGTCTTGGCCGAGTTGCTGCCCCGCAGCAGAAGTGCCACGGCGATCTTGCCCGTGGGGCTGATGACGAAACCCTCCGGTCCATCCCCCACCACGACATGGTCGATGACGCGCGGGGGGTTTGTCTCCAGGTCGATGACACTGACCGTGTCCACCTGTCCGTCGGCGGCACCCGAGTTGCCGTTGTTCGCGGCGATGGCCAGCTTGCCGTTCGGGGTGACGCCGATGTTGTAGGGCCAGAGTCCGACATTCATGTCATACTTCGTGTAGGTCACCTTCTGCCCGTCCACCTCCAGCAGCGCCACCTTGTGCCCGGGGAACTTCACCGCCAGGGCGCGCTTCCCATCCGGGGTGAAGGCCACTGCCGCCACCTGTTCCCCCATGGGCACCGTGTCCACCAGCTTCACGTCCTTCCCCTGGATGGAGAGCACGCTGATGGAGTTGTCCGCACGGTTGGTCACCAGCGCCAAATTGCCCGCCCGGTTAATGTCAAGGCCGGAGGGTTGCTTGCCCACCTCGACGGTGCCGATGTGGCTGGGCGGGCTTGTCGTAAGATCGATGACGTAAAGCTTGTTGTCCGGCACGAACTTCCACCCCGCCCCCTCCGGCACGTGGTTGACGGAGTTCGCCACGATGGCCAGCCGCTCATCCGGCGTGATGGCCAGGTTCACGGGCGGGCCAAAAACCGAATTGGTCAGCGGAAGGTTGTTGATGATCCGCGGCGATTCCGGTGTGGAAATGTCCACAATGGAGACTGTGTCTTTGCCGGGACCCATGAGCACAAGCTTTCCGGCGTCGTCCCATGTCACCTTCTCGTCATTGCCGATGATCATGAGCTGCGCGCTGGCAGCCAAGGGAAAGACCACAAGCAACATTAGGAACGCAAGAATTGATCGGACTCCAGTACCCTTCATGACTGTCTCCTTTCTTTTTTTGATAAGAACTCACTTCGGGGTAAGATAAACATACGAAAAACGGGGTGGAATGTCAAAACAAAAAGCTCACAAGTTATGGGGGAATATTCTAAGCCAGTATTGCGGCTAACGATTATCACGTAAAATCTTGCATCATGGTCGCAATCTGTCAGCCAACGACTTCCTTAGAAGAGGAAGTTATGTTTTAGACTTTACTATTTTTCTTCGGGTGGTTTGATCGCTTTGAAGCTGCGATAGAGCAACAAGTCGTAAATAATTTTGAGGCCACCGGATAAAAAGAAAGGGACGTTCATGAGTGCTGCATTCGCGAGTAAAGGGCCAGTGAAGACAGGGGAAAGCGATGCGCCCGTTGTCCGGGCAATACCGGTGATCCCGGCAGCAGCGGAACGTTCATCCGGCGCCACCACAGCCATGGTGTATGATTGACGCGTCGGCACATCCATCTGTGAGATGCTGAAGCGTAGCAACAAAAGCAAGATCGCCAAGGGCAGGTTTGGCATGAGAGGCACCAGGATCAGCAAGATATTTGAAGGGATGTGTGTGAATACCATGGTTCGGATCAATCCGATCTTGGAGGCTACCCAGGCGGCGGAGAGAGCGGAGATGCCCGCAAGGATATTTGCCCCGAAGAAGATGCTCCCGAGAATCGCCGGCTCCACATTGAAACGTGTGTAAAACCAATAAGCCAAGATGCTTTGCAGGACGAACCCGCCCGCGAACGCATCGATGGAAAACAGAGCGGACAGCTTGAACACGACTCTCCGTGAGCGATGTAGACCAAAACGAGTCTTTAAAGATGTAGGCGGAGTGGAATCAGTACCACCCCGTATTTCCACCGCGGGGGAAAGGCGGGTGAATAATCCACCGAGGATCAATCCTATGATCGCATAGCCGACCACAACCGTGCGATAACTTCCGAGGGACGTCACGCCGGAATCCTGAAGGACTTGGACCAAAGTTCCCCCGACCAGCGCTCCCAGCGCCGTCGCGAATGAACCGACCAGGTTGTACCAGGCGAAGATTTGGGTCCGTCTTTCATTTGGAACAATCTGCGATAACGCGGCCTGCTCGATAGACAGAAAAGGACCGACTTCATACCCGCTTGGGCTGATGACCCCGATGGTGGCTGCAATCAAAAGCAAGAGAAAATTACGTGTCACAGCGAATAAAATACCCGCGAAAAGCATCAGAAGGGCACCAAAAATAAGCATTCGCCGCCTGCCGATTCGGTCGGCATTTGTAGTAATCCATAAGGAAATAACCGTATCGCCAGCCAACGTGAGGGTCAGCAAGAGGCCGATTTTCGTTTCGCTCAGTCCGGCCTCGGTCAGGTAAAGGACGAGCACGACCGAAAGAAATCCGTAACCAAACATGCGGGCAATACGGGTGATGAACAAGAAAGTGCCATCCGACGTCAGCGTCTTTAACGTTTGGGATAATTTCGAAGCCCTCATTTCTCTCATCACCAAATCCTGTCCATTCCTTCTTTCCTCCGGAGTCATCCCTCTGAATTTTCCTCCTCCTTTCAGATTACTTCGTCGCCAAAGAAAAATCAACCTTTGACTCTCCGGCCTGAAGGCCCTGGGCAGCGCTTCTTTCCCCCGTCTTCAACGGGCGGGGCTTGGCGCAGCCGAATGGGTTCAACGTGATTCCGAGGTTCGGTCCCTCGTTTCGCTCGAGCCCGTACAAGGGTTGACAGACGAGGAAGATAGGGAGTATGATTTTTTTTGAGGGATGGAAATGGAAGAAATCATCTACCTTGAGAAACCGAACCTTGTGAAGCCCTATCTCGTGTTGGGATTTGAGGGTTGGCCAAATGCCGCGGAGGTCTCTTCCATTGCCCTGCGGCATTTGATAGATCATCTCGAGGCAAAAAAGTTCGCTTCCATTCCCATTGAAAGTTTTTACCAGAACTCTTCGTTAAGACCGATGGCCGTCATCAAAGAGGGGAGATTGATCGAATTAAAGTCGTCGGGCAATTATTTTTACTATGTGAAGAGCGCTCTATTCAATGATCTCATCGTCTTTTACGGAGTCGAGCCTCACCTCCGGTGGAACTTCTTCACGGATCTTATTCTCGATCTTGCCGAAAGATTAAATGTTAGACAAATCTTCACGATCGGCGGGACGTACGACTATATCCCTCATACTTGCCCTCCCATGGTCAGTGCCCTGTTCAATCACGAAGAACTGAGAGAGAAAGTGATCCATGCCGGATTGGGGTTGACGGAATATTCGGGTCCTATCAGCATCCACACCTATCTTTTAGAGGCGTCAAAGAAAAGGAGTTTGAAAGCGGTCAGCCTTTGGGGACATGTCCCTCAATACCTTCAGACAAAGAACGTAAAAGTGGCCTGCGCGGTTCTGAAAAAGTTGATCCATTTAACAGGGATAGAAATTGATCTCTCTGAACTGGAGAACGCCGGGGACTATTTCGATCAGCAGGTCAACCATCTGGTGGAAGAAGACCCCAAACTCCAGGAGATTATTACCAGGTTGGAAGAAGTCTATAGACACTCCGAAAAACTTCCTCAACTATCAGGAAAGGAAGAGGGCGCGAAAGAAGATAAGGTGGTTTATATTCAGGCCTTCCTAAAGAAATTGGAGGATGAAGAGAAGAAGGAAAGTTGAATCAATTCGTTTTATAAACATGCTGCAGAATGACCGCCCTGTACCTGCTCCCCTTCCTACCGTATGTAAAAATGATATAGAAAATTTTGCTGCTCGCCCTTTGAGGTTTCCCCCACCTAAAAAGCTTTCATCTGTTACATGATAAAGAGTCATTGAGAAAACCATTCTAATGAAGTATGATGAATTTAGAAAGAGTAAACAGGAGGGTCTATGCCAAGGTTGGAATGTCCGAAATGCAAAGAAGGATTGGATGAGATCATTCGAGTCATCGAAGTGCGATGTCGCTTCGATGAGAAAGCGGATGATTACCTCAAGGAGGCGGATGGAGAGCGCTTCATCGATCTTTGTCCAAAATGCAGAACAGAGCTTGAGATTTTTTAGGAAGCCGCTTTTTTAAAGAGCTTCATTTCGGCCTCCTGCCGTCGATGAGCATGTTATCGAAGCAACTCTCTTGCGATCACGATTTTCTGTATCTGATTTGTTCCTTCATAGATCTGGGTAATCTTGGCATCTCTCATCATTCTCTCAAAAGGAAAGTCCGTCATGTAGCCATATCCCCCCGCGATCTGAAGCGCATCGGTGGTTACTCTCATGGCCACGTCTGAGGCAAAGAGTTTGCAACAAGCGGAGTAATACGTTTTCTCCGGATCACCCTGGTCAATCAAATTGCAGGTTTGATAGGTGAGTGCGCGCGCCGCTTCAATCTGGCATGCCATGTCGGCAAACATCCACTGGATCCCCTGAAATTCAGATATCGGCTTGCCGAACTGGATTCTTTCCTTTGAATACAGGATGGCTTTGTCCATCGCTCCTTGAGCTAGCCCAACGGCCTGGCACGCGATCGTGGGTCGTCCTGCATCCAGGGCGGCCATGGCGATTCGAAACCCTTTTCCTTCCTCTCCCAATAAATTCTCTTTGGGAACCGGACAGTCTTGAAAGAGAATTTCCGAAGTGGGTGCCCCCCGGATTCCCATCTTCGACTCCACCTTTCCAACCGTGAAATTTGACAGTTCTTTTTCCACGATGAAAGCACTGATCCCTCGTGCTCCTTTAGAAGTGTCTGTCATTGCAAAGACGACCATGGCATTCACAATCGGGCCATTTGACATGAAATGTTTCGTTCCATTGAGAATATATTTGCCATCTTTCCATTCTGCCTTTGTCCTCATCAGACTCGCATCGGAACCGGCCTCCGGTTCGGTCAATCCGAAATTAATAATCCTTTCTCCATTCGCCAGAAGCGGACCATACTTCCTCTTTTGATCTTCAGAGCCTCCGATCATGATCGGAAACGTTCCTAAGGCTTGAACTTGAATAATGAGAGACGAGCTGACGCAAACCCGTGCCACCTCTTCAATCGCCAGGCACACATAGATATGTTCTGAGCTTTGGCCGCCGTAGCGCTCAGGAATAGACAGGCCGAAATAACCCTGCTTCTTGAAGAGTTCGAAAATATCCCACGCGAATTCTCCCTTCTGATCAATTTCTTTAGCCCTAGGCTCTACTCGCTCATCGGCAAGCCGTCTCACGCTTTCCTTAAATCTCTTCTGCTCTTCCGTCAGCTGATAATACATAACCAACCTCCTCTGGAACTGAGTTGTGATTACAAATTATATTAGAAGGGCTGAATTGTCTCAATAGCCCACAAAAAAATCGGGAAGCCCTCAAGGGGACCTCCCGATTTTTTCTCCGTAGGTTCAGATGTTTTAAAGATCAAACCTAATGTTTTTGATGATTTTCATGTTCTTCTCCGGCGCGGTTTTGATTTGCTACTCCACCACCCCGATTTTTGTGTGTAGCTCCACCGCGGAACTCATTTCTTTGACTAATTGTGCCACCATGTTCAGGTTGCCCTCCTCCTCGATAAGAAGGAGCTAAACCGTGCTCTCTTTCACGCTGCGTTCTTTCCCAATTGCCTCGTTCTCTATAAGAAGGTGCTGATGCGTGATGGCGTTCCCAATAACGATTCCAATTGTAGCGATCCCAATATCTATTTGTTTGCCAGGTTCTCCAATTCCTGCGAAGTTCCCAATAAGGGATATGTCTGTAACCCCTGGTAACGATCCGATAATCGGGAGGCAGATTTACGAGCACGTAAGGCGGGCGACCTACATAAACCCAGTGCCCTTCGTAACTTACCGAACGATACCAGTATCCTCTATAAGGACGATACCAATATCCGGCGTGGAAAAAGATATCGAAATCTACATTGGGGTCGTAGTAAACATAGGTCCCCGGTATCAAAACCAACTCAGGAGGCCCTGAAAATGCAAGAAACGGCGGCGGAGGAACGTTTACCCTTATATCTATATCTGCCATGCTCTGCCCGGAAAAGCCCAGAAAGAGCAGGGACGCGATGGCAATGACCATTAATTTTTTCATTCTCTATCCCTCTTTTCTCCTATAGAATATGTGTAATAATCGAATGCGTAAAATTCAATATCTTAGTCGCCAACGCTCTCTAAGGATTATAGGGCGTGGAAATCAAATCTACTGATCTAGCTTGCATTTCCATCCAACGAATTACTCCGATTTTCCTAAGAGACTTGGTTTTTCTTGATAGATAATCTGTTTTGAGACAAAAAAAGTCACTATTTTTCTTCTCCTGTTTGCGTCTCTTTTAGGAAAAGTCACAAAAATCATAGACTTAAGCCATTCGATCCCTATTGGCATTGAAATTGCTTTTTCTAAGACCGGAGGGGTGTAAAAAAACGATACACACTTAGGTTTCGAATATAGAGGGGGGCTATGATAGGGGAGGAACTACTAAATTTCGCTGCTTGTCTTATTACAATAATTTTCGCGCTCTTTGCATTATCGATGTAAAAGGGTAGTGAATAAGGACTAGAACACTTCCTTTCTTCAGGTTCCATCCTCAAGAACCATTTGGATAGCTCCCTTGGGGCAGACGGACGCACAGATACCGCATCCCTTGCAATAATCCAGATCGATGAGGACCTCACCTGTTTTCTCGTCCCGGGTGATACAGAGGTCCGGGCAGAGGAGCTCACAGACCTCGCAAGACCCGCACTCCCTTAAACTTAGGCAACGTCGGGCTTCCTTGAGTGCCTCTCTCTTCGGAAGACCCGGTTCCACAGCCTTGACTCCTTCTTTCAGTTTTCGAAGGGTAGGTACCTTTCCTTTTTGTCTTAAGGCAACTTCTTTTTTGCACTCATTTCTCATAACGTTTTTCGTACGGTGAGGAAAAAATTAACCCCACCTAACCTCTCTTAGTTAAGGGGAGGAAGGGAGGGGTTAGGGGTTCAGGTAAGATACCGGTAAATTGACTCCGCTCCCTTTTTCCCAGCCGCGATGGCGTCGATCACCCATCCCGGTCCGGTTACGACATCTCCTCCCGAGAAGAGCCCTTTCATACTGGTCTCATTCGTGTCCGGATCGACCTGGATCGTTCCATCCCGATTTGTCTGCAACCCCCGCAAATGCCGCGGGTCCACCCGTTGACCGGTTGCCAGGATAATGGTATCGGCCTCGACGCGGAAATTAGATCCCTCTAGGACAACCGGTCTCCGCCTTCCACTTCCATCGGGTTCACCGAGCCTATTCCTCAAGCACTCCATACCAACCACTCTCCCACCGCGTCCGATCAATTGAACAGGGGAGGTGAGGAAATGGATCTTCACGCCTTCACGGATCGCCGCATCCACCTCTTCAGGGATCGCTGGCATTTCCTTTTTCGATCTTCGATAAAAAATAGTTACCTTCTTCGAACCGAGACGGAGGGATGAGCGGGCCACATCCACCGCTACGTTCCCGCCCCCGATCACCACAATCTCTTTACCGAGTCCTATTTTCTTTCCAAGATTTAGACCCCTAAGAAATTCCACTCCGGGAAAAACGCCGTTAAGCTTTGCCCCTGGAATATTTAACCTTCGGCTGCGATGGGCTCCGGTGGCGAGAAAAACGGCATGATAACCCATTTTCCGAAACCTCTTCCCGTGATCATCGAATTGAAACGGCCGATTGAGTATCATGTCAACGCCCATTCCCCTGATCCCATCGATCTCCATCCGAAGGATCTCTCTGGGCAATCGAAATTCGGGTATCCCGACTGCCAACATCCCACCCAGTATTGGTAAGGCTTCGAAGATCGTCACTTCAAAACCAAGCAGGCTTAAATCATTGGCAGCCGTCAGACCTGCCGGTCCGGATCCGATCACCAGGACCTTCTCACGTCTCTTTTTTAATATCTTTTTTCCGGTCCTCTTTCGCTCGTATTCTGCAACGAACCTTTTCAGTAGCCGGATCGGAATCGGATGATCCACTCCCTCTCTTAAACACGCCTCCTCACAGGGATGGTGACAGACAAACCCGCAGACCGCGGGAAGGGGATTCACTTTCCGGATCAGCTCTAATGCCTCTTTAAATTTTCTCTCCGCGATGAGTGCCACGTAGCCGGGGATATCCTGATGAACGGGACAGGCCTCCTGACAGGGAGGAAGAGAAACTCTACCTCTCGACCGTTTTTCAAAAAGGGTTCCTCCGTAGAGAGTCCCACGGAGGCTTTTCTCTTCACGCCCATATTCAGGAATAAACTCGGCAGGACATCCCCTGATACAAACATCGCAGGAATGACACCGGTCCGCTTGTATGACCGGCCTCTGTGTTCTTCCTTCAAACATTAATCTTCTTTCCTAACTCCATTCCTGTCCGGAGAGCTTTCAGGTTGAGCGTTCGGAACCTTTCCCCGACATGGAGGGCAATCGCTTTCTGGATGGCCTTGGGGGAGACAATCTTTGTTGTCTCAACAATGAGGCCCAAAAGAACGATATTCGCCACCTGCTTGTTTTTCAATTTCTTTATTGAAATCTCTGTTGCAGCAACACCCCTCTGTTTAACGTTTAGTCCCCCTGTGGGAGTCACCAGCCCCTGGTCGTAAAAAATGAGTCCCCCTTCCTTCACGTCTTTACAGTAGGCCTGGTATGCCCCCTGAGACATGGCAACGAGCACGTCTGAGGTAGTGAGATGGGGAAAGTCGATCGGGCCGTCGGAAAAAACAATTTCTGATTTGCATCCAGAACCCCTTGCCTGAGCACCGTAAGAATCCGACCCGGCGATATATTTTCCATCAATCACTCCTGCCTGGCCCAGAAGAAGGCCTGCCAGGATGATCCCTTGTCCTCCAAAACCGCTCAGACGAACCTGTATCATTTCCGTCATGGTGAAAATTCTCCGGTGATGATTCTCTCGGCCAGCTCCTCCTCGGTTAACCCTTTCGCCTCTTCTTCTAAGATGCACCGACGGACAAGGTCTCGAATCAGGTCTTCCGGCCGGTCAAGACGATTCCTCCTTCCAAATTGCGTCGGACAAGGAGAGAGGACCTCGATAAAAGAGAATCCCACATGGAGGAGTGATTTCTTGACCGCATGGATCAGCGCAAGCGGCTGGGTCACGGAATACCGCGCCACATAGGTGGCTCCGGCTGCCCCCACCAATTTACAGAGATCAAAAGGACGATAGGGATTTCCCTCACCGGTCGTGGAGGTTCTTGATCCTTTCGGTGTGGTGGATGCAACCTGGCCTCCGGTCATGCCATAAATCATATTGTTGGCACAGATGACTTTGAGATCAATATTTCTCCTTGCTGCATGAATGAGATGGTTTCCGCCGATCGATGAAAGATCTCCATCACCGCTGATCACCATCACACGGAGATCAGGATTGAAAAGTTTAGCTCCCGTAGCAAAGGCCAGCGCCCTTCCGTGAAGCGTGTGCAAGGTGTCTCCGTTGAAGTGCGGACTGGGGATCCATGCAGCGCATCCGATTCCCGAGACAAAGAGCAACTTCTTCATGTCGAGCTTCAACTCATCAATTGCCCTCAAGATGGCGTTCATCAATATGCCGTGACCACAACCCGGGCAGAAGGGGGTCACCTTGACACCCGGTCTGATATATTTCTCTAATGCTCTAACCATTGTTTCCCTTATCCCGTGCTTGTCAAAACTTTTGAGATCTTTTCGGGTCGGATGATTTCCCCATCGGTCTGCCTGAGAGAGATCATCTCACCCGGGTAAAATTTCCTCACCTCACCTGCTATCTGCCCTTGATTCATTTCCGGGACGACCACCTTTTTAACCCTTTCCTTAAGTTCAACAACAGACTCTTCCGGAAAGGGCCATAATGTCCTGAGCCTCAACAGACCCACCTTCACCCCTTCTTTCCTCAACCGTTTGACGGCATAGAGGCTGGTTCTCGCCGTAAAACCGTAAGCGATCACAGCGATCTCAGAGTCCTCCATGAAATATCCTTCAGTTTCTACAATCCTACTCCGATTTTTAAGGATCTTCCCATTGATCCGTTCCACCAGCTTCGCATGGGCCTCCGGATCATCCGTCTTTCGGAATCCGAACGAGTCGTGAGTGGAACCGGTCACCAGGAGCCGCGCTCCTTCTCCAAAGCAAGGCATTGGAGGGACACCGTCTTTCTCCGCCGTCCCGAAGGGGGTTCCTCCCTTCTGTTTCTTCCTATTACAGATGCTCACCCTTGCCCCGATAGATATATTCTCCCTGAGATGTCCGACCGCCTCGTCTGCCATCACCATCGCGGGAACCCGATAACGTTCACTCAGGTTAAAGGCCTGGATGGTCAGTTCGTACATCTCCTGGACAGACCAGGGGGCAAGGGCAATCACCTGATAATCCCCTTGAGAACCCCACTTGGCCTGCATTACATCGCCGCTTCCCACCCGGGTCGCCTGTCCCGTACAAGGACCTGCCCTCTGTACGTCCACAATCACACAGGGGGTCTCGGTAAACGCCGCATAACCGATTGACTCCTGCATCAAGCTGAACCCAGGGCCCGAGGTGGCCGTCATGGCCTTGGCTCCTCCCCAAGAAGCTCCAATCACAGCCGAGACCGAAGCGATCTCATCTTCCATCTGGATGAAGACCCCGCCGATTTGCCCCAGACGAAATGACATACGCTCCATCAGCTCGCTCGAAGGGGTGATGGGGTACCCTGCGTAAAACCGGCATCCGGCAGCAATGGCTCCTTCTGCCGAAGCCTCATTGCCAGATAAATAGTAAACCCCTTTTGGGAAAAGACCCTTCGTCCATCTTGAGGACATATTTATTCCCGTTCATACTAACCCCTCACCCCTGCCTACCGGCAGGCAGGCTATCCCTCTCCCCAGCCAGGGGAGAGGGGAGGCGACGAGGCTGAGACATAATAAAAGTATCTTAAAATGGGCTTAAAAACAAGACAGCCGATTGGCCATTTGCGGAATTTGCGCTCAGAGGTATCAAGAATCCAATGGACAGGACATTCTCGGTACGAGTCAATTCCGACCTGTCGGGAAGCCGCATTTTCGCCGTCGCTTCTTGTAGGGAACGCATATATGCGTGCCCGTCCGGCAGGCGGGCGTTCCCTACGCTGACTCAAGGGAGAAAAAATTTATCTTCAAGGTGAGCATTGAGTACGTAATTCTTAATGTCGCTGACCTCAAGGAGTTCACCTTCAGAACTGTATCGCTCGATCCGGATCGGGAGCCAGTATTTCTTGGAAATGGAGATCCGATATTTTTCGAGAGACCTTTCTTCGATATAATCCATAGCCCGAAATATGAATTCAACGCTTTGCTCATGTTCGTGAAAGGTATTTTCTTTTTGCTCTACTTTCTTGAGGTTCTTGGAAACGAAATCGATAAAATAACCCATATCCGTCTGGTTGATTCGTTGGCCGGCTAGTGTTTTCAACATAGGGTTATCGACCGAAAGTCGGAATTTGAAGACTGGCGAAGAGCGAAAGGGGATAACCGTTGCCTTTGTCTCACCATCCTTGTAAATGACGGTCAGTCCGGGGTGTGGGTGCGAGAAATCAACACGGATCTTTTTCGGTTTCTTAAAGTAAAACTTAAAGCGGTAACGCTGATTCTCCGCTCCATTCTGATAAAATATCTGCTCGACCTCGCAGGAGTAATCTTCCACCTCTTTGAAGGCTGCTTCCATGTGTTGAGCAACGGCGAGGATTCGATCTTCGTCCCCGGCGACTGCGTCGAAGATCCCGGGGTGGTCGAGCAGGCAGGCCAATGCGGAGAATAGGATTAGAATAGTCTTCTTGGTCATTTAAAGATGAAGCTTTCGTCAAAGAGGTCCGGGTCATCAAATCGGGACCGACCGATCAACTCGATGGCGTGATGTCCTCTTTGCCTCATGCTCCCGATCTTTGGGATGCCCATGGAGAAGAAGATAAAGCGTTCAATCCTATTGGAGCATTTGGCAATCCCTTTGGGGTTGAAGATGCTTTCCGTTTGCCCGCTATCGTGGGGAAGAGCTTCCAAGAGATCATAGGGCAACAATTCATAGGGTATCGGATCCGTAAAGTCCTTTGCCGCGATCAGGCGCTGCACCTGGTGCCATCCTGAATTCAATCTTACCCCGAGGCGTTGATCGGGGGGGATGTCCGGAAGCCACTGGGGCACGAAGGGGTCAAACTTCAATGGTTTTGAAACAATTTGCGCCACCCGTTCTTTCTCGGGAGCAAAAAGATGGTAGCATCCGCAATCATTCACGATGTCCACCATGAACGGCTTTCCCCGCTCATCTAACGACACTCTCAATGTTAGCCCATCGAGATGACCCCGCTCGATGCTCGGCGCTCTTTTCCCGGCCCGTTCCGAATACCAGATGACGTAGTTAATCTGTAGAATGGGTTTGCCCTTCAGGAAGGCATTGGAAAAATAATAATAAACGGTCGGCCTTGCCTGATCAACATCCGGACAGTCTCCGCGCCACACGATCCGGCCGATCCGGTCATAGGAGGCAGCAACGTCCTGAATAAAGACAGGCGCAAAGTGCCGGATGAGCTTCTTCGCCAGGTCTTGATCCAGCAGAGAGAGGTCCTGCGAATTTTCCCTTGCAGCCTCCATAACGGCCTGAAGCTCGTTGTCAGCAAGGGAAGAACTTTCAGCCGGTATGAATGCCCTGAGTCGGCCATCAATAGGCAGATTTTCCAGGCTCGTATCATACCACGATCGCACTTTTTTGCGTGAAATGTCCGTGGCGACGGCCACGGGGATCGCCACGAGTGGATAGAGCCCGACGATTCTCATCGCAAGCGAATATTCATCCGGCACGTCAACAAGGGGCATCAGGGTCTCGTAGAAATCCAGGCGGGTCGTGTCGTGCTGGAAGAGTGCTTCAGAACAGGACTCGGCCTGCTCATAAAATTCCGACCGACTTGACGGCTTCCTCCATTTTGATGAAAAGGAAAAGAGAGCAGCGTCCGGAAGGTTGCTGATCTCTCTTCTCCTGGCCTTAAGATCGAGCATACGCATCCTACGGCTCCATTGCTCTCTCCGTTCGTCAGAATGGATGTTTTCTTTCAGGCGGGAGAGAAAGCGATTGGTCCGAAGGTAGGGAAACCCCGGAACCGGATAGCTCGCCGCGTCCCTGACACCTGCCTTCTCCACTTCCTGATCCAAAGCAGTCAGCAAGGCCTCGCACTCCTTCGGCCTCTCCAGAGACAGGGGAACCCGTTGGGCCGTGTAGGAGATACAACCTGTCATAGAGAAAAGGAACGATATGAAGAAGATGAATCTATATTTTCTCATCCTTAATCCATGGTACTAAAACTCATCCGTGAAGTAAATAAGGTAAATCCTGCATCGTCAGGGCGGGCTGAATTGTTAGAATCTCTTGCCCTTTCCTCGAGTATGAAAGCAGCGATTCAAAATCGGATAGGCCAGACATTCCTGTCCGGTACTGCATCTTCGTCTATTTGTTTGACAAATCCGTGATTAATTGATATGGGTATTGCCCGAATAGATTCCGCGACCTATCTCTGACGAGGGACAAACGATGGATATCGTCGAGTGTGTAAAGGGAATTATACTCAGACCGAGGCAGGAGCGGCAGACCATTTCCGGGGAGTCCACGACTATTGGTTCAGTAAGGAGTAAAGGCCTTTCAAAAATCCAGCAAAGGGAGAATCAATATGAAAAGAATGGCTTGCATCTTATTAAGCATTGTTTGCGTTTCCTTTATGACGATTGCGGTCACGTTCAGCCAGGAGAAGGATGCGAAGGGCTGTAAGGATCATCCTCTTATTTCGAGAATGAAGAATTATTATATTCAATCGTGTGAGAAAAGCTTCAATTCCTTCGATTTTTATGTGAAAGAGGGGACCAAAACTCAGGAGGGGGAGAGGACCAAACTCCAATATTATCTTCAGGAAGGGTCCCCGCAGCCCAGTTTCCTGCAAATCCGCCGAAATTACGGCAATGCCGTGAAGGATATTGGAGGAATGGTCCTTTTCGATGAGGATCGACGCAGTGCGTTCAAGGTGACCAAGGGAGGAAAGGAGATCTGGATCGCACTTGAAGCCTTCAATGAGGGGCGGAATTATGAGTTGGTCATCCTCGAAATGCAACCCATGACTCAGGAAGTTACCGCAGATGCCATGTACGCCGCGCTCAACAAGGACGGGTTCGTGGCCCTCTACATTAATTTCGACACAGGCAAATCCGACATCAAGCCTGAGTCGAGAGGGATCGTCGATCAAATCGCGGCGCTCCTCCAGGCTCACCCGGAGCTCAAGGTTAGCATCGAAGGCCACACCGATAACGTGGGCACCCCTCAGAGCAACAAAACACTCTCTCTGCAGAGGGCGAAATCGGTCATGAACGCGGTGGGCCAGAAGGGGGTCGCTGCAACCAGACTGACGGCGGTCGGCTGGGGTCAAGAGAAACCGATAGCGGATAATCGCTCGGAAGAGGGTAGGGCGAAGAACCGACGCGTCGAGATCGTCAAGAAGTAAACCAAAGGGACAAGTGAACCATTTAAAGGGAGGGGCCCGAATAGCCCCGGCCTTTTTTGGGAGCTTCCTGAGGCTTGCTCTCTAACCAGGAGAAGAGATGGTTAATAATTAATGATTATTTGGGAATTTATTTGGGAATTTATGTTGACAGAGTATTCCTTCTCAGATATTTTAAATAAAGAGATTGAATAATATGAGACCATGGACCAGATGGATAATGCTAATGCTGATTCTGGTGGTTTTTGCCGGATGCAGCAGCACTAATTGGGTTGGGCGAAAAGGGGAGAGCCCGATCTATAGGGTGCCCAGGAAGCTGGCGCGCGGCACTGTGAACATTCTTAGTGGTCCCTTTGAAATCTTTAACCAGCCGATTCGTCTTGCAAGCAAGGAAAATTATTTTATGGCACAAGTTGCCGGAGTCGTGGCGGGCATACCGGTTGGACTGGGTTATGGGGTTGGCCGTATCGCAGCCGGCACCTTCGACATTGTGACGTTCCCAATCCTGGTTCCTCAACGAGCAATCATCGAACCGGAGTTCATCTCACCGGATCTCCTTGAATGGGCTTTCGGGGATTAATCATCACATTCCACATTTGTAACACTCTTCGGCGATGAACCCGACTGCCTAGAATGAAACTCCCAGCCTTATAAGAAAATACGTTCACCATTCATTCCAGCGACAGCAAACTCCCGCATTAGATCCATTCCTTCGCCCAAACCACAACGATTTACGGAAATTGTTGCGGTGGCGTGACAATTCTTGTCCCTTTTAGCAAGAGGCCATATGGAATGAATTGTCAATTATTGAAAATACATTCAGCAAGTTACATTAAACACGGTTTGAACGGCAGGGAAATTGCAGCCATCCCCGAAGCACTGGCCAGTTTTTTAGTTCGTAGTCCCGTTCTTCAGCGATAAGAGTTTGGAACTTTATCAGAAATTTAGAAACATGAGATGATAATTCTTTTTGCAGCTTTGAAAGAAAAGGCTTGACAAGTATGTGATTAAAGGTAAAATGCACATCGAATGCAGTTGGAAAGGGGGTTGAAAATAGACCGTAAAAGGAACGGAAGGAACGTAGGGAACTTCAAAAGAATACTTTCAATCGTCTTAGTTTTTGTTGTTTCTCTCTCGCTGACTGGGGCGGCAGTCGCCGTAGTAGCAAACCCGACTGGCACGGCCACACCTCCATGCATGGAAAATGGGGATTGTAGTCTAAATGAGTTCTGTCTCTTCCCAGAAGGTAAGTGTTCAGGGCCAGGGGTGTGCACTCCTAAACCTGATGTCTGTCCCATGCATTGTGCTAGTCCTCCGCTTTGTGGTTGTGACATGAGAGCATACTGTAATCCATGCATCGCGTACAGCAAAGGGGTATCTATTCTAAGCACTGCTGGGTGTGAACAATAATGTATTAGTTCCGGAAGGGAAATAGTATATTCACCGTGGCAAACAAGGTTCGAACAACAAAAAATGAGGTGATTATCGATCGTTTTAAATCCATTATTTAAAAAAAGGAGGAGATAAGATGAGTGCTTCAATCGGCAACAAAGTGACTAGGGCGGTTGTAATGGCAGTATTCCTCGTGGGGATAGCTTTAGGCGTTGCTCTGGCGGGGCAGGAGGGCCAGGTATACCAAGTGGGAAATGTCACGGGTTACAAACAGGCAAGCCAACAAGACATGGAAGGAGCGGATACAATCGACTACGAGAATGCCAAACCGATGCCGCTGCCAAAGGCGCTTTCGGCACCCCAGCCTTTGCAAGGGGGCGCTGCCGCGATGTCTCTGGGAGCGCCGGGATTTCATCCGGGTTATCGGGGTGATGGCACGTTACCACCGAGCACGGCCATGGGCAACGAGACGGAGACCCCGGGACCTCCTATCCTGCAGGAATATGGCACGTCAGAGCACCCTTTTACTACGAGCCGGGTGGATCTTACGACAAAAAACAGCGAATCGAAGCTCTACCCTTACCGGGCTAGCGGTAAGCTCTTTTTCAACATCGGCTCGAACACCTACGTGTGCTCGGCTACCCTGATCGAACCAGGTGTAATTGTGACGGCTGCACACTGCGTGTGTGATTTTAACGCGCACACATTTTACTCGAACTGGGTGTTTATTCCGGCCTACTATAATGGCAAGGCCCCTTATAAGGCCGTGTATACAATGGCAGCTTGGGTTATGAGTTCGTACCTCAACGGGACGGATTCATGTTATCAAAGCGGCGTTATATGCACTAACGACGTTGCGGTGCTGGTGGCGCGACCATCAGGCAAGTTCAGCGCAACGAACTCTAAATACCCGGGGTATAAGATAGGATGGCTCGGCTATGGCTGGGACGGCTACGGTTTTAGCACCCCTTCCAGCGGTCCGGGTTCCGGTTATTCGATTGCCCTTATCAATCAGTTGGGCTACCCGGTCTCGCATGACTTCGGCGCCATGATGCAGCGAACTGACTCACAGGGCTATGTCAGCACTATGTCCAACAATACGGTGTGGGGAACGAGGCAGACGGGAGGGTCGAGCGGCGGTCCGGAGATTGTGAACCTCGGGATGCCCCCTGTGCTTAACGGAACCGGCTATGGGACCAACGCGGATTTCAACATCGTGGTCGGTGTCACCAGTTGGGGCTATACCGACACGGCAGTTAAGCAACAGGGCGCCAGTGCGTTCACGTCCGGCAACATCGTGCCTCTGGTCAACGCGGCTTGCAGCGGATATCCCTTGGCCTGCGATTGATCCGGACACGTTTCCCTGATCGCGCCCTTGCGGCAGGTGACCGACTAAAGAAATACCCCGGTCAACCGGGGTATTTCTTTTTTGTTTCCCCGTATGATTGCCTGTGTGGCCTTGCGCGTCCATAAAAAGGCAGGTCCTTATTCACAGCATTCCTGTTTTTTTGTTCCATTTGCCTCCCAAGGGATTGGTCTGAACCGAAAAATCTCTCCAAAGAATTTCTGGACGAAACAGAATTCACACCGGAAGGGACACCCCCGCCTCACCTGGAGTGAGACACGTCCCAGCGAAAGGATGGAAATGAGCGAGGCGGGTTTTTATATCTGCCTCGCTCATTAATAAGTAAGTCGATAAGTAGTTTGCCTCCGAGCCGCCTCGAAATTCGAACTCTTCTCCAACAATAAGAAGTCGTCGGCAAGTAATTCCTCCTTTTCCTTCTTGACATGCAGCTTTGTTTTTCCTATGTTCAAGCAAGCCAAATATGAATTTTCGGAAAAGGAGGCGTTACATGGCAAGCTTGAAGGAAGTGGTCGTCGTGGATGCAGTGCGCTCGGCTATCGGCAAGTCGGGACGGAAGGGAATGGAGAAAGGAGGGCAGCTCTGCCAGGCGTCTGCTCAGGACCTCATGGCAAACACCCTTCGGGGACTGCTGGAGAGAGTCCGCTCCCGGTGTCCCAAATTCGACGAACGGGAGATAGAAAACGTAGTCATTGGCTGTCTGAGCCAGATCGGGGAGCAGGGCGCCAATATCGCTCGCATTGCCTCGGTCCTTGCCGGCATTCCCAACGAGGCGGCCGGCTGCACCGTGAACCAGTACTGCAATAGCGGTCTCAAGGCCATCAACATCTCAGCCCATGAGATCATGGTGGGTGAAGGGGAGATCATTCTCTGCGGCGGCGTGGAGATCATGTCCCATTACCCGATGATTTCCGATATTCAGGTCGCCATGCAGGCCAATTATCCGGTGAGGATATCATCTCGCCTTATGGAAACGGGGATGGCCACACCCCAGGGGTTCTGCGCTGAGATGATCTCCGCAGACCAGGGTCACACCCGGGAGGAGCTGGAGCGCTTCGGCATGTGGAGCATGCGGAAGGCTGTCGAAGCAGAGCAGAAGGGATGGTATGCAGACCACATTGTCCCGTTCGAGTTCTCGTGGGAGGGTTCAGCCCGGCGAGTGGAAAAGGATGAGGTCCTCCGGCCAAAGGCCCTAGTCGACCCAGAAATATATTTTAAAGATCTCATGGGACTTCCTACTCCTTTCAAGGATAACGGACTCGTCAGTGCTGGCAACTCATCTCAGATCGTGGATGGGGCTGCAGCGGTTCTTCTCATGAGCGGGGCCAAGGCAGAAGCCCTGGGAATCGAGCCCCTCTGCAGAATAGTGGCCTCTGCCGTGGCAGGGGCCGAGCCAGTGCCGATGCTCCTGGCGCCCATCCCTGCAGCCAGGAAGGCCCTCGAGCGGGCTGGCAAGACGATTGACCAGATGGATATTATCGAGCCCAACGAGGCATTTGCCTCCCCCTTGCTTCAATTTGCGGACGAGCTGGGCTACGGCCGCTTTGATCCCAGAGTGAACCCCACGGGTGGCGCCATCGCGCTGGGCCACCCGATTGGCGCATCCGGGGCGCTTTATTTCGGGGAGATGGTCCACCACCTCAAGCGAACGGGTGGAAAAACCGGCGTGCAGATGGTCTGCGGTGGAGGAGGAGTTGGCATCGCCACGGTTGTAGAAGCGGTTTGAGACATCTTAACGCCCCCGGCTTCGCCACCTCCTCTTAGTTTAAGAGGGGGGGAGGGGGAGTTATGGAAATTGAGAGGCCTGGACGATGACGGGATTGAGATATCCTAAAGGCGGAGAATTTCTGATCGACTCGATTTCGCCCCGAGAGATTTTTACACCTGAAGAGTTTACTGAGGAGCAGCGGTTGATCGCAAAGGCAGCTGCGGAATTTGCCGTTGGCGAAATTCAGCCATGGATGGAGGAGATTGAAGCACAGAAGGAAGGACTTTTACCAAGCCTGCTGAGGAAGGCAGGAGAATTGGGGTTCCTATCCGGAGACGTCCCGGAGGAGTATGGAGGCCAGTCACTGGACCAGGTCAGTGTTACTCTGATGACGGAGAAACTCACTCCGGGAGGAGGGTCGTTCATGGCGTCTTATGGCGTCCATGCCGGCGTTGGATCTCTTCCTATTATCTTCTTCGGCAACAGAGATCAAAAGACAAGGTACCTTCCCAGACTCGCCACAGGAGAGATGATCGGCGCCTATGCATTGACCGAGCCCGAATCAGGGTCGGATTCCCTGAGCGGCAAGACCGCAGCAACCCTCAGCCCCGATGGAAAATATTACGTCCTGAACGGCCAGAAACAATTCATCACCAATGCCGGATTCGCCGATCTCTTCGTCACATACGCCAAGGTGGATGGCAATCAATTTACCTCCTTCATTGTCGAACGGAAATTCGAAGGGGTTTCCGTGGGCGAGGAAGAGAATAAGATGGGGATAAGGGGGTCCTCCACCCGGAGTGTCGTCTTCGCGGATGCTAAAGTTCCTGTTGAGAATGTTCTCGGAAAAGTCGGAAGAGGGCATGTGGTGGCCTTTAACAGTCTGAACATTGGCCGCTTAAAGCTGGCCGGAGGATGTGTCGGATCGACGAAAATCGCGCTGCAAAATGCGGTGACCTATGCGAAGCAGAGGGTTCAATTCGGCAGGCCGATTGCTGCATTCGGCTTGATCAAGCACAAGATTGCAGAGATGGCGATCGGGGTTTTTATTTTGGAGAGCATGGTTTACCGGACGGCAGCTCTGGTCGATGGGATTCTGCAGCGTATCGACCATCGTGCTGGGGATGCGGGGATTCAAATGGCAAACGGGATCGAAGAGTATGCCATCGAGGACTCGATCAACAAAGTCTATTCTTCAGAGATGATGGATCATATCGTCGATGAAGCCCTTCAGATCTACGGCGGCTATGGATATGTTCATGATTACCCCATGGAGCAGCATTATCGGGATTCTCGAATCAGCCGGATTGTTGAGGGGACGAATGAGATCAATCGACTCCTCATCGTGGATATGCTGATGAGAAGGAACATGAAGAACCGTCTTCCAGTTCTTGAAGCAGCGCAGAAGGCCGGCGACGAACTCCTCATGCATCTATCTACGATTGAAATTGAGGACGACGGGAAACTCAACTTGCAGAAGGTAATCGTCGAGACGGCCAAGAAGGTTGCCCTCTTTGTCGCGGGAGCGGCAGTTCAGAATTATATGTCGAAGCTTGCTGACGAAGAGGAAATTTTGGCCCTCATCAGCGATATGGTGATCGAAATCTTCGCGATGGAGAGCGGACTGCTCCGGGCATGGAAGACGATGGAAAAGGCCGGCGATGAAAGGTTCCAACTTCAAATGGCCATGATAAGCGTCTATGTGGATGATGCCTTCGAGCGGGTGGTCGGATTTGCAAGGCGGATCCTGTCGGCCATCACCTCAGGGAACCGGCTGAGGACCCATCTGTCCGTTCTTGAGAAAGCTTCTCATTTTACTCTTATTAACACAGTGATGCTGAGAAGGGAAATTGCGGATGCCGTGATCAAAGCCGGAAGATATCCGTTTGATATTGCTTAACTTGGAGCCAAACTCTGAATTCTAAATTCTAGACTCTAAACTCTAAGCAAACTCAAATGTCCCAAACACAAAACTAAAACGTATGACTGGAAAAGTGTTCGGTCTAATCGTTTCGAATTAACTTTGAATTTTATATTTTGGATTTGTTTAGGGTTTCGAGTTTAGGATTCAACATCTTTGTAAGGTCAGTTAGAAGCAATCCTCTCAAAGCCTTTGTCGGCAAGCTTCTTGGCTTCCTTCCATAGGTTTTTTCGGGTTGGGCTTCCCAGAAGGGAGACGATGATTGTTTTCCCGTCGCGTTCCGCGGCAAAAACAAAACAATGCTTCGCGCTGTTCGTGTAGCCCGTCTTTCCTCCGATGACTTGCTCGTCAGACCATAAGAGCTTGTCGGTATTCTTGAGAAAGATCGCTTTTCCTTTCTCTGTCGACACCTCGGCTGAGGGGGTTGCGAGGATCCCTCTCAGCTTCGGATAATTCATCGCATATTTCATAATTTTTGACAAATCCAGGGCAGTGATGAATTGGCCGATCCCGGGAAGACCCGTTGCATTGATGAATCTCGTATTGACGGCACCGATCAGAGCGGCTTTCTCATTCATGAAGTGGACAAAGCTCTCTTCAGAGCCGGCCACAGCCTCCGCGAGGGCGACGGCGGCATCGTTGGCGGACTTCAGCAATGCTGCAAAGAGAAGCGCTTCAATCGTCACCCTGTCCCCTTTTTTAAAACCGGCTTTGAGAGGATGTGCATGAGCTGCCTTTTGGCTGATCGTCACGATCTCCGAGAGATTCGCCTTTTCCATCACGATGATCGCGGTCATGAGCTTTGCCGTGCTCGCCGGAGGAAGCAGATATTCCGAATTCTTGGCAATGAGGATTTCTCCTGTGGATGCATTCATGACCACCGCAGCTTGGGAGTTGATCTCTTCAGCCAAAGAGCTTGAAAGGCAGATGGCGAAAAGAAATAGAAAAAAGATCGGAGGCAAAAAGATTTTCGGATGCACTTTTTTGGGGCGATGAATGAAGAGGCAATATAAAATCCTGTCACACATTCTGGTTAATACCTTTCATCAATGGGATGTCTTCGAGCGGATTCAGCTTAGCTCGGATTTCTATCTTAACACGAAATGGAGAAAAATAAAGGTCTGCTCTTTCCCGAGATGATAGCTGAGCAGGATTTTATTTCATGAATCAACCCTTCGACTCCCTAGAACCCGTTATGCTGAGCCTGCCTGCCCCGCCCTCGGTCTTTTAATAGTACGGGACCGGGGTCGGTAGGCGGGGATTGTATTGCACTTCGATAAACTCAGTGTCCTGAGCTTGTCGAAGGAAGCGGCGCTCTTGACTGGATTTACAAATGGGGTTTGCCTTCGACAGAGCTCAGACCGGGGGTTCCCCGTCGAAGGTATCAAAGGTTGAAGCCTCCGGAAGACGGCTTTCCACGATCTCTTGAATGTTTTCGCCGGTTGGTTTCTTCCCCATCTTGCAATTTCCCTCGAAAACTCCTCCGTCCTGTATCACAAGAACGGGAGTGGAAATGGAGCCAAATAACCGGCCTTGTGAATGGATTTCGATTCGTTCCTTGGCATTCACTTCTCCTTGAATCATACCGTTGAGAATCAGAGCGTTCACTTCTATTTTTCCTTTCACGACCGCTGTTTCACTCATTATCATTGTTCCCTTATGGAAAATTTCACCTTGCACTTTTCCATCGAGACGAAACACTCCTTCGAGTGTCAATCTTCCCTCAAAGAAGGAGCTCTTGCCCAGGTAAACATTATTCTCTTCCACGTTTTGCTTTATTGGCATCAGTGAGTGTTGAGTTTCCTTATGAGAGAGAAATCGACGCCTAAATTGAAACCGCATTTGAACGACATCCAGCAATATTGATGCCAAATAGTTCTGACCTCTTGGATTTAAGAATTGGTGAAAATTTAATGGTTTTCCCGACCCGTGGGAAAACGTATGTGTACAGTTTATGGCCATCGGTCCTTCTCTCGTTCAAATTTGGCAATGGGCAGTTTCTACCATCCCCCCTTTCTCAAAGCGGACACAAAATCCACACCTCAAATGAAATTGAAGAAAAGGCCGGGAGTCGAAGGGTTGACAGAGTTGTTTGGGATCAATTAGATTTACGATGAGTGAAGAAATAGACGTGAGAAGAAGAAAGGAAAGCCTGTGAAGAATCTTGTCCACACCCGGGAGATTTCAATACAAAGTTTCGATCTGGGGGACCATTCCATCCTTGTAGAGGGAAGGCTCATCGATCATCGCCATCGACCTGAGGGGGAAAGGACCGAAGAGACCGAGCTGGTGCACCATATGGTAATTCGATTGAAAGTCATGGGTCCCCGAATGCTGATCCAGGAGGCAGAGGCCGAGATGCCCCATCACCCAAGAGAGGAATGTCCAGAGGTGCTTCCGTCGATTCGGAATCTGGAAGGACTGGAGATTGCCCCTGGTTATACGATGAAGGTAAAGAGGGGCATCGGCGGCGTAAAAGGATGTGCCCATCTGACCAGCCTCGTCATCGCCATGGGTGAGTCCGCTGTCCAGGGATACTGGGCTGCCTACGGAGCGGAAGCACGTAAGAGTGGGCTTCGCGAACAGACCATCAAAAAATTCATAAACACCTGTCATCTCTGGAAGGAAGACGGTCCTATCGTCAGGAAACTCCGGGAGACTTTGGAATCCCAAAACCCATCAGAGTAGAGCGAGGGAGGAAAACGAGAGGATGAGGCACCAGGAGGGGTTCTACAAGGGTGTCCGGGATATGCGCATCTATTTCCAGAACTGGCTGCCGGAAGGAGAGCCCAAAGCCATACTCCTTATCGTTCATGGATTGGCCGAGCATAGCGGCCGGTATATGAACCTGGTCAATCGCTTCATCCCTCTGGGTTACGCCGTGCATGGATTCGATCATCCCGGTCACGGGAAATCCGACGGCACCCGGGTATACGTGGAACGTTTTGAGGATTACATCGATACAATCAAGATATACTTTGACAGGGTACGGCCGGCCAAGCCTGTCTTCTTGGTGGGCCATAGCATGGGCGGTCTGATCGCTGCTCTCTATTTGCTTGATCACCAAAGAGAAATGACGGGCGCGGTCCTTTCTGGACCGGCGGTCAAAGTACCCGAAGAGATCACACCGACTATCGCTCTGGTGGGCAAGGTATTTTCAGCCTTGATGCCAAGGTTTGGATTGCTGGGTTTGGACGCAGAGGGAGTATGCCGGGACCCCGCGGTGGTGCAGGCGTATATCAGCGATCCTTTAGTTCACAGCGGAAAGATAACCGCAAGGCTGGCTGCTGAAATGCTCAAGGCGATGCAGCACATCAGTACTCAAGCAAGCAAGATCACGCTGCCGATGATGATTGTCCAGGGGAGCGCGGACAGGCTGGTTGACCCGGCGGGTGCCCGAATGCTGTACGATACTGTCGGCTCTACCGATAAAGAGATCAAAATCTATGAAGGTTTTTACCACGAGGTGTTTAATGAGCCTGAGCGTGAGAGGGTGTTGCACGACGTTGAGCGATGGATAGAGGTTCATCTCAATTCTCGAAAATTCACCTCTTGACGAGAATCGTCTTTTTCCATTCGACTTTTCAATGGTTCACGCCGAAAGGGTTCTTACCTCTCCATCCTTCATCCGTTCCAAGGTATTTTCGGCCCTACCCAGTATGTCTTTTTGCAGGTCTTTCTGAGATCGAACCGAGAGAAGTAAACATTTTACCTTCGGAAATTCATGGGTATCCATGAATCGCCTCATGACCTTTTCGACTTCAGGGAAAGGTATTTCCCTTAAATGCGTCAGCGCTCCCCGGATCTCATTTCTTGCAAACCGCTCCTCGATATCATATTCCCTCAATCGGATGCGGGGCTGGACCACGTCTATCAGTCGAGCCTCCCCGGTTAGGACGAAGAGTGAGATGCTCCGCATCCCGTCCCAAAGGACCTCCCGTTTATGAACAAACTCTTTCTCAGAAGGGTGACTATAGTCCAGTTTATAAAGAGTCTCCAAGGTTCTCAAGAGTATGGCCTGATTTTCACGGAAGTGAAACCATGACGATATGCGCACACGGTACGTGTCAATCGGTGCTTCGGTATAGTTCGATTTTTTCTTGGCTTCGGTCTCGTGCAAGGTACTCTCAAACTTCGAGTACAGACTCTTCGCCAGAAATGCGAATTCCATGATCTCCCGGTCGCGCAGGGGGTCGCGGCGATAATACAGCCTATATTTTCCTTCCAAGACCTGATTGACCCCTTTGATCTTTGTGAGTCGGTCCTGGATCTCCTTATAGGTTTGGCGAATATCGGTAATCATCCCCATTGGAACTATTCTTTCCGGGGTAACCCTCTGACATAACTCCTGGAATAGATCCATTCCCTCCCTCAAGTCGAGATGGGTATTCTTTACAATCTGTTCTAAACTCGCCACGTATCCTTGGAAATTCCTGTTCTCCACAATCACCCACCGAAATGGTTCTCCTCTCGATCGACGTAACATGCATTCATTTTGTCGATCTCGATTCGTTCCTTTTTTGTCACCGATCCTTTCACACCTGCTCTATTCTTTCGATGACAACTTGTTTGAATGCACCCACGACAGCGGGGTCGAATTGTTTCCCGGTTTTGGCGACGATCTCCTGAAACGCCTCCAATGGAGGCATACCCTTACGGTAGGGACGATCGGACGTCATTGCATCAAAGGCGTCGGCCACCGCCACGACGCGAGCTCCCAGTGGTATCTTCATTGTGTCCCCATTCTTGCTCTCCATGCTTTCCACAAAATATTTATGATGAGCGATAACAATCGGGACGACCTCTTTGAGTACTGATCCGACAGCGGAAAGAATATAGGCGCCTTTCACCGTGTGCAAATCTATTAACGCTCGCTCTTCCTTACTCAGGTCTGCGGCCTTTTGCAAAATCTCACCGCTCACCTCGATCTTTCCAATGTCATGGAGCAAGCCCGCCACGCGGATGTTTTCTATTTCTGTACGGTGCAACTCCATGGCGGTTGCAATTTCGGTGGATAATTTCGCAACCCTCACCGAATGGCCTTTGGTATAGCCATCTGTTGATTCCAGGTATTTCGAGAGGATTTCCAGGATGCCGATGTAGGCTCTCTTCAGTTCTTTAAGCCTTTGCTCATTGCGCTCATATAAGGTGCCGACCGTGGTACTGGCGAGGATGAGAAAACCACCCCATGAGGAAAGTTGTACCAATCCCTTCAGCATTTCTTTATCGTCGAGGAAACGCTGCCGAAAGGCCAGGAGGCAGATCAACACTGCAAGAATGGAAAAAACAGCGGCCAGGACACCCATTCGACGCCCGAGGAAATAGCCCGCCGTCAGCACTGGAAGATAATAGAAGTTCAGGATAATAAACTTTTCTTCAATGAGATAGGTTCCAATGAATGCGGTGACCAGAATGATGCTGACCAGAATTTTCTCAAAATGGCGCATAATGAATTGCTTGAATTGTTCCATACAATCCCTCTCGCCTGTTAATGCGAATAACTAAATACTTACCGGCTCGTAGTAGACCACCTTTCTCCTTTCAATTGGGAACCTCAACGTAATCAGGGTCCTCGGTTTCTTCGGATCGACTTCGTAAGTCATTCCGCCATGATTCTTCTGAAGGATTTCTTTCACTAATTGTAAGATCAACTTCGTGGTTCCTTGTTCCTGGTTGAGAGGACTCCCTCCAACATTCGTTAGTAGGTCCGACGGTTCGCCCATAAAACCGACAGCTGCTTCGATATATCCACTGTTCCTTTCTGACGAAATCTGTTTATCATGCCCACCATTATTGAAATCGAAGATTTTTATGAGAAAACCGATCGTCCCTCCAAGAGGGGTGGCCAGAATGGCATACTGGAGGATGGAATTCAGGACAAACCTTATCTGTTCATCGTGCATAAACGTTTCGGGAAGGTCCTTTCCACATTTCTTGAATATCTTTATCTTCTTCCCTTGAATCTGTTTCTCGTTGGCCTCCAAAACTTCTTCGAGAATAATAGAAAAAGTGTTCGATTTTATAATAGGGGTATTGATATGGATGTAATTTAGTAAACTGTTCAACACGGAATCAATTTGCTTGATGTCCTCTGTAATACTCTTTTGGGCAATCTTTCTAAATTCCGCATCGTTAAATTTATCCGCTGAAAGAGCTGATGTATTCTTAATCGAGATAAGCGTTTTCTTAATTGTGTGGATCAATTCAACTAAAAAAGAAGACATAAACGGGTTATCCTGGTCTCTCGGAGGATCCTTGTCTTTGGATATCGTGGGATCTGAACCGGCCTTGTTGAGAAAAGGGTCCAACGGATTCTTCTCTTTATCCGTCTCAAAAAAATCATTTTCTATTTGAGTACTGTCAGCCTTTTCATCAATGACCCTTAAAAATTTCCTATTTTTTTCTGCAGATGTTTTTGCTTGCATCGATAACCTTCTCGAAGTTGGTTCTTAAATTAGGTTTCAGGCTTTTCCGAAAGGAGTCGTTTCAGCTTTTGATGTTCTTCCTTCAGGATGTCGATGAATTTCAGTCCAAGTTCGTACCCCTCCCGGTTTTCCACCCAGTAGATATCTTTCCAAACAATCTCTGCAAACACTTCAAAATTTGCCAGTTCGTATCCCTGAGGAAACAGAACTGCAATATTTAGCCTCGTACCTATAGGCATGTCTTTGATGGAATGGACGAGAAGGCCTGATTCGCTGGCGTTGATGACCAGGCCTCCATGAGCCTGAGGAGCATCGAGCACCCGGTATTCCAGAGGCAAATCCATTTTAAACCGTGGATATTTTCTTCTCTCGTTGGTGTGATTAGAACCCAAGCACAAATCCTCTCTGAGACCGACGGTCAGGAGCCGGTTCTCCTTCTTATCATCTTTTTACAGCAAAGATGATGCCATTGCGTCAAAAGTTTTATAACTATCTGAAACCATTTATAGTTTTAAGATTATCTGTTGGTTCGAAGATTTTGTTAACATACCAAAAATTGTCTCCTCCCTCCGTGAATCTATTAAAAATGGGCAGAAAAAATTTCATTGACTTCTCTGTAAGAATTTTAATACATTGTTACCGGAAGGAATTCTGAATGAGCCCGGTGAAGCAGCTTAGAAATGTTAGAGCCAAGGCGAGGCAGTCCAAGGCAAAATCCAAAGAAGGCATCTTTATTGTGGAGAGAAGAAGAGATCCTCGGTTTAGCCTTGAGCTCCCTATGGATTATTCCATAGAGAGTGTGGACCGCTATGGAGGGGTTGCCGCCAATGCAAGCAAAGGAGGGCTGCTGGTCTATCTGCCCGAAGCGATTGTCGTTGGGACTTCGTTAAGAATCGAGATCCTCTTTGCGAAGGAATCGGAATTGAATTCGATCAGGGCGATCGCAAAAGTGGTTTGGTCGGATTTGGCACCTAGGGAGATTTGGGGAGAATATCGGTATGGATTGGAATTCGAATCTTTCCAGGAAGGGGATTTGCAAAAATTGAAGAGGTTGTTGAAGGAGGTGGGAGAAACAAAAAGCCGAAAACGAGAGAAGAAGAAATAGCCATCAGGGTTTATCCTTTCCGGTCAAGGTCTCAAGAATTCCTCTTAGGTAACCGATGCTTCGGCTGGCGATGGTCAGCGGGTCAGGACTGAAATCGAATACCTCCACGGAAATGTAATTTTTATAACCATTCTTAACTAAATACTTCAAAATCGGTATGAAGTCCGTCTCTCCAAAACCCGGTCCCCTCCCGTTGGCATCGTTGATGTGCACATGACGGAGATATCCCGAGTCCAAGGCCCTGAGCAGGGCTTCCGAGGCTGACTTTTCCTGGATCGATGCGCTTCGGCAGTCGAAGACCATTTTGAAATTGGGGTGTCTGATCTCCTTCACCAGGCGAATCGCCTCTGCGACGGTATTGATGAAATTGGTGTTGACATGAGCGAGCGGTTCGATGCAGTAGAAGACATTTCTTTTTTGAGCGGCTTTAAGGCATACCTTGAAAGTCTCCTTCGCAAGATTCCATGATTCCCGAAGATCCCACCCTTCTTGAACGGTCCGCTGATGTGGAGACCCGTGAACCAGAATCTTCCCTCCGATATCGGCGCAGAAGTGAATGAGCGCTTCCATATATTCCTGCGTCCGGATGCGGACGATTTCGTCGGGATGGTTGATGTAGAGGCCTTCTGGTTTCGCTAACAACCAGTGGAGGCCGACAATCTCGATCCCGTTCTCTTCTGCCGACTGGAGGATTGCTTTTCGCCTCTTCGGAGGGATTTCAGTGACCGAGTCTGCTAAGGTGTAAGGAGCGATCTCAACCCCGTCGTAACCCAATTGTGCCGCGTATTGGAAGACTTTTTCGATCGGCCACCCCTGGAAAAGCTCGTTACAAATCGAAATCTTGATCGGATCCTTTTTACCCATTTCTCTCGCCCCTCTTTCTCCTTAATTTTAGTTCTTCGTCCGTTTCAGCGGGTTTTTTGCTTTTTTGTCTTCTCCTTTGGCAAGGATTCTTGTTTCTCCCCTCTTAGCGAAGGTTTCTGTTTCTCTCCCTCTTTCGCAAATTATTCGACTAGGCTCATCATCCTGAGTTTGTCGAAGGAGAGGGGAAGGGGAGACCCCGAGAGCGCTTAAATGTTTTTCGATATGCGTCTCCAACAAAGACCAGTAATCCTCTTCATATCGCGTCAGGATATGATAGAGTTTTTTCCTGAAAAGGTATTCTCCGGATGGGTTCGTCGCGTTGAGCAGAGATTCGTAGGCGACGTGAAATAGTTGTCTGCAATCCTCTTCGTCAAGAAGGGCAGGGAGGTGCTCATCACTTAGCTCTTCAAGCTTCGGAATCCGTTTCAAGTCAACCTTCACATCGTAAGGCTTCGATGCCTCAATGAATTGGGAAAGTGCCAATGAATGCATCTCCCTGTAAAGGGCAGGATGGACGAGGGCAACGAGCCGCATCGCCTCGAGCCAACTTGCGTCGGCCGCCTTAAAATCCAGAAATCCCTTTGATAGCCTCCCGATCTCAGAAAGAAGAGAAGATTGGTTGTTTTCAAAATGAATTGAGATTTTGTAACCATAATCTTCCCCGATGAGAACATGTCGATAAAATTGTACGCGGAAGCTCTCCCGGTCTCCTTTCATATCGACGCCCCTCTGGAACTCTCCGGCAAATCGCGGTGCGAGGGACTGGATATGAACGCCCCGATGGCTCAATTCAAGGGCGAGGAAGAAATGGTTTTCCGGTGAGGTAGGAAAGGGTGTTTTGTCCAGCGATATCTCAAAATCGATAGCGCCTCGATTTTTTCCGCGAAGAAGAACCCATTTATAAACCTCTTCGGTAAAATCGAGCGATTTGTAAAAGAGAAGGGCATTCCGTTTAACGCTCTCGTCGTCGAATTGGACGGAGAATTCTCCCTCAGTGCCTCTGAATACAAATTCTTTGTCTAAAAATAGATGAAGAATTACCTTTGCATCGCCTTCATCGATTTCTTCTACAAACCTTTGGTCGATCAGCTCCTTCGGCTGACGGAGAACTTCCAGGTCGATTTGTTCGGAGAGGTCGAGCGTGATCATGGAGGCTCCTGCATCCAGAACACGCTTGACCTCCTGAAGAGAATTCAGGTGGCCCCCGTCTGCTCCATAGCCTTCCTGATAATTCTCCTGAAAGACCACCCAGGCGACATCCCCGATCACCTGAGTGAGATTTGTCGCCGTACGCTCATTCTCTTTGAGCGATGGTCGTGCCAAAACAGGATGAGCCTGAAATTTCCTGACGCCCCGGATATATCCCGGGTTGGCTAACCCAAGTGGATCTCCGACGCCAATGATGATGGGGTAACTCCGGAGGGAGATCGGCTTCGTATAAGGGAAGAGATCCATCAGGCATCCCCGATTTTCTTTTGTGAGATCACAGAGCTTGAGCGAGGATGATTGGTGATAACAATCTCCTTGAAAGGCATCCTTGAGAACATGACTTCTCCCTCCCATGACTGCTAGTTTTAGGGCCTCTGCCGTTCGAATCAATCCATACCATAATCCATTTTTCAAGCGGAAAGACCTTTGGTAGATTTTCAGAAGGTCTATGGGAAATGATCTGAGGGACCGCAAAATTCGATCCTGGTCGAAAGCTTCGTCTTCGTTAATCGATCTCATATCCTTTTTCTTTGAGCATCGCAGTTAAAAGAACCTTCTGTTCTCCTTTAAGAGAGCAGGAAGTGCAAAGGGTCTTAAACTTTTCATGAGAGAGAATCTTTCCCTTTCTTATCCTTTCCAAACTCTTAAAAAATTCTTCAAAGGACTTGAGGTGGGCAAATTCTGGAAGATCCCTCATCATCAACGCTCCTCCCCTTCCGGCCAATCCCCACAAATAGATGAGTTCGGAAACAGGAGAGGCAACGACCGGATGGGAACCTCCAGGAATGGCAAAGATGCTCTTATCCCCGATGAGAAAAGCCTTCATTACCCTCTTGCCATCCATAAGGAGCTGGACGCCATAGGGCCCGATCTGATCACGGGGTCCCTTTCTCCAATTGAAACGGTGGTAATAAACCTCTTCATGACTCGACTCTCCTGCTTGAGGTTTTTGCTTATCGTGCAGATGAGGAGGCGTCCCCGACCAGAAACCCGGGGGGTTGTACGTTTCTCCAACCACTAGGTTCGAGCTGGCATCCTTGGGGCTGATCAGAGGGGTGACATTCCTGCGCCAGATCCATTCCCCTCTCGAGACCGACTGCAGTTGTTGATTCGACAGAAAAAATGCAGGTTTTTCTTTCAGAGCAGGGGCTTCAAAGAAGACCACCTCTCCCTTTCCCCTTATTCTCAATCTGGAATTGCAGGGGATATAAAGAGCAGACGCGTTCGATTTTCCAGAGGCGTCTGAAAAGGGTCCGCCCATCCTCTTTCCAAAAAAGCGTTTCCCATTCACCTCTGCCTCGAACCTCCCTTCCAGAGGAACGAGAACAATCTCTTTTCCCTCGGTCTCTCTGACAACCAGGTGAGAATTCAGTTGATAAATTCCGAACCCCAGGATCTCAAGGGGGACTTCTTTCCGAAAGGGGTCTAAAATCAAACCGCTCGCTTTCCCATCATAGTGAATGTGCGGATTGACTTCGCCTCGTTCAATCTTTCTAGCGTATTTTTTCAGCGTGCTTTCCATAAACACAAACTCCTCGTATTTGTTGAACTGAATTATTCCTTCTATGATTGAATTATATTCCCGAATCCTTTTGTCTGTCAATTTTCGATTGCCTTGACTTTTTATCTCCATCCTCATAATAATTGAACAAACGAGAAGGGAAAACAAAGATGATTAAAGAAGAGGTTGCCAGCGCATTAAGGGCTCTTCTGAACGTCGAAGAGATACCCTTTAATGTGCCCCCCCAGAGGGAGCAAGGAGATTTCTCCAGCGCGATCTGTCTGTCCATGGCCAAACAGAGAAAGCAGGCTCCGGTGAAGATCGCTCAGGATGTGGCAGATCGATTGAGATCGAACCTCCCCCCTTATATTCAGGATGTCGGTGTTTCTCCTCCCGGATACCTCAACTTTAAAGTGAATTGGCCGGCATTGGCTCAAGACCTCATTCCCCGAATCCTTCAGGAGGGCGAATTTTTTGGAAAGCCTGTTTCCGAAACGAAGAAAAAAGTCTTCATCGAACATACAAGCGTGAATCCCAACAAGGCGATGCACATCGGCCATCTTAGGAATTCGGTTTTGGGAGACACGTTGGCCAGAGTTCTCAAGTGGCTCGGTTTTTCAACGGAGGTTTGTAATTACATTGATGATACAGGTCTCCAGGTCGTCGATGTGGTCACCGCCCTCCTTTACCTCGATCCCCCTTTCTATGCTGAGGGATCCGGCTTCGTTTCCATCTGGAAGAAGATCCCAACAGACCAAGCCTTTGATTACTTCTGCTGGGACCTTTACGCCCGGTTCCAGAATGAACTTGAGAAGAAACCGTCCCTCCTTGGGAAAAGGGAGGAGGTTCTCCACAGAATTGAAGGAGGAATCGATCCTGTGGCTGGTTTTGCAAAGGAGTTAGCCACAAAAATTGTTCAGTCTCATCTGGAGACGGTATCTCAACTCTCGATTTCTTACGACCTTCTCAACTGGGAGTCGGATATCATTGCCCGTGGATTTTGGGAGGCTACGTCTGAGCTTCTGAAAGAGAAGAAAGCTCTTCAGTATGAAACAGAAGGTCCGAATGAAGGGTGCTGGGTGGTCCCTTTCGGCGGTATCGTTGAGACGGACGATGGCATGAAAAGTTTGGACAAGATCCTGGTTCGATCCAACGGGAGCGTAACTTATACCGGGAAGGATATTGCTTATCAACTTTGGAAGTTTGGTCTGCTCAAGAAGGATTTCTTGTATAAACCATGGGGACTCCAGGTGAATGGAGAGATGCTCTGGACCACGGCCAAGGACGGCGAACCAGCGGAGAGGCATTCGAAAAAGTTTGGCGGTGCCGAAATGGTCATCAATGTCATTGATACACGGCAGAGTTATCCTCAGCAAGTCGTCAGGGAATGTCTGAGGAAGATGGGGTTTGAGAAAGAGGCGAACGCTTCAATTCATCTGGCCTATGAAGTGGTCAATCTTTCTCCACAGGCTGCCCGGCTTCTGGGCATGGAGGAGACTGGGGAGAAAAAGGCCTATGCCATGTCAGGTCGTTCCGGAACAGGGGTGAAGGCGAAGGATTTCATTCAGATGGTGAGGCAGAAGGTGATCGAAAAGGCGGACCATCCACTGGAAGAGCGCGCTGCCTCTTCTCTGGCATCAGCGGCGATCCGGTATTATTTATTGAAATTTGCGTTGGAGAGTCAGATCGTCTTTGATTTTGATGAGGCCCTGAAGACGACAGGGGACACAGGAATCTATTTAGAATACGCTCATGCCCGGGCGTGCAGCATTCTGAGAAAAGCTGGAGAGCAGAAGATCGATCCCAGGTGGAGCCGGGATTGTGTTCCGGAGCAACTGACCGAGACAGAAAGAGGTCTTCTGGATGCCTTATCCAATTTTCCTCCCGCCCTTGCCAGGACCGGTAAAACATTGAGGGTGTCTCAATTGACTGAATACGGCTTTGACCTGGCGACGTCCTTCACTAATTTTTACGAACACCCGGATCCAGGAGCCGACGTCCAGGTTCCATTCATTCATCTTCAAGATCATAAACTTCGAACCTTTCGTCTCTCGTTGGTCGTGGCATTTCAAAAGGCGATGGCCAATATACTCAACCTGATGGGAATGCCAACATTAGAAAAGATATGAGTTCGGAGTTCAGAGTTCGTAGCTCCAAGTTTTGAAGAGGAATTCACCGAGCTCCGAACTAAGTTACTCCGAACTAAACGGAGGTGAGAGCCGTGAACCGAAGAAAAAGGACATTGCCGAGAGGCTGGTATCCTGTTGATAAGAAAGAATGTGAGAGGGAAATCGAATCCTATTTAGAGGGATGGTCACCTTCTCAACTTCCCTCGGTGAAGGGACTGGGAGGAATTGTCCCCCATGCAGGCTGGTATTTTTCAGGGAAACTTGCTGCAAGGGTTTTCCATGCCTCAAAGTTGAAAAGTAAGGCCGAAGTGGTTGTCCTTTATGGGGGCCATCTTTCTACGGGGGACGTTCCCCGGATTGTGACCGAAGAGGCCTGTGAGACTCCATTCGGTGACATTGAGATTCATGAAGGATTTGTAAAAACTCTAATGAAGAAAATGGATGCAAAAAAGGAGAGCCCGACCAGCGGGGATAACACGATTGAGATTCAACTAGCCATGGTGAAATATTTTTTCCCGGATGCAAAGCTTGTCGCTATCCGGGCTCCCCTTTCTCCTAAAGCCGAAACACTCGGGAAAGAAGTTGCTGAGATTGCAAAGAGAGAAGGGATTTCGATCCTTGCCATCGGATCCACTGACTTGACTCACTACGGTCCTAACTACGGGTTCTTGCCCAAGGGGATCGGCCCCGCTTCTGTGAAATGGGTAAAGGAAGAAAACGATAAAGGATTTGTTGATCGGGCGCTGAAAATGGATACAACAGGACTTTTAAAACATGCCCTGGAGAATAATAGCGCATGCAGTGCAGGAGCAGCTATCTCTGCCATGGCCACCTGCAAGGCCCTGGGAGCGGAGAAGGGGATGCTTCTTGATTATTTTACCAGTTATGATATCATGCCGGACGATAGCTTTGTGGGTTATGCAGGAATTTTGTACTAATCTCAGAAGCCAGTATTGGACCCCACGAGCACTGCAGCTTTCATTATTGGATTAAATCAGTTCTTGAAAGAATTAGATAAATTTATGCTGAGAAATTATTAAAAGGAGATGTAAAGCAATGGAAAAGAAAAAGATCATCTGTCTACTCCTTTTCGTTGTTCTTATTCTTGTTTTTTCTTCATGCCACTCTCGCCAAATTTCAGATATTAAACCCGCCATGACGAAAGAAAAAGTGATTTCTTTATGGGGGGAAACAAATCGTATGTATCATAAGAATGCTGATGGATTCGTTTTTGAAGTCTGGGAATATCATTTTGAATCCTCTGATACGATCTGTTCGGTAATTTTCGTTCAAGATAGAGTATCTCGCGTGGAATGTCGTCCTGAGTAACAAGGGTAGTATTCATAATAATAGATTCAGCCCCGTCCTGAACCATATTTATTACCATTAACTCCATGAATATCATTATTATTCAGGGCAAGCACTAGTATAGTGCGTCTGGCACTTCTTTACATGAGCTACCAGGCCGTCATTCCCCCCCCGTATCAAGTACGGGGTAAACTCCGGCGGGAACCAGTTCAGATATCTTGGATTCCGGGTCAAGCCCGGAATGACAATTAAAGTAAAGGGATTTTTGATGAATTACACTAGGATAGATGTTTTGTCTATTGGGTTTAGTTATGCGCTCTGCGATAAGTTGGCCATTTCCGGTGTGAAAATCCAGCGAACGGCCCAGCCTTTGTTCTCTTTCTGATCGAGGCAAACAATAGCTCCGTAGCGAAATAACACTAGCCTCGCATTTTCATCTCCACAGAGGAGGAATGAAGTCAGTTTTTCAAGGAATGGTAGATGGCCAACGAGCATGAGATCTCCCTTTTGTTTAGAAATTCGTTCCGTCCATGCGCGGACATCATCATTCGGATTGAGTCCCTGGGCAGACTGGACAAGGGAATCAGAAATCTTTAAAGCACTAGCAACGATTTCTGCAGTCTGTTTTGCTCGTAATTTTCCACTGTGATAGATTTCCAAGGGTTTGATCCGAAGACTTCCTGCCACTTTTGAAACGGCCGTGACTTCCTTTTCGCCCCTCGCCGTCAAGGAGCGTTCCGGGTCTTCTGCTTCAGATTTTGCCTCCCCATGTTGAATCAGGTAGAGTTTCATTTCATGACCTCCTTTTTTTAGATTATAGAAGGAAACCTCTTTTGTCAACCTACGTTCAAGTTCGTGTAATCATGGGCTTCCTCAATATATACATAGAGCATTTTCCCCTTGACAGTCTGTGGATAAGAGAGTATTTCTTAACCATTATTTCCTTCCGTAGCTTAGTAAACCCTACAAGCTAACCCCCTAACCCTCCGGAGGAGATCATGAGAAGGAGCTTCCTGAAGGTGTCACACCAAGGCCACGGGGAGATTCTTCTCTCTTTGAAGCTTTTTTCTTCATACCCACTGAGAACAAAAATCCAGACAAGAAAGGAGGAAACAGTAATGAAAATTATTAAACAGATAATGTTGGTGACTTTATTTGTTATTTTGATTACTTCAATGGCCAGCGCCCAAGGTATCCCTCAAGCAAAAAATCCTGAAAAGGTAGGGTTATCGAAAGAACGGCTGCAAAGGATCTCGGCTTGGATTCAGGGGGATGTTGACAAGGGAGTCGTTCCAGGAGCGGTTGTCATGGTTTTGCGGAAGGGCAAAATAGCCTATTATGAGGCATTTGGTTATCAGGATAGGGAGAAAAAGATCCCTATGACCCGTGATTCGATCTTCCGTATCGCCTCTATGACAAAGCCGTTTACTTCTCTTGCAATCATGATTTTGGCAGAAGAAGGTAAAATACAGCTGCCCCTTCCTGTCTCCCGATATCTTCCGGAGTTCAAAGACCTGAAGGTGGGAATCGAGAAGAAAGATCCGGCAACTGGTAAGACCGAGCTTATTCTCGAAACTCCGACTCGTGAGATGACGGTCCTGGATTTGCTCCGCCACACTTCAGGGCTCACTTATAGCTTTATGGGTAAATCAATGGTTAAGGACCGCTATAATGAGGTCAAGGTCTTTGATAGGGATCAGACCAATGCCGAGCTGGTTGCAAAGCTCTCCAAATTACCTCTCCAAAATTATCCTGGCACGACATGGGATTACTCAATGTCCTATGATGTGCTGGCGCGCATCGTGGAAGTTACTTCAGGTGTTGAATTTGATACCTTTATTGCGGAGAGAATCGCCAAACCGCTTAAACTTGCGGACACGGGGTTTTGGGTAGAAGGAGTTGAGCGGCAAGCGCGAATTGCTGAACCCCAAATTAATCCAGCAACTGGCCAAAGACCGCCTATGATCCCTGATGTCACAAAAAAGCCGAAGTGGATGTCAGGTGGTGGTGGCCTGGTATCAACTGCCCAGGATTACGCCCGTTTCTGCCTAATGTTTTTGAATGGAGGGGTTCTGGATAAAGTACGCTTGGCTTCGCGCAAGACTGTCGAGCATATGACTTCCAATCATATTCCCCCAGGGTATAAGTCTGCTTATCCGATCCAAATGCAAATGGCGTGGCCAAGTCCCAGTTTGGAGACTGGTCAGGGATTTGGTTTGGGTTTTGCCATTAATTGCGAGCCAGGACTGAGTCCGTTACCAGGTTCCAAAGGGGACTATTATTGGACCGGCATATATGGAACATCTTTCTGGATAGACCCGAAAGAACAGTTGATTGCCATTATGATGAATCAAGCAGCTCCTTCGACTCTGATGATTCCTTACCAATATCGAATGCGCCACTTTGTGTATGGGGCCATTTCGGATTAGGAGATCTCTCTCGGTAAGCTAAAAAGCAAGGATGTTACCTTCCTGCCTTTTTTTGTGCATATTTCTATCCATCATCGTTGAGTTTTAGGATTATTTTGGATTGAAGATGTGAAGAGTCGCTAATCGAGAGATAACCTGACGATGGTGGCTAACTCACCTGATAACCTAAGCTCGAGTCCGCGTAATCGGAGCGGTCCTCAATAATTCTTGACAAGGTAAGTCCTCTATTGGTAAAGTCATTCCCGTTATCAGTGAAAGCGGACAGGCAAAATAAAGGGGGAGGAAAGAATCATGGAGATTAAGAAGATTTGTGTATTGGGGGCTGGTTTGATGGGTTCCGGGATTGCTCAGGTGTCGGCTGAAGCAGGTTTTGACGTATCGATGCGGGACATCGAGGACCGCTTTGTTGAGGGTGGACTCAATATCATCAAGAAGAACTATGAGCGGGCCATCGGTAAAGGGAAAATGACCAAAGAACAGGCCGATGCCTTATTGTCCAAAATAAAGGGGACATTGGACATGGCGGAGGCAGTGGAAGGAGCGCAGGTTGTCATTGAGGCCGTCATTGAAAATATGGATTTGAAGAAGCAGGTTTATAACGAACTGGATCGGCTCAGTGCCAAAGATACGATTCTCGCGACGAATACCTCCGGGCTATCCATTACTGAAATCGCTTCTATGACGAAGCGGCCGGAGAAAGTCATCGGTATGCATTTCTTCAACCCGGTGCCCGTGATGAAGTTAGTGGAGATCATTAAGGGGCAGGCGACTTCAGAAGAGACTTTTTCGGTCATCAAGGCGTTGTCCGAAAAGATGGGAAAGATCCCCATCACTGTAAACGAGGCGCCGGGATTTGCCGTCAATCGAATTCTGGTTCCCATGATCAATGAAGCCATATTTGTCCTTCAAGAGGGGATTGCCTCGGCTGAAGATATTGATAAAGGAATGGTCCTTGGTGCCAATCATCCCATCGGTCCCCTGGCGCTCGCAGACCTGGTGGGTTTGGACACCCTCCTGATGGTTCAGGACAATCTCTATAAGGAACTGGGAGACTCCAAATACCGGCCTTGTCCTTTGTTACGGAAGATGGTCCGCGCCGGTCAACTGGGGAGGAAAAGCGGGAAAGGTTTCTACGATTATTCCAAGTGATGGACTATACACAGTGCAATAAATATTTGTGCTTGCTTAATTGCCGAAACACGGAAATACAGATGGTTCGACAGGCTCACCATGACCGGTCGCCCTGAGCTTGTCGAAGGGTTGACATTTAAGGCCTCATTTTGTTAAGTAAAAATCGCTCAAGGGGTTTGTAAGGTACTGATCCCATCGGTATCGGCTTTTATCCATCTTAGGGTGGTTAGATTTCCCATCGGTCGGTATAAAGCGGATTCTTTTTAGAGTATATTGCTGGTCTTAGAGAGAGCGGATCACTATCCTTTCTCAATAAAACAAATCTATGGATTTTTCTATCTTAATTCAAGTCATCGTTGCCGGATTGGCTACGGGCGGCGTCTATGGGTTGATCGCCCTTGGGTTCGTACTCATTTATAAGGCCACCAGCGTCCTCAATCTGGCAATGGGTGAATTCATGACGCTGGGAGCGTTCATCTGCTTCACTGCGTTAACTATTGTCCACGTCCCTTTTTGGATCGCTTTTGCCGTCACCATTGTCTTTGCCATCGCTTTAGGAATCGTCATCGAGCCTCTCATTTTAAGGCCCCTGATTGGAGAACCGATCATTTCGGTGATCATGGTCACGATTGGATTGGGCGCCATCCTGCGTGGCCTCATGTACATGATTTGGGATCCTACTTATCGGGCCTTTCCGCAGATTTTTCCGCCCAAACCCTTTAACCTTGGTTTTGCCGTAGTTCCCTCAGGGCTCTTTTGGGGCTTCATCTTCGCTGTTATCACCACTATTTTATTCATCTTCATCTTCAAATTCTCACGTACTGGCGTGGCCATGCGAGCAACAGCCAATGACCAGCAGGCTGCCCTTTCCATGGGCGTCAGTGTTAAAAAGGTCTTCGCTCTGAGCTGGAGTTTTGGTGCTATTGCTGCTGTGATCGGAGGTATCGTGATTGGAAATATCAGCGGCATTAACATCTATATGGGAGATGTGGGTCTTGCCGTATTGTCCGTCATTATCCTGGGGGGGTTGGACAGCATCGGAGGCGCGATCCTGGGTGGTTTTATTGTTGGAATTTTACAAAATCTAGCCGGTCTTTATATTGATCCACTGGTTGGAGGAGGGGCAAAAGATGTGGCTCCCTTTTTTATTGTCCTGATCATTCTGATGATCCGGCCGTATGGGTTGTTTGGCAAGGTCATCATAGAGAGGGTATAAGGCAATGCGGATTGCGAATTGCCGATTGCGGAATAAATGAAGGGTAAAATGAGAGTGACCCAGTACAGAATGCGGACTTTGGATTGCGGAATTAAGGAACAAAGAACAGTGAAATGAGTTAATGCGTTATGAGGTGCGGGGATTACAAAGAGAATTACATCAAGGATGAGGAGATCTTCCAGTCCCGTTTCGTCAAATTCTGGTTAGCTCTCTTCTTCATTTTTCTTATCGTCTTTCCCTTCATTGCCAACGCCCACATGCTTTATGTGTCCAATATCATCGGGTTTGCGGTGATCGGGGCTGTCGGCCTCAATCTTTTGACCGGTTTCACCGGACAGATTTCCCTTGGTCACGCTGCATTCGTTGGTGTGGGCGCTTATGCCTCAGCCATCCTGATTACCCGTCTTGGGATTTCCTTCTGGTTGTCGATTCCCCTGGCTGGCCTTGTCTCGGCTTTGGCCGGGATGATCATTGGCATTCCCTCGCTTCGGGTGAAGGGACTCTATCTCTGCATCGCCACCCTGGCTGCACAATTCATCTTTGGATTTATATTCGTCCACTGGGAATCGATGACCAAGGGCATCACGGGAATCCATATTCCACCGCCTCAAATCGGCGGTTTTCATTTCACAACCGAAAAGGAGTTTTACTGGATCACGCTTGTTTTCGTTGTGCTTGGAGTGGGTTATGCCCGGAACCTTATTCGCTCGAAAATGGGCAGAGCCTTTGTGGCGATCCGTGACCGTGACCTCGCCGCAGAGATCATGGGAATTGATCTCTTTCGTTACAAACTGAGCGCCTTTGCCATCAGTTCTTTCTATGCTGGAGTATCCGGAGCTTTGTGGGTTAGTTTTCTAAAGGTGGTGACCCCGGATCACTTTCCTTTTACGCTTTGTATCCAGTATCTTGCGATGGTCATCGTAGGAGGCCTGGGGAGCGTCCTTGGCTCCGTTTTCGGAGCGATTTTCATGACCTTGATCCCTGAGGTTTTGAATGTTCTGGCCGAAAACGCAAAAAACTATATGCCGGGGATGGAGCATCTGCTGATCCCATTTAAGGATGTCGTCTTCGGGTTTCTCATTGTGAGTTTTCTTATTTTCGAACCCCGCGGTTTGGCTGAAATTTGGAACCGCATTAAGAAGTTTTTCACCCTTTGGCCTTTTTCTTACTGAAGGAGAATATCGGAGGGAGGTGATTGCCAGTCTCTATTTAAACCGTCAACCTTTCATCATTCATCCATTGAAGGAGGAACCCATTATGAAGAAAATAGGATTTTTTATTCTTGGTTTCATTTTATTTCTCGGGTCTTTCAGCATTGCGATGGCCCAGCAAACACCTACCATCTGCGCGGTTCATCCCTTTACCGGGCGATTTGCCTTTGCTGGAATCGAAGGGAGTGCTGCCCAACAGGATGTCGTGGATATGGCCAATGAAGCAGGAGGCATCAACGGGAAAAAGATTCAATACTATTGGGCAGACGGTGAGTATAAAGATGACGTCGGCATTGCCGCTTTCAAGCGCCTTCAGGCCCAGTATAACCCGCAGATCATGTTCGGCCAGAGCACAGGGATGACTAAGGCCTTGGGACCAGAGATCAAGACCCGATATAAGGTCCTTTACTCTGCATATACTATGACCAGTGAGGCAGCTAACCCCAAAGAGAATCCTTACCTCTTTCTTGCCGCACCCACTTATGCCGAGCAGTTTGGAGTTTTATTAAAATACATCGTTAAAGAAAAACCGGGGGCCAACGTGGCCTTCTTCTATAGCGATACCGAATTTGGCAGGGAACCCATTGCTGCGGGCAGGGAGATGTGTAAGAAAATGGGTCTCAAGCTCGTCGCCGAAGAAGTTTCACAGGTGGGAGGCGTGGACATCACGACCCAGGTCCTCGACATGAAGGCGAAGAAAGTGGATTACTGTATCTTTCAAGGGTATGTGAGCAATCCCATTGCGTCAGTGATCAAGCAGAGCAAGGATTATGGCCTGAATGCCAAGTTTATGGGAACGTTCTGGTCAACAGAGCTACAACTCTTGAAAGAACTGGGTACGTTCGCGGATGAATATATTGGGGTTTCAGCTTATTCCTTTTATTATCAGGAAGACCTTCCCATGATGAAAAAGATTAGGGAGTGGACCCAGAAGAAATATCCTAAAGTAGAATACCGTTCCCAATCCTATATGGAGAATTTCGCAACCGTTCTTCTCTTTGTCGAATGCTTTAAGCGTGCTGACAAGATGAAAGGCGGCTTTACCGGAGACAACCTGGTCAAGGCGCTTCAATCCCTCAAGAATTTTGATGTGGGTGGATTGATGCCTCCGGTGACGATTAAAAACAATAGCATTCCGGTAGGAAGAGTTTATCGAGGCAATTCAAAGACGGTGAGATTTGATCCGATTTCGGATTGGATCAGTCTGGATTAAGAGAGCCGATACAAACGCACTTAATTTCTTGACGAAAGGCCCCCCATCCCATCCCTCTCCCCCTGCCTACCGGCAGGCAGGCGCGGGGAGAGGGGAGGGTGAGGGGTGATGCCTGAGATGGAACCACATACCCTGCCTGCATTATTAAGAAGAAATGCCCTCCAGTACGGGGATAAGAAGGTTGCCCTCCGTGAAAAGGAGTTCGGGATCTGGCAGGCGATTACCTGGAGGCAATATTACGAGGATGTGAGGGATTTTGCTCTGGGTCTTCATGAGCTTGGATTTCAAAAGGGGGACAAGCTTTCTGTGATCGGCGACAATCGGCCCGAATGGTTTTATTGTGAGCTCGCTGTGCAATCCCTTGGGGGAGCAGTGGTCGGGATCTATCCGGACAGCCACCTGGACCAGGTGGAATATATTATCAACCACTCTGATTCCATTTTCGTCATGGCGGGAGATCAAGAGCAGGCCGATAAGATACTGAGCATCAAAGAGAAATGCCCGAAGATAAGAAAGGCTATTGTGGATGATCCCAAAGGGATGAGGAGTTATGATGATCCCATTTTGACCTTTCTTAAGGATGTGCAAAAATTGGGGCGAGAGCTGGCCAGTAAAAGTCCTAACCTGTTTGAAGAGATGATCGATCAGGTCTCCCCGGAGGATGTGGGAACAATCGTTTATACTTCGGGGACAACGGGTCTTCCCAAGGGGAGCATGATCACCCACAAGAACATGACCAGCATCGGACGATTTATTGATGAAGTGGACGAAGCGAAGGAAACAGACAATTATGTCTCTTTTCTGCCTCTCTCTTGGATCGGTGAACAACACTATGCCCTGTACTGGAGCCTGACGAAAGCCTTCACGGTTAATTTCCCGGAAAAAGTGGAGACCGCCCAGCAAAATATACGCGAGATCGGGCCCGATATCATGCTGGCTCCGCCCAGGATCTGGGAAAAGATGTGTTCGGACATACAGGTTAAGATACAAGACGCGGCCTGGATCAAGCGATATGTCTATCACTTAGTTTTGAAAATCGGTTATCGGGTTACCGATTTTAAGCTTAAGAAAAAAACGCCACCGATTCATCTGAGATTCCTGAAATGGATCGGTTTTTGGCTTCTTTTTCGCTCTCTGAAGAATTATCTGGGACTGGCAAAAGTCCGTCATGTTTATACGGGGGGGGCTCCCCTCGGGCCGGAGATATTCCATATGTTTCAGGCGTTGGATGTAAACATTAAACAGGCTTACGGCATGACGGAACAATCCGGGGGTACGATGATTCACCGAACAAACGATATCCGTCTGGATACGGTGGGCAAACCCCTTCCCGGGATCGAGATCAAGGTCTCCGATGACGGGGAACTAATATTTAAAGGAGATACGATCTTCAAAGGCTACTATAAAGATCCCGAGGCAACCAAGAGGGCTTTAAGGGATGGTTGGTTCCATACCGGCGATGCGGCGATCATCGACGATGACGGCCAAGTCATCATCATTGACCGCATGGCGGATGTGATGAAGTTGACAGATGGAGGAAGATTTTCTCCCCAATTGATCGAGAACAAACTTAAGTTCAGCCCTTACATTATCGATGCCCTTGTCATCGGTCAGGATCAACCGTTCATCACAGCAATGGTCAACATCGATATGAACAACGTGGGCAAATGGGCAGAGAATAATCAGCTTCCCTATACCACCTTCACAGATCTTTCTCAAAAAGATAAGGTCTATGACCTGATTGCCAAAGAGGTGGCAAAAGTCAATCAGACCCTTCCCAAGGTGGCCCAGGTCAAGAGGTTTGTCCTCTTATATAAGGAGCTCGATGCGGACGATGAGGAGCTGACCCGTACGAGAAAGGTTAGAAGAAAATTTGTCGCAGAAAAATATAAACATCTCATCGATGCCCTGTACGGAGACCAGAAAGAGTTGGAGGTGGAATCGCATATCCGCTACCGGGACGGCAAAGAATTCCTGATGAAAACAAAGGTTAAAGTAAAACAGGTGGGAGGGTAAACATCGGTTATTAGAAATTCCAGTGGCCAAGCACCAAATTACAAATAAATCCCAATCACCCAAATCCAATACCCCTCATCCCCACCCTCTCCCCCAAGGGGAGAGGGAAAGGGTGAGGGGCGGACATTTGAAATTGGGATTTGGAGCTTATTTGGGATTTGGAATTTGTGATTTGGGATTTTGGATACTAAGCGTAGTGCGCTCTGCGGGAAGTAATTATGCCAGAAGAAGTTCAACTCCAGATCGAAGATATCCACCTAAGCTTTGGTGGCCTGAAGGCCCTTGCTGGGGTAACCACCAGCGTTAAAAAGGGTGAGATCTTTGCCATCATCGGGCCGAATGGGGCAGGCAAGACCAGTCTTCTTAATTGCATTAACCGTTTTTATAATCCCGAAAACGGAAGGATTATCTTTGAAGGCCAGAATATCTTAGATATGAAGCCCCATAAGGTTGCCTCTTTGGGAATTGCCCGGACTTTTCAAAACGTAGAATTGTTCAAGCACATGACCGTTCTCGACAATATCAAACTTGGACGTCATGTCCATCTCAAGTCAGGATTCATTTCCGGGGGAATCTATTACGGGAAGGCCCGGGGCGAAGAGATTGCGTTGCGCAAGGAAATTGAAGAAACGATCATCGATTTATTGGAGATCGAACAGATCAGAAAGAGCATTGTTCATACGCTTCCTTTTGGTCTTCAGAAGAGAGTAGAATTGGCCCGTGCCCTCGCGATGAAACCCAAAATCCTTCTTCTTGACGAGCCGGCGACGGGCATGAATTTAGAGGAGACCGAGGATATTGCCCGCTTTATTCTCGACATTAATGAAGAGTGGGGTGTGACCATCATCCTGATCGAACATGACATGGGGGTGGTCATGGATATTTCAGACCGGGTCTGTGTGCTTGATTTCGGCCAGAAGATTGCTGAGGGGAAGCCGGCAGAAGTCCGTCAAAACGAGCACGTGATCAAGGCCTATCTGGGTGAGGTCGATTTGACCTATTCGAGGTTAGGGGCATAGTTCATTTAGTGACGATGGACCTTAAACAATGAACAATGGACGATGGACATTGAACTATCAATTCGTTCATAGTTCGGCGTGTGTTGTTCATTGTACCGATTAATAGCCGTAACCTAAAGACGATTTTCATCGGGGTTGATGTGGAGCCGTTACTATTGGTCAATAACATCGAGGTCATCTATCATAACGTCATTCTCGTCTTGAAAGGAATGTCCCTTCAAGTCAACGAGGGGCAGATCGTGACGATCCTCGGAAACAACGGGGCAGGAAAAACGACGACCCTGAAGGCGATCTCCGGACTCCTCGATTCGGAGGATGGGGAGGTGACAGACGGCTTTATCAATTTTCAAGGAGAGAGGATTGATAAGACCTCTCCCGAGAGGATTGTCCGAATGGGCATCTTCCAGGTGATGGAGGGCCGCCGGGTCTTTGGCGATTTGACTGTAGAGGAAAACTTAGTGGTCGGAGGGCATACCAACAAAAATGCGAAGAAGATGAAACAGGATATGGACATGGTCTTTAGTTATTTCCCCCGCCTGGTTCAACGCCGGAATACCCTGGCAGGTTATATCAGTGGAGGTGAACAGCAGATGTTGGTCATCGGCAGGGGGCTGATGGCTTCCCCTAAACTGATGCTTTTGGACGAGCCGTCCATGGGTCTTTCTCCTCTGTTGGTTTCCGAAATCTTCGATATCATCAAGCGGATTAACAAGGAGGAGGGGGTGACCATCCTTCTCGTTGAGCAAAATGCCCGTCTAGCCCTTTCCATCGCAGATCATGGCTACGTGATGGAAAATGGGCGGATCGTTCTGGATGACCAGTCTGACAAACTCGAGGAGAATGCGGATATTAAAGAATTCTATCTTGGGCTAACTGAAGTAGGGAAGAAGAAGAGCTATCGGGAAGTGAAGCACTATAAACGTCGAAAACGTTGGCTGACTTAAGACAGAAGGGGGAAAGGAAATGAGAGTGAGGAGCTTTACGATTTATGACATGTACAAAAGGAATGCAACCATTTTTGAGAACCGGATCGCCATTAGTTCGGAAAACGGGAGGGTGACCTATGGAGAGCTCTTTGATCAGGCCAACCGGGTGGCTGGCTGGCTGAGTGGAAAAGGGATTCTCAAGGGAGACCGGATTGCCATTTTAGCGAAGAACGATCCCCAATTTTTTTCCCTGACAGGGGGAATCGCTGCAGCCGGAGCCATCATGGTTCCCATTAATTTTCGGCTCTCGGCGGAAGAGATTGGCCATAATCTTACGAATACTCAACCAGTCCTGGCCGTCGTTGACCCTGATTTTGAGAAAACGATTTCCGATCTTCGATCGGTCTGCCCTTCGCTGAAAGAATTTGTGACCTTTGGACCGGCCAGCGGAAAGTATATTCCCTTCGATTCCCTCCTGGAAAGTCAACCTGCAAAACCGGTGGAACTGAGCGGTGACGATCCTTTCGTCATCATGCATACCGCTGCTGTTCAGGGAAAACCTCGTGGAGCGGTGATCAGTCACCACAATCTTATTCTCTGCACCATTCAAAATATCGCCATCATGGGGCTCACGTCTGAAGACGCCTATCTCAATATTCTTCCTCTCTTCCACATCGCCGGCATGTTCGGATCCCTGGTGATGATGCATGTCGGCGGGAGAAATGTGATGATTTCGAAATTCGATCCGAAGGTTGCGGGAAAGATGATCGACCAAGAAAAGATCACTCTCATCGGCGACTTTCCACCGATTCTTCTCCAGTTGCTCGACGAGCAGGCAAAGGGAGAGTTCACTCTCTCCTCCCTGAAACATATATTGGGTATCGATATGCAAGAGACCATCAAGAGATTTGAAAGCCTTGGCCATGGTCAGTTCTGGCTGGTTTATGGCCAGACGGAGACAATGGGCCTGACGAGCGTTTGTTCAAATCGGGAAAGGGCCGGGTGCGCGGGGAAAGCCGGTCCTCTGATCGATATGAAAATTGTGGATGAATTTGACCATGAGGTGGAAGCGGGGAAAGTGGGAGAGATATTAGTCCGCGGCCCGCTCGTTTTTCACGGGTACTGGGGAGAAGAGGATTTGACGAAACACACCTTCCGAGACGATTGGCACCACACGGGAGATTCAGGCCGCATGGATCAAGACGGATATCTTTGGTTTGCAGGCAGGAAGGCGGAAAAAGAATTGATCAAGCCCGGTGGTGAAAATGTCTATCCCATAGAAGTTGAGAAAGTGATTCTCGAGCACCCAAGCGTTCAGGAGGTGTCGGTGATTGGAGTTCCTGATCCAAAGTTTGGGGAAGGAATTAAGGCCATTTGTGCTTTGAAGCCCAGCGCCAAATTGGCGGAGCAGGAACTGATCGATTTTGTAGGAGGCCGAATCGCTCGCTATAAAAAACCAGGTTACGTCCAATTTGTTGCGTCCCTTCCGAAAAAAGAAGACGGCTCCATCGATCGAACGAAGGTCAAAGAATTGTACGGTTCGAGGCCAAAAGCCTGATGCCATTCCCTCACCCCTGCCCGCATCAGGCAGGGGTGGGCCGGAATAATGAATTTCAAAAATAGATAGGCCAAAAATTCCTGTCCGGTAGCTCTATTTTCGCCATTTTCCCCTCCCAATTTTCTTTCATTTTGACAGTTGACAACGATCCAGCTTTTTTGAGATATTAGAAGCCTAACTTGAGGCTCATTCTTCGAGGAGAGAAAAGCATGAATTTCGATTTGACCGGAGAACAGAAAGAGATTCAAAAAGCGGCAGACGATTTTGCCAAGGGAGAATTTGACAAAGAGGTCATCTTAGATCTTGAAAGGAACCATCAGTACCCTTTTATCTATCTGAAGAAGGCCGCTCCACTTGGATTTATCGGGATCCACTACCCGGAGGCATACGGCGGCCAGGGATATGGAATACTCGAAAATGCATTGATCGTCGAGACCTTCTGTAGAAGGGATTCAGGGGTTGGGGTTTGCCTAAGCATCGCCAACTTCTCCTCTGAGATCATTTTGAGATTTGGGAATGAGGCTCAAAAGAAAAAATATCTCATCCCCATCACACGAGGGGAGATGATCTCCGGTGGGGCCTTTACAGAGCCGGACCATGGGAGCGATATCACTCAGGTCCGTACGACGGCTGTCAAAGACGGGAACGGGTATCTGATCAATGGGGTGAAAACTTTCATCTCTAATGGAGGGATTGCCAATTTTTTCATCGTTCTTTGCCAGAGCGATCCGGAGGCAAAGCCAAGCTACCGAGGCATGACCACCTTCATCGTGGAAAAAGGGAGCAAGGGATTTGAGGTGAGTGAACTCGGAGAGAAGATGGGCATCAAGATGACCTCCACCGTAGAAATGTCTTTTGACCAGGTGAGGATTCCTGAAGAGAATCTCGTGGGAAATCTGAATAAAGGTTTTTATCAAGTCATCGAGTTCTTCGACGAGAGCAGGGTGATGGTGGCAGCCCAGGCATTGGGGATTGCCCAAGGAGCCTTCGATCGGGCATTGGACTATGCAAAGAAAAGGGAACAGTTTGGCCAGAAGTTGGCCGAGTTTCAAGTGACCCAACACAAATTGGCGGATATGGCGACGATGATTGAAGCAGCCAGGTGCCTGGTCTACAAGGCGGGCTGGAATTTTGACCAGGGGAGGATCGAGCCGAAATGGACCTCCATGGCCAAGATGTATGCAGGAAGAGTGGCTGTCGAAGTAGCCCAGGAGGCCATTCAGATTCATGGTGGCTACGGCTACATGCTGGAATATGAGGTAGAACGATATTATCGGGATGCAAGAATCACCGAGATCTACGAGGGCACACGAGAGATACAAAAGAATACGATCGCCAGTACGGTAATCGGAAAGAAAGGATAGGGAGACCAACATGAAAAAAGTGGCTGTTGTTGGAATTGGTCATGGGAAGTTCGGAGTGAGATCGGATGCCTCATTAAGGGAGCTCGCCTTTGAAGCGGTGAAGGCCTGTGTTGATGATGCGGGCATTCCCCTCAAAGAAGTCGATAGCATGGTGACAGGGATTGCAGGAGATGAATTTGCATTGGGCCTCCAGCCCTCCGCGCAGGTCCACGATTATATCGGATTTCACCCAAAGCCGAATTTTCGTGTGGAGGGAGCCTGTGCCACCGGGAGCATGGCCCTAAGAACCGGAATCATGAACGTGGCTTCGGGGTTGGCCGATGTGGTGTTAGTCGTGGGCGTGGAGAAAATGACAGAGGTACCGACCAGTACCGCCACTGAGATCATGGGAAAAGCGGGGGACTCCATCTGGGAATACCCATTCGGGACAACCTTTCCAGGTTATTATGCCATGATCGCCAATGCCCACATGGCGGAATATGGAACGACCGAAGAGCAGTTAGCCATGGTATCGGTGAAGAATCATTATTATGGCAGCCTCAACCCTTACGCCCAGATGCAGAAGGCGATCGATTTACAAAAAGCCCTCAGCTCTTTTATGGTGGCCTATCCGTTAAAACTTTATGATTGCAGTCTGATCACGGATGGAGCTGCTGCCGTCATCATTGCTTCCGAGGAGAGGGCGAAAGCGATCTCCAAGAAGCCGGTATGGATTGTGGGATCAGGCTTGGCCACAGACACGTTGAGACTCGCGGATCGGAAATCGCTAACTTCTATTCTGGCTGCGAGGGAAGCGGCCAGAATCGCTTACAAGATGGCCGGGGTAGGTCCCGCTGACATTGATGTGGCAAACGTTCATGACTGTTTCACCATTGCAGAGATCGTGGCTTACGAAGATCTTGGTTTTTGCGACAGAGGCGAAGGAGGTAAACTGATTGCGGCCAAGGAGACCTATGTGAGCGGAAGAATACCTGTCAATGTGGATGGGGGACTCAAATCAAAAGGGCATCCCATTGGAGCCACTGGTGTCTCAATGGCCGTCGAGATCACCAAGCAGCTGAGGGGAGAAGCGGGCGAAAGACAGGTGAAGAATGCAGAGATCGGCCTTGCCCATAATGTCGGTGGGAGCGGACAGGTGGTGGCCGTTCATATCTTCAGGAGGGAATAGGATGGACTTAAAGAATTTTACTGTGAATATTTCACAGACAAAGGTGAACCGATTCGTTGACGAATTGGCGGCTGGCAAGTTCATGGCTACCGTTTGCAAGAAGTGCGGGAAGAAATATTATCCCCCTCTGGCAGATTGCTCGGATTGTATGCAAAGCGACATGGAATGGAAGCAGATCAGTTCAGAGGGGAAGCTGGTGACTTTTACGAAGATTCATGTCCCTCCGGAGCATTTCGCCGTAAGGCAGCCTCTCATGCCCTTTTCGAGCATCCAGTTTGAGCCCTGTCCCATTGGCATCATAGAGGTAGAGGGTGGATTGAAGATCATGGGGTGGATACCAAAGGTGGATGTGAAGAGAATCAAAGTCGGTATGAAGCTGAAGGCCTCGTCCTTTACACTGCCCGATGGCAAACTGACCATTATATTAGAACCAATATGATTGAGTGATGCGTTCGGAGTTCAGAGCTCGGAGTTTGAAGTCACTCCCTGCCTACCGGCAGGCAGGCGAACTCCGCCTGGTCTTAGTAGCGGCCCCGGCCGCCAAAATTGGATCTTCCTCCTCGGCCTCCTCCGGGTCCCCCGGAACCTCTCCGGTTGGGCCGGGGTCGGGCTTCGTTGACATTCATCTGCCGGCCGAGAAGCTCTTTCCCGTTCAAGTTTGCAATCGCCGTCCGAGCCTCATTTGCATCGGGCATTTCGACAAAGCCAAAGCCCCGAGGTTGGCCGCTGTACTTATCCCTGACAATTGTTGCTGAAGTCACCTGCCCGTATGCCTCAAAGGCTGCTTGAAGGTTCTCCTCCTTCACGTCAAACGACAGATTCCCTACGTAGATGTTCATCGTCCTCTCTCCTTTTTAATATTCTATAAAACTCTTCAGTTTCTCCGCCCGGCTGGGATGTTTTAATTTCTTTAAGGCTTTCTCTTCGATCTGTCGGATCCGTTCCCTTGTCACGTTGAAGTCCTGTCCCACCTCTTCAAGGGTATGATCATGTTTCTCGCCGATTCCAAACCGCATCCTCAGAATCTTTTCCTCCCGCTTGTCGAGGGTCGAGAGGACCCTCTGGGTTTGGTTGGCGAGATTGGCATTAATGGCTGCCTCCTGAGGGGAGAGTGACCCTTTATCCTCGATAAAATCCTCTAACCGGCTATCTTCCTCCTCGCCGATCGGGGTTTCAAGAGAGATGGTCCTTTTGCTGACCTTCAAAATCTTCTGGACGTGATGAAGAGGCACTCCCATTTTTTCGGCGATTTCCTCAAGGGTTGGTTCTCTTCCCATCTGCTGAACCAGGGTTCGAGAGGTTCGGTTCAGCTTGTTGATGACCTCGATCATATGGACCGGGATGCGGATGGTTCGGGCCTGATCGGCGATCGCACGAGTGATGGCCTGGCGGACCCACCACGTGGCGTACGTGCCGAACTTATACCCCCTTTGGTATTCAAACTTTTCCACCGCCCTCATCAATCCGATATTCCCCTCCTGAATGAGATCCAGAAACTGGAGTCCCCGATTTAGATATCGCTTGGCAATGGAGATGACCAACCTCAAATTGGCCTTGATCAGTTCGGCCTTGGCCTCCTTGATCTTCGTCTCTCCGTTTTCGATCGCCCTCAAGGCTTGTCTCAACCGCTCAAAAGAGAGCCCACACTCCGCCTCCATCCGATTCATTCTTCTTTTGGAATTTCGGAAGGTCCGGTTCTTCAGCTCCAGCTCTCCCCGTTTAGAACGCACCCGATTGGGAGCCTTTTTCCTTCCACGGCCGGAGATCCCTAATTGTTCTCCAATTCTTTGGACTTCCTCCTTTGCCTTTTCCATTTGGAAATCCAACTGCCTTAGCCTTTGAATAATTCTATTGATCTGCCCTCCTCTTAGGTTGATCTGTCTGAAGGCATCCAGGACTTCTGTTTGTTTTTTAGCGATCTCTCCCTCTCGTTTCTTTTTGGAAGATTGGCCCTTCGCCCCCCGAAACTTCTTCTGGAGAAGCTCGATTCTATTTCCTCCCTTCTGAATCTTATTGATCAGGTGGAGGACCCTAATCCGTTGAAGCTTTTCCTCCTTTATATTCGATTCCCCGTCCTCGATTTCATTGGTCACTTCACTGATTTTGATCTTTCCGGTTCGTAAAGCTTTGCCGAGGTTGATAATCTCTTTGATCGCGACGGGACAGCTGAGAACGACGCGGAGAAGGTCTTTCTGTGCGTCTTCGATCCTCTTGGCCACCTCCACCTCTCCCTCGCGCGTCAAGAGAGGAAAGGATCCCATCTCTTTCAGGTAAATCCGAACAGGATCGACCGCCTTTCCCGAAAAGGCCGGATATCCAATTTCCACCGGCTCCGGCTCTTCCTCTTCCGCCATCCGGGGATTCTCGGGATCCGTCCCCGGTAACTCAACAAATAGATCGATATCCAGCTCGTCGGAGAGGAGTATCGGGTCTTCACTGGGCTCGAATAGGTATGGTTTTTCAGAACCTTGTTCTTCCAAGCATCTCTCCTTTTCCAAACTTCTTTCCATCAGACTTATTCTTGGCGATCCGTGTGAGGGGGTTCCGTCCAGCAGAAATTGTATCACCGCGTAACGGAAAAACCGCGAGAACTTGTTTTGAGTTCCTCTGCGGTCGTCACCGTTTTGGTACGCATCGACTCTTTACAACTAGATTTGACCCACTATAAGCTATCTCACGCTCAATAGCAAGATAATTCGTAAATTATGAAAATGCTTGCTTTTTTGCGGGGCCTGCGAGATCTCCCGGACAATTTCGAGTGCAGTTGTCACATTGGTAATGGATAAAAAATTGGAGATATTGCATGTGACGGAAAAAACGAGGAGTTTTGATCATCTCCAGCCTTTCGGGCGTAGAGGGTTTTTCTGCCATTTCAATCAAGTACCGCATAAAGTTTCCGACATCATCCGGCTGACTCACCTTTACGCATCGATGGCTCAGTACCCGGCCGTCCTCTGTAAAGGCCTTGCCCGGACAGGTCGATCTGCAATCATACGTGCAGGCGTTGCACGGATCGTAACCGTTGATCGGCTGGTCAGATTCCAGGTCCAGGCTGTTGAGGAGTCCGAGATACATCACGCGGGGACCGAATTCTCGGGTTAAGGCCAGTGTGTTTTTTCCCCAGACAGCCAAACCACTCTGCACTGCGGCGTGTCTGAGAGAAATACTTCCAATGGGAGAACGAAAGGTCTCTTCATCAATTTCGAAGGGCCGATGAGCCTGAACGAGAAAGGATTCCCCATCGTATTCTCGATCCATAAACTTGGCGAGATGATAAGCAGCCGTATTCCCAGCGGATTCCATTGCGTATAGATAAGAGGGCATCTTGCTCCACGTATTTTGACCATAGCGATAGGCACCCGCAAGAGGTTTGAAGGCTAAAACAACAATCGACTTGGCCGTTGTGAGGTAACGAAGAGGATTCGGCGAGCGCGGACTCTTGTAATCTTTGAGATTTAGAAAACCCACAAGATCAGCCCCCAACTCCTTGGCCTTGCTTCTAATAGCTTCTTTCATCATTTTTCTCCTGTCATTTGAAAATCGTCGTTCCGGAATGATAGACAGAGTAAAGATATTCTATATTCTGTCCCTTGTAAAAGCAAGCGTTTGAGGAGTGCTTTGCGAGCTATGACAGCCATCTTTTTCTTCTGCGGTAATGTTTCACCTCACGAAAGCTTTTTCGTTTTCCCACCTGGCTGAGCCCGAGGTAAAATTCCTTGATATCCTCATTCTCCTTCAATCTCGGGGACGGACCATCCAAGACGACCCGTCCATTTTCCATAATGTATCCATAGTCCGATGTGGAAAGGGCAATCTTTGCATTCTGTTCCACGAGAAGGATCGATGTCTTCTCCTCTTTATTGATTTTTCTGATGATCCCGAAAATTTCCTTTACGAGAAGAGGACTGAGTCCAAGCGAGGGTTCGTCGAGAAGCATCACTTTCGGATCAGACATCAGGGCGCGGCCCATGACCAGCATTTGTCTTTCTCCGCCTGAAAGATAGCCGCTCACATTTTCCCTGAGATCTTTAAGTCTTGGGAAGTAACGATAAACCGATTCCAGATCTTTTAAGACGGCCTGCCTATCTTTTCTGGCATAAGCACCCACTCGAAGGTTTTCCTCAACAGTAAGATGATCGAACATGCGGCGGCCTTCCATCACCTGGACAATTCCCATCCGAACAATCTCTTCAGGGGCTTTTCCCTCGATCTTCATCTCATTAAATTCAATGCTTCCATCTGTGACCTCCCCTAATTCTGTATAGAGGACTCCCGAGATGGCTTTCAAGGTAGTCGTCTTGCCAGCACCATTGGCACCCAATAGAGAAATAATCTTCCCATCAGGCACCTCGAGAGAGACCCCTTTTAGAACCAGGATCACATCGCTGTAGATCACTTCAATGTTGTTAAGACGAAGCATCTCAGAACCCTGAAAATCGAGTCAATAGGTCACTTGGTGACTAAGTCATTGGTCATTAAGCCATTCAATAAGAAAATAACTTAATAACTCATTACCCAGTTACTTAATGACTATCTTCATTTTTTCGGTGAGGGTTTCACAAATTCCAACGTCGTAGTCACGATCACCCCGGAATCAGCGCCGCTGGCCTTTATTGTATAGACCCCAGGAGGAATAGGGTTGAGCGTCTTTGGATCTGGAGCCAAAATGGGAGTCCATCCGACTCTAAAGATGGTGTTCAATTTGGCTGTCGCAGGGACCTCTCCTTTGAAATTGCCCGCATCGTCTGCCTCACCATACGCGATCCCGACGTCTTCTCCGGGTTTGACCCCTGTTATCTCCACTCCTGAAGGAAGGACCATATCCACAATTACCATCTCTTTGGGTTTCCACCCGGTTCCTGTAAACACAATAGGAACTTTCAAGATGGCAGGAAATGCCAACTCCACCTGGGGAGGAGTGACAGTCACCGTGGCGTTTGGCTTTGGTGGTGGAAACAGGGTACTGCAGGCCACGAAAGGTAAAAGAAACATCAAGAGACTGAGAATAATGATTATCTTCCTGAAGAAGTTCATCAGTTTTCCCCCCTTTCCATTAAAATTTATGAAGGGATACGGCATCAGGAGCCTTTATCCAATCTGAAATGGAGGTTACCTTTCCCGCTCTAACCTGATAAAATCTAACTTCCCAACTTCCCCTTCGTGAAGTTGGGCTGTACGCACAAGGCCCTTGGAGTCCAGCTCTCTGCACACCTGTGAGTTTTTGGTAGGTCTGGTAGATAACTTCTCCATCCAACTTTTTATAGCCCACTTCCTTTAAAGCAATTTTCAGCGCCGCCTCGAGCGTCATTGCCCAGGCCATCCCAATGGTGTAGGTCTCATTCATATCTTCCAATTTCCCGCGGCCATATTTTGTCCAAAGATTTGCCATGGGGTGTTTTCTAGCATCATCTCCACGAATATAGTAAGAGACGATCACAGTCCCTTCTAGGGCTTCAGGATGGAGCCGGGTACCCAGGGAGGTGGGTCCCCAATAATCACAGAAGAACTGGATCGTTTTGGTTAGACCTAATTTGTGAGCATCTCGAATCACATTGGTGGGTGTAGGATCCACTCCTCCTGCGAAGATATAATTGACATCTGCTTTTGCTAATCGGGAGAGATAAACAGTATGATCCATCGTTCCTGGTGGAAAAAACTCTGGCGGAGCCATGGCTACCCCCATTTTCTCTGCATACTCTTTTCCGCCACGGAGAGGTTCCTTCCCATAAGGGCTATCCCAGGAGATATATCCAAGTTTAGGCGTTCCCGTTTTTCCTTTTTTCTTCCAGTCTGCAAGAAGCCAGTCAACGGTGGCTGCGAAGGCGTCTTGATAAGAAGGACCCCAAATGAAAACCCTGCCCAAATGAGCCTGGAATTCTCCGTCTCCAGGGACGAGTTGAACTAATTTGTCTTTTGTCGCCAACGGAGCAACAGCTTTGCCGATAGGGGTGCCGATGGCATTGACGACCACGAGTTTAGGCTCTGCCCGGTACCGTTTGTATGCAGAAACGCCCCTGGCGACATCATACCGAGTATCCACTCCGATGAATTTTATCTTGACTCCATCCACGCCGCCTCTTGAATTTAGATCCTTAATATAGTCCTCACACCCCATATCGGCAGGGACGTTGAGGCCCGCAATCGCTGCGGTGTAATCAGCCAGGCTCAAATAAGTGACAAATTTTTCTTCGGCATAGGCCTGAATCATTCCAGCCCAAAAAAGATACGTAAGAATAGTAGCTCCACACAATAACCTTCTCATCGTAGCCTCCTTTCTTCTTTTTGTCTCACGGCCAACCCGTACAGCATGAGGCGTAGATCGTAAAAAGGTTTACACCTTACCCTGCACCTTACTCTTTACGGATTAGGAATTTCGAATTTCTCTTAAATCACCTCCTTCCATATTAATGAGCAAATGGGTAGAGCCGATAAGAGGCCTTAAAGATTTCCCAGCGGTGGGCTAGTCCTCTTGGCTCATAAATTAGAAAGAGAATGAGGATGATACCGAAAACCGAAACGCTCATGGAAGCAGCCGGGGCGATACCTATCCAAGGGAAAAGGCTTGCCAGAATTGGGGCTCCGAACATCACTGCCTCATCCAGCAGCCGTAAGAAAATCACGCCGAAAAAGACCCCTGGAATACTCCCAGCACCTCCTACGATGAGCATCCCTATGTAATTCAGGGCATGGAGTAAGGTGAATTGTTCGGGATGGACCATCTGAATCCAGTGCGCCCACAAAGAACCGGCAATCCCCGCGTAGAAGCATGAGATGAAGAAAGCAAGAAGTTTATAGCGATAGAGTTGGATCCCCATCACTTCGGCTGCCAAATCATTATCGCGAATAGCTACAAATGCCCTTCCGACACGAGTCCGGACCACATTTCGAGCACCATAGGTCATCAAAAGCATGACGGTAATGATGATATAATAAATTTTTTCGTCACTATCGAATGCAAAATTTCCAATCTGTGGTGGAGGCGGGTGAAGACCCTGTGTGGTTCCCGTCACCGGGATATGGAGGATCAACCACATCACCACAAAGTGGATCGCGATCGTGGCCATGGCGAGATAAAAGCCCTTAATCCGGAGGGAGGGAGCACCACCGCCCAATCCAATCAAGCCTGCAACGATCCCTGAAATCGGAAGGGCTAGAAAGAAAGAGAGTCCCACCGTTCCAGTGAGGATAGCTGAGGTGTAAGCACCCACCGCCATAAAGGCAGCCTGCCCAAAGGAAATCTGACCACAGTAACCACTGACGAGCTGAAGCCCTAGGACAATGATAATGGCGATGCTGAGATGATTGATCAGGCTGATGAAATAGTAGGAACCAAAGAGGGGAAAAGTATAAAGAAGGATAAGCGCTCCGATCAGAACCCCCCAATGCCTCTTGATCCTTAAGATGGCCATGTCCTGGGTATAGCGCTCATCAAAAGTCCCACAAGGCCGCATCGTCACTCCCCAAACTAAATACAAAAAGGAATACTGGAAGAATGGAATATTGGAATAATGGATTTCTCAGAAAAAGACTTGTTTATCATCCTTCCATCATTCCCGTGTTCCATAATTCCGGAATTATACCCTTTCAATTCTCTTCAATCCGAAAAGGCCATAAGGTTTTACCAATAACACAATGAGAAGGAGCGCATAGGCTGCGACATCCTTCAGACCGCCTCCGACCAGAGGATCGAGATAACCTGCAAAGAGATTCTCGATCACCCCGAGGATAAGCCCGGCCAGAAGGGCACCCGGTAAGGAATCGAGCCCACCGAAGAGGGCGACAATCAATCCTTTGATGCCGATATAGGGAAGAGGAAAGTGGATATCCATCACGTACGCCGACCCCATGCCAGCCACCGAGGCAACGATGGCTGAAATGATCCAGATAAGAGAGAAGATCGTCCTGACATTGATTCCAGTGCTCTGGGAGAGTTGATGGTCTTCTGCTGTCGCTCGCATCCCCAATCCCGTCTTGGTAAATCGAAAGAAGAGAGCCAAAAGAAGAAAAACGAATAGGACGACGCAAAAACTGATCAACTGTACGATCCGGATGGGTACGCCAACCACTTCGAACTCCCCAAGAGATAGGAGCGTGGCATAGGTTTTTGATTCTCCTTTGAGAATCAGTTGAAACACTCCGTCCAAAGCCATGAAGATGGCAAAGGTCATCAGAAAGGCAGAAATCAACGGCTGGCCGATCAAGGGCCGAAGGGTGATGCGTTCCACCAGCCAACCCATGATAGTAGAACAGACCAGTGCCAGCAGGATGCTGATCGGAAGAAAAAGATGTAGAACCACGAGACCTATCCAGAAGAAGAGGCCACCGAAAGCGAGTAATTGGCCATGGGCCAGGCTCACAACACGGGTTGACTTATAGACCAATACGATCGCTGCAGCTACCAAGGAATAGAGGCCACCGATCATTAAACCTGGAATGGTGAGTTGCAGAAACTCCTTCACCGAATCTCCTCTTCCACCTGATTGACCTGAATCGCCGTCTTGATCACTCCTTTTCTGCCATCCCGATAGGTGATGGAGGCTTCCACATTATACTCCCGATCCTTCCCATAGAGCGCCATGATCAAATCGCTGTAACGGCTTTCAACGAATGTCCTTCTCAGTTTTCTGGTCCGTGTGAGTTCTGCTTCGTCCGCATCGAATTCCTTGTGGAGGTTGACGAATTTCCTGATTCTGGACCATTCCGGAAGAAATTTGTTAATCCGCTGGATATCCTTTTTAATCAGTTCAATTACTTCAGATTTTTGGGAGAGATCGGTGAAGGTGGTGTAGGGGATACGTCTTGCTTCAGCCCACCGGCCGACGTTATCCAGATCGATGTTGATGATAGACGTAACATAATCTTTATCCTCTCCTCCAATCACTAAGGCATCCTTGATGTAAGGGCAGAACCTCAACCGGATTTCAGCAAATTGGGGTGAAAATTTTCGGCCGCCCATTAACTCTTTCAGATCCTCCATTCGATCGATCACAACGAGATGGCGGTCATCGTCGATGTAACCAAAATCGCCCGTATAATACCAGCCATCGCGGATTTTCTCCCGAGTGGCTTCAAGATTCTTGTAATATCCTGAAAAGATGTTATCGCCTTTCACCAATATTTCTCCCTCAGGGGAGAGACGGATCTCCACGCCTGGCATCGGAGGTCCGCAGGTTTCATATTTGATCTCGCCATCTAGATGAATCGTGACCAATCCTTGTTCAGATCCGCCATAAAGCTGTTTGATATTCACACCGATCGCCTGAAAATAGTTGAGGATCTCCGGGCTGACTGCACTTCCTGCGGTGTAGGCACACCGAATTCGGGAAAGTCCCACCCGGTCCCTGAGAGGACGAAAGAGAATCCAATGGGCAATATGATGAAGGAATTTCCAAAACGGACCCAATGTTCTTTTAGCCGAACGATATTCCGCTGTTTTATAACCGATGGGCGAAAGGAGATGGTAAATCCATCTTCTCAGGGCCGAAGTATCGGTGATCTTCGCCTGGATCATTCGATTGATGTTCTCCCACAATCGGGGGGCGAAGAAAAGAATGCTCGGTCCAATCTCACGGATATTTTCTTGGACGGTCTCAGGCTCTTCGGGGAAATTGACCTCCATACCTGAGACCAGTTGACCGGCAACACCGACTGCCTGTTCGGCAATCCACCCTGGAGGAATAAATGAAACATAGCGATCATTGTCAGACCAGTGATCGACATCACGCCAGGCATAAGCAATGGCCACCAGTCCCCTGTGGCTGATCATCGCTCCTTTGGGCAAGCCCGTGGTTCCCGAGGTATAGCAGATCAGAGCGATCTCCTCTTCCTTTCCGTTTTCGATATATTCCTCGAACAAACCTGGATGGCTTTTTTCATACTCCTTGCCCAATTGGATCATGTGAGGAAAACTGATCAGGATCGGATCTTCATAGCTCCACAGCCCTTTGGCATCCCAATAGATCACCTTTTTCACTAAAGGCAAGTCATCCTTGATTTGAAGAAGTTTATCGACCTGTTCCTGGTCGTGGGCTACAACAAATGTTGAATCCGAATCCGTAACATAGAATTTGACCTCAGGGGGTGTGCAGTCCGTAAAGATTCCGACCATCGTTCCTCCGGCTGCTTGAACCCCAAGTTCAGCCCAAAAGATTTCAGGTTTATTTTCTCCGAGGATCGAAATCTTATCCCCTCGTCTCATCCCGAGGGAGACGAGGCCGAGAGAAAAGTATTTGACATTCTCATAATAATCCTTCCAGGTAAACCGCTGCCAGATGCCACGGTCCTTCACCCGCATGGCTATCTTTCGATCACCATATTTCTCAGCGTTCTTTTTCAGAAGCTTGGGCAGGGTATTTTCGGTTATCAAAACTAAGTCCTTGTTGTGATTGGTTTTTTCATTGTCTATTCATTCATACCATTCACTCAGCAGACCGCAATCCTTGAAAATTTGTAATTTACAGTTTGCAATTTTCACTGATTATCTTCGGAATCCTCTTCTCCCAAATAGGCCCGGATCACCAGTTGATTTTGTCTGATCTCCTCAGGGTCTCCTTCTGCAATCTTCTTCCCGAAGTCGAGGACGACTAATCTTTCCGCGATATCCATCACCACTTCCATGTCGTGTTCCACAAGGACGATAGGTATCTGTTTGATCTCATGGATGTCGATGATAAACCGGGCCATATCCTCCTTCTCTTCAAGGTTCATCCCGGCCATCGGTTCGTCGAGCAGGAGAAGTTTGGGCTCGAGGGCGAGAGCTCTTCCCAACTCCACCCGCTTTCGTACGCCATAAGGAAGGAGACCCACCACCTTCTTTCGATACGGCTCCATTTCCAACAGATCGATGATATCCTCCACAACTTCTCGGTGCCGGATTTCTTCCCTTCGGGCGGGGCCGAAGTATATGGCCCCAGCCAGAGCACCCCGTTTCAGATGGAGATGCCTGGCTGCCATCAGGTTGTCCAGGACGGAGAGTCCTGTGAAAAGCTCGATGTTCTGGAAGGTTCGTCCGATGCCCAAGCGGGCAATTTGGTGAGGCGGAAGGTGGTAGATGTTCTGACTTTCGAAAGCCATTTCTCCTTTTTGGGGTCGATAGAATCCATTGATGCAATTGAGGATGCTTGTTTTTCCAGCGCCATTGGGCCCAATGACTGCAAGCATCTCTCTCTCCTTTACGTCAAAGCTGACGCCAGAGAGGGCAGAGACTCCCCCAAAATTCAACCAGATGTCGTTGACCTTTAATTTGGTGGAAATGTTTTTGTCCTTTTATATTAAGGAAGGAAATACCCATCCTCATCCTATAAAATCAAATCACTTTATGTCAATAAAAAAATGATTTCAAAAAGAAAGGATAAAGTGATGCAAGGAGCAATTCTTTTCTCCGGTAACTTCTTTGAATGATTAGAGAAAAGCGATCACTCCGAGAGCGATACTTTTTTGAAAGGGTTGACAGATGAAGGGGGCTTGGTAGAATGATTAAGTCGAATGTGTTAAAGACTACCATGAGGATCGCGTAAGGAGGAAATTCATTGGAGATAATTGAGATCTCTTCGAAGTGCGCTTTTAGTTGGGGGAAATTAAAAGAAATGAAGGAGAATAAAATTGAATTTTGGGCGGGGGATGGTCTGAACTTATTACGAATTGTCGAAATTGACGAGAAACGGAATAGTTTTTATGTAATTAATAAATCGGGAAAGATATCATGGCCCTTAAAATATCAGAAGTTAGAAGAAGTGCATGGAAAGATTCACAATGGGGAAGTAAGCCTGCATCCCTACGAAATTGATAAATTGGTTCCGACGTGGGGAAACTATATCACCGGCCTGTTGAAATACCTTGGGTGCGATAAAGTCTAGCTTGATTGTGACTTCCGAGAGAATTGAAGAAGTAACTTTAAGAGGATAGGGCTCAAAGATCCACAAGGATGAAGAAATAGAAGAATGGGAATGAAACGAATAGTGTTCTTCTTTACCATATTACAATTTATTTGATGTCTCCGGGTTATTTCTCTTCGACCACTAGTTTGCAACCGGCTATCTCCTTTTCACCCTTCTCCACAGTCCTGTTCTCCATATAAGCCCGACCGCCGCCTCCAACCCAGGAGTAGAAAAAATACGGCTTGCCGGCCTCCGCCTCGACTTTGGTGACCGCATCGGTGACCCCCCATCCTTGGCCGATGCCAGAAGTATTCTCTACAATGAAGTAGTAGGTACCCGGGTCTACGGTATAGGCGTAATAACTCCCGTTGACTAGCCGCGCGAGCTTTTTGCTGTACTTCATGCCTTCTCTGAATTGGTCGATGCGCGTATCTTTTGCCGGGTTATAGCCGAAGGCATCGTTGGGTACGATGGAGACTTTCTTCGTCACGATCGCATTGGTGACATCCCACAGCGAATATGACAGGGCAGCGCCGAGCAAACGCGATGGGCGGTATACGTATATCACCGCCTTCGTCGCAGGCGCATCGGCCTTTTGATACGCCGGCCCCGACGCGCAAGATGTGAGAAGGATGGGGCAGGCGATTAAAAATGCGATAATAAAGGATACCCTGGATTTCATATTATCCCCCTCCCTAAAAACATTTGTCACTAATTGCGTTTTTAGTATAGGAACCCCCCCGGTTGTATGTCAAGGGCAAAAACTGATAAGAACTCGCTTCAGGATGGATCAACTATACGAACGAGGGGGTTGTATGTCAAGGAGGAAAAATCGCAAGAGATTGGGTGCTTTCTTAAGACATCCTGTGGGGACCGGGACAAAGAGATTTCGGAGCGGGATTAGGATGACCCAAGACAGGATATCCATACTCACCCGTCGATAGAAAGGTTTTTTTTCCCCCTCCTGGAGACAAACCAACCCCTTATCCACCAAAGATCAGCTCACATAGGAATCCATTGGGTAATCCGGGTGAGCATAGTAGGAGGAATCAGGGGATAAAATCCGAGACTCCGATTCATCGAGGTAAATCGTTGGCAAGGGCGCCTCTGAAATAGTGGGCAGGGCTCAATATCTTGCCAAGATGTTTCCCCTCCGAAGGGTTTCGATATGAAAAGTAGACCAAAGCCCAGGATTCGTCCCGTTGATTACCATTTGGAATGTTGCATTGAGGCGAGATTTTCGAAAATGGAGGAAGAAAGTTTCGGGACGAGACAGCCCAGAGAAAATGCTTGACAAAAGGTACAGGAAGTGAAAATTTAGGGCGTACCATTGATGAGTATTGGGAGAGGTTTGAGAAGAAAGGGAGTAGAAAATTGCTGGCTTCTCACACAGGTCTACGCTGTGACGGGCTTTTAATTGTTATAGGGGGAATGCCAATGAAAAAAGAATGTATTAATGATTTGATGAGATTCCTAAAACGATTTAGCGATTATTTCATTTGGGGTGTTATCGTTTTTCTTGCTCTCTCAATGGGATTATATTTCAAGTCCACAAACACTATTTTAGTTGTTACGGGCCTAATTATCTTCTTCTACACTATTGAAACCTATAAAATGCGAAAGGCGGTAACAGAAAGTACAGAGCTTAATACAAGACCGATCTTGGTCTTAGAAATAGATTTTAACCAGAAGATCGCCTACGTAAAGAATTTTAGCAACTTTCCTGCTTATAATTTTCAGATTGAGGATTACAATTTCGAGTTAGGACAAGATGAGCCTGGAAATGACCTTCAGGGAGAAACATCAATTTTTTATGTGGATTTTCCTATTTTCGATGTAATTCCACCCAAAGACGGGATGCTAATCCTGGATGGGAAAACGACTGAAAATGGCCCTGTGTTCTTTACTCTTCTTAATCCCTCTATTCCCACGACTAAAGCCGAAGAATTCACTTTTAAGGCGACCGCATTATATGACGATATTTTGAACAACAGTTGGAAGATGACAATGGGCTATGGTGGCGGAAATATTATCGCCACAAAACCACAGAAATTTCAAAGGAGAAAAAAGGCTAAGAAACAGAGAGGAGGTGAATGAGATGAAAAAATTCGTAATTGCTTTGCTCTTACTTTTTGCCATTTCGGAGTATGCCTATGCTCAAAGCACCTTGGCTCTCCAGGAGAAGTGTGCAGAAGGAGCAAAGAAATATTACCGTGAAGCTATTGACCCATTCGTGAAACCAGAGGATAAAGTCGGAATTTTGTATCATTACAATAAAAAACTTGATAGATGCTTTTTAAGGGTATACCACTATGGAGAGAACTATACTGAAACTTTAAATGATGTCTACGAGAACAGACTTATTGCCTCTTTTGTCAAGAGTCAGGGTATTTGGAATATCGAAGATAAATTTTTCTTTTTTGATAAGACAGAATATCCTTCTGAATTAAAGAAGTTTAATACCTCAATCAAACCATATATGGAAGAGTAAGGGGATGACCAAATGAAATCTTTATTCAAGTTCGGGGTTATTGTTATTGGCTCTTTCATTTTTTTGATCTCATGCTCAAGTGAAGGAAAGTGGGTCAAACCTGGTAGCGGGGAATCCGAATTTGACAAAGACTACAACGAATGTAAAAGCTTAGCGTTGCAAGAATGTGCAAATACGGTGTGGCCAGGGTATTTAGTTGCAAAAAATTGCGTCAATAAGCTGATAAACGATTGCATGAATGACAGAGGGTGGGAATATCGGAAACCATAATAACGGGGTGACCAAATGAAATCATTATTGGGTAAGCTAGGGCTTATCCTTATCGGTCTTGGTATATTTGGCTTTGTGGAAGCGAGGGGAGCGGATTGGAAGTATTTTTCGTCAGGGGCTGAGGGAAATTTACATGAGAAGATTTTGAATCAGAAATTGACAGAGACGTTGGAAAGTGATAAGAAAGTATCCAGAGCCCGGGCGATTAGCTCAGTTGGATAGAGCGTTGGCCTCCGGAGTCAAAGGTCGTGGGTTCGAATCCCCCATCGCCCGCCATCTTTTGTGTTGAACTGGACATCGTAGATGAAAAAGTCAATCGGCCTTTTCGTATCACTCTTCTTGATCATTGGAATGGTTTCTGCCTTCCTAGTTTCTACCGCTGCAAAAAAAGAAACGACCAAAGAAACGAAGGTAGGAGAATACCGGATTCTCCTCATCCAGGAAGAAGAAAAAAAGGAGCAGACGGATCCTCACATGATCCTCATTTTGAAAGAAATACAGAAGAAGCTTGACGAATGGTTGAAAAAACTGAATGACAGGATAGAGAGTGAGGACATCACCCGTTTTGAGGTTCGATTTCTGGAGATCTTAAGGAACATCTTGGAATGGGTGAAAGAGAAGGTCGATGCAAAAATCGAGTCTTCCGAGAAGGAAAGGCCCATAAGGGAGAAAAGAGAAAGAGGAATGTTCCGGGAAACTCACCAGAACATTTTATCATTTTCTAAAGGATGAAAGAAGAAAAGGTATTTATACCTTCGAATGGAATTCAATTAAAAGGCCTCTTGAGTATTCAAGAGGCTTCTTCTTTTAGGGGTGGGGTGGTCCTGTGTCATCCCCACCCACAATATGGCGGGGATATGGATCACCCCGTCGTGACGACTGCTGCGGAGACCGCTTTTGAAGAAGGGTTGTCCACGCTTCGGTTTAACTTCAGGGGAGTGGGTGAAAGCGAGGGATCTTACGGAGATGGCATTGGGGAGCGGGAGGATGTGAAAGCAGCTGCAGCCTACCTCTATTCAAAATTCAAGGGCAATCATTTTCCTCTCATTCTGGTGGGATATTCTTTTGGGGCCTGGGTGGGATTTCCCATTGCCGTCCAAGATGAACGATTTGAAGGCATGGTAGGCATTGCCCCACCCCTTCAAATTTATGACTTCGGATTTCTGAAAGGATGTAAAAAGAAAAAACTGTTTGTTGCTGGAAGTCGGGACCTTTTCTGTCCTCGATCTTTGCTGGAAGAATGGTATCGGCAACTCGAGGAACCAAAATCTTTATCTGTGATTCCAGGGGCAGATCACTTCTTTCTTTTCCACACCCGTTTTCTCACCCAGCCCTTGAAAGAGTTCTTTAAGAAGTTTTGAGTCCCCCTCAGCCCCTCCCTCTCCCCACGGGGGAGAGGGGAAGGGTGAGGGGACTACGAACTCCCGATTATCTTTTCAACCGTCCAGCCGAATCGGTAGAATAGAGAACGAAGCGAATAGGTGTGGAGTGCTCTTTCCATTGCTTTTCGGATCGTCTTGTCCTCTCCTGCGTAAGCCAAAAAGAATCGCAAGCGGTCTGTGCGAGTAATCGGTAATCCAGAACGCCTCCATTTTTCCACAGAACGGTTAAGACGAAGGAGATTCTTCATTCGCTTCCTGGTTGAGACGATGCGTTTACGATAAGAACGATCGAAATCGATGATTAGAATTCGATCTCCCATGACCAGGATGTTCTTCAACTGGAGGTCTTGATGAAAAAAGCCCGTTTGATGGAACTGACGGAGCACAAGACCGAAATGCCTGATTATTTTTCGCTTGTGAAGAAGAGTCTCTCGGTTGGGATTCTTTCCCATTTTTTCAAGGTACTGGATCGCGTTCAAAGCTCCGGGAACCTCCAGGGTTAGCAGGTAGGCCTGGTAGAAAGGGGAAAAAGCGGTGACCTGATGGACCGCACCGATCGGTTCGATAGTCGGTATTCCACACGACCGAATCTCTTCAGTAATGGCCAGTTCTCGGAAAGATCTCGCTCCGAAACAATAGAGACTTCGAGTGATGGCTCGTAACAGTCCTCCATGTGAATATTGGCGAAGGACCATCCTTTTCCCACCCTCAAGGGGGATAGAAGGATGAGGCGTTCGACCCTCGTGGTAGAGAGAGGTTTGGCTGTTCTTATTGATGAAAGTTTTTAAATCGTCGACTCCTTGCTTGAGAAGAATGTCTTTATACCCGTCTTTCAGGAGAGCAAAAACCTTTCCTTTTTTGATGAGGGAGAAGAATGGCGGAATAGAAATATGCTTAAACATTTTGAACTAAGGTAATGGAATCGACCAGGTTTGTCAACCCTGATGCCTACTCCGGCTAGGAGGCGTGGCAAAAATAATATGTTTTTTCCCAATGTCAATTATTTCCACTCACTATTTGACAAGGGTTCGACTTTATTATAATTTTAGAAAACAGCGACTTCAGGAAAGAGAGGGAAATCTTGTGGAATATGAGCCCGTTATCGGATTAGAAGTCCATGCCCAGCTGCTGACCCGGTCAAAGATATTTTGTGGATGTTCGACCACATTTGGAGAAGAGCCCAATACACAGACCTGTCCTGTCTGTACCGGACAGCCCGGTTCTCTTCCGGTGATCAATCGGAAGGCAGTGGAGTTTGCAATTAAGTTAGGGCTAGCCACTTCCTGCCGAATCGCTCCATATAGTCTTTTTGCCCGAAAGAATTATTTTTATCCCGATCTTCCGAAGGGATATCAAATTTCCATGTATGAGCATCCTCTGGCGGAGGATGGGTTTATTGACATTATGGTAGGAGGAGAGAAGAAGCGCATTCACCTCATCCGGATCCATATGGAGGAAGACGCGGGAAAACTGAAGCATGGCGAGACGGCGGAAACTGCAACCTTCAGCTATGTCGATTTCAATCGCACAGGTGTCCCTTTAGTCGAGATTGTGAGCGGTCCGGACATCCGGTCTCCGGAGGAGGCAGCGGATTATTTGAGAAAACTTCGATCCATCCTCCAATATTTGGAAATCTGCACCGGGGATATGGAGAAGGGGACGTTTCGATGTGATGCAAATGTTTCGGTCCGGCCCAAAGGGCAGAAGGAATTGGGAACGAGAACAGAATTGAAGAATATGAATTCTTTTCGGCATGTGGAGAAGGCCTTAGAGTACGAAATCAAGCGTCAGGTTGCGATCTTGGACGACGGAGAAGAGGTGATTCAGGAGACTCGACTCTGGGATGTTGACCAAGGGATGACCATTTCAATGAGGGGAAAAGAGGAGGCTCATGATTATCGATACTTCCCGGACCCTGACCTTGTTCCCTTAAGGGTCGACGAAAAATGGATTGGAAAAATACGTAAAAACCTACCTGAACTTCCAGACGAGAAGAAAGAAAGGTTTATTCGGCAATATAAGATTCCTGAATACGATGCCGAAATCCTCACCTCTGCAAAGGCGATTGCCTACTATTTCGAGGAATGTGTCAGTTTTTTTCCGGAGCCTAAGACCGTGAGCAACTGGATTATGGGAGATCTGCTCCGGGAGTTGAAGCAAGATGAGAAAGAGATTGGTCACTGCCCTGTTACTCCGAAACACTTGGGAGAGATGCTCTCCATGATCAAGAAAGGGACGATCAGCGGGAAGATCGCCAAGGATGTTTTCGAAGAAATGTATCGGAGCGGGACCTATCCGGAAGACATTGTAAAGGAAAAAGGATGGGTACAAATTCTTGATGAGGGGGAGATCGAAAAAGCCATTGAAAGAGTAATAGAGGCCAGTCCAAAGCAGGTGGAGGATTATCGAAAAGGTAAGGACAAACTTTTCGGTTTCTTCGTAGGAGAGGTGATGAAACAGACTAAGGGAAAAGCTAACCCCAAACTGGTCAACGAGCTGTTGAAGAAGAAGTTGAAATAAACGGGCCAACCGTCATTGCAAGGCCGTATGGGCCGAAGCAATCTCTGATATTGCCACGCTACGCTCGCAATGACAACGTGATACGATGCGATTTAAAACCATCGAATGGAAGGAAGATCGGGTAAGGATTTTGGACCAGAGAAGACTCCCGCAGGGGGTGCATTATTTGGATTGCCGGGATGCCGCTTCTGTGGGACAGGCCATTCGAACCATGGCAATCCGTGGTGCACCCGCGATCGGAGTCGCTGCAGCCATGGGAATCGCTCTTGCCGCAAGGAAGACTCGATCCCACCACCCTGAAGTCTTCATTAAGACCCTTAACGAAGCCTGCAATCAGATGAGAGAAACCAGACCTACGGCCGTCAATCTTTTTTGGGCCGTGGGCCGGATGAAGAAGATAATAGATGAAGTTCATAACCGTGGAGTGGATGAAACAAAGGAAAGGTTAGTGAAAGAAGCTCTCCGGATTCTTGAGGAGGATATCGAAGTCAATCGCAGGATCGGGATGTATGGGAAGAGGTTAATAAAAGAAGGAGACGGAGTGCTCACCCATTGCAATGCGGGGGCTTTGGCTACAGGCGGATATGGGACCGCGCTGGGAGTGATCTATGCGGCGTGGGGCGAAGGCAAAAAATTCCATGTCTTCGTGGACGAGACGCGGCCTCTGCTGCAGGGATGCAGGCTGACGGCCTGGGAATTGACCCAGGAAAAAATCCCGGCGACGGTAATTACGGATAATATGGCGGGTGTCTTGATGATGAAAGATAAGATCAATCTGGTCCTGGTGGGCGCGGACCGAATTGCCAGGAATGGAGATACGGCCAATAAGATTGGGACATACAGCGTGGCTGTTCTCTCAAAATGGCACGGCATTCCTTTTTATGTAGCCGCTCCGACCTCTACGCTTGACTTAACATTAGCTACCGGATCATACATCCCCATCGAGGAAAGAGACGTCGGAGAAGTGACCCATTTCCAGGGGGTTGCCATCGCCCCAAAAGGGGTAAGAGCCTTTAATCCTGCCTTCGATGTGACCCCGGGTTCGCTGATTGCCGGCATCATCACAGAGAAAGGGCTCATTCGGAAACCTTTTGAAAAAAATCTAAAAAGGATAAAAGTCTAACCTTTTTTAGATGCAATCAAATAGTTCTTGCGGTCATAAATTCCAATGACAAATTCCAAGCTCGAAATAAATTCCAATATTCAAGGCCAAATGACCCAAACGATTTTGTCGCCCTCACCCTCTCCCTCTCCGCGCTGGGGAGACGGAAAGGGTGAGGGGATCTAACCTCTGACGACACAATGAAAAATCCAATTATCACCCTGCTCACCGATTTTGGTACAAAAGATCATTACGTGGCATCGATGAAGGGGGTGATTTTAGATATCAACCCCCGCTGCACGATCATTGATGTGACCCATGACGTGAGGCCGCACGATATCATTGAGGGAGCGTTCCTCCTGGGCAATACGTTTTCCTATTTCCCAAAAGGAACCATCCATCTCTCTGTGGTGGATCCCGGGGTGGGAAGTACGAGGAAGCCCGTTCTTCTTGTGACCCAAAATTACTTTTTTGTAGGTCCTGACAATGGCCTCTTCGGTTTTGTTGCACAGAGGGAAAGGCTGAAACAAGTAGTGGTCCTCACCAAAGAGGAATATTTTCTACCCGAAGTCAGCCTGACTTTTCACGGGAGAGACATCTTTGCTCCGGTGGCGGCCCATCTCTCGTTGGGCGTCAAGCCGAGTGCCTTCGGATATAAGACGAAGTCACTGAGAGAGTTTGGGATTCGAAGACCCATCGTCAAGAATGGAAAATTATCGGGAGAGGTTCTCCATATCGATACGTTTGGAAACCTCGTCACCAATATTGATGGAGAAAAGCTTTTTCAATTTATCCGAGGGTGTCCTTTTGTCATTCAGGCTGGAAGGAAAGGCATCCGTGAGCTGAAGAAGGGCTATTGGAAGGGGAAGAAAGGTGAGCCGATTGCCCTGATTGGGAGCGGTGGTTTTCTCGAAATTTCTGTTAGGGAAGGAAATGCCCAAAAGGTGTTGAAGGTGAAGAGAGGAGACCCAATCCTAATAACCACCAAATCCCCTGCCTGGCGGCAGGCACTAAATCCCAAATAAACTCCAATGTCCAAAATTCAAAATGTGAACTCCTGATAAAATCTTTTTTGGGAATCTGAAACTGGGATTTGGAAATTATTTGTGATTTGCATTTTGGAATTTGGAATTTGAAAACGTTTCATGCTTACTTACAGCCGAAAAACTAAGAGGAGGCCGAGTGCGCCATGATATCAAATAAAGCCCGAGAGATCCCTCCGTTCATCGTCATGGACGTTTTAGAGAAGGCTCAGGAGCTGGAGAGAAATGGTGAGCATATCGTCCATCTCGAAGTGGGAGAGCCGGATTTCGATACTCCAGAATGTATCAGTGAGGCCTGTTATCGTGCCATCTGCCAAGGGAAGACACATTATACCCATAGCCTGGGTTTGATCGAGCTGAGAGAAGCGATCGCCGAGGATTACTGGAATCGGTATCGGGTGAAGGTGTCACCCGAACAAATTCTCGTAGCTTCAGGGACTTCCCCGGCAATGCTTCTTCTCTTTTCTGCCCTGTTAGAGCCCGGCGATGAAATCATCCTCTCCAATCCTTACTATCCGTGTTATCCCAATATCATCCGCTTTGTCGACGGATCTCCTGTTTTTGTTAAGGTCCTGGAAGAGGAGGGTTTTCAGTATCTTCCTGAGATGATCGAAGAGAAAATGAGCCCAAGGGTGAAGGGAATCATGATCAATTCCCCTGCCAATCCTACCGGAAATGTGATGCCTGTGGAGAGGATGAGCGAGATTGCAAAATTCTCCCCTTTCATCATATCGGATGAAATCTATCATGGACTGGTCTATGAAGGACAGGCCCATACGATTCTCGAGTTCACGGATCGTGCTTTTGTGATCAACGGGTTTTCAAAACTCTATGCGATGACCGGATGGAGACTGGGGTATATCATTGCACCCAAGGAGTTTATTCGGCCCATGCAAAAGATCCAGCAGAATCTCTTTATCTCTGCAAGCTCCTTCGCCCAATGGGGCGCTCTGGTCGGCCTGAAGGAGGCTGAAAAAGATATCCAGAGGATGATAGAGACCTATGACCGGCGAAGGCGTTTCTTGATTCCAAAGCTTAGAGACTTGGGATTTGGAATTACGGTAGAACCCACAGGGGCTTTTTATACCTTGGCCAATGCCAAAAAGTTTTCCGGGGATTCTTATGGATTCGCCTTCGATATCCTAAAGGAGGCAAAGGTTGGCGTAGCTCCCGGCATCGATTTTGGATCAAATGCAGAAGGATATCTCCGATTTTGCTATGCCAATTCCATGGAAAACATCGAGGAGGGAATGAGCCGGATGGAAAGATATCTGGAACGATACCGCCAAGACTGAAATTCCAAATTCCAAATTTCAAATCCCAAATAAATCCCAAATCCCAAATTGGAAAGAACAAAAGCTTTTTTTCGAATTTTGGATTTGGTCATTGAAGCTTATTTGAAATCTGGTGCTTGTGACTTGGTGCTTGCTTCCCTTCGTAAAAAAAGGGAAGCATGGTGGGCTGTTCTCAGGGGTTCGGGCATTCGGAATCCTCGGCACGTTTCGAGGACAAGTCGAATGCTCATCAATAGGTCGATGCGATGTCCGGGCGAGACAAAAAGGGGTTTTACCTTCTCTTTCGTTCTGAGGACAGCACCTACTTTCTTCCCTTCCTGACGAATCCATTCGAAACTTCCCCTTAAGGGTCCCGGATTAGTGAATTCTTTCAGCAAAGGGGTTTTGGCACAACCTATGGACGGTAGGTCAAGCCACAGACCGAGGTGTGAGGCCAAACCCATTCTTCTTGGGTGAGCGATGCCTTGTCCATCGAAAATCATAAGATCGGGTCTTACTCTTAGTTTCTGAAAGGTTTTAATTAGAATCGGACTTTCACGGAAGCTCAAGAGACCAGGAATATAAGGGAAGGTAATCTTCCCATCAGTCGTAGAGATATCAATGACTTCCATGTCCGGGAACGACAGAACGGCAATCGCACTAAACAGTCGGTTCCTGTTCTTTGAATAGGCAACATCCCCTCCCCCGATGGTTTTAACTTCCGAGAAGTCTTTCTTTAAAATGATTTTGTTTTTCAAAAACTCTTGAATCCGGATGGCTTCCTTTTCATTGACGTTCCAGGAATGAAGAGGGTTCATTTTTAAGGCATTAGGTTCGGGGTTCGGAGTAAATCAAAGACTCTGAAGTAAAAAATGCGACCTCTGAACTAATCAGGGCGAGACCTTTTCGATTTGTCCATTCTTCACTTTCAGGACGGAGAAGGTTCGGATTGCTTTTCCGTCTTCCCCAAAACCCTTCAGACCGGAGACCCCTTGAAAATTTTTAAACTGTCGAAATTCCTCTTGCAGCTGCAGAGGAGAGGAGATGGATTTGGACACAAGGATTTCCTTTATGAATTTAGCTCCATCATAGGTCAGGGCTTCGAGTGTCTCTGGATCCCGTTGGTATGCTTTTCGAAATTCTTCTACAAAACGGGCGACCGATGGGATGGGGTCTTTCTTGAAAAATGCATCGACGAAGATCGACCCTTCAGCTCCCTTCCCTCCAATTGAAATCAAGCCAGGGCCATTCCACGCACTGTTACCCAGGAACACCACTCCCCTGATGTCATAGTAAGCCATTTGGGAGAGAATGGCTCCTACACGATCATGGGCATCGGGAATGAAAAGGCCTTCGACAGAAATCGCTGCCTTGAATTCCTCATTCCTTTTTTTGCTGGAATCGTACTTCTGGGTGGCCTGGATCTTGAAAAACCCTTTGATCTCCTGAGTAAAATCGGTCTGATCCTCTTGATAAACGACCGTCCCGGAGAGTTTTCCGCCTTTTCGAGTGATCTCTTGATTAAAGAGGTTTTTGAAATAAAGTCCATAAGGAGAATTGGGATAAAAGACGGCGAACGTGCGAAGGTCCAATTCTTTGGTGGCATAGTCCGTAAGGGTCTGGATCTGCTCAGAGGGGGTGAGAGAATCCTGAAAGACAAAATCCCCTTTGCCGGAAGGGAGCTCCTTTTGTGAAAACGTGAGAAGAGGGATTCTTAGTTGCTGCGCCTTTTTTGCCGCCCTGTCGGCATCGATACTGAGAAGAGGGCCGATAATGGCAATTACTCTCTCTCTATTGACCAGCTCCTCCACCGCTTTTTCTGCCTCCGATGGACTTCCTTTAGAATCACGGATCGCCAGGGAGATCAGAGGCGAGTCCGTCTCTTTGATCGCACACTGAATCCCCTGAAGGGCTCTTTCTCCAAAAGGACGATGGACCCCGCTCAGAGGGAGGATCACCCCCACCGTATATTTGGATCTGGCGGACAGGGGGATGGTTTCAGAGAGCTCTTTGGCCTGGGCCATGTAGTCCATGCCTCGATATTCTTTCTCCAGTTCTGCAAGGAACCTTTTTGCCAGGATGTCATTTCCCTGGCGCCTGGCCAACTGGGCCAACTTCAATTTGGCATAACCTCCTGCGTAGGCGCCCCGGTAAAGAGATTCAACGGACTTCAATTCCTCTTCATCATCAGAGGCATCCAGGATGGCTTTCACCTTCTTCTTTAAATCTTCATTAGCTTGATTCGGAACGAGAAGGCCTTTTCCATACCAGTGGAGGGCTGTCAGGCGATCCTTCAATTCGAGATGATTATCTCCGAGTAGGTTGAAGACCTGAACCATTCTCGAAGGGGAGAGGAAGGTGGGAATGAGCTCGTTGAGAACTCGAATGGCATCTTGAGGTCTCTTCAGTTGTGTATAACAGATACCCATCCTGAATTTAGCTTCATTGAGAAGAGAACTTTTTGGAAATTCAGTGAGCAACCTCTTAAAACGCCAAAGTGCCTTCTCCGTGTCACCTCTCGACAGGAGAATCTCTCCTTCTCTGAAGAGGGCTGAATCATCGAGTTGGGGCTGGGCAAGGCAAAGGCTTTGCGAGGAAAACAGAAAAAAGAGGGCGAGGATGAGCTGCCATCCATTATTCCTTCGAATGATCGATGGGCGTAACATAATAAATCTCGGGCAAGTGACGATAGTACTCGTTGAAGTCAATCCCGTATCCGACGATAAAAATATCATCGACATCGGTTCCAAGATAATCCGCCTTCATTTCCACCTCTCGGCGGGATTTCTTATCTAAAAGGGCACAGACCTTGATCGAGCGGGGTTTCAAAAGTGCCAGGCGGTCTTTTAGAAACCGGAGTGTTCGACCGCTGTCGATGATATCTTCGATGATTAGGACATCTTTTTTCTCAAGGGGAATTTCGACATCTTTCGTAATCTCAATTTTACCACAGGTTTTCATCCCGGACCCATAACTGGCCAGCCGAACAAAATCAACCTGAGCGGAGATCCGGAGATGGCGGATCAAATCGGAGAGAAAAACGAAGGCTCCTTTTAAGATACAGACCAACACCAATTCCCTTCCGTCATAGTCCCTTGAGATTTGATCGGCCAAACCTTGAACGATGGAAGCGATCTGTTCCCGAGTAAACAAACGATTGAGACGATGTCCTTCCGTACCTTTGCCGTTCACAGGGCGTGCTCCAGGACCACTATCTCCATCTGTTGGGGAAGGGCGGATTGATTGAAGGTGGTTTCACTGACCTTCGGCCGTTTTGCGCCCGTTTTTCCTTTTAGGAAGTCTTCCACCGGTGCAATGGGAAATCCGCATTTCTCCGTTTTGAAATGCATAGGGATGACGATTTTGGGTTTGATTTGTTCCGCGACACGGGTGGCTTCGTTGGAGTCAATGGTAAATAAACCACCGACAGGGATCAGAAGAATGTCCACGGGACCGACCGCAGCCAATTCTTTATCGCTCAGGAGATGACCCAGGTCTCCGAGGTGACAGAGCTGGATATGGTCGACCTTCAAGGTGAAGATGGTGTTGGCGCCTCGTTCACTCCCCTTGGAAGGATCGTGGTAGGTAGGGATGCCCTTCATTGAAATCCCTTTTATTGTTTTGGAAATAGTTCCTTTCACGACTTGAGGAGCTCCGGGAAGTTCCTTGGTGTAGTTGTGATCGGCGTGATCATGGCTGGTGATCACGATATCGGCCTGGTCGTTGATCTTTCCGTAAGAAAGTTGGCCGCCAAAGGCCCCGGGTTCGTAAGGGTCAATAATGATCTTCGTTCCCTGATCAGATGTGATCAAAAAAGCTGCATGTCCATACCACTTGATCTTCATGAGAAACCTCCTGGGATGAGTTGGGGAACGGTTTGGACCCTGCCTACCGAACAGGCTCCGACCGGTGCTGGTTGAGGGCAGGCAGGCGTTCCCTACCGAGATCTTAATCTATTTTGGACCGCCTTCTTCTTTCCTTCCAGAGTACCCTTTTTATCTCTGCGATCATCGATCTTCAAAGTCGTCACGACACGTTGAGCACCTTTCTCGAAAGGGACGTGATGCATTTTGAGGGCGATCCTGATCAGGTCTTTCAGGTCTCCCTCGATGTTTGTTCCCATGGGTGAAAGTTCGTAACGAATCTTCTCTTTTTTCAGAACCCGAAGACAATCCGCTACGTAGGCACTGAGACTTGTATCACCGGTGCCGATGGGTACGACACTGATTTCTAGAATTGCCATCCTTCTCCTCCGTCTAAAGATTTTAAACACACCTTACCCGCACCTTTGAAGTGGAGGGCAAAGGTGCTTAAAAAATTATCATCAACTCGATTGTTTGTCAACGGTATTGAATAACCGGCCGATCCAAAGTTCCTTAGCGCGGGCCGTATGAAGTGTCGAAATGGTTTTGCGACGGTTACGGGCAAAGAAAACTGGGATGGGCAAGTATTGAAGAATAATTCAAAAAAAATAATTTTATTTATTCGGGGAATGGAGTATAATGTCTTCGACTTAACCATGAGCCAGCCACAACAAATTTCTGGAATGATCGCCTTTTCCGCGGGGCTCCTCTCGTTCGTCTCGCCATGCGTCCTGCCGCTGGTCCCCTCTTATATCACTTATATCACGGGGGCTTCCTTCAAAGAACTCACCGATCTTGAAGTAAGGTCGAAGTTGAGGTGGGCCACTGTTTTCCATTCCCTGTCTTTTATCATCGGATTTTCATTGGTTTTTATCCTGATGGGTGCCTCGGCCACTTACTTGGGACAGCTATTGGCCCAATATCAGGAATGGATTATGAAAGGAGGAGGGGTGCTCATCATCATTTTGGGAATCCACTTCACTGGAATCATCAACATTCCTCTTTTGCAAGTGGAAAAAAGATTTGAGATGAGGAGAAAACCCTTGGGTTACGCAGGTTCATTTCTGGTGGGGATTGCTTTTGCAGCCGGGTGGACTCCCTGTATCGGTCCCATTCTCTCCACCATTCTCATCTATGCCAGCACGACGAAAAGTTTTACAACGGGAATCCTGCTGTTGACCTACTATTCGATAGGTTTGGGAATTCCATTTTTTCTCTCCTCGCTGGCGTTTAATTCGTTCCTTTCTGCTTTCGATAGAATTAAACGATATATGAGGGTGATCAACATCGTGAGCGGTCTTTTCCTGATTGGCGTCGGCATTCTTTTCCTGACCGATACGTTTAAAGAGATCAATTCCTACCTAAATATACTGACCAATCCGTGACCGAATAAAAAATCCAAATTCCAAATTACAAATCCCAAATAGATCCCAAACTCCAATCACCAGGCGGTCAAAAACAATTCTATTTGGGAGTTTGAGTTTGGTCATTGGAATTTATTTGAGATCTGGTGCCTGCCCGCCTGCCGGCAGGCAGGGAATTTGATGCTTATGCTTTATTGTCTGATGCTCATCAAGGTAAAGATTCCAGCCAAACCAAAGAGAAGCGTAGGAATCCAGGAGGAGATGATCGGAGACAAAACTCCTGATTTTCCAAAGGAGAGGAAGAGATAAAAAGTGATCCCATAGGCGAATCCAACCATCACGCTGATTCCGATGCTCAAAGGGACTCCTCCCGAACGGCCTGTCTTGAGGGCAAAAGGGACACCGATCAGGATCATGATCAAATTCAAAAGGGGATAGGAAAGTTTTGAATTAAGGTCAACCAGATATCGGGTTGGGTCATACCCGGCGGCCCGGATCTTTTGGACATAAGTCCGGAGCTCGGTATAGCTCATCTGATCTGAATCCGCCGCGGTTTTTTGGAAAGATTCCCAATTTTCCTTTAAGGGGAAATCCATCTCTTTGAAAGCGGTCATCTGGACTGAACCACTTTGATCGAAATCTCTTATCCCTCCTTCGTAGAATCTCCACTTGCCATCGGCCCATCTTGCTTCACTCGCATCGACCCGCCGAATGCATTGAAACTGGTCGTTGAACTCATAAAGGCTGAGTCCCTTTAGGGCTTTTCTGGCTGGGTCGAGCAATTGAATGTTAAAGATACGGTGATCACCATGATGCCAGATCTTAAAATTCTTGAAAAAGCTGGTAGGAGATTCTTTTCGCACTTCCACGTCAACGATATATCGTGTTTTTTGGTTGGCGAAGGGGACAAGGTAATCATTTCCGAGGAAAGAAAAGAAGCTGATGATGAGCACGATGAAAACCAGCGGGAGGGCAAGACGATAGAGGCTAATTCCTCCTGCTTTAAAAGCAGTGATCTCACTGTGGCGGGAAAGGGTGCCGAGGGTGAGGAGGGTGGTCAGGAGAACCGCGTAAGGGAGCGTCCATTGAAAGGTTGCTCCGGGAATCATATAGAGAAGATATTCGAACATCAGGTAGAGGGGCGCCTGGTTTCGATTGAAAAGACTCATCTTCTGGAAGAAGAGCACCACGATATAGATAAGGATCAGACTGCTCAGGCTCAAGCCAAAGATCTTCAGGTATTCCCGTATCACGTATCGATGAAGGATGCGATGACTATTAAACATCTTCAGTGAAACCTTTCCACTTCTGTTGAATCCAGTCGAGCGCTGCGGCCAACCAGACGATTGGTTTAAAAGGAGATTCATTGGCGGCCTTGACGAAGATATAGATGG
>Ga0335070_10000129_pt1 | contig 85971 bp, 57 predicted proteins | sample Lox_Sample_13_FD_206722 | JGI IMG/M metagenome (GOLD analysis project Ga0335070, IMG submission 206722) | Soil microbial communities from Loxahatchee National Wildlife Refuge, Florida, United States - Lox_Sample_1.3 | ecosystem: Environmental > Terrestrial > Soil > Wetlands | place: USA... | reverse complement strand
CGGAGGCCGCGCCGTTTGCCAATGTTGGTTTGTGATTGTCAGCGCTCATTCCTTGCTCCTACCGAGACTCGATCCGTTTGCCACTCAGGTCGCGGCTGCCAGGGTCACTGATCAGCATCTCTCCGACCTGGAGGCCGGCCAATACCTCAGCCTGCTGCGCCGATGACTTACCCAGAGTGATGTACCGCAGCCCAGCAATTCGGTCTTGATTCAGCACGTATATGCCTTGCAGTTGACCCCGCTCGACGACCGCTGTACGCGGGATCAGCAAAGCCGTTCGTTCTCCCCGCGTGAAGTGGGCTCGACCGAAGAGGCCGGACCGCAGCGCGGGTTCAGGAGGAATCTCAACTTTCACAAGGAAACTGCGGCTTGCGGCGTCCGCGGCCGGAACGATTTCGATGACTTTCCCCTTAAATTCCTGGTCGCCAAGGGCATCGATCGAAACTGATGCTTGTTGTCCCTGTCTCACGTAGCGCAGGTCGGTCTCGTTGACCGTCGCCTCCAGCCGATAGCGACGTAGAGCCTCGACAGTGAAGATGGGCATACCGGGACTGGCGAGCGTTCCTACGTCAACTTTCTTTTCTGTCACCAGGCCATCGAATGGAGCAACAATATGCGTGTAACTCAGAGCCGTGCGAGCTTGCTGCAGTGCAGCTTTGGCCTGAGCCTGTCCTGCACGAGCCATTTCGCGGCGTGCTTGGACGGCTTGATAGCGGGCTTTGATCTCGTCGAACTCCTGCGCGCTGACGGACTTTCTGTCATACAACATCTGATAACGCTTGAAGGTTGCTTCGGCGAGGGTGAAGTCAGATTCAGTAGCGGAAATCTCCTGCTGAGCTGCCAGATCAGCCGCGGTGGCGCGGTCGAGTGCAGCGCGCGGCTGGGCATCGTCGATGACCGCCAGCACCTGCCCCCGCTGGACATGGTCGCCTTCGCGCACCGGGATCGCAACGACATTCCCCATCATCTGCGCGGCCAGCTGGCTGGTCTCGGCCGCTCGGAGTGTGCCTACCGCCTCAAACACATCGGGAATGTTCGCCGTCTGAGCCGACACGACTGAGACATTGCTCACCGCCTCTGGGGCCACGCTCGTGCTTTGCCGTTCTCTGGAACAGCTGACAGACATCAGACTCAGAACGGTCGACGCCAGGATTGCAGTTCCCAATACAGAGAATGCGCTTTTCGGTTTCTTAGGAAGATTGAGATTCATGGCGTCACCACCGGAGACTGTAGATTCAACGTTCCGCAAGCCAACTCCAGCTTGGCGTAGCTTATGTGAGATTCATAGATCGCCTGCCAGTAATCGGCCTGCATGCGGCGCGCAGCTTCCTCCGCGCCCAAAAGATCGGTAATCGTGAGCAGGCCGCCATCGTAGCGATCCTGGTTGATGCGTAGGCTCTCCTGCGCTTGAACAATGGCTGCACGTGCCACTTCCACCTGTTGCCGACTTGCATCCTGATCGTAGTAAGCCTGTCGTACTTCCAGACGCACGGCATCGCTGGCAGCCTGCTTTAACGCCGCGATCTTTTCTGCACTGGCGTGTTCGCGCGACAACGCAGCGCGTTTGGCTCCGCCCTGGAACAGATCGATCTGCAGCTCAATTCCTCCCAGCCAGTTATTGCCGCCGCCTCCAGCAAGAAAGGTGGGATTGTCCATCTCCCAACCGGCAAAAGCATTCAGCCGCGGACCGAACGACGACCTGGCAATTGCCACACTTAGCTCCTGCGCGGATTGCTGCGCTTCGATCCGCTTGAGATCGGGCCGAGTCGTAAGAGCCTTGTGTTCCAACTCCGGCAGAGAATTCGCTGCTAGATTTGGCCTAGCGAGCGCGTCTGCCGGCTGATACGCCGTATCGATAGATATCCCCATCGCCGTATTCAATTGGGCTCGGGCCAGTTCCACATTGTTTCTGGCGCGTATGAGATCTTGTTCGCGGCCGGCCAAACGCACCTTGGCGCTGAGAAGGTCGGACTCCACCACCAGCCCAGCTTCGTAGCGGACCTGGCTGCGATCCATGATCGACTTTGCCGTTTCCTCGGATTGCTCGGCCACCTGCAACTGTTTCGTGGCTAGAAGAATTCCATAGTAGGACTGCACGACTCGAAACAGGACTTCCTGGTCGGTACGTTCGAGTTGATCACTGGCTGCGACGTTCATTTCCTTGGCGCGGTTGATTCCGCGCCAGGAAGCAAACGAGTCGAACAGGTTCCAGGTTCCGCCAAAACGCGTGGTGAAATTACCGTACGGCAATGGAGTGTTGAGCTTATTCAGAGAGAAGTCATTAGCTGTAAACCGCTCCTGCCGCAACTTGCTCCCGAACACATACACGGGATCATTCCCTCGCGTTGCTTGCTCCGAGAAGACGATGTGAGGCATCAACAGCGATTGTGCTTCGCGTACTCCGGCGGCGGCTGCTTTCCTGTCGGCAAGGGCTGCCTTACGGAGTGGATTTTTTTCGAGGGCGATATTCGCAGCATCGTGCAGAGTAAGCGAAGCGGGTGAACTCTGCGCCAACGCTGTCGCGGCGAACATGATCCCGAAACTAAAGACAAGCGCGAAATGGCGGTTGCTGCTCAACCCTCGACTCCTACTGGTTCAGCAGCATGCAGCCAAGACGTGGTGTCTTCAACGATTTCGTGAGTTGTCTGGAAGGCGGCCGTCTTTTGCACCATCGCCCCCACCGAGCAGTACTTCTCTTCCGACAGGCGGATAGCTTCCACCAGTGCGGCTTCGTCGATTCCAATGCCGGTGACGACGTGATGGATTCGAACCGTGGTGAAGACTTGCGGCGGTCGCTCTGCCTGATCAGCCTCGACCCGCACCTGATATCCAGTGACTTTCTGGTGGTACTTCTGACGAAGCACCGTGATGACATCAAAGGCAGTGCATCCGGCCAAGCCGACCGCTACCATCTCGATCGGTTTCGCGCCAGTTCCACCCGCTGCGTCGTCCAAGATCAAGTTGTGGCCGCTCCCGGACCGGGCCACAAACTGGCGTTGCTGTTTAAATGCCTGTGCAAGCTCAACTTGCGCTGCAATCATGTGTGCCCTCCCACAAAGTCCATCGGCAAGGAACACGAATAAATGCAGGACGTCGGAATTTGTTACAGGAACTTTTCGGAGATCGTCTTCAGAACGTAGAGGGTCCGGAAACCGACCTGAGTGCCGCATTTGCCTTGTAGTACTTTTCTAGTAGCTCTTGACGCAGCTTGGCAGCTTTACGCGGAGGACACGCTTGGCCCGAAGTACGGCACTGCTCGATGGTTGCTTGCAACGTAGCAATAAATGCCTGGCATGGTTGACACCCCGTCGTGTGGCGCTCTAATTCTTCGCAGAGCGAATCGTCCAATCGTTCATCGAGATAATCTGACAGCTGCGCAAACATCGCCTTGCAGCGTGCCGGCCGGTTTTCCTGGTGCCGCTTCCGTTGTGGGCGAACGCTTTTGCCGATTCCTGCCCAAGTCCGCATTAATTCTTTTCTGACGAACAAGCGGGCCCGATGCAAGCGCACTCGAACGGTCCCAGCACGAATACCGGTGATTTCGGCCACCTCATCATCCGTAAGCCCTTCCATGTCGCGAAGCACCAGGACGATACGATATTGAGCCGGCAACGTTTGTACGGCCTCGCGCAGCCGCCAAGCCTCCTCGCTCCGGATTGTGAGTGCCTCGGGATTGACTCTGCCATCGGCTGCCAGTTGTTCCAGTTCTTTACGATCCGGCATCAACTCTTCCAATGAGAGTTCGTGTGCCGGAGCAAACTTGCTCTTACGGCGATTCATCAGGCAGCGACTCTTTGCTACCTTGTAGAGCCATACCAGCAAAGCTTTAGGACTGTCGAATTTGGGCAATTGCGGGACGGATTTCAGTAGAACTTCCTGCATCGTATCTTCGGCATCTTCGCGGTGGCCGCAGACACGCATGCTGAACGAGAACACTGTGTTCTGCAGCAAAGCCAGCGCACGTTCGATGCTTCGATCATCTCCAAGGTGCATTAGCTCTACCGCTTCTTCAATCTCTGCCCGCATGCAGAGAATCTACCATGCGGGCGTTCCGGCGGCCGAAGTTGGGCATTCTGATGGTCCAGTTCGCGGTTCGCGTTCCCCAGATGCCCACCACCACGCAATAGCTCAGAGCAGACATCATCGGACGTTGGTATAACCAATACCTTTGTCCAATGGACCCAAGCGCTTGCTTCTGGCTTAATGAGAGAGCCGAAAATACCACCCTGTGGCGAAGGGTTGCAGGAATCAAAGTGGCGAGACAATTGCTCGAAAAATTGTAGCGCCCCAGTTTAAACGCCCTCCGTCTGACATATCGTCGCCAGTCGCCAGAACTCATTTCACGCTGTCGAGGCTCTGTTTATCACACGGGGCTCAGACCTCAACCGATGCGAATCCAATCGCGTGGCTCAACAAATTCTGAACGTAAAAAGAGGAGATGAACCATGAGTAACATGCCAAGTCAGGACCAAAACTCGGTCGTCGCAGTTTTCAGTCAACACTCCAGAGCAGAAAATGCCATCAAGGAATTGAAGGGTGGCGGGTTTGACATCAAGAAGCTGGCCGTCGTCGGCCGTGACTATCAAACGGAAGAGGATGTCGTCGGTTTCTATAACACAGGCGACCGGATGAAATACTGGGGCAAGTGGGGCGCCTTTTGGGGAGGGCTCTGGGGTCTGCTCGTCGGCGCCGCGTTCTTAATCGTCCCAGGCGTCGGGCCTGTTGTTGCTGCCGGCTCCATTGTCGACTGGATCATCGCGGCCCTGGAGGGAGCAGTGGTCGTGGGAGGGCTCAGTGCCCTCGGGGCGGGACTCTTCAGCCTCGGCATTCCCAAAAACAGCGTCGTAAAATATGAGGCGTCGATCAAAGCCGGCAAGTTCGTTCTGGTCGCACATGGAACCGCCCAGGACGTGGCGAAAGCCCGCGAAATGCTGAAGACTTCAGGCGCCGAACAGATTGACAGCTACCAGCCTTCGACCGGAGCAACGCGGGCGGCGTAGCCGGACGGAGTCATTCAGGGAGTCGGCACGATTCACTCCCCACACCCAACACAGTGGCCTTTTTCAGAGGCCACTGTGGTTTCAAAGCACGCGCCTCTTCCCCCGAAACGGCTGCCAACTGGAACTTCCGAAGGTAGACCGGCGAGACCGGAAAGACCTTAAGAGTTGCGAGTCACTGGCGTCGAACAATACGAGTTGGAATCGTTCTTTTCTATGCAAACGGCCAAGTACAGCCGGAGTACGATTCGCAGTAGCCCAGGTGAAATGAAGCTTGTTACGAGATCGATTCTTATCGATATCAACCCCTGCAATCTTGCCTTGGAAAGGGTTGGTGAGCGCGGAAGGAATCGAACCTTCAACCTACTGATTAAGAGTTGTTGCACCTCAGCAGGTCGAATATCAGCGACCACCATGTGAAATCAAGCACTTGCCCACAACCTAGCCCGCACGGAAGCACTCAGTAGAAGTAGCGAAAAAGCTCGTATTGGCGCGCACCGGCTCGAAGCGTACGGCACATTCTGCGGCACACCTGGAGCAGCGTGTTCGCGGGAGTCGTTGTCGTTTACTCAATTCGTTAAGCGGGCTATTTTATTGTGACCACTCTGTGACCAGCGCCGATGTTCGCCTAGCGTCGGCTTGCAAGCGAAGCATCCAGGTCCAAGTCGTTTCTCTCGTCAGGGCATTGCTTCAGCCGTGCCGCAAGCCTCACAAATCCAATCCGGATCAAGATGTATCCAAACCGTGATCCATACGGCTCACCGCTTCCCCCGCCAGCTGCTCAATGGGTCACGGCAACTGTCTCGGGTTGGACTTCCGGCGCATGATGCACCGCAACCTCTTCATTGAAGTTGAAGTCTGTAGGCGCAGTACCGGTGATCAGCCGCGCTCCACGACTGAACGTCAAGTCCTGAATCGCCCACTGGATGAAAACCAAAAGGCGATTCTGGAATGTCACGATGTACGTGAGGTGTATGAAAGCCCAGACGATCCAGGCAACTAGGCCTGAGAGGTGGACCCCGAAGACATTGGCCACGGCTGCCCAGCGTCCAATGACCGCCAGAGAACCTTTATCGAAGTAATGAAAGGGAGGGAGTTCCGGCTGGCCTTTCGCTTTCCGCAAGATCGCCGTGGCCGCGTAGATCCCTCCCTGCATGGCCACCTGCGCTAGTCCCGGCAAAGGGTTTCCGTCAGCATCTACAGCCGAGGCGAGATCGCCAATCACGTAGATATCGGGATATTTCGGAATCGTCAGGTCAGGTTTTACCTTGACTCTTCCTCCTTTGTCAGTTTCAGCCTTCGTGCGCCCGGCCAAAATTCGTCCTAGCGAAGAAGCCGTAATGCCGCCTGCCCAGATCACCGTCCTGGCGCCGATGTGGTCCGCGTGTTTGTCGACTTCGATGGTTAAGCCGTCTTTGTTGACATCCACGACCATTGCGCCGCACTTTACGGTGACACCGAGCTTGACAAGAGACCGCGTGGCCTTCCCCGCCAGATCTTCTGGAAATGGCATGAGCACGCGCGGTGCTCCGTCCAGCAAAATGATCTGGGCTTCTGCCGGATGGATGGAGCGAAAATCATTCTTGAGCGTTTGCCGGGCGATCTCCGCAATGGCTCCAGCAAGCTCCACGCCCGTCGGGCCTGCGCCAACGATCACAAAGGTCAGCCAGGCACGCCGCTGAACTGGATCCAAGATTCGCTCTGCGACCTCGAATGCGTACAGAATCTTATGGCGGACGAGTGTGGCCTCTTCGACGCTCTTCAAACCGGGGGCCCAATCCTGCCACTCGTCATGTCCGAAGTACGAAGTTTGGGATCCAGTTGCGACAATCAGCGAGTCGTAGGCGAGAATTGCGCCATCAGCTAGAAACACCTGCTTTGAGTGAGGGTCAACATCTTCCGCTGAACCCAGAAGGACCCGGGTATTCTTTTGCTTGCTTAGCACGCTTCGAAGCGGCGCTGAAACCTGTCCTGGCGACAGTGAACCGGTCGCAACCTGGTAAAGAAGAGGCTGAAAGAGGTGATAATTACGACGATCGATCAAGGTCACATCAAACAGGTCTGACTTCAGCGCCTGAGCGGCTCGCAGACCGCCAAAGCCGCCTCCAACGATGATCACTCGCCACGGCCTGTTGACAGATGTTTCTCGTTTCATAGTTGTCTACGCTTGGTTCACGTCGTCAGACGTCAGAAGATGATGCCGAACTGAGCCCCGAGCACTGCCGCGTTACGGAGGCGGCCTGTGCCGCCGGGACTGACGATGTATTGGAAATCGGGCTGAATGAAGCAGGCACCCCTGCGCAAGTCGAAGCGATAGGTCAGTTCCACCACCCTTTCGTGATGCTGTACACCGCCCTCGGAAGGCACCAACCGTCCATTTTCCTGGGCGCGTTGCAATTCATTGCTGAAGGAACCGGATGCGATGCCAAACGAAACGGCATCTCTCGGACGCGCATCGAACAGCCCCCGCGCTGAGATCCCTGCCGTGACATACAAAGGTAGCTGCTGAACGTGGGAATCCGTTGCAACGGTTACCGAGCCGAAGATGCCCAGTCCACGGTTGCTACTGCGAGCGCCCCATGGAACGAGGACCTGGTCGAAGAGCCCGTAATAGCCCCAGCTTCCACGCTTCCTCACACCGGACACGAAATCTGTAAGCGTCGAATGGTCGTACCAGCCGCCCAGCTTGTAGTTGCCGAGGCGTGCGCTATCGCCGGGAAGTCCGTTGAACTGGTAGCCGATCTCGCCCATGGCGAAGACCGGGCCCTTGAATGAAAGATCTACGCCATGGTTTTTGTTTTCGCGCATCGCGGGATCGCCGTTGTAGACACCGGCCATCACGTGGCTTCGCTTCGTAGGCCTCACCTTAGCCAAAGCACCCCAGGTGCCTGTGTACGCTTGCATACCCGGCGCGTCCAAGAGGATACCGAACGGGTTCCCGCAAAAAGCGTTCGACATAAACCCGTAGTTGTACGGTGAGTCGAGGAAGTCATCCGTCTGAGCAAAGCGGCCAAGGCGGAGCTCAAGCCGGTCGTTCAAGAGCTTCTGCTGATAAGAGACATCGATGACGCGGAATGTCTCGAACCCGTAGATCTGCTGCTCCGGGAAAACGTTGCCGACGTACTCCGTTGAGAGCCTATTTCCCCAGCGTTGAGACATCGACACAAACACCGAGCCGCCCTTCAGGCCGGCGATCCTGTTCAGATCAAAAAGGAGGCTGATCTCGGTGCTGCTGGCCTGCGTTGCGCCTTGAGCCCGGCCGCCGCTGGGGTTTCCCGCGACATCCGTAATGAGAAACCACCTGGGTGTGATGCCCGCCTCTTCAAGTCTCGATCGCAAACCGCCCCAGTCGCCCAGCAGGTGGTCGCCCGGGAGCACGAGCTGAAACACTCGAGCAGTCGGATCTGTGAACGAATCGCTGCCCTTGCTATCGTTTCTCGTGTCTTGTTGTGCAACGGCTGCTGCGCAGACGAGCAGCAGGACGAGCGCGAACAGAAAATGCCAACTTCTCATAGCGGCCCCCAGTGCTGAGCGATAGCCCAGTCCGACTGCCTGGAGGAGACCGCGGCCGTGAGCCCAGCAGGCTGCCGATTATCAGAGGATGACGAGTTTTTTGAAGGTGGCGCCGAAACTGGTTTTGCCGGAGGTAGCTCGACAATCAACCGCGCACTGCGGCGGTAGGTGACCAGAAGCCTCAGCCAGTTTGCGATGATGGATAGCTTGGAATGGCCATCGGACAGCGTTCGCAGATGTGACAGCCCCCACATCAGCCACGCAAGAAAGCCGGTGATCGATCGATTGCCATATTCAGCAATACCGAAATGTCGAGTAATCGTGGCCAGCTTGCTCGGAACGAATGGCTTGGGAGGTGTGGGCAGGGCGCTCCCCGCGATTTGTGCGGCGATGAGCTTGCCCACGTACCGGCCTTGATGTTGGGCGACGGAAGCGAGGCCGGGAAGAGGTTGACCATTCGGTCCGACGACATAGGCTGCGTCTCCGACGACGAAACACTCGGGATGGCCATGAACCGAGAAGTCCTTTTCAACCGCTACGGTTCCGTTCCCTTTGAGATTCACGCCCAGCGTCCTTAGTAGTGGTACGCCCTGTACACCGGTGCACCACAGCACGGTGGCTGCCTCGATCCGTTCTTTGCCGATCGCGACACCTGCAGCGTCAACATGGGTAACAGGAACACCGAGTTTTACCTCAACTCCAGCACGTTCGAGCGCTCGCTTCGCATAGGAGGAATGTTGTTCACTGAAAGCCGGCAGCAATCTTGGGCCGGCCTCGACGAGCACGATGCGCGCTCGTCGCATTTCTAGGTCGCGAAAGTCGGCCGGCAACGTCCGTTGCACAAATTCGCTAATGGTGCCTGTAATGGCGACCCCAGTCGGCCCCCCTCCGACTACGATTACTGTCATGTCACGCGCTTGTTTTCCCGAGTTCGATTCCATCGCCGCGTGCTCGAATGCGGTTAAGAGCCGATTGCGCGCGGCCACCGCTTCTGAAAGTGTTTTCAATGCGAGTGCGTGTTGCGCCCATTCCGACTCGTGGCCGAAATAGCTCGTTCGCGCTCCAGTTGCGATCACGAGCAGGTCGTAGGGAAGGTCGTCTCCTTCGCTCATGACGACCACGCGCCGGGAGGTATCCACGCTCTTGGCCTCGCGCATTTCCACGCGCACGTTGGGCATCTCACTTAAAAGCGAGCGGATGGGTGTGGCGATTTCCGCGGGTTCGAGGATCGACGTGGCCACCTGAAAAAGGAACGGCTGAAAAAGGTGATGATTGTTGCGGTCGACTAGCGTCACATCAGCATCGCTGCCCCGCAACTCACGAACGACCGCAATACCGGCGAAACCACCGCCGATCACAACCACCTTTGGGCGCAGTTTTGCTCTTGCCGTCGTGAGCTTGTCGGTGCTCATGCCGCACCTCCATGTACGACCGGGGCTTGTTGTGCTTTGCCCAGCGCCTTTTGCAGAAGTCTGCGCGAGCGCGTTGTGTCGCGGAGTTCCCAATTCGCCCGGGCCAGTTCGACAGCACGACGCGGTCGGTTGCCGATACCAATGAAGAAGGCTGCGGCATGATCGGCATAGGCTTCGGGCCGCCGTGCAAGCAATCGCTCATACTCCGTAGCCGCACGTTCTGCTTCGATCAAGAATTCGCTATCACTACGCGCGGCGAGGATCTCGGCATAGGTCGCCCGATATTCGGGATCGTCGGAAATCGCGAGCAGTGGCGTGATAAGCGCCAAAGCACGGTCTAACTCTCCGCACGCAAGCGCCACCTCGGCCCGATGACCACGTCCGGGAACATGCGCCGGCAGAATCGCTTCCAGTTCGGCGAAGATGATTTCTGCGCGATCCAGATCGCCGCGGCGCATCGCGTTCACACCCCATTCGAAGAGCAGCTGTGCGCACGGGATCGGCGATATGCCGACATCTTTGTCGAGTGCGGCGGTATAGCGGCCTTCGGCAGCTGCCCATTCATCCATTTCCGCCAGCAGAGTTGCGAGCGCGCCCAGCGTGTGAATGCCCGGATCCTCTTTCGCGAGTTTTTCCCGCAGAGCCAAAGCTTCCTTATATTTTCCCGTTGCCTGCAGCAGTGCCGCTTTTTCTACATCAATCTCCTGCCTTGAATATCCAGCGGCGAGCGCTCGATCAAGAAGCTCTCTCGCTTCCTCGAACCGGTGGAAAAGCGCGGCGAGCCGCGCGCGTGTGTAAGACACCTTTCCCACATCTTGCGACGGCACGACAGCCGCAAGGGCGACCTCCTCCGCCCGGTCATGATCTTCGATTCGACCAAGCAAGTCGCCGCGAAGAAACAGAAGTTTTGATAGCGCTACGAGGCTCTCGAAGGTCACACCTTCGACGCGCCCTAAACTCTCGATTGAGGCGGAGAGATTGGTTAGCGCGATCCGCCCACTGGTATAGCGTTTAGGATCGATCATCATGAGACACGCCCACTTCTACAGCTTCTGGCTGTTGGATTTTCAAGCCCGTCAGCAGCGCCGGATAGCCGCGCGTTAAGGAACCGCCGTCGATTGCGATCGTCTCTCCGTTGATGGACCGGGCATGGTCCGACGCAAGATATACGGCAGCAGCCGCTATTTCCTCCGCTGCAACCGCCCGGTTCATCGGTATCACACCCAGGAAGAGCCTGCGCGTGGCAGGATTCTCCAATTCCTTCCTGGTCAACGGTGTCTCCACCAGCCCTGGGGCGATGCCGACGACACGGATTCCGCGACCGCCCAGTTCCAACGCGCCGCAGCGTGTGATCATGTCCACGCCAGCTTTCGCAGCACAATACGCGACTTGCCCCTCCCCCGGCTGGCGTGCATTCACTGATGAAATGTTGATGATGACGCCCGGCCGGCCTTGTTCGACCATGACGCGAGCAGCGTGCTTCACGCCATAAAAGACCCCGCCGAGGGTCACTGCCTGGACAGATTTCCATTTTTCTCCCGGCAGCTCAGTCAAAGGCATGATCACGCCAAAACCTGCACAATTGACGACGATGTCCAGTGAGCCGAACGCATCTCGTGCCGCGCGCATGGCGCCCTCAACCTGGCTCTCGTCCGAGACATCGGTGACACGCCCGATTGCGCGATCACCCAGTTCGCGGGTGGCGTCATCGAGTGCTTTCGCATTGAGATCGCAGAGCAACACACTGGCTCCAGCTTCAATGAACGCCGTAGCGATTGCCTTGCCGATGCCGGAAGCGGCACCGGTGACCATCGCGCCTTTATCTTTTAAGATTTCCATGTTCAACTCCCCAAAATGATTTTCCTCAAGAATTCAACCCTTCAAAAATGCCGGTAGCGGTAGGTCGGTCCGCTTGTTAGGCTCGCGCACGTAAGGAAATGACAGGCTGCCTGGCTTGCTGGGAGCGTCGACCCCGTCGCCCAGGCGCCCGCCTCGCCCGCCATTCACCAAGAGCGTTAGCATCTCGTCGAGAATGTCGTCGTCGAGCCAGCGACCACCGGCGCTCTCGTGGTGTTGGTTGTTGACGAGCGATCGTTCGATTTCCAGGAATCTTCCGGGCGCGAATGCATGCGCGAGATCGAGGATCAAGAAATCACCGATCAGCAGATCGCGTAACGGATGCTTCCCGTCTTGCCCTATTGGCCATGCAGTCTTTCCGTCGAGACCGTCGAAGAATGCCAAGTTGGCGTCCAGACGCGACTCATAGAGAGACCCATATTCGTTAGAGAGGGCAAAAGCGTCCTCTTTGTTATAGAGGTCGCGAAGCTCGATGCCCTTCGTGTGCGGATCGCGCATCGGGTTTGCCAGAACGAAGTTCTTGATCTCCGGCCGCCCGAGACGTTCGATTCGGATCGGCTTGCCGCGGCGCGTGACGACGTTCTCTGCAATGGCCCCGACTAGTGTCATTCCGTCAAAGCCTCCGACGATTGGAGCAAACGGGACCTCGACGACAATCGACAAGACGTCCCGAAAATGAACGGTGTTTACAGCCGTGTTAAAAGCAAGTTTGCCCGAGATATCCGTACGGAGCGCGGCCTCGACGTCCATGAAGAACGGGTCGCTGACCAGTCCTGCAAAGACGCGCATGCCGTCCTGCTCGACGGCTTCACCAACGACGAAGCTCGCCCCGCGTCCCTCCGACGTGACAACATTACCTTTCTGAACGAACGTTCCTTCCGGCACATCGCTGAAGGTGACGTCAATCGAATATTCCGCCTTGCCGTGTGCGACACTGCTGCCCGAGCGTGTCAGCGGCCGCAGCCGGAAGCGGTACGTGACAACATCGCTGAAAAAAGACTCCGATGTCGCCAAAGGAAACACATCCATGATCAGGACGAGATTCCCGGGACGCTCGGGACTGGGAAACGCGTAGAAGTCGGTGATGTCTACTGCTGGATCGCCCATCACCGCCGGGCCGCTGAAATGATCTGACATACTGCTTTACTCCTCCATTGGGTTCAGAATCTTTGTTCACCTAACAGACGAAGGCCATCCGCCACTGCCTGCACGCCCAGCGCAATCAGGAGGACGCCCATTACACATCCCAAGATATCGAGCCCGGGCTTGATGAAAGGGATCTTCGCAACCAGGTCGGTGCACAGCATTGCCAACAAATCCAGCGCCAGCACGAAGGATGCGATCGCCAAAATCCACAGCCCCCCCGAACCGAGCGGGTACAGAGTGAACAATAGGATCAGGAGGGCGAGGCCGTACGGCGTAATGATCGTTGGAAAAGCCAGCGGCGAGAACGCCAGTTCGGGCCCGGATGGTGCCGGGATGGCGGTGGCTGGGGTGGCTCGCACTCTGCCCTCGCGCGGACTGTACCCGGCCAGAACCGGCTGCAACGCGACTAGGAACAGGATGGCGCCTGCCGCGAGGAGAAGCGCGCCGACCGAGATGCCCCAGGCCTGAAGCGTCTTTGCGCCGAGCGTTGCTGCAATAAGGAGAGCAATCGTTGCAACGAGAAAGGCCCTGAACGCGACGCCGCGCTTGAAGGCAGCGCCACGCCCGAGTGTAATCGTGGCAAACGGGCCAATCACGTTGAGTGGCCCGAGCGCCACGAACAAGAACGTGAACGCTTCGCCGAGCGACCAGTGGGAGACTGCGCCCCGCCCTTGTGCAGCCGTGGCGACGCCGTGGGCGAATGCAGCTGGCGCTTCTGCACCGAACAGGGCGACGGCCGTGGCTGTCTTTCCCCAATTCCAACTAGAGAAGACGGCGCGACGCATGTTGTTGGACTTCATCTCCTGTCGGATACCCATCTCGCTAAGCTCCCATCAACAGCCGTAGTTCAGAATTCTTGCTCGATGATGCCGTCGAGCGCTTTCAGCCCCGGCACGAACAGATATTCGCCACCCTTCACCGTGACGAACGTCGGAAGATCGAACAGGAAAGGCTGCTTCGCGCCGGGCACAGACAGTTGCGAACCTTCGCCGCCCGTTCCGTTGATCGGATCCTGCTCGCTTGGATCGAGTCCCATGAACTCGCCGCCCTTCATCCATTCCTTCTGAACGAACTCGAATTGCCGTTCGATATCGGACTGGATGAACAGGTTAATAAGGCCACGGTCGACACCGTCGTCCTGAAATGCGCCGTCCTGGAGATGCGGGCCGTACTCTACGCCCCGCCGAATCAACCGGTGCCGTCTCACGGCGGTCGCGCGTTTCAACGGCGTTGCCCGTGGGTTGCTGCGACGCAAGTGCGAACCGAGCGGGCACCGCAGGCCCTGATCGTCGCCTGCATAAGTGAAGTTATTGCGGCGGTGAGGATCGTCCGCGATCGTGGGATCGTCCTTGTCGGGCGATAGATCAACCGGGCAACCGCTACGCCAGCGGCCCATCATCTTGGCCGCCACCAATTCCTGGTGATACTGGTCGTCGGAACCGTAGAGCCGCTTCGCGGCCGTCGCCAGGTACCGGCGAAAAGCCGCCACGTCCTGATAAAGTTTGCGAAACACCACGTAGGTTCCGTTCAGCCTCAGCTCTGGCGGATCAGGCGCCTGGGTGCCGGCCGAGCCGGCCTCATCCTCATAGCCCAGCAAGAACTCGCCCGGTTTCAGCGGGCGCCACGTGCCGTCCGCCTCCTGAACACCATCGCCGGGATACGAAGGCATATCAGCACCCTCCATTGGCGGCTGCGAGATTGGATCGGCGAAACCGAAATGCTCACCCTCGGAACCTATCCCGTTTTCATGCGCGAGTGCCTTGGTGTCCTGAACGAAGCGAATTTCGACGCCACCGACCGCCTCCATTTCAGTGCGAATGATCTGCATCGCCTCTTCACGGCCTTCATCGGAGTCAGTTCGGATCCACGCCATCGCGTGAATGTCTGGACCGCCGAGGCCGCCTTCCCAATGTTCTGGCGCATGCGGGCCCACGTCACCCACTGCATTCGCACGGCCCCGCGTGCCGACCCGGAAGGCGTCGGGAAAGCTGTCCAGCGACCTTTGAGATAGTCCGAGCGCTTTCAGCCCTTCATAAGTGAATCCTATGTTGACTGTGAATTTCGTCCCATGCTCTTGCCCACGAGCGTTAACGCGCTTCACCATGTCGCGCAGCCATTCGCGCGCTTTGGCGCCATCATTAAACTTAAGAAATATGTGGCGCCCATACCGCATCAGAATGGGCGTCACCACGTTGTCCTGAATGTCGTCCAGATTCTTTCTTAGGTCAGCAGCCGTTAAGCTCTGCTGAGAACTTAGAGTTTGCATTGTGGTAATCCTTCTTTACGCAAATTACACACCGACTCCGCGTCGGCGGAATCGCCGGTTCTGTTACATCGGCACCCGGGATGGTTTGCCCGGGCCGATGTAACTGCCGGATGTTCAGGTACTACGCGGACACCGTCACTCCCAACCGCTCAGGGACGTCGGTGTACTGCGGCTCGTTGGCGACGTCGGTGTCGATGGCCGCGGCGCTGCGCACGTGCTCGAAGGGCTTGGCCAGCTCGCTCAAGAAGGCGTTGACCTTGTCCTCAAGATTGCCGTCGCCTTTGGCGATCGCACGCTGGAACTTCTGCGTCTTCTGGTACCAGTCAGCCTGCTTCTCGATCTGGCTGTTGCTGAGGCCCGGAAAGGCGTCGTAACAGGCCAGGGTTTTGATCTGGCCGCGCGCGATGTACTGCACGATGTCACGAGCCGCCGCGTCTGGGCCGGTCGGACAACCGATGCACTGGCCCCAAATCTCCGACAAGTTCTCCTTCCCGTTGAGCACGAAGTCGTCGAAGTACTTATCCAGGCTGCTATCGAACTGCGAGACGAAGTAGAGGGTAGGACCGAACTCGGTGCTTGTCCCGACGAACCAGCGCGCCGCCCGAATCAGGCCGAGCAAAGTTGTCGCTTCCGAGAACGTCATGTTAGGCGGGTTCCAGAACTCACGAAACGCCAGCGTTTTGGTGAACTTCACGAGGTCTGCATCGGGCTTAAGGGGCCACATGCCCAGGAACTCGTGCACCTCGCGCTCCCCGTCCTTCATGATGAGGCCGGGGTGACGCAGGTCCCAGCGGTTTGCGCTGGTGGTTGGTGCTGACTGTTGTTGACTCATTCTTGAAATCTCCTTTTCGAATTGATTGACGCGTGACGGTGGACGGGATTGCCTCACCCCATCGGTCCCGCCCACGATCCGGTTGTGATCTCAGTCACATCCGCTTGTGACACCAATCACAAAAGCAATCGACGCGCCAAAACTACGCCATTGCTAACTGCTGGGTTTTCTTGTTCTTCGTGCGGTGTGGCCATGGCCTTCCAACGACAAGTGCCCACATCTGGGCAGTAAAATCTGGGCAGCCAGTGCGACTAGCACTGGGTTATCTCATCGGTATTAGCTCAGTGGCCGCTGATTGTTGCGGTAAACAACACTCGATCAGGCATAAAGACCAAGGGCGTGCCTAACCGTAAGTTGCAAACAGTAGGGAGGAATCTTTGGCAACGGCTGTTGATCACGAATGTGAAGGAAAATTAAGAAATGTTCAGCCTGGAGGATGTGTAGTGCTACATCTTGAGTGAATCGCAAGACCGGGAGCCCAAATTTAGGTCTGACTCACGACTCAGGCGATTGCAGGTTCCCCATGACAACTTCGGAGCGAGTACGAACAGGAGTGCCGCGATGATCAGAATCACGATCGCGAGCTTGGGCGTGGTCATCTCTTGCTCCAACAATGGCATTGCAATGTTCTCCAGCTCGCATCCACGACACGAGCCATCTTGTTCGTCCTCGGAACAGGACCGGTAACGGCATCCGCGATAGCATCATGCCGACTTCGTACCTATAGAGCAGAACTTGATGATCGTTCCTTTTTGCGAGCCCGGCTGTGAAGCCTGCTTTTTCTGGAATCTTGTGGGAGCGTAAAACTCAATTATCTTTGCCATAACCACATCCTGTTCTTAGCGGTCCGCGTGCTTGGCTCTGCACCTGAGGTCGACCTCCCTACGTCCGGCATTGTGCTTTTGCGATCCCAAGTCGCCGAATTTTGTTTTGCAAAGTCGTACGTTTCAATCCTAGCCGTTCGGCGGCGCCCCCTTTGCCCGCGATCCGCCCCGCCGCAGCTCGCAATGCATCGATGATCACGTTGGATTCCGCTTGTCTGAAACTAGAGGGTGAGCTAATAGCGACAACGACGTCGGAAGAGGCGGGAATGGCGGCCATCGGGACCTCCAGTTCCTCACCGCGCGTAACGATAACAGCCCGCTCGATGAAATTCGCCAATTCACGAATGTTGCCTTTCCACGGGCAGTTCGTCAGCACGTCCAGGGCTTGCCTTGATATCGATGAAATCTGCTTCCGCATACGTGCTGCGAATTTCGAAACAAAGAAACTTACCAGCAGCGGAATATCCTCGCGCCGCTCACGCAGGGGGGGAATCTCGATCGGGAAAACATTGAAACGGTAGAACAGATCCTCGCGGAACTTCTCGTCCTGAATCATGGCTCGGAGGTCACGATGCGTCGCCGCAATCATCCGCACGTTCACGTGGATCGTCGACGCACTTCCTAATCGTTCGAACTCCTGCTCCTGAACTGCGCGCAACAATTTCGGCTGCAGCTCCAAGCTGATGTCGCCGATCTCATCCAGAAAGAGCGTGCCTCGGTCTGCCAGCTCGAATCGACCTTTTCGTTGCATAAGGGCGCCCGTGAAAGCTCCCCGCTCATGCCCGAACAGTTCGCTTTCCAGAAGTCCCGAAGGAATCGCAGCGCAGTTCATGCGCACATAGGGACGATCACGGCGGGAGCTAAGGTTGTGAATGGCGCGTGCCACCAACTCTTTCCCTGTGCCCGTTTCCCCATGAAGCAGGACCGTGGAATCCGTCGGCGCAACGATCGCGACATGCTCCAGGACCTTTCGAAGCGCTGGGCTCTTTCCAACAATACCTTCGAAGCAGTCCTCAGAGCTGACCTCTGGTTCGAAATAGAACTGATCGGCTTCGAGCCTGCCCACGTTGGGAAAACTGGTTGCTCTGAAGTCTCCGAGGTCTGCGAAAGCAACGGCCGCGCTCATACTCTCCTCCTGATGTTTTCAGTCTGTTTGCTGGCTGCAGATGTCACGCTGTTCGCTTTTGCACCACTGCAAATTCGAGCACCCGTCCGCGTTGCTGCTGAGGCACCCACTTCGTGGCCTTTCGGAAGCGAACTGGAATGTAGGACTCAATCACGTTTGCCATGTTGACACTCCTTGTTCAACCTTCTTGGCTTGAACCGTGAGCCATTGTGCAACCGGTTGGATTTCTGCGAAAGCCTATATCGGGGAAGCTGCAAACTCTTTGGGAGGCAAAGCAGATCCTACTTTTGAGCTAAAGAAACCTAGTCCTTTGGACTGTTCTTAAGGTCAGAATCCTTTTTGCGCGGTGTGGGTTCAAAGCGCTTCCAGCCATAAAGGCGAGCATCGACGGACCAAAGCCCGGGTCCTAACATTGCCAGGGCGGCGCCGACAGTTCCCAACATGAGCCAAAGCGACTTGTCGCCGGGTAGCATGAGCATCTTCCAGACTTCAATGAGGGCTACCGAGGCTCCGGCGATAGGTGTCCATAAGCCTGCGACCAGCAGGATTCCCGCTCCCAGCAAGAGGATGGCCGGAATCGTCACATTCATGGGCGGTGGATCGCTCCGCAGGATCAGGCCGGCGCGTACGACTAGTGCAGAGCCCGCCACCGCGCGCATCAAGAGCAACCCTGTGCCGGGCCAACCACCAGCGAATGTTGAATATAGGCGCCGCAAAAGAACGCACTTTCCGCACTACATAACCATTCTCGGCTGTTCTGAAAGCGCCTCGAAAGCCCAAAAAGGGGCAGATCATTACTCTTTAGAGCTTTGGGATTGGGACTGCGAGGTTACTTGGTGGGTCAGCTACAGCTCGATAATGCCTCGTTTCAAGCCAATCATCGCCGCCTGCGTTCGGTCGTTGGCGCCCAATTTGGAGAGAATGTTCTTGACGCGCCCCTTAACGGTCTCCTCGGTGATCGAGAGTTGATCGGCGATCTGCTTGTTGGCATTTCCAGCTGCGATCAACCGCAGCACATTGATTTCGGCTGGTGTTAGGGCATCATCGGTTGCATGCTCGGCGATTTCGTACGACGCTTCGGGAGAAAGCGCCTTTTTCCCCGCGTGAACCGCTCTGATCGTGTCCACCAGTTCTTTGTGAATCGTATTTTTCAGCAGATAACCTTGCGCTCCTGCTTTGAGTGCGCGAAGAATCTGTACATCGCCTTTGTAGGTCGTCAGCACAATGATCTTCGCGTCCCGAAATTCTCCCCGAATCGCCGTGATCGCATCGAGGCCGTTCATCTCCGGCATTTGCAGGTCCATAATCGTGACATCCGGTCGATGCGTGCGAAATTGCTGGATCGCCTCGCGTCCATTCGAGGCTTCCGCCACCAGAGTCATATCTGGTTCGTCGCCGAGCAGGACAGCTATCCCTTCCCTAATGAGGATATGATCGTCAACTGCGAGAACCCGGATTCGAGCTGAGCCATCACTCACGTTCTATGGTCTCCTTCTCATCCGTTTCTGCCGAGGAGCGCTTCCCAAAGTACCAGAAAGGCCGCGCCGATTTCACCTACGCTTTCGCTCCCGGAATCACAAGCTCGATTTCCGTGCCGCTATCCAGTTCCGTCCATATGGTCAGCTTGCCGCCTACAAGTTTGGCGCGCTCCCTCATCCCCGGCAAGCCGTAGTGCCCTTCGCGGCCGTCTCGGCTGAGCACGTCGGAGGGAATCCCTTTTCCGTCGTCGCGAACCCGCAGCCGGAAATACTTTTCGTCATAACGAATTTCAACTTCCACGTTCTTCGCGTCCGCGTGCCGAAAGGAATTGCGCAGCGCCTCGGTCGCAAGCCGGTAAACTTCATCTCGCAGGATCGGATGCAGATTTCGCGGTGTGCCTTCCACCAGCAGCTGAAATGAAATGGAATTTTGCCCGTTTTCACCTGCGGCGAATTCTTCGCCAATCGTCCGAATGGCCATCGCAAGGTCATTCTTCTCTGTGGTGGACATGCGCAGCCCTTTGATTGCGTCCCGCCCCTCGCCGATCGCTTCGGATGCGCGATCGAGGGCTAATTGCAGTGTTTTGCGAGAGTCGACCGCACTCTCCGGCAACTTCTTAATCCCAACTTGAAATAGTGGCAACAGCGCCTGAAAACTCTGCAGCAGAGTGTCGTGCAGATCGCGGGCAATGCGCGTGCGTTCGGCTACTCTCTGTTCCAGACCCATATTGAACTCGTGCGCCAGTTGCCGCACCCGCAACTCGTGCAATCCCCAGATCATCGCTAGAAACAGGCCGATGCACGCCGCACGGAACCAGTTCGTCTGATACCACGCCGGAGGAATCACGAAATCCAGCGTCGCCCCCTCTTCATTCCACACGCCGCTGTTATTGCAGGCGAGGACGCGAAATTTGTAATGCTTCGGGGGCAGGTTCGTATACTCGACGTGGCGAACGTTGACCAGTTCTCTCCAGTCCTTGTCCTCGCCTTCAAGTTTGACGCGGAAGCGCACCTTCTCGGGCACAACCAAGCTGAGCGCCGTGTAGTCGATATCGAGGTGACGGACGCCCGTTGGCAAGTGAAAGCCGTTTGAGATTTCAACGGGCTTGTCGTCAGCAGTGATGTTCTCGATGTGCACCGGAGGCGGAATGTTGTTGAAGGTAAGATGATTCGGATCGATAACGCTGACGCCGTCCCAAGGGAGGAACCACAATTTTCCGTCAGCAGTCTTAGCTACCTGTGGGTGGTAGTGGCCAGGGTCGGAAAGACTCCTGACACCATCAGAGGTATCAAAAACTGTGACTTGAACCGTAGGGGGCGCACCTTGACCCTTATCTACGGCGGTAGCCCATGCATCGAGCTGGGAGCGTTCGATTCGTACCAGACCGCACGCCGTATAGAGCCAAAACGAGTGGTCGTTACCTTCAATACTCCAGTGAACCTTGTCGCACGGCAATCCGTTCTTGCTGGCTAGCGTGGCCAGACGATTCTGCTTCAGTCGGCTGAGACCACCTTCAGTGGACACCCAGAGGTTTCCTTCCTGATCGAATTGAAAGTCGCTGATGCGGCCCGGGCCAAGTCCATTTGCAGTGGTGTAGGATGCGCGGATGTGGCCATCTGAGAAATAGGAGATGCCCCCGCTGAAAAATCCAATCCACAGTCCGCCCTGCGTGGGATCGGCAGCCAGAACGCTGGCATGATCCTTATGGCCTAACTCCGACCACTGGAATTGGCGCACATCCTTGTGGGGTGATATTCGAAAGAGGCCGGCCTCCTCATTAATAACCCACAGATTGCCGGTAATGTCCTGTGCGATGGAAAGTACTGGTCCGCCTGGAACGCCCTTGATTGATGTAAAGTGACCAGCCTCCAAGTAGCCTAGCTGGTGAGATGTTGAAATCCAAATACGCCCATGGTTGTCCTCAAGAAGGGATTCTGGAGGAAATCCATTGAGCATCCCGTCCCGCCTAGTGCCGCCGGTTCCTGGAATTGTGATTTGTCCGTGACTCCACTGATTCAGTCCGCCGTAAGTACCCAGCCAAACACTCCCGCTTTTGTCCGCCGAAATAGAGCCAACAACGGAATTGGACAATCCTTGTTTTGCAGTAAACGTGGCAGCGGCAAAGTCACGAAAGCGGTCGAGTCCGTCAATGGTACATACCCAAACGGTTCCTTCACGATCCTCAAATATATTGCCGACACTGTCACTGGAAAGGCCTTCGCTCGCTGAAAACACGTCTGTCCTGCCGTCATGAACGTGCAGAAGCCCGTGATTCCATGTTGCCGCGATCCAGAGACCAGAATTTCGATCACGAACTATCTTGAGAACATCGAGGTGACCCGAGATGCCTGGCAGCGAATACATGTCCGTCTTGCCGTTATTAAATCGGTAGATTCCACCTTTCCATCCGACCAGCAGAGCGCCGTCAACGTCTTCGCTGATCGCTTGCACTCCGTTCCGCTCACCGGGAAGTGAATAGAACATCGGGGGACCGGGTTTCCATCTCCACAGCCCGTTGCTTACCCCAGCCCAGCGGTTGCTGTTGGCATCCTCATACAACGCAAACACTCCGATCCCCAGCCTTCCGTCGTCGCCGTAACAGTGAATCTCGCCGTCTCGAATTGCGCAAAGCCTGCCGTTTGGACGCTTCATGCCCCCAGCCCATATAGTTCCTTCGCGATCCTCACGCAACGCAATGACAAACTGATCTGTTAATTCGGGATATTGTGTGAGTTTCCCGTCCTTCCAGCTTGCGAGACCCTTGGTGCCGATCCAGAGCGTTCCGTTTTTCGCGACGAGCAGACTGTAGATGGCGCGACCAGCTAAGTTGTCCCTTCTCGGCGGATTCCATGGGATCGCGTGCAGGCCATCGAAACGAACCAAGCCGAACTGCGTGCCCAGCCATAGATAACCATCCGGCGTCTGCGCGATCGAATAGATCTCTCCCCTAGTAAAGCCGTCGCGAACTTTCCACGTGCTGTGCGCGTACTGGTTTACATCGAGGGAGGAAGCACCATCACTCCGACCAGCATGCCCACCACTCTGGGCGTGCCGACAATCACCACCCAGCCCAGGCTCCCGAACTCCCCGAACTCGACCGCCTTATTCACGAGCGCATTTGGCTCGGTATTGTCAGCGCTCTCGCCACCAACGAATCGCTTAGCTTCAACGATCTCAAGCGCGTGCTCAAGACAACCGATGGCAACCTCAGCGTCCACGCCCGCAAGCTCGAGGAAGCTGACTACATTTCATGCGTCAAATTCTTCGAAGGTCGCGTCCCACGTACCCAATACCGCCTCACCGCAACGGGTCGCCGCGCCCTCTCCGAGTACCTCGACCAGATGGAGAAGTGGATTCGCTTGACCCGCGACGATCGGTAAAAAAATTTGCTCACAGGACTTTGCATAACAAAGTGCACTGTCAGCAGATCCCATCCAACTGGGAAGAAGGCAAGAAGCAATGACCATAGGCAAGATTCAGCAATCGCCCCTTCGCTCCGCCGCCCGCTTCTGGGAACCGCGCCGCCTAATCTATTGCGCGATTCTCACACTCGTCGTCTTCCTCTGGCTCATCCTGACCTGGCCGCACTTCCGTCCGTCCTTGACTCTCGGCTCTCTAGAAGCCTTCATCGTTCTCGGTCTGGCCGCCAACCTCTGTTACAGCGCCGCTTACCTCGCCGATCTTTTCTTGCAATGGCTTCAGTCCACCGCCTTGCGGCGCGCCCGCTGGGCATTATTCGTCATCGGCACTGCTTTCGCTCTCCTCCTCGAAAACTACTGGATCATGGACGAAATTTATCCCTACGCCAATCAACCGCCACCGAGTCTGATTGGGAGAGTTGTCACCATGCCAACCGCAACCTTTGCCAGCAATGTGAATTTCCCCGCCACGCTCGCCGTCCTTGCCTTCCTGGCGGCAGTTGCCAAAGCTGCCGTCGAAAGGTGATTACCCTCGACCAATCCCGCTTCCACCATTGCCGCACGATCTGCTCAAACAACTGCTCGAACAGCTTCGACTCTTGAAACCTCCCATGCCGATTCTTCGAGTACATCGAATGATGCGGGATCTCCTTGTCGAATCCCAACCTGGTGAACCAGCGCCAGGCCAGATGCATGCGCAGTTCCTCCACCAGTTTGCGCTCGCTGCCGATGCCGTAGAGATAGCCATCAGCAAAATGCGCAGCAGCAGCTCGGGATCAATCGACGGACGGCCAGTGTCGCTGTAACTCGCTTTCCGCTTCTCCCGCACAAAAGGCAAGGCTGATGTGCTTTTCGATCAGCCGCAGCAGATGAGTCTCAGGAACTTGATCTTCCAGGCGGGAAGTAGCAGAACAGAGCTTCGCAGCGGTCGTGTTGCCCCATCATGATCAGCAGGCCTCCGACGATGAGAATCCAACAGAGCATGGGAAAAATCACTTTCTTCTAACATGCCTCCGCTGAATCCCACCTGCTAATCTCAGTGACTTTTTCAACACCCACGGACGTTAACATCAACAACCCCATATCCGTTTTTTTAATAGGGAGGGACTTCGGAACCGAGGCGTTTTCCACCACGGCTTGCGCGAACACCGTATTTAGAACTCCGGTTGTAGATCGCGCTGTTGGCGAGAAGAAGCGCCATGCGCGTTTCCCGATAGCTATGCGATTCGGGACGCGCGCAGGTTTATGTCAATGGGTACGCTGCGAACATGCAGGTTGAACTCGGCTCGTTATCCAGGAAGACTCCAATGGTTCCGATATCAGGGAAGCATGGTCAACCCGTTTGTCCCATCGAGTTGCTTGTCGCCCACGATAAACGTCGGCGTTCCGGATACGCCTCGACGCTTTGCTTCCAGCAGATCGAGAGTGATAATGGGAAAGTATTTGTGAGCATCGACCTCTTCCCAGAGCTTCTTCTCGTCGAGTTGGGCCTCCGATGCGATGACCTTCAACTCCTGCCGTCCTTTCGGTTCTCGGTCCGCCAACAGCAGGGATTCGACTTCCCAGAACTTGCCTTGGGCTGCCGCTGCTAGGGCAAACTCATGGACAATAGTCGCCTCGGGATGCGTTGGCAGTGGAAAATTTTTGAATCTCACCGAGACTTGACCTGGATGCGCGCTGAGGAATTGTTGTAGAGCCACTGCAGATTTCGCCGTCAACGGGCTGGTGAGATCGACAAACCACTCAATCGTAAGCGGGGCGTCCTGCGGCCCCAAGGATAGACTTTCTGGCCGGATTCCTATTGCACTGAGTTCACTCAAGCCCCGTTGAGCGTCAGTCGTTTTGCGGCCGTTCTTCAGATCCTCGATCTTGGTCTGGAGTTTGGTGGCGTCGAACCCCGAAAAAAGCTCACCATCGACAATGAAAGTCGGAGTCGCTGTCACGCCGGCTCGCTCGCCCGCCATTCTGTCTTGGTTAACGCGTGCCTTCAATTCGGCACTGTCGAGGTCCTTCTGGAATCTCGCCATGTTGAGATGGAGTTGCTCAGCCATATTTAGGAGATCGGCGCTCTTCATCGCGTGCTGATGCGCATAGATCAGGTTATGCATCTCCCAGAATTTTCCCTGCTCCCCAGCAGCCAGCGCCGCCATATGTGCGGCTTGTGAGTCGGAATGGGATTCGAGCGGAAAATTCTTAAAGACCAATCGCACCTCGTCCGGGTAAGCGTTTAGCAAACGAATAAGCGGTTGGACCGCGCGAGCACAAAATGGACACTGAAAGTCCGCAAATTCCACAATCGTTACCACAGCAGATGCGGGACCACGCGAAGGTGCGTTCGCGATATCAACTTGAATCTTCCCGGCTACTGGCCAAGGCTGACCATTGATCTCGCCTTCGATGATCTGCTTCAGCCGCGCATAACTCTGGCGACCGACTAACTTATGGCCGTCGACAACGAATGTCGGCGTCCCAGATATGCCGAGACTCTTTCCCTCCGCAATATCTTGATCAATTAGCGCTGACCCAGCTGGGTCAGCGACGGCATTCCGGAACTCATCCATATGCAGTCCCAATTTGGAGGCATAGATGTCGAAGTTTTCCACTGAGAGGTGCTGGGGATTTGCATAAATGAGGTCATGCATCTCCCAAAATTTTCCTTGTCGCGCCGCTGCCAGAGCCGCCAAATGTGCGCCCCTGGATTGTTTGTGAAAGGACAGGGGAAAATTCTTGAAAACGAACGTGACCCTTCCGGAATACTCAGCTCTCAGCCTTGAGAAATCTGCCGCTTGGCGCGCGCAGAACGGGCACTGAAAATCGGCGAATTCGAGCACCGTGACTTGTGGTAGCGGTTGAGGAGTGTTCCTGCTGTTGCTCTGACCGAAACATGCGAATATCGCGAATGCAAGAAAACCGACCAGTGCGATAGGTTTAATCACTTCCCTACTCCGCAATTCGCTGCCCCGGCCCGTACACTCTCGGGAACCAAAGCGTAGATTAATCGCGCAGCCTTCGCGGCCCCGTCAGCGAGCGGCGCAGCGCAATCAGGAATATCTTCGGACAGAAGATCCGATGCAATCTGGCTGAGTTCGGACGATTTTGTCCCCGTGAACGTTCTAAAACGTTGGCACCGGCGGCTTACATGCTCGGCTCGCGCAAACTGGTCGTCCCACTCGCGTTCTGCGGGCACGAGTACCGCCTTCGTTCCCAGAAGCTCTAATTCGGCGACCGTGTTGTACCCCGCCTGGCAAATGACAAGATCAGATTCTGCTCCTTTGCTGGGCCAGTCCGGCTCGAACGGAGAAAGTGTTATTCCTTCCTTCAGCCGAAGACGGTGCCAGTCGGAAAACAGTGGACCAGTAACAAGATGCCCTTTTATGGAATGACAATGGCGACGCAATTCGGCAATCGACTGAACCGCGAGATTGTAGAACTCGACTGTACCCGGATAGCCACCTCCACCACCTGCAATTAATACGCGGCGTCCTTGGAGATTCTGGACCTTTGACCGGTTGCGAATGCTTCGCGCGATTTGGCCTACACAGCAGGCTATTGATGACAACCTCCCCGGCAGATTGAATGTGCCTGGCGCATGAGGAATGATGATCCGGTCTACATGTTCCAACAAGCCCGATACTTCCTCCAGATAGCGATGCAACTCGCGCATCTCTCGGATACAGAGAACAATCGGTATCTCGCAGTCAATGACGGCCTCAGCAAATGTGGGGCTGGGCAGACAATCGAAGACCACAATCTGGGGAGCGATCGATTCCAGAATGGAGCGGCTCATGCAAGACTGCAGGCTCGAACGTTCCCGGTCGCTCCAGTCAACCCACCTCCCTGCGCTCATGGAGTGGCTGTCCGGCAATGGAATGTACGGCAGCCCCAGAGCGTCGAGAAGAAGATGAGACGAACCTTCGATCACAAACGGCGTGCGGACATTCGCATCGATATCCTTCAGAGCCAGCGCAATCACCGACAAGCGATTCATATGCCCCAAGCCAATGTGATTCAGGGGTTGAAACAGCACTGTCGGTGGTGGGTTCATAGACGATCTTTTCTCACATCGTCAGAAGGGCAGTGGGCACTGACTGAGTATGGGCGCTGACTACGGATGCGGTTCCAGCTGTCATAAGACTGATTTCGGCTCGTCCATTCGTTAGCTCCACGCTTCGCGACCCCGTGGTGGTCCCTAAATTATCAATCAATGCCGCGTCCCCAGTAACACCGAAACGAATACGGTCGCGGGAATCAAGGCACTGCATACCACGCACGTCGAGGAGCCGTGCCTCGACTTTCACTTTGTTGGCCTCGCGCCCAATAACACGGAGAGCAAGTCGATGAGGCGCCCCCCACAACTCGGTTTGATATTGCAGGGTGATCTCATCCTCTACGTTGCCCTCTCTTCTACTAGCAACCGCTTTCAGACGATTCAAACCGGGCTGAAACTCGACCAGCCAGTGAAGCCCCGCAGCCGGGAAGTCCTGGCGGTTGCGTTTTCTGATTCCCTGAGAAGCTCCGTTGACGAACAGTTCGGTGGTCTCACAATTCGAATATACCTTCACCAGTTTCAGTTCGTGCGCCTTTCCCCAGCGCACTGGCCAAGAATGGCCGTAAATATGCACCATGGGCCGTTCTGCCCAGTAGGACTGGAAGACATAGTAACCCTCTTTAGGAGTCAGGTCTCGCTCCATCAGCCCCTTCTGATTTACGTGGGGGATTGGGTTGTTGGGACGAAGAGGAGTGGAGAAATCCTTGAATATCCACTGCGCAGAACCGGGCAGTTGTGGCAGACCTTCCAGTTCCTTGAGATGCCAGTCGAAAAGATTGCAGGCATACGTTTCCGACCAATCGCCGTCGCGCGAAACCATCACCTCCCCGCCGTTGAGCAGGTGCTCTCTGTCTTTCTCCTCGAATCCTGCTGAGACGAATTTCGCCAGCAAGGTGTCCACTTCTTCCGAATGGCGACCAGCGTGGCTTTCTGCGCCCCACTCAACGTGGAGGAAGTGCGGCACACTCGCGCGCTCTTTTTCGATCTTTTCACGATATCCCGTATATGGTCCGTGATACCAGCCAGCCCAGAGCGAAGGTGAATAAACGTCAATCAAATCCTTGCAGAAATCGCAACGCCGCAAAAAGGTTTTTCGCCTCGGGTCGGATTTGTGCGCCAAGTCGTTGAGTTCTTTCACAAAACCCCGGATGGCTTCCTTGTCGAAATCGGCGAAATCTCCAGCCCAGTCATTCTCATTGCCGATGCCCCACAAGATAATGGAAGGATGGTTATAGTGCTGGTCAATCATGGCGCTTAACATGTTGCGCGCACATTGCCTGTAATCATTTCCGCCGAGCCCACCGCGCGACCACGGTATCGCTTCTATGACGAGCAGGCCCATTTCGTCGCACAGGTCCAACACGGCTCGAGATTGCTGATGATGGCCCAAGCCCAAGAAGTTGGCGCCCATTTCCTTGATCATGGTCAGTTCTCGACGTACGAGATCTTCGGGCATCGCCGGACCAAGCCCGGCGTGGTCTTCCTCCCGCTGCGTGCCCTTGAGGATCAGGTGCTCCCCATTCAGCTTGAATGGCCCTTTATCCATGAATTCGAAATAGCGGCACCCAAAATGCTCCGTGACGCTCATGTTCCCTTGAGCACTGGCCATTTGAACTTCGTAACGATACAGATTTGGAAGCCGAGGCGACCACAACAAAGGACTTTCAAGCGTAAACAGACCGATTTCTTTTTCTCCGTCCCACGGAGAGAGGCTTCTTTCCACTTTGCGAATGATATTTCCCTGTGGGTCGAAGATACGGATCTGCAGCAGCACTTGGTCATGGAGTTGAAGTGGATTCCGCAGGCTGGCTCGGATTGACACTCGCGCCGGTGTCGCCCCTGACGAGTCGACATCTACATGAACGGTCGCGAGGGAAATCGCGGGAACATAGATCAGGCTCACATCGCGGTAGAGTCCACCGAAGCGATTGAAATCGTTGAGCTCAGAGGGAATCGATTGCAGGTTGCGGGAGTTATCGCAAAGCACGGCAAGCGGAACTTCGCGGCCGACGGCAGTTATCCTCGAAAACGTGGCGGCTGCATCGGTAATATCCACACAGAACTCGTCATAGCCGCCAACGTGCAATCCCACCGGCTGAGTAGAAACAAACACTTCGCACTTCTGTCCCGCACCTTCGAAGAGCACGAGTGTTCGGCCATTCTCGAACGGATTCCTCAGCGCCACTAGGCGCCGATACCAACCTGGTCCTTCGTAAAAAGGGCGATCTGGATCCACTGCATCGTAGGCGTTGAAACAATGGGGAAGATCAATCTGTTTCCAGACCGTATTCTCCTGCATATCGGTGCGCCAGACATCCCAGGCTCCCCCCAGCGAGCCTTGAAAGTACTCCCACCCTTTCGCGAGCTTTTCTGCATTTGTTTCCTGGGAGATGGCAGGATTGGTCCGACCGAACATTGGCGGGACCAGACCACTTGCGGCGGTCAGGGCAGTCGACTTAAGAAAGTCACGGCGAGTAGTGTGGTTGGACCCACTGACGGAAACGATTTCACCACGTTCTTTGGTGGGTAAGTCCATCACGGAGACGGCAAACTCTGAGAAACCATTGACCCCGAACTCGATTGCATCAGCTCAATTCGCACACCGTCGGGATCAAAGATATTAGCGCGCAACGGGAGGTTTCCGCCACTCTGCACTGAGGTGGTTATTGGGTTTTCCGGGTTTCGGCTCTGAAGCATCGCCAGCGATTTCCGAACATCCACAGTCGCCAGCCCCAGATGATTTTGCGCCCTTAACTGGGCCGGCGAAGCTACTCCCGAGAACGGTAGTAATTCGACGTAGTCCGTTCCATCAGGCAGTTGGAGGTTTACCCATTCTGGTTGACCCGCCGTGCCCCCGCCCCGCCCCGTCTCGCGAAAACCGAGGATGTCCCGGTAAAATTTCATCGAACTTCCGACGGAATTAATCAGAACTCCGATGTGAGTGATGTGACCCGAGACGCGGCTGTCTGGCAAGAACTTACCCTTCGCCGCGGCTGTTTGGCTCTTCATCGAATACTCTAGGATTTCGATCAAGTGGCCGTCTGGATCGCGCACGGTCAAAAAAGGATTGCCGATGCGTCCCGTGTGAATATCTCTTACGATTTGCACTTGCTCGGATTGGAGATAACTGCGCATAGCCTTGAGATCATCGGTATAGACCGCGAAGTGGTCTAATTGCCCGTGGATCCTGGCATCTCCAGGCATCAACTCCAGATATTGCAGATCATTCACCTTCACGAACTTCATCTCAAGATTGTTTGCGGGATCTTTTAGGGCGAAAGGTTCCTGGTACCCGAGCACCTGTTCGTAAAATGCGGCCGTTTTGGTGAGATCGCCGCCGCGGAAGGCTACGTGCGCAATGCCCAAGAGATGGGCCCTCGGCGCGCTTTGCGCGAAAGGGGCGGAGACCAATAACAGCAAAGTTAAGAGCGTAAAAAGAGCGGACCGCACGATACACCTCCGGCCAAGAAGCCTCATCTACTCGCGACACAAATCACACGATCACGCCCAAAAGTCATTGTGTCTCGGTTTCCACGTTCGCTGGAAAATTCCAACCAATCTGCGCACCGAAGAAGCCGAACAGCTTGCTTACAGTCCAATCCTCGGAGCCGGGTTGCTGTTCCGGCCCGAAGTTCCAGCTTCCCGAAACTTGAATGGATACGTTGACCGTCGTAGGAGATCCGGGTAGAGGAACGAATCCTGTGTTCACTCCGGCAGCTCCAGTGTTCGGATCTGTGGCGCAGACATTTATGGGACCGATAGGCACTCCCGCGACGGAATACGACCCATCGGCCCCCGCAGTCGTACTTGTACTGAATGATCCACCCGGAGTCATTGTTGCAGACATCCTGTAAATCGACGCAGTGCCACCTCCGCCCCCACCACCTGTACACGTTCCTGTCGACACTGTTACTCGGGCGCCAGCGACTGCGTTGCCGGATTCCGTGACCACACCAGCGACGGTTCCGGTTCCTTGCACAAGATTCAGGTTTTGAGTGATCGTCTGATTCGGCAATAAGGCAATCTGAACACCGGCGCCGCTCTGGCTGGACACGTCATACGCCTCAAGTGTTCCCGGCCCGGGCAAAACATCCGTGAAGCTGAAATGTCCCGATGAGTCTGCAATTGTCTGGTAATAGCCGGCATTTGTGTCCAACTCGACGGTGATATTCGGAAAAGGCGTGCCGCTCACGCTGTACACAATCCCGCTGACGGCTGCGGGAGGCTGTAGGGCAATGTTCACGGTGCTGGTCTGGCCTTGCACGACGGTCGCGACCGCCGTCCCGGTCAGCGGAGGCTCATTTGGGACTGCGAAAAGGCTAGCGGTTAACGTGTAGGTACCTGTCGCAATATCGCCAAACGAGTAAGTTCCGTTTGCTCCAATGGAAGCCGGCAAATAGCCGCCCGAACTGATGCTAACATTTCCCGTGCTCAACGGTTGGCCATTAGAATCGTACACAGTGCCGGTGATCGATCCTCCGGCGAGTACGATGTTCTGTACAGCGACAGAATGGCCCGCGGGGAAGCCGCCTGGCGTGGCAGCCGATTTCAACCCTGTAACGGGGTTGCTCGCTTGCACCACGAAACTTGCAACCGGAACGACAGTTGAGCCTTCAGAACTCAGTTGCCCGACAAAGCTATAGTTACCGTTTGTATCCGAGCCACTCGTAAGTGGTCGGCCAAATAATGGATCGTCGCTCACAAAAGTAACGATCACGCCGGGAACCGCGGTGACCCCATCCCCGGTAGTGACCTGGCCGAGCACCTGACCTGTTAAAGACTCCAAGGGACTGAGCAGGCTCACTCCGTTGGCTGGCATGACAAAGTTTTGAATCGTGAGCAGATCGGACGAGGCGATTCCGGCTATACCCTCCGGAGGTAGCTGTACCAACCGTTGCGCGCTGGCAATTGCTCCCGGAACGCTATTCTGCAAGCTTAGAAAGTGAAGCAGCCCCACCTGGCCGCCTGCGGGCACCATAATGTTGTCAAACTCCTCCTCCACGGTCCCCTGGCGATTCGTGCTATCGACGGTCCATTGAGCACTGGTCGCGGGCAACACGGCAGATGGACCCTGAAAAAGATCGGCGACCGGGGACAGAGTCTCCGATGTCACTGCTCCGACAAAGTCAGCGCTGGTGTCTTGGAACACGGCCCAATTGTCCGGACTCGGCACCCCAGCCTCGAGCACATTGTCGCCGCTGGACGTAGTCACAATCGCGGGGGGGACTGCAGTCTGCTGTCGAGCACCGTTTATAGCACTGGTGAAACGAAGAGTCGTGGTCCAACGGAGTCCGACGGTGACCGGAGTGCTTCCTGGATTTTGTAACACCTCCAGATAGCGGGCAAAGTAGCCGTCGACCGGAACATAAATCTTTCGCGTCACGTTCAGCCCGGCAATACCACTCTGAAGAATGTCAAATTCACGGCCATTATTCACCGTCGTCGCCGTCGTATTCCCGCTGAAGTGGGTCGTTGTACCGCCGGAAATCAAGTCGAGTTGCATGCCGCCCTGCTGGAACTTACTGAACGCGCTATAGAATTCGATAGCCGACCCCGGCGACAATGAACCATCCTGCTGCAGTTGGTATTGCATTGCATTCGCGTCGATCAGGGTTGCCGGAAGGACTTGAGTCTGCCCCACGAGCGCAATATCCTCGCCCACCGTTGCACCGTCGGCAGTCACCTGTCCCTGAGCAAAGCCGGATTCGACTTGCCCACCGGACTCCAGAACTGCCTGTTCCGTGAACGCGCCCACGGCAACCTGCGGAATGGAGTACGTCCCACCAAAACCCGTCACTGCAGATTGAACTTTACCGCTCGCATCAGTGAGAGTCACGGTGGCACCCGAAACCACAACTCCTCCCAGCGAAACTGTCCCGCTGACAGTTCCGAAACCAACAAGAACCAGGTTTTGGACTACCGTACTGCCTTCGCTAATTACCGTCACACTGGCGGTGGCGCGGACTGTATTATTTCCATCGAGCGCCTGCAACGAGTAAGTCCCGCTAGGAACTACGCTGAACGAGAAGCTGCCGTCAAATGCGCTAATGGTGGTTTGCGTCATCGTGCCGACAAGATTTACCGTGATCCCCGAGACAGGTGTTACTCCATTGGCGGCAAACACAACGCCACTGACAGAACCAACGGGCTGGAGCTGCAATGTGATAGAAGCGGAATTGCCAGCGCTTACCGTTCCGCTGACCGGCCCGGCACCAGCCTGAGTCACCGGATCTGTCGCCGTAACTGCAAATGAGCCTGCTGGCACCTGACTAAAGATGTAAGTGCCGTTGGCCTGCGTCACACCGTTCAGCAAGCCGCCAAATTGGGTCTGGCCGGTCAATGTCACGATGCCGTTCGCAACCGGGTTAGTAAGGGCATCTATAACAGTGACAAGCACGTTGCCCTGGCCGTTAAGATTGATGTTGACGGTTTGTGTGTCGCCTTGCCCGCCGATGGCAACCGATCCCGCTCCCTGGTCACCGGTTCCCGGGTCGCTTACCGTGATCGTGTATGTACCCACCGGCACAAAACCGAGTGTATACAGGCCGTTTGCATCCGCCTGAGTTGTAGCTCCGTCGGAGAGATTGACCTGCGCATACGGATCAGGAGTTATTCCGTCAGCATGGAAAATCGTGCCGGTCACGGTTCCGGCAGCTCCCAGCGTTATATTCTCAGTGACGGTCTGCTGATCGGTAGTGATGCTGCCACTGGTCTGACCTCCCAATTGCAGGGAGCTTGAGCTTGCCGCTACATTAAATGGACCGACAAAGATGTTCGGTAGCGAATAGTTGCCGTTAGCGTCAGTTGTGGTCGTGCTCACTCCCCCGAAAATGCTCTTGCTGGTAAGGGAAATGTCTGCGTTCGCGACCGGATTCTGCGAGCTATCCGTAACTGCGCCTGAGACGGTGCCTTTCCCCAGGAAGGCCAGATCGCTCTCAACCACGCTGCCGGTCCTCGGAATCATTCCGTTGCTTCGCCCGTGGTTCCCATTGTTATCGGTCGCATCGAGGGTGAAAGCTCCGACCGATATGAAATTGAACGTGAATTGCCCCGCCGCATTCGTGGTGGTCGTTGCCAAAGAGGTCCCGGATAGAACCACATTGGCATTCGCGACCGGGGTAATTCCGTCGGTGGCATACACGGTACCCTTAATCGCTCCCGCGGCAGTGAGCTGGATATTCGCAACTGCGGATGAATTGGCAAAGAGGTAGCCGGAGGCCTGGCCATTCAACCCGGTCACCGGATCGATCGCGGTCACAACGAAACTATTCGGCGTGAATCCGCTGAATGCGTAAAGGCCGCTGCTATTCGTGGAAGTCGTTCTGGTCTCGGCCCCAATTGTGATCGTGACTTGGGCATTTGCTACCAGAGTACCTTGCGGATTGGTTATGACTCCTGAGATGTCTCCGTTGCTTTGTCCGAGTTGAATAACCCCGACATTGGTAGCAATTCCGGTTGGGCTTACCGGGTTCGACTCTCCTTCGAGAATCACATTGTTGATCGTAACCCGCGCAATCGCGGTGATCGGACCGATGTCGGCTGGAACGTAACTGATCGAGAAGAAACCCGTGCCATCCGTCACCCCGGTAATCAATCCGAACAGTACGACGGACGCCCCACTGACCGGAAGATTGGAATTCAGCACTCGTCCCTGAACGGTTGTGGTCGGGTCGGCCACCAGTGGATTTGTTCCCAGGGTCACCTCGGTGCCGTCGGGAATGCCGTCGCCGTCAGTGTCTTTGTTCAAGGGATTAGTCCCGAGCAACAACTCCTGGCCATCCGACAAACCGTCACTATCCGTATCCGGATTGAGTGGATTCGTCCCGAGTTGCACTTCTTTGCCGTCGGGAATGCCGTCGCCGTCGGTGTCGGCGTTTACGGGATTCGTTCCCAGCTTGTATTCCTGCAAGTTGGTCAGCCCGTCGTTGTCTGGATCGGCACTTGCCACACCCGGATCTGTCACGCTGAATCCGTATTGAATTTTCCAGATGTCCGGAATTCCATCGCCCACGGTGCTGAATGGAAGGTTCACACTAAGCGATAGCGTGGAGGCCGCTCCTTCATTGCGAGCCGTGATAATCACGTTGCCTTGCGCCACGGCAGTGACCAGTCCATTTGCACTCACTGTCGCGATAGCGGGATTGCTGGTCAGATACAGAGTGCCCAACGCCTGAGTACTCAGATCGGCGGTACTTCCGTTGGTTAGCGTACCCGTAACTTTCAGTTGTGTCGTCTGCCCCGCGGATGTAAATGCCGTAGTTGGGGCGCTCAGGCTGATCGATACTGGCGGAGGTGTAACCGTTCCAAAAGTGATTGCAGGAATTTTGCTGTTTCCGTTCGCCACCAACATGAAATACGGCGATTGCCCTTGAGTAGTTTTGTTTCCATTCTGGCAGAGCACGCGGACACGGTAGTAGCCGAGGTCCGCAGGTATATTTGGCACCGCAAATGTACCATCCACATTGACCTGTATCGACCGGTTAGCGATAGTAGCAATGCAATTTTGATTTAGTTGCTGCGCGAAGGCCGAAAGACCAAAGAGCGAGACGAAAGCAACCACCCGCAAGCCTGCACCGCCACAGGGTCGAAGGTTTCTAGTTACTCGTCTCATTGCCATTCTCGCTTCTACTACTAAGCCTGGCTCATTTACTCAGGCACTATCCAAAAGCAGAACTGCGAAACCTGCTCACTGCTTCAGCGCTTGTAAAATGCTCCTCGCCTGAGGCGAGTCATCCCCGGAACCCGCGGCATCTTTTTCCAAGTATCTGATGACAGATTCACGGTCAGAAAAATGAATGCGGTCCAAGGTTCCCTTTTTCGCAAACCCAACTAATTTCGGCCCTAAGAACTGCACCGCGCTACTACGAAGCTCTTGGTCAGGATCGGCCATTCGGTCTGCGACAATGGATAGGATTTGATCATTTACTTCGCTATCCTTCGAGAATGCATCATAGGCAGACTTAACAAACTCGAGTGCTTCCATTCGCTGGTCGTGAGGCCGTGTAGGGTCGGATGCGATCGGTCCAAACTGCTGAACAACAGAAAGGCGAACTTTGGGATCGCGCATTTCAGGGCCAGTCAGATACTGAATTGCGAGCGTCCGCAGGGGTAGCGCAGCAGAACGATCTGCGAGAATCCTCTGCATTGCCTGAATCTTTTTAGCAGACGGTAATTCATCGGCTGCCACCATCCCACGAAGGGTCGCAAGACTCCCGGGATCCGCATCTAGATCGACGACACAGCGGAGTGTAGGAGCAACCGGCGTGTATCTCATTTCTTGGTAAAGTGCAAGGGCGACCCGTTTCCCGACTTCGGGTGCGATGTGATACCACATCGGCTTCCTGCCGACGAAGTCGGTGTTAGGCGTTTTCGGGCCTAGCCAGTCGACCGGCACATCCACAGTCTCCCCGTTGAATTTTGGGCCGGTTGATCGAAGATATTCCTCGATTGTGATCGTCGCATGTGCAGAACGCGGCTGATTCTGCTGTACTTGCGAGATTCGACCGACTATTACCTGTGTGCGGCTGCCAAAACCCAAGACTGCGCACGTCGGTAGGTTGGATTGCGCCTGAGCGCTCACCATGCCAGGGGCACAGACGATAAACAAGAAAGCTAAACTGCAATAATTCATAAATTTCAATGCGTGCCGTCCAATCCCGAAAGATCATTGGCCACTGGCGGATTTACCTCGATGCTAATCTGCTGTCCGCTCTGCGGTGTTGAGTATTGCACGTATCCCGTGCTTTGGGTCTGAGTTCCAGCTGTGGGCACCCATGTGATAGATACCGGGGCAATCGTGCCGTTCCATCTCACGGTCCAACCAGCCCTTCCGATTACGGCATACGAATGTGGAGCTTCGGCGCTCCAAGCCACGAGATAAGTCGAGAACGAGTACCCACCGTTCGTCTGGAACAGCTCGTTGTTTTGACCGTGCGCTTGATCGCACGACTGGTACGAGGGAAAGAAAGTGTTGGGGTCATCAACGAAAAGAATGGTTCTAAGAGCTCCTTGAACTTGAATCCCGTCATACCCCCCCGTCGACGTGGACGGCGTAGCGCCCCCGTTGACCCCAGGTCCGGCGTCAAGAATTGGCGTGGGCAAGGGAGTAAATGTATTAGGTGGACACACTGTTCCGAGATTGAATGAGTCCCTCCAAGTTAGGTTCTTGCTCGGCGGATACAAGCCCGAGACGTAGGTTCCAGTTCCGACTTCATCCTGAGCGAACACTACCCCGACCGCGTCCACAGATGCGTCATCCACGCCGGAGAGCGTTATATTTGCTTTGAAGTTGAATGCGTTGTTGTAGAGGTGGGCGAAATCCGCCTGGGGCCCGTTGACCGGGTCATAGAGCGCTCCGCTAAGAAGGGTGACTTGCTGAGGCAGATCCGGCGTGTATTGTCTTATCAGGTTCGAATGTACTTCGACGTCGACGTCAGTTGAGGGATCCGCTATTGCGACCGTCGCGATTTCAGTGTCGACTGGGACAGAAGAATCGGTGTCACTCACCTGACCCGTCCCGGCAGCGTCGAGGAAACAACTGACTTGAGAAATACCATCGGCAGTAAATGAGATTGTCGTTTTCGCGCCGCTGGTTGCACTCAGGCTCATGGAACCGTCCTGCGGAAAATCCCACTTCTGTAATGCCTGGATCTTGGTCCCAAACGTCGGGTCGCTATAATCGGGAGTAGTAATGCACTCCATATCAACGGGGCTTATGCCTAAAGGCAGAATCAGGCTAGACGGTGCCGGATTCCCTGCAATAGTGTTTTGCGTAGAATCCAGGAAAGCCTGATATGGAGGATCGTCGTGATATGAGGGCGTGAGCAAAGCTGCATTTGGCTGAGGAGTCGCATGCACCGTGGTGTCCACTTCCTCGACCGTTGCAATCCCTACCGTCATCGTATTCTGCACCATGGCCGTCGTGCACATGCCGCAGTGCGCTGTCACCGTTACGGTATAGACACCGGCGACTGCGTAATCATGGCTCGGGCTGTCTCCGGCATTCGCTTCCTGAACTCCGTCGCCGTAATCCCAATCATAGTCAAGGCTCGGACATAGATCGCCGCCGGAGTTCGCGGCTACGGCTTGGAATATGACGGGATATGTGTCCTCGTCGTTCGCGGCTACCTTCAGGAGAGGACTGCCAGTGTTGGCGGGATTGTCGGCATCCATCGCCGTGATAGAAACAGAAGTCAGCACGTCCTGCGTGCCATTGCAAGTGCCACTGGCATCGCACATGCCATTTTCCACGCAGCCGTCGTCGCTCATGCACGTTTGTCCAACTTGCGTCGCATCTGCAGCGCAGGAGCCGTTGTTGCACGCTTTGCACGCGCCGCAACTATCTCCACAGGTGGGCGGCTGGTTGTTGCCTCCTCCGCCATGCCAGCCTGACACGGATAAACCGAACCCGGGATCCGTTACGAGTACCGATCCGTCCTCGCTTACTCTCGCTGTACCCTCCACCACGAACTGTTCCAGGTCATGATGGAAAGAAAAGATTTCGGCCACTTGTCCCGGAGCAAGACCGTCCGTGTTTGGCAGCTGCATCTGAATCGGAGGATTGAACAAGACTCCCGCAGGCTGTAAAGTGCCCACCAGGCGCGGCGCAGTTCCGTTGGGCGGAGCCATGGGTACGCGGTCACCGTGCACTTGCGACAGCGTGAGCGTTCCAACGTGGGTCCCATCAGGAAAAGTCACCGAATTCGGAGCCACCGTGTATACCAGTCCCGGAACTCCAGTCATCGTCAACTGCACTGCCTGATTCCCGCCAACGACCTGCGAATTCGCAGTATCCAGCGCGGGCAGGTACACCGGGTGCCCCAGGGTGTTGTTGACGCCGGGTACCGTCGCCATTTGGAACGAGAGAGTAGGGAACGTAAACGAACTAGTGCTGGTTCCGCCGTTCACGTACAGTACGATGTCCCCCACCGGAACATTGGTGATGGTGAACTGCCCTTGAGCGTTGGTAAGCGCAGAGAGATTGGTACCCTTGATGCTGGCGGTAGCGTTAGGAATAGGTTGATCGGTATCATCCAGAACCAGGCCGCTCACCACGGTGTTCGCGGCGGGACCTGGTACGACTCCCGAACTTACGAATACTGCCGGTTTCCCGGGCATTCCGGGGAATGCTGCCGTGACCGTGTTGTTGTTGACGCCCTCCTGCTGGCCCAGCACCAGGACAGCGTAGGCCTTTCCATCCCCATCGGTGCTGGTGGTGAAGGTGTTTCCGCTTCCGATCACCCCACCGCCCGACTGCACAGTAAATGTGACGGGGACATTTGCTACTGGATTGCCGCCGGCGTCGAACACGATTGCTACTAGGGGTTCGGCAAGAGCCACCCCAACGGCGCCCATTTGCGATTCACCCGACACCGTATGGATTACCGCGGCCGCGCCCACGGTGCTGTCTGCGGAGAAAACTGTCTGGCCCACAAATCCCGGAGCGCTGACTGAGACCTGGTTCACTCCGGCTCCATTGCGGCTACCCAGCTGGAACTGCACGCTGGCTTGGCCATTCGAGCCGGTTTGGATGGTTAACTGCCGGCCCTTTTGCTGTCCGGCAATCATGAAGCCATCGCTCTTCAGCACCGAGAAGTTCAATGCGACGTTCGGCATGGGCTGTCCGAGCGCGTTGGTCGCAAGCACGACTAGAGGCTGCGGCAGGAGCGTGTTAATGGGGGCGGTTTGGTCATTCCCGGAAACAATGGAAAGTACCTGCCCCGCTTGTTGCCGCAAAGTGACCTGAACCTGGCTTTGGTTCGTATTTCCTGCGCGGTCAGTGGCCAGAGCCGTAATCGTATTCTGCCCCGGAACCAATAACACGCCATGTGCCGCGAAGCTGCGATTGGCCACGGTCGCGTTCACACCATTTACCACCACCGAAACCTGATCGCCGTTGACGGTGCCAGTAACCATATCGTTTACCGCGCCCGTGACGTCGATCTGTGAACTAGTGACAAAAGCACCATTGATCGGGCTGTCGATGTGGACTGTGGGAGGGGTTGTGTCCAATATCACCGAGACACTGTCGGCTCCTACTCCTCCTGAGGTGGTCGTGGCGCTGGCAGTAAGCAGATTATTCCCTTCCTGCAAAACCACTCCAGAAGCGGAGAAGCTACCGCCATTCGTCGTTGCAATCACGCCGCCGACTGTCACGGTCGCCGTCGGATCACCTACGTTGCCCGTGACAGTGATGGGAGTAGTCGAAAACAGCTGCAGAGCCGTTGGCGAGGTAATCTGAACGTTGATGGGAGTCACGAACATTAGCGTAATGTTGGAAGTCGCAGTGTTTCCCGCAACGTCGGTGGCCGTGACGGCGATCGTGTTACTTCCCATAGCAAGCGCTACATTGCAGGAAAAAGCTCCTCCTGTAAGGACTGCGCTGACCATGCCGCAGTTTACGTTTTGGACCCCCGAAAGCGCGTCAGAGACCAAGCCCTGGATTGTCACTTGACCGGTCGTGTAGTTCGTACCACTTACGGGGGAAGTGATGTTCAGCAGCGGAGGCGCCGTGTCAACGTTCAACGAAACGGAGCCCGACGCAGTGGCGCCGGCAAAGTCAGTAACCGTCCCAGAGACCAGCAAATTCGTCCCATTGCGCGTGACTTGCTGCGGGGCGGGACACTGCGCGATCGGTGCGACGGGACCATTGCAGACGAAACTCACAGTTGGCGGGGTGTTGTTCCACCCCTTGCTGTTCGGAGCGGGCGAGGCCGAGGCAACTATCGTCGGACGCGTTGTGGAGATATTCACTGTGACTTGCGCTGTGTCAGTATTGCCTGCCGCGTCGGTAACGGTTGCAGATACCGGTTGATTTGCCCCTTGAGTGCTCACTACCTGCGGTTGTGGGCACTGGCTAATCGAAGATAGCGCGACAGTGCACGTGAAGCTCACTGTAACTGCGGAGGTGTTCCATCCTCGCGCATTCGGAGACGGTGACACCGACGCTTGAATGGCCGGCAAGGCTGTCTCCAGGCTCACGTTAACGCTAGTCGATGCTGTGTGGCCTGCCACGTCAACAACGGTACCAGTGACTTGCTGATTTGCTACCTGGTTGACGATCTGCGCCGGAGTCGGACAGGTTTGGATAGCGTAGGAACCAGGTGTGCACGTGAACGTCACCGTAACCGGGGTATTGTTCCAGCCGTTCGAATTGGGAGTTGGCGACAGAGATGCCGAAATGGACGGCGGAATGAAAGGCGCAACCGTAAAGGTAACCGTCGCCGTCGCAGGAGAATTCTGGGCTCCAGTCGCAGTCACCGTGACGTGTCCTGTGTAGCTTCCTGCGGTCAAGCTACCAACTGCCGCCGATATCTGCAGCGTCTGTGGCGCCGTACCGCTGGCCGGCGCGGCTGACAACCAGGGCTGATCGGAAGAATCCGTGAAGGTCAGCGTTCCACTGCCACTGTTTGTGATGCTTAGGTTGGCCGGCGCGGGATTGGCTCCGCCCTGAATAGCGGAAAAACTAAGGGACGTGGGAGAGATTGACAGAATGGGCGATCCCGATCCGGCAACGCCGTATGCCGAGATGTAACATGTGCTGTACGTTTTACCAGTCGTCCAAGTCGTCGGGAAAGCGGTGAGGTTCGTCTGCGATGACGTTTCACTATGGCAGGCTGTTGTCTGCCGGTCTCTGAAATAGGGACTCGTGGCTTGCGTCCCTAAGATAGCGATCCAGTAACGACTGCCTGCGGTGATATTGCTGGGGGTAATCGAGATGGAGTTCCAACTCCCGGCCACCGGCGTCGTATTACTTCCACTACCCAGCAGGGTACCAGGATGCGTCTTGCCATTGTCTGCATACAACCCGATGTACACAGGTCCCGAACCAGAAGTCGAATCAAGATACAAATTGATCGCAGTGACGGTTCCGGTCGCGTTGGAGACGTTGGGAAACGCTTCGGCTTGTTGAGCGGGGTTTTTGTCAAGATTAGCTTCAACCACTTGATTGCCAATCGGTACGGTTGCCGCGAGAGTTCCGGAAACTGCATACGCCGAAATGCTGCACGTGCTCCAGGTTTTGCCCTTGCTCCATGTACTCGGGAGAGATGCGAGATTTGATTGCGAACTGGTTTGGCTCGTGCAGCTGCCCGCCTGGTCATAGAAATATGGCTTGCCGCTTGTGGTGCCCAGAATGGCAATCCAATAAGAGGTCCCGGATGTTATCGTCGCGGACGACACGGTCGCCGTATTCCATGTCCCAGGAAACAGCTGCGTCGTGCTTCCCTGCGTCAAGAGAGTGCCCGGCGAACCATTGGAATCGTTGTAAATTCCAACATAGACCTTTTTCGCAGTGGAACTCTCATCGAGGAAAAAGTTCATGGAGTTGACCTGGCCAGTTGCCGCGGCGGTCACTGGAAAGGCTTCAGCGACTCCTGCCGCATCCGAGTCCAGGTTCGAACCTATGATCTGACTCCCCACGAGTACGGTCTGGGCGCGTAGGGTTGCGCCGAAAAACAGGAGTGAGAATAAAACAGAAAGCACGAATGTGATGGCTACGTGGCTCCGACGCCAGACCGACTGACAGATAGCACCTGAGCAGATATCATCCTTGCGAGGTGGAACTGACCTCAGACACGACCCGCTCCGGTGTGTGCCAAAAATCAGCAGCAACATAACTATCAGCCGAACTAACGCTTGGTTTTGGGGAGCCCGAGACAGTACTTAGAACAACCGAGACAAAAACGACCCAATCTTTACTTGGTTACATCCCTTAACTGTTCCTGAAAAAAGTTGAGCAAGGCTAACAGAAGTCCGATCATTGTCAAGTCAATTTTTGGAGGTCTTCGACCGTTTTACGAAATCCGAACAACGACTAAGTTTGATTGCGGCTTATGGCAGTGGCCCGCCGATGGTGCTCGGCGTCTTCTTTGGTGATGCGGCCCCATGTACATGGTAGGGTGCGAGTTCATCCGCCACAGCAGGATATCTTCGCCAGAAATCCTGCGCGAGGCGGCCGACCGTTGAGTCATCGCGGTGCTCCGCGTACTCGGTCCCTTCCTTTTGCGCCCGTTCCTTCATTCCCAGCCGGTCACAGATCAGACTGAGATAGTAGTGGGCAGTCAGGTCGTCAGGATTGATCGACTGCAAAGCCTCAAACTGTTGCTCAGAGTCGACGTATTTCTGCTGCAGGAAATATATGTATCCGAGTTCCTGGTGAGCCTGCCTCAACTTTGGATATAGCGAGAGAACATACTGCTGATCCTCCGCAGCCAGAGCCAATTTGTTTTGCAACCTGTAAATCAAGCCTCGATAGTATCTTGCGCGCGGGTTCTCCGGCTGCAGAGACAATGCATGGGCCAACGAGTCCAGTGCAGGTCCGAACTCCTCGTAGTTAATGTTGGCGACGGACATATTGCCGACACCGTCCGGTCCCTCACGCTTATTCTCCATCAACTTGGAGTACTCAGAAACCGCAATGTTGATGTAAGCGTCTACGTAGGCAGGATCGATCTCAAGAACCCTGTGAAATGCCTGTTCCGCATCCCAGTATCGCTGTTCGCCCATTAAAGCAATCCCATAGTTGTTCCATCGCAGCATCACCGCCTTGGGATCGGTTTTCTCTGAAACTTCATTCTTGCCAATCTGCAGCGTCTTTGTCTGCGCTGCGATCTCGACAACCGGAAACTCCCTCGGGGCCTGAAAGACGAAGTCGGTATACCCACGCCGGAACCTCCGATAGTTCACCTTGGCCGTAATCGCGATCGGCCCAGGAGCATCGGAGGGAAGCCAAAAGCGGTACTGCACCAGATCGGATCGCCCCGGCAGTATCGTGTTGTCATACGCCTTCACCTTGGTATCCCAAACCTGGTGAAGATCATTGAGCTTTCCGCTAACCGAGACCAATCGGTTGGTATAGGTGTGAGCATGATCTTCCACATAGCCGTTGGGCTCCAGATATCCGCTGTGGTACAGCGTCTTTCCACGGCCGTCTTTGACTTCAAACTCCACCCAACTCTCGTAGAAATCCCTCTGCTCCGGAACCAGCGAGTGGCCGATCTTCTTGTTTTGAATCACAATGCAAGCGGTCACGGCGCCGCCAACTGAAAGCCGGAAGTCGGTACTGCCGAGCGGGGCAATGATTTTTGTCTTCTTGCCTTCCTCCGTTTCGATTGCAAATAGGTCAACTCCCACTGCGCCTTTCAAAAACTCTGTTACTTTCTCAAGTTGCTCCTGATAGCCGTAGTAGGCCGGAATGGCAGTGTTCGCACCCAAAAACCGATGGGATCTAATCTTGCCGTCTTTCGCTCCATAATCGTGCGCGCCAACGGATTCCGCCATGTGGCAGCTTTGGCAGGTTGAGACTGTATCCTTCTTGTAAAACGGCAACGGCGACTCCCCAGACCAGGAGGACTGCTGCCACTCGTCGTAAACGGAAAATGCGCGCTGCCACTTGTAACCATTGAGCATCTTTGGGAGTGCAGCCTTGTGACACGCTGCGCAAAACTCGGGTGTTCTGTAAAAATCCTTCATTACTGCCTGGCTATGCAACTTAGGATGGGCAAGAATATCGTCGAAAGTTGCTTCTCCAGGAATCGGCGCCCCATCGGCTCCGACCATCACCGCAGGTGTACCCATGACGTAACTTCCAGTTCCCGCGCTGTCTTGTAACTTTTCGATCGAGTGACACACCATGCAGGTGATGCCATCCTCGTCATAGGAGCGGTCTTGAGTCGAATCGCTGGTCAGTGCGCCCGATAATAGAGCGATAGGATTGTGACAACCCTCACAATGACGACTGTATTCAATCCCCTTTTGATGAATCAGTAGCTCGACATTTCGCATATAAAAAGGCGCCCGAAACGAGTTCGCATGCGCCGACTGGCGCCACTCACGATGGGCATCTTCGTGGCACTTGCCGCAGTATGAGGCCGGCGGAAACGATTTGGCGGGAAGAAACTTCCCGCTGCTGGTGAGTGCGTGACTGGGAAGGAAAGGATTCGATCCGAAGGGGTACTGATATTTGTCGTTAAGCTGAGTCTGCTTTTGGGCGCCTGCGGAGCCTCCAGACATTTGGGAGTAGGCCGAAAAACTGGCTGCTACGAGGCAAATCCAACAAACGTAGATTCCGACTTTACGCACATATCACCTACCCGCCCCCGGTTTGTGGAGCGCGGTGGTGTGATACTCTACCCCATCGCACTTTGAAATCTCAATCCTAATTTTGCAGTCTCTGTCCTTCTTAAGTCTTATGACCCGTAGCCTCTCCGGCCCTGTCGTCTACCCGGCATGCTTGCTGCTGATCTTTGTCTGCGCCTTGACTTTCGCAGGAGTAAATCAAAAGCAAACCTTTACCGGCACGCTTGTAGACATGACCTGCGCATCCGATCCAAAGCGAGATCTCAGCAAGCTTAGGTCGGAACACAGCCGCAAGTGCCTGCAAATGCCGGTCTGTGCTCAAAGCGGTTACGCGCTGTTGACCGATCAGGCTGAGGTTCTTCCCTTCGACACTCAGGGAAATGAACTCGCACGCAAGTTGATTCAGAAAAACTCCCGCACCAAGGGATGGCGAGTGATGGTTGTTGGCGCAGTGGAAAGAGATCTCCTGATAGTCCGACAGCTCAGGTTAATGGGCGACACGGTGCCTGCGGCAGTCAAGAAGCCGGTTGCCCGAGAGACCTGTCACAAGCCGGAGCATGTGAGAAAGCAATCACTCCCCCAACTCAGCTGAATTCGAGCAACTCACTCCCAACCGACTACAGGTTGTAATCGATATAGAGGCCCTCGTCCGGTGACGTGAAGCCTTCGGGTAAGTTCGGAAGTTCTTCTCGCGCCTGCGGATCGGGTTTCGCATCGCCAGCGCTAACATAGTCGCTGCGGACCATCTTCAATCCCGTTCTCTTTTCCAAGGCATCCATTAGCGCGGTGCGCGGCACTTCAGTTTTCTTCGCAGGACTACCGTAGGCACCGGTCGCGGTCGAGCACATTGCTGAGCATTGCTGGTTCAGAGCATCCACAACCGGAATCGGGGTAGCGTTGGTGCTGCCGTGGTGTCCAACTTTGTAAAAATCGATAGCCCCTAGAATCTCTTTGGCTCGGTCGCTGATGCCGGGATCGGAACCAGTAACGGCTTTGCCATACAGCCAGTACGCCCAGTTTCCCCATTGCGCGTCGCCCACGAACAGCAGTTTTTTCCCGTTGCAAGTGAAGAGCACAACGAGGCTTTGATTGTTGAGCGTGCCATCGAGCTTATCGGCGGCGGCGGCAAGGGCGTTCGGCTGCATTTCGCCAAGCGTTTCCTCCATCTTCCCGGCACCCTCAAATTCTTCAAAGGTATGCTTGGGATACTCGCTCGCCGATCCGGGCCATTTCCTCGGATCAAATGGCTGAATTTTCTTGGGATCGGGCACGCCATTGTCTCCTAGCGCGGCGAGATATTGTTCCGTCTTGTTATCGGAGGCTGAGAATTCTCCGCCGGAATCCTTTGGCGAAGGAGCGAGAATCTCGGCCGTGATCATGCCTTCGAGTTCGTCGGGCAGAGTGGGAATGTCGCCGCCCTGGTAATAGTAAACGGGCGGTTTGTTCTTGAATCCCGATTGCAGTAACTGGAGTGCCTTGGCATTGCTACCGCCGCCTCCGTTTTCGCTGGCGACTCCGAGGGCATTCTCGACTTTAAGGTATGTCTCGCTCTGGTGCTCTCCGCGAGCCCCGAGGTGCATCTTGAGTTGCTGGGCGACGTTCATGAGCTGCATCATGAATTTCGAGGCATCCGGATGCTTCGGATCGAGTCGGTTCGTGATCCAGACTGCACCGACTGTGAACTCTGTAAAGTCGTCGTAACAGGTAGCGAAGCCTGACATGTGATCGGCGTGATAGTGCGTCAGTATCACCAGGGCGAGGTTCTTGCCGGTGAGTTGTGCCATGTCTTGCACACATTCTTGTATAGTCCCGATGTTCGCCGCATGGACGCCACAATCGATCAGGATGTGTGCAGGGCCGTTCTTTCCGGGCACGGTCATCAAGAAGAAATCCCCGAAGCCTATGCGGTACATCCGGATGCGAATGTTGCCCGGCCCGGCAGTGGCCGGAGCAGGTCCGCCGGCTCCTCGCCGAGGTCTCGCGTTACGGCTTCCAGACGCACCAGGCGCAGGCTTGTTACTTTTTTTGCCAACCGTTTTCTTCGCAGCTTTCTTGCGAGTGGCCATAATCAATACTCCTCATGCAACAGGCCAAAGTTGGCCTGGAAGTGGGTTGCATCTTCGGTGTTGCCTGAAGCCAGACCTTGCGCGATGAAAAAGCCACGTTGCTTCTCCTCGCGTTGCTTGGCGTTGGGGCCTATCATTTCTCTGCCAATCACAAACCGTACTTTCGGGGGCACATCTTCCCGTTCTTCGTGACTTTTTGGTTTAGGCGCCTCAACTATGAGTGTCACACCCGCACGAAACGGAAAGGTTCCCGCCTGAGGAACCGTCTCACTGAAATTCCCGTGACTCGATTGAATAATCTCCACAACCATCTCCATGCGCAGCCGGCCGTTCTGCTTCGTACGAAAGACGGGATGGAAGCTTGGTACGGTGATGGGAAGATGAGGATCGAGGCCAAGTGCGGCACGATTTTCAGTCGCCCATGTACGAAGAGCGTCGCCGTTGTCGTCTTTCTCTTTACTCGTCAGCCCATTCGGGCTACCGAACACTAGGCCCTTGATCGCCGGCAGATTGACGTTGGGGGGCCAACTGAGGGCGTCCTCGGAGTAGAAGCTCGCACTTTCCGAATAGATGCCGCGCAGCCGAAACGCCTCCATCAGTGCATCACGCACGCCATCGTCATCCGCCGGATCGATGTCTCTGGAAACCGTAACAATCGCACGCAGGAAATCCCCGAATGTAATGTCTATGGGTGGGCAATAGTCAATCGCGCGTGCACAGAGCTGGAAAAATTGAACAGCCGTTTGGGTAGCGCAGTTAGCCAGGAGTTCGGCCAGTGGGGCGGGCAGTTCTTCATTTACAACTTCTCTTCCCCCGGCACGGTAGATCCGAAACAGGGGATCGGCCCGCTTCATGTACACGCTGAAGAATGCATCGAAAACGGCGGCGACCAGGATGGAGCCACGGAAGTGCGGATCGTTCACACTCTTGTGGATATCGTCGGAATTTGGCGGCGTCCCCAGTGCGGATCGCAACCCACCTTTTTTCCCGGTCGCCTGGCCGAACTGGATGGCCAACTGGATCAGTGGGTTCATGCGCCGCATCTCAGCGGCGATCGCGGGCTTATCTTCGTTGTCTTCATCGTCGGCGTTAGCGGAACCAGCTTCCTCCTCATTTGTCGCCCCGCTAGTTTCGCGGATCGTGTTAATCAGGTGCCGAATTTCGGCGACGATCGCCTGGTCTTCGTCTCCGTTATCACCTGCAACGGGCTTGATCTCGGTCTGATAAAGCCGGCCGCCGGTTTGACGGATGGTGTCGATCAACGAGTCGTGCTGAGAGAAATGAGAGAACAGCGCGCACAGATCAGCGAACCCTTCGTGAAACGCCAGCACGTCAGGATTGGTGGGCTCAGTGAAATATGTCCGAATGCCGTCGATTACAGCATGAGTAACCTCGTGCGCGATGATGTCCTGAGAAAGGCACGTAAAAACGAGCTGGCCAGGAAGATTCCGTCCCTGCCCGGTTTTGTTCGCGGTGAAGTAGCCAAATAAAATTCCTTGCGCTTGCGGGCTGTAATAGGCATTGGCCTGCTGCATGGCGTGAGGGTAAAGTTTGAGAACCCAGATATCGCCAGCCTTTCGGAATCGGTTTTCCTTGTTTCCCGATCCGCCGAAGCGGTCGGCCCGGCGCCAATGAATCGTTCGTCCCAAGGCCACTTCAAACATCTGAATGGTACGGGATGCGATGGCGTAGACCATCTGCTGATGGAAGCGCGGGTCCGCTTCCGTTGGGGCCAGGCCATCGTTCGCCAGTAGCAATGGATTGTCGAGGCTGATTGGCGGATAGTAACGCTTGTTGGCAGCATCGTAATCGACGACGGCGATTTTGTGTCCGGTTGGCCCTGGGGCAAGTGGTTCCCACGGAACCCGCACCGTCACTTGATTTCCCGAGTATTTGCCCGAACTCGGATCGATTGCGTATACCTGCAGCGATCTCACAGAGGGCGTGGGCACCTCTAACTGCGGCTGCGATGTAGATTGCGAGGAATTTCTCTTCTTTCCAGCCATATGCGTTCCCTCAGACTCCTAACATTTGAACGGCCAATCCTAGATCAATTAAGGCGCCAGGCATAACTCGACGCCCAGTCCCTATCGAATACAGATTGCAAGGTGCGAACCAAGGTCGAATGATCGGTGTTAAAACTGCTTCCCGCGGTTGAAGCAAAATAATCCCAAGTCATGTTGGAGGTGCCGATATTGATCCGGCGGTCCGTCACGATGTACTTGGTATGGTTGACGCGGGTGTGTCCGGGAAATTTACGATTGCTACCACTGGTGTTGTTCCAGCCTGGCACCATGAAAAGTTTGATCTCCAACTGTCCAGAACTCATGTAGGGATCAGCCCGCCCGGCATCGGCCGCACTTTGGACAGCTCTCAACATGGGTTCGATCAGCGCGGAAGTATGAGCCCACTTGCTGACAAGTAGCCGAACGTACAGTTTGCGAGTCAGGACTGCAGACAGAAGAGCATCCGTCAGTAGAGGCCACCAGACCGGCGTGTCGGTCGGAATAATGCCCTCGTCTCCGATGGGCGGTGCCGCGCCCGGACGCGAATAAAGACCGGCGGGTGCAAAATCCATTACGCTGATGCAGACCGATTTCTGCGCATCCTCTATGGTGTGAACCAATCCGTCGCCATCCCAGGTGCGGCCCCTTCCGAGAACCTCTTGCGGGCATCCGGTAAGAAAAACGCCACACCGTTCTCCATTCAATTCGAGCTGCAGCGGAGTGTGAACGCTATACGCCGTCGTGTACTCTTCGGCGAGTGGCGATTGCGAGCGCTTCGACGCCGCAACCAAACTCGACCATGAAGGCACGCGACGGTCGATACGAACCGCTGGATCGAATGCTTCCTGGTTCGTCGGGCTGAGAGCGCTGAACGCCCACCAGGAATTGAAGTACTTGATCGCATCGGCTGCAAGTTCTTGACAGTCCTCTACTGCGACGCCCATCTCCTTCACTTGCATGAGCGACTTCCAATCCATGTTGGCTGATCCCAGGTAGAGGTGAACCGAATCGAAGATCCAAATCTTCTGGTGCATAATGCCGCCACCGTACCACTTGCTCATGTCGATTTCGTGGATCGAAACCTGCTCCGGAAACCGTTCCCGAAGGTCATCCGATTCTTGCCTTTGGCCCGAAAATCCAGGGCTCTGCAGGATTCGAATCGAGACGCCGCGGCCTGCAGCGTCGCATAGTGCCGCATAGAGAGCGCGTCCCGAGTCTGCTCCCATTTGCCGAAATTGGGCGTCGCTGAAGCCCTGCTCATCCGGACCCTTGGGGTCGGGCAACAATGCCCAGTACATGGCGGTAAGATCGATGGTCGACTTCGCTGCCTGGGTCAGGCGCACAAGAACTTCTTCCGTGTATTGAACTCTCGGAGTGCCTCGCAGACTTTCAAGCCCCACTGGAATGGACTCGACGAGGGAGGCTCGCGGGTTTTGTATTTTGGTCTCAGGCATGCGTGGTCCTCGCTGGAACGTCTGTGTCGGGGGTTTCGAACGGACGACGTTGGTGTTGTGCTTGATGTGCGGGGAACATGGTAACGAAGAATTCCGTCCAACCTCCCATTCGGGCGCGCAAGAGGTCATATTTTTCCGGGTCTAGTCTCGCCTGCTCGTAAGTCTCGGGGTTGGCACAACTGATAGTCATGATCGATGAACCCCGTCCTTCGGCGAAGGCCATTAATGCTTTTTCGAGTGACTCGACCGGAAAATCTTCCCGAATGTTGAAGTCTGTAGGCGCACCGTCCCACATGGCTTCTATGCCCCGACCGGCGAATCCCTGCATCACAGTCACCAGAGGCGCTTCTTTCGGATCGATGGGCAGGTCGCCAAAGGAAGGTGCCGGGCTCAGATCGGAGGCGAATGCGTCGCCACTCAATCGACCATCTGCTGAGGCGCCGCTCATGTTACCCCAGTCCAAATAGTTTTCGAAGGTACCGACCCCCGGTTGGATCTGAAACCCTCCAAAGGGCCAATCCTTGGTTCCCAGACGCTTGGCCAGTGCGAGCATCTTTTCTGCTGTGCACGTGGCGGGGTCGGTGAAGGTTTCAACCGCGGTACGCGCCACACGGCCGATGATGGCGTCGCCAAAGCTATCCACCTCGGGGTTGCCATGTCCGAATCTGGGCAATTCCATGGCGGCGGTGCGCAAAAGTCGGAAACGCTCAGCACGCGCTGCGATTCGTGCCGGCCCCTCGAGCACATTCACAAAGGGCTCGGCCATGTTCTCGCCCCAGTTGCAAACTAGCGCCTCGACCAATTCCGGCAATGAGGTCACGGCGGTTGTAGGTTCGAAAACCAAGGTCCGGATCGCCCATAGGGAGTCAATGAGCGTCGACAGGCCGGTAAAGCAGGGTGCGATGACGTTGTAGCGCGGACCACCCTCGTAGTAATCGAGGCCTTTTTCGATACAGTCTTTGATCAGAACTGACAGTAGCGGCGCGGGACAAACCGCATTCATACGACCGAACAGTCCGATCTGAGAGTCGAGCTGTTTGGCGTACATCCAGTGCAGGTGCTTGAAATACAGGTCGATCAGTTGATCGAAGCTAGTGATCTTGCCTGGTGGCTCGGAAGTGAAAGAGACCTTTTGTCCACGAAACCAAACCGGTCCTGCGCTCTGCCACGCTTTGCCCTGATTGAGCGCTGCCTCCAAAGGTTGCGTGGCGATCAGGCCTCCCAACGTAAACCAACTTGTACCTGACAGTTGCGGCTCGTAGCAACCATCGCAGGCATAATCCCGCGCGTCCTTGAGCGACACCGTACTGCGCCAGAGGCCTTGCGCTTTTTCGGTGACTGGGTTCAGAGAGCCCGACGCAGCGCTGCCGCCCTCGCCGATGTGGTCGCCGCTCTGCCTCAGTCCAGGAGTGATCTTGGCGTCGGACAACAAAATCGGATGAGCGCCTCCGGAGAGGATCGCCAACGCCGCCTCGTGCACCAAGTCAGAGGGGATATCAGGACGCATCCGTAATGAGAGGCAGGGCGCATTCAAAGGCATGCGCTTGGCCGCGCGCAGACAAAGCCGGGTGATGTCGTTGTATGCAGCCTTACCCTCACCTTGGGAGTCGTCAGCGACCGTGCCACCCACGGTGACTTGCTGGATCCACTGATTGAGCGAAGAGCCTTGCGGATAATTGCCCGATGCTCCTCCCATCGCTAGGTTTCCGAACACCTGATGGTCCTCGACGTACTGGCGATTCAGTTGCACCTTTTCTCCGACCTTGAGCCAGAAGCAATCGATGACCTCCTGTGCGTGCGCCTCGTCGAGCCGCCGCGCCTTTAGATCGGCGTCGTAGAAGGGCTGCAACAACTGATCGAGCCGGCCAATCGCCGTGGGCTCGCCGACATGGTGTAGACAGGAATGAAGAGTGAATATGAGCTGCGCGGCTTCTATCAGATTGGCAGGCGGATGTTTGGCAAGGCGGTTCATCCGGTCCCGAATCATGATCAAGTTCTCACGTTCAGCAGTCTGGCCCGGTGGCATCGCTGCTGACATTTTGTCTGCAAGACGAGCGAAAGCACTACAGTGTTCGGCCACGCCCTCAAGGACCAGCACGACGCCGGCATAGAAACGCCTCCGCTTTTCGTCCTGCGCCGCATCGCGACGCGCCGTGATTCGCGCCGTGAGTTTATCGAGACCCAATTCCAAGGCCTCCCCAAAATAGGGGACGATGTGGCCGACTCCGGAGGCGTAACTGAGGTTGTCAAAGAAGTTGGATAACTGTTCGTCTGAGCGCGCAAAGTCGATGAGATATTTTCCCTGGCCGAGTCCGAGGTTCGGCATTGCGCCTACCAGAATCTCAAGCGGATGAATGTGATAGGTGTCGGCCCCGTTGTAGTAATTTCCATTGTGGTCCTTGCGCCGGCCGCGAAAACCGTATTCATCGCTGGTCAAGACATGTCCGAGCAGGACCTTGCCTGCCCATCCCGCTCGCTCTTCGATCGACAACTTCATGACTTCCTGCGCTTTGTCGGGCCCGAAATAACGGTTCAGGTAGACGCAGAGGTGGGACATTTCCGGCTGAGCACGATTGAAGTACCAATTGTCCTGCCACCGCGAGAAAGCATCGGCCAGGAGCGACAAAACCCGGTACGACGGCGGCTGGAACTGGCTTCGCTCCTCGGCACTCATGGTAGTCATCCGATACAAGTATTCCTTATGGTTGTAGTGCATGTAGCCGTTGGATGATTTCTGATCGAAATGACGATCGAGCCTCGACCAATCGACTCCGGGGAAGCGCTGTACGGCGGTGCCGTCGAGAGTTTTGCTCTCGGGCTCGAGACCGAGATCGAGAACGCTCGGAATGTAATAGAAGCCGCCGAGATTGGACCGGACTTGCGAGAGAAGGCGGTCGGCCATGAATCCCGGCTCATCGCCACACTGACGTCCCATGATGTTCTCGAGCACTCGAACGCTCTTGGCATAGCCTGCGAAATAAATTCCTTGTTCATCCCGCCGGCTGGCGCCCTTCTGAAGAAGATCGTCACGCTCGACGGCTTTCGAATGCCCAAAGGGCAGGCCGAGGCGTAGGACGGAGGTGGTGTTGCCGAATTCGTCTTGCGCGCGTGCACACTTGATGTGACTGCGGTCGTCACGCGACGGGATCAATGTGTCGCCGATCGCGCGCCCCACCAGATCCTCAATGCTCTGCGGCGGCATGGAAAGAATCTGCTCCCAGTTGAATAGGAAGCGTTGTGCCAGCACGAAAGAGGCACCAACGTGATCCGGATCCTCAAAGCCGACGATCGTTTGCTGCTGGATGGTCAAGGGATCCGTGGCGTTATTCAAATTCTCCGAAAACCGGCATCCCAGCACTTTTCCGCCGCGTTTGTCGGGCCGATCCGACTTCGTGGCGGCCGCCTGCCACACCGTTTTGTCAGCATCCGCCCAGGCCTCTTCCTGCTCGATGCGATTGCGTAACCAGGCGAGTACTCCTTGGCAGTGCTCTTCCTTGTCGCTCTTGATATGGAACCATAGGTCGGCTTCGGAATCGACAAATACGCTTCCAGGTCGATGAAAAACATTTGAACGCAGGGACGGCGCTCCTTTGCTTTGCGCATCCATTCCAAACTGCATTTGCATTCCCTGCGGCAGCGGAGTCTTATCCACAAGCGTCATCTCATACCAGAGCTCGAAACCGACACCCATGATGAGAGAGGTGTGGGCGTTCGGAAAATCCTCGTGAATCCTGTGACGGGCGTTTGCCAGGATGTGTCCCAGCCCGCCTTTGGTCATCTTCGAGCGGGGATTCTCGCGTCGGAAGAATGTGACAAAAATTGCGTAAGGAGAAGGATAGGCAAGACCGCGCTGGGCGAATCGCCAGATACGATCGCTGGTTTCCCGTCCGGCTTCGGCGGACAGATCTGCGGCCTTTCCCGAGTTTAACGGGGAGTTCCGTTCCGAACGATCGGTTTCATCTGCGCCCATCGTCTCCATGCTCCTTCGAGGTGTTGTCGAGCTACGAATTTGCTCGGGTGTAACTGCCTTCGATCAACTGCAAGCGGGATCCTTTGCCGCTCCGATATAACAACGCGATTTTGTGACCACTGCGCGCCATGGCAAGCGCTCCACCCGGATCGCAGCGCGCGGGGAAGATCGGCCGCTGCTTGCTCCATCCCGCCTCGACCAACGTTCCGAAGCCGTTATTCACATCGCGATCTGCATTCTTGTACGAAACCGGTTTCCCTGGAGTCATAACACCCGAAAGAGAGAAAGATTCCGTCATCAACTGCGGATTGCCAGGCCCGGGATGCACCAGATGAAGCACTCCGTCTAAGGTCGCTGCCGCTATGGGTCCGGCGGTTTCATACGGTCGAGTCAGAGGTTGGCGCTTCCCCCCAGCGTCAGGGGAGCCGGAAAAATGCGCGACCGGAAACGCACTGGGAGACCAAGCGTCGACTGTCGTGTCATCCCATGGGCCGCCATACTTGTTTTTCTTGACAGTTACGGCGTTAAAATCGGCCGAATTGTAGGAGACTACGCTCATCGACTGCATCGCGGGCGTTTTGACGATCAAGTAGACTGCTGCCCCAAGGGTCCCCAGTACAATGCCTCCATCGCTGCGCGTGGCCTCGACGTTGACCAACTTTCCCCACCTGCCATTTGCGTACACTCGAGTGAATACGGCACCTGAGACATCGCGTCCGGCGAACATGATTTTGGATTCCCGGGCGAAGGAGATCACCGAGATGGCTGCGATTTTGGTGTCGATGGGGACAGGGATCCGCGACCAACCAGACTGGAGGTTGTAGGTGCGACATTGAACAGTTCCAGAGGCAGAGAGCGCCATCAAGATCAGATCGGTGAAGGTGGAAGCCATGGCCAACCCGCCGGATCCATCGATCTGAAGCTGCTGTTCCTCCGACCAGGCTCCGGAATCCTCGGAGCGAGTCCTAACGTTGACCGAGCCCCCCGCGTCGGCACAGGCCACGAAAAGAGCACCGGCAAATCCGGCGGCGGCAATCCGGCCGTTCACTTCGGCGAAAGGTGTGTCGCCGGGAACGCTCCAGGCGAAACGTTGGTCCCACAGAAAGCGGAACCAGTTGGCCCCAGCGTCATTTTTTCCCAGGTGGTCTAGTCCGAAGTTCTGTTCCACCGTACGCAGCAAACTGTAGTGGTTATATCCCTCTTCTTCGAACCCCGGCTCACAGCCATCTCCCAGAAGGATTGTGTAAATCTGGTTTGGACCGTCGTAAGAGGATGCAAGATCGGGCTTGTAGTCGGATTCAAAATCAGACTCGTCAAACGTAACAACGACCAACGTTCGCGGAGGTAAGTAAGAATCCGGGCCGGGAAAACGCAGCTTGGCGAAAAATCCCTCCAGCCACCGCGCCTGTTGGTCGACGAGCAACGGGGCTCGGGGACTGGGATCGATCTCGGTCCCGTCAATCCAATGTCCGTCACTCCATATGTTCGGCGTGAACCAGGCATACTGAGGAAGAGTTCCGTTCAGCACGTCGGCGAAGAAGCCGGCGTCATTGTCGATTTGCCGCCAACGCTCGCGATTGCGAATAATCGAGGAAAATGACGAGAACGGGTTGTGCTTAATGAAATAGGGGGAAGCGTCCTGCGGCAAGAATTTTGAAGTCCACGGAACTGCGCTCGGGACATAGCTTTCCATATATCCCTTCCAGCGCAGGCGCCCGGGCGCCTCTTCGAGAAGGTCGACGATCGTGCGCTCGGGCAGCAGCGGCGGCCGGTCATCACTGGTTACGTTGCAGAGTTCGCCGGCAATCGAAGCAATGTAATTCGTCTGGGATGGGTGCATCACGCCGAAATAGTTGCCGAGTTGAATCCCACGGCGCGCCAGCCGCCGCATGTATGCATTGCCGAGAACGTATCCACGATATTGGTTCTCGAACATGATGATGAGAATGCGATCGAACGCGCGAGTCGCGAACTGCCTTCCATGCATCAGCGCAATTGGGCGATTTGGCATCCGTATCCTGTCCAGTCAGTAGAAAAGAGCTTTCAGTTACATCTAGTCTTCGACGAACTATGCGACGGACATCTGGTGCTCATCGTGCCAAGCTTCCATCGTCCGAGTCCGTGAGCTCGTGGCTATCCGATTGAGGATTTCCAAGTTCGTCGGTGGGAACTAATTGCTGGGTGAAGACGGTAAAATAAGCCACCATTTCCGGCTGTCCCACGTCAACGATCACGCCCCCGTCCTGCCAGATGTCATTGTGGTCGTTGTGATCGTCGACACCGTTGTTCAAGAACGAAGACTGCGAGCCTTGATTCATGTGCACATCGTGTATGCCGTTTCCCTCGGTGTAGGTCCGCCCGAAGATGTAGGTGTCAAAGTTCCCGGCCTGAGCTCTGCGGAGCAGTCGCTGAAGTGAAGCTACCGGCTCTACCGCGTCGGAGCCGTCCATAATGTCGCTTGCGCGCCACGGTCCGGTTTCGCTGAGTACGTCGCTGCGAAGAAAGTCCAACCCTGGCAGTCGATTCGTTCTGGTCAGGTCAATAAAGCCCGATGCGGAGGCCTTCAGGATTTCGACTACTGAATGGTGAAAATCGAAGATCAGCTTGTACTGCAGCAAGTCATCGGAATCATTCGTGCCGACATTGATGGCGGAGTCCCATTGCTCTATCGAACCACTGGCTCCGGGAACGGCAACGGTCGCGTGCAAGTGGTACTGAATTTCATTCTTGTGTCGGGAAGACTGGAGCTTGGGCGCAGACACAATCTTGCATTTAACAAAGCCATAGGACAGGGCCATAAAGTTCTCCGAGGAAGACCCTTGAATAGGTCGGTCAAACAACGATGTAGATGTCTAAATTCGACACCTGCGGACTGCTAGTTCCTCCCACGAACAAGTCAACGCACACACTAAAAGCGCTAGCCTTTAAAACGAGGCTCCGCTCGATTAGTGAGAATTCACGCCCGCACAAAACGGAACCTCACCAAGCCCAAATTAACCTTTAACCGGGAAGTTGGCGGGTAGAAGCCCCCTCGGACTGAGCTTTGAGGCAAAGCTCGACTCTTCCTTCCGCCGAATTTAGCCAACAAAGTATGCCTTTGTGTTCTCGCTGTCAAGAGGGCGCTCCTATCTTTCCTATTTATTCGAATCCGTTACTGAGCGAAGTGCCGGCTGCACAATGACTAACTACCTGGGACAACAACCTAGTTGCGTGAAGATTGTGGAAAAAGATGGAAGCGGACGTCGGATCAAAGCGAGCTTCGGCTTGACGATGTCTTATTATTCAGGCAGTGTATGGGACGATAACTTCCTGGTGTCATGGTTTCCACGGATAACTTCCCAGTATGTCTAGGCCTTGAAGAATACGGATGAGCGTCAGAAGAGCGAAGTGAAGACCCAGAATCAATGGGACTGGAGGAACGTTATGAATCTACGAACAACCACATGGATATTCCAATGCGCGGCGTTCGCGCTAATTCTAGCTTGTGCTGCGCACGCTCAGCGTGATTGCTCTGTAGTGAATCCCTTTCCTCGCCTTCCTGTCCAGGCCACCCAGATGCTTCCCGCTGTTGCTGCAATGGACAATTCGAAGGGAGCGCAAATCGTCATGCTGACCGGCATGACACCGCCGAGGGACAGGTTTCTGGTAATTGATAATATTGCGATAAAAGGCACCCATCCTGCAAAGTCATACATGGCTCTCGAATTGAGGACTACCGTGACCGTTTCGCCTCCCGCGCGACTAACTTGGTCGGTTGGGCCGGTCGCCCCACAGCAACAGGTGTGGACTCGGCATTTCTTGTATGAAAGAGGCAGTCACGACGACAGTTCGGCTTTGAATTTACGTTTTCCGTTGAACATTTACAGTGCTCCTGGTATGCCCGTCTACTTGGGTGTTCAAACCGCCGCAGGAATCGGACTGGAGCAGATGGATATAACGGTCACTGGCTACTGGGTCGACGCATGCAAGTGGGGCCAGTAGAATTGGTGAATTGACGATTCCCGTTCAGTGTTGGATCAACTCCTTATGCGACGCCGCTCAGTGGAAGCTGTCTCTGAGACGTTTGAAATTGGAATCCTGATCCAGAACTTCGAGGGTCAACTGATCGATGATCCGTCCGCAGCGCCCACAGACATACAAATCCTCCCAGCCTTCCACCGGCTCCATCTCGTTGCCGTCTTTGTCGCAGGGAAAGAAGCCGTCAGAATCGGGTCGGTTACTACACAAGCAAACCCAGGCTTCTGCATTCCCCTCTTCGTGTTTAATGTATTCGTTGGTGCTGACCATGGTCCTTTAATCATAGGAAAACCAGGCGCTTTGGCAAGGGCGGCAATTTGGCGTTCAACAAGGCCCTAACGCACACTGACGGAGATTCTTGCAGACAGGCTATTCCCGCCTGGCTATCGCTAGGTTCGCGGAAGGGTGCGATTGGCGACATCCGCTAAGGGAGCGCATGTTGGCAAAACATTGAGGCGCGAGTTTGGCGAAGTGATGTTCAACTGCTCTCGCGCCGTCTTCTCTGGCTGGGTGCTCGCGACGCTCTTACTACAGTGACCGGGACGACATCCTCGCCTTCGTACCTAAGGCCCGTTCGATTATGCCAACTCTCCTGAAGGGAGTCGATTTCGCCTTGTATCGGCTGCCCTTCTACTGCATCGAATCGGATCACCTCGGCGCGCCAACTCTGAAACGCCGTTTGGGTTAGTGCCAGCATTCGGTTCGCAGAGGGATCCAAAAACGAAAATTCGCCCCTCCACGATCCTACAAGTTGCCGAGTCGCGATCGGCAACAGGCCTTGGCCGCTGTCGATTTTGCAGATGTGCACGGCCCGCGAGGCGGCGATCACAACAGCGCTGTCGTCTGGGCTGAAATTCACGCTCTCCGCAGATCGTTCGTAGCGGAACCTTCCGATCTCGTTTCCGTCTCGGATCTCCCAGACGCGTGCAAACAAGTCGTCGCTCAACGTGGCGACATAAAGGCCATTCCTGCTGAATGCGGCCGCGGTTACCGGACCTTGGTGGGGCAGGTCTTGGAGCGGTTCGAGGTCCTTGATATTCCAGATCTTTGCCCACCCATCGTCTCCCGCGCTGAGAGCCAACGTGCCGTCGGCACTCAGGACCGCAGCGCGAATGCCTCCGGGATGTCGGAAGGTTGCGAGGCGTTTCGCGAGAATTGCGTCCCATACAAAAAGCTCTTCGCCGAACGAGCCGTAGGTTGCGAAAACGCTTCTGTCGCTGCTGAAACACGCGCTGTCCCCGCCAAGCACGCGCTTCGGCCGTTTATTCTCCCGCGGGTTGAATTCCCACCACTTTGCCCCGAACGGGCCGAGGATCAGGATGAACCGGCCGTCCGGGCTAAAGACCACTGTGTTTGCATCTCTGACGCGTGCTTCAGCGATGTTCTTGTTTGTGGCCAGGTCCCAAACGCGGACCCTACCACTTGCATTGAGGGTGGCGAGGAACTGGCCGTCCGGCCCCAACGCAATCGCGTCGATCGCGCGGTCTTCCGTAATGGTGGCGATGAAGCCGCCTTGCGCGTCCCAAACCGAGACCCCTGTTTCTTGCACCACTGCGGCGATTCGCGAACCGTCCCGGCTCAATACAGCCAAGGAGCTTTCGGGGGATTCCGAGAACATGGGCAGCGCCGGGCGAAGATCGTCGGACTTCCACAATCTAGCGAGTCCAACTCTGCTGGCCGTAAGCAGATAGACATCATCCCGGCTCCAGGTAATCCTGATCCGCGGTTCTCTGCTCCAGACGGTTTCCATCGGTTGCCCCGAACTCAGTCTCCAGACTTGTCCTCGACTTGATTCCCATAAGTGCCGTATCCCAGGCGAAAAACGTGGCATGAACCTCGTTCCAACTCTGCGCCCTGTGATCGTCCACGACACGCCCGCGGCTTGGCCCGATGTGTTCCACTCTTGGACATGGAGCTTGGCCCGCCCTCCAGGGACCTGTTCATGACTCTCCACCCAGAAGGTATCTGCCGCGCCGAATGCCAACCGGCGGATGGCACCAGATTGTAAAATCTGCTTGCCCAGCTTTTTGGCGGTTAGTGTGCTCCACACTTGCACGGATCCGTGTTTGGAGCCAACCAGCAATTGCTCCCCGTTCGCGCTGAGTGCGAGGGCGGAGCAGGCTTTGACGGGAATCGAAGGGCCTATTGTTTTTCCGGTCCACCCATCGATAATTGCGACACGATCTCCCGCGAGTGCCGCCACGACGCCTGCATCGGAACTGGACTCCAGACGCATGTACGTTCTTTGCATTCGGGGTTTCTTCAGACTCTTTCCGGCTCCTTCAATGTCGACGGAGAGCCACCTCCAGGAAGGGGTCTGGAACTCAATCAGAATTCTTTCTCCGCTGTCATCAAAACGCAGTGTTCTCGGGCGGCTTCTCCCAGGGTTGGCCCGCCATTTTACTGGCAGCTTCCAGTCATGTTCCACCCGCCCTTTTCCGGTATCGATGACACACAACCCGCCGTCCCCCGCCGTCGCGACAAGATGGTCGTCAGGACTCAGGGCCACCGCCTGCACTACGCCGTTCACCTCGATGGGCTTGCCCACGGGGTTGCCGGACTGCACATCCCAGACCTGAATGAGGCTGAGCTCTTCGGCGGCTGTCTCTGCATCGGCACCGCCGGAGGCAGACCCATCTGTTTTGGCGGTTGGCGGCAGTCGCCGGGCCGTCGAGGCGGTTACAATCCGGAGGCACGCCGTTCCAAAGCCTGTGGCGGTTACCGGCCCTTCGTGCCAGAAGGTACGCTCCAAGGCGGTGGCGCCGCTGGCGAGACGTCCGGCCTGGAGACGTCTGTTTTTTGAATTTCTCACCTTGATCGCCATCAACCAGAACATCAGCGCCCTGTCGGGATTTCCCCTCGCTTCGGCCTGGATCGCGCGGCGGTCGTAGCTGGAAGCACGCTGTTCCAGTTCCCGTTCCTTTTGCTGGGCCAGTTCAAAACCCAGCTTCCACTCGTACACGATGGGCGCATACATGTCGTGGTAAAGCTCGAACCACCGTTCGTCGCGCCATTGGGACTCCCGTAGAATGCGTGTTTTGGGATTGCTAAGCCGCTCCAGGATAGCCGCCAGTCCGCTCTCGTCGGTGGCCATGTGCTTGGCCAGGCTCTTCAGTTCATAAGACATCTTTGCGCCCTGGCTGGTAACCAGGAAATCGAAGGCCTCCGCGGCTAGAGCCTGCTGTTCCGCCGTAAGCGCTTCCATCTGGTCCATGCAGAACCGCTGCAGGATTCGCCTCGCCGGATTCTGCGTTCCCATCCGCTCCTGAGCCGCGTAGCCTGCCAGAAACAGAAATCTCTCCTCGCTGTTTTGCTGGGACTCCATCTCCCACAGGCCACGGCAAACGAGTTGAAGATGCGGGGGAACGACATAGTCTCGCTGGATTTCATCGCCGCTCCGGCTTCTGCCTGCTCCGACCTCCACCTTCGACAAATCACCAATCAAGGCTGTCAACCCGGCCTGGTCCACAAAGGCGCCGGCGTGACCGGCGGTTAAGCGAATGATTTGTTCCGCCTGGATTTTGTCCGGATTCTTCAATCGATAGTAGTTCCCAAACAGGTCTGGTACCCGGTTGTCGAATACGCTCAGCTCTCCTAAGAATTCCTCGCGCATGGAGAACGCAAATCGCACTGAGGCATCCGTCTTGTTGATTGCCTCGCAGAGTTCGTCCCGAAACTGATCGAAGTTTTGCCGGTACGCGTGATGCGTAAACAGCTCCTCGAATTGATCCAGAATCAAGATCCAAGAAGATTCAGCCGTCTGAACCGTCGTCTTGAAGAAAGACAAGAGGCTCTCGCCGGCTTGCGCGTGAAGAGTGTCTTTCAGAGCCTTGAGCGGATCGTCGCCGGACCACTTATTGTGATAGCACACCTGTAGCTGATCGGCGTAGCGCTCCTGAACTTCGGGGATGAACTTCGCGCAGAAAAAAGAGGTCTTTCCCACTCCCGACCCGGCGAACAGCAGAGTGGTTTTGCTCCGGAATATCCGGTCGGTGACGAGGGTCAGGTCCGCATCGCGGCCGAAGAGTGTGTCTCCGGGACCGAAAGGCTCCAAGCCTTTAAACGGGTTAGTGAGCACCGGATTCATCGAACAGGTCTTGGCAAGTGCTGGCGGATTCCCGTCACAAACGAGGCGAGATCGGTGAGCACAAGAATAATGTCGCGTTTGTCAAAATAAACTTCCTCGAAACGGGACAATGAGCGCGTCACTGCATAGTCTCTTTTATTTGTTTTCGCGGTGCGGACGACCATCCTCTCGTACAAGCTGCGAATGTTCCAATCGCCGAAACTGTAACCCAGAAACAGCAGGTGTTTTGTCCCCATCAGGCTTCCCACATGGCTGGGAACGATGTTCTGGATATTGGAAATGAAATCTACATAGTCGCTGTCGGAAATCACCAACCCATCGTCCTCCTCTGTAAGACCCTGGTATAAGCACCCGTGCATTTTATAAACGACAGCCATCTTCCGCGAGGCCTGCAACGAATACTGTTCTGGTGCACATGCCGGGTGCAGTTGTTCAAGCCGCTCTTTTTCCTCAGGCTCCAGGTTTTCAATCCGCGTGTAGATCTTGCCGTCATAGCGATTCCGCCGCAGCACCGCGTAAGGAACCTTCTTCTCGTCCAGAGCCTTCTCCATCAGGGAATCGTAGTTGGTCGTGATAATGAGATAGTCGTCCACAACTTTGGCTGCCCCCAGATGAGTCGAAGCCGCGTCGGCAATCAGGCGATGAATCGCAGTGGGAGTTTCCTTCGGCGCCACCACCTGGAACAATCGATTCCACACGTCCTTCCGTTCCCCCGTGTTCTCGTAGTAACTCGAAATGCTGGTCAGGGGATCGGTCGATCCCGCAAGATCGGTGGTCATTGCGAGTAACTTCAGCATAGGGAGTAACTTCGCCCGGTTCTGCTCAATGCGTGCTGGTGGCAATAATCCCTTGACGTCAACTGACTTGAGGGCCCGATCCTCCAGTGAGTTGTATGGTGCCACTTGGGAGAACATCTCCGAGAGTTCCCAGGCAAATGGCGGATAAGGACACTGCCTAAGTTTCTCCAGGAATTGTTCTCTGGAGGGCAAGTTTCCATTCGCCTTCTCCCAGGCCTGCATGCGGATCGCAGTGCGGATCGCGTACTCCAAATACAGCCGCGCCTCGCCGTCGAGGTTCAGCAGACCAGCGATCTGAGTGATGGTGGCGTCATCCGGATAGTTCGGAGCCGGCTTGGCTTCCTCTTCGTGGCGGTCGGAAACGGAAACACCGGCGCCAAGGAAAGGAATCGTGTCCTGTTTTCCGTCGATCTTGAAGATCTTAGGCGCCAGATCCCAATATCGGATGCCGTCGCCCTGCCACTTGTCGGACACTCCTCTACCTCGCTTTTTTCTCGCGCCCCCTGTGTGCTTCTTCGCCCGCCAAATGTTCTTGTACGATTAATGCCTCTGCCAAAGACGCGTCGTGCTTTACGATCCCAGAAGCCTGAGCCCTTGCTAGCCGACGATAGCGCCCGAACCGCCTGCAATCCCGCGCCACTGGGTCCCTGCACGTGCTGACTTCCCTCACCCGCAAACAGACGGCAACTCGGGGTGCGCTAAAAGGACTTGAACGTGAACTTGCACCGATGACACTCAGTTGAGGAGCCGCAATGCCTCGTTCACGCCGAACAGGGGATTTCGATTGTCCTATACTTTGAAAAGCACGCACGATGGCATCTTCGTACAGCTCAACGTCATGATCATCGGGACGTCGGAAAATCAGTAATTGATGCAGTGGCGCCGTATAGATCATTGATCAGTCCAGGAAGCTCGAATTTCCAAAATATATAGCCAGCACCCACCAGAAGCGCAACACCTTTTGTCTGTTGCGCGCAGCAAACATCAACAAAGAAGCTACCCGACCGAAGCCATGCGCCACGAAAACCTAGGTTGACAGGTTGACGAGCTTACACCATCACCTCGTAGTACAGCTTCTTGCTTTTGTCTTGTGTCACCTGACTGGCCATTCCCGCTGGCACAGCCTGGTCGATCCGCAGCACACGGCCCTTCGTGATCTCATTCAAGCGTGCCTCGAGTTTGTCCAGCGGCATCTTGCCCCAACGTTTCTTGAGGGCCATTGCGTGGTCCACTGGAATGAATGCAATCTGAAGCTTTTTCATCAGTTCCAGACCGTGTTGTTGCAGGGTTGCATTGTGGCTGCCGTGGTGTCCCGTCTTATATAGGATGGTTCTGCTGAGCAGCTCGGGACCAGTTATCTTCTTGCCTCCCACATTCCAGGAGAGCTGCTGCCAGGATAACCAGTTGCCCACTTGCGCGTCGGCTGCAAACAGCAAGACGTCGCCATCCTCCAGTTCAATCGCAATCACAAGGCTGGTGTTGTTGGTTGCGCTGTCGAGTTGAAGCGCCATACTGGAGGAAACATCAAGCCAGTCCCCATCAATTCGGCGCCAACTCTGATCCTTTTCCGCTGAATCAGAGTCTTCGCCCCAATACCGTTCCTGAAAGAACGGCATCTGTCGCGCGACGGCGAGCGGTATTTGCGCAATAGGATCAAATGGCGCTCCCGCACCCGAGTTCGTGAGGGCGGGCTCCAATGCCGCCATAACCATGCCGTAAGTTTCCGGGTGGCTTTTGGTAGGGTTGTATTTCTTGATCATCTTTTCGTCGTGCGGTGGACCCAGAACGTAGAGTCTTGCGGCCGTTCCCTTCGGTTCCGTAGGTCCGTCTGTCGGAAAGCAGAATCTGGTGTTGTCCTGGTTAAAGGATTTGACACGGTCCAGTGCGGCTCCAGTTGTGCCCTGACCAGCCGCGCCAAAAAATTCCATCATGGTATCCGCAAGGGAATCACCACCGTGTCCGAATCGAAGTCGTGCGCACGCAGACGCCAAGGCGAGCCGCAAGGCTTGATGCTCGGAGCGAAGCTTCTTTGCCAACTCGTCTTTGGGATCTTCCGTCCACCCCAACCACACCTCTCCCACTTTCAACTGTGAAAACGCATCCTTCGCCTGAACAAAGCCAGAAAGGTGGTCCCAGTGCTCATGAGTTGCAACTAAGAGGTCGATACGCCCACCGGTCGTCACGATGATATCGTTCACCACCGCTGTCATCATCGTGGCAGCGTCCGATGTGCCGAGGATCACCCCGCAATCGATAAGAATGTAGTAAGGATTTCCGCTTTCCCTAGGCAACGTGATCAGGAAACAATCGCCCAGACCCTGGCGGTACATCCGCACTTTGGCGCGGTAATCTCCTAGTCCGCTCGTGTCCGATCTGCCGGACACGTTCACTACTTTTTCGGAGGCCTTTCTTGCTTTCTTCTTTGTCGGCATCTTCCCTCCCTACATCCCGCGGTGCATCATGGCAAAGGGTTCCCGTCTCATGGCTTCGTTGCCCACGTAGTTGAAGCTGAGACTACCCTGGGCCATTTGCATCTGAAACGCTTCCTGCTGTTGGAACCTTTCCTCGTGATCGACGCGCTTACGCACAACGTACCTAATTGTCCGCGATTCGAGATCGATGATGAGCGTGCATCCGCCGCGAAACTTCCCACCTCCGCCCTCAGGAATCCAACTCTGCGTGATTTCCACGACCAGATCAGTCTGTTGCTCTCCACCGGGGCCGATCCTTCGAACCGGCCGAACCGAATGAACTTCGAAATTTCGCAGTTGACCCTTTTGGCCTGCAATCGCCAAGGGCACATTCTCGGCGCGGTAGAAGCCAAGTGCTTCCGTATCGGTATCTTTGATGCTTGGATCCTCTTCGAACCATTTGTGGACTCGGTAACCGTTACTCCTAGAGATTTCAAAGGCACGCTTCCGATCCACCCGTAGATCCCATGTGAGCTGCAGTCTCTTGAGCATATCTTCCAGATTGAAGCGAGCTTCCGGACTCTCCCAACGCAAGCTTTCAGAAGATAGGTTCCTCACATTCTCCGGGTATATGCCTCGACGTCGAAATCCTTGAATAAATGCAGGTCTATACGCCCAAGGATCATTGGGTACCAGATCGGAGTCTGCCGTGATCAGAGCCCGAACATATTCCCCGAAATTGAGATCGACGGGCGGGCAATAGTCCAAGGCTCGGATGGAGATATTCAGCACATGCCTCGCCGTTTTACTGGCTTCTTGGGCAAGACGGTTCACGAGATCGTGCGGAATCTCACCTTCCGGCAAAATCCCCGTCCCTGCGGTCCCCAGCCGGATCAAGTCAGCACTACGTCGCCGATAAATGTCCAGAAAAGCATCGAAGATCGCCGCCACCAGCACTGCGCCTCGGTCGTGAGCCTCGGTGGCATTCTTGTAGTCGTCTCGGGTGACTTTCGCGGGCTGCCACTTCCTCTCGTCGCTGCCGTCCTTCTGCACGAAACTTCCAATGGCGCTGCGTAGGGCTCCATATTGACCGATCCCTTGTCCGAACTGACCGGCCAACTCGCCAAGCATGTTCTGTTTAGCTAGGTCGCCCCGAGTGCGCGCGATCTGATCGCGCAGAGCCTCAGGCAGGGTGAAATGCTGAAACAATGCCACGATGTCGGCGAATGCTTCATGAAAGGCGAGCACATCTGGATTGGTCGCCTCTCCGAAATAGCGGTGCAGTCCGTCCAGCAGGGCATGCGTCGTTTCGTGGGCGATGATGTCGTGCGAGACGGCGCAAAAGACATTCCCGCCCGGCAGGTTGTCGCCTGGATCTGTGCCGGAGGCCGGGAAGTACCCGAGCAATAGGGCCTTCTTGCTGGGGCTGTAATAGGAATTTGCCTCGCGAAGCGCGTGCGGATAAATCCGAAGCCGAGGGACGTAGTGCTGCTCGATCACCGCTTTTCCATCCTGCATGTATTTCACGAATCGTGGAGCCCAGAGTGCCACCCGTCCCAATGCACGCTCGAAATGCTCAATCGTCTTCATGGCGACGCCATAAACCATCTGCTGGTGAAACCTCGGATTGGACTCCGAAGGCGGCAGTCCTCCTTGCGACAGGATCGATGGATGGTTCAGGTCAACTGGCGCATAACAGCAACCCGTGGAGGGGTCCACATCGACGACCTCCAGATACTCGCCCACAGGACCGGGCTTCAGGCCTTCCCACCGGATCTCCAAACAGGTCTCGTTAATCTGCAGCAGGTCGGGCTTATAAACCAGCAGAGGATCAAAGGCGAATACGCGCAGACGGCGGATAGCCGGCGGGGACAACGCCGGGGCGAGAGCGAGATTCACCCGCTTCCAGTCTGCGTCAGGCACGGTCGGAGCCGCCGGGGGCTCGACCTGCACGACCGGCTTGCTATGTTTTTCCAGTTCCCCTCGCAGAGTGCCGGACGCACCGGGAGCATCATGGAGGGCTTGGAGCAGTCGCTGGCGATCGGCGTCCGAAACATCACCTGCATCTTCGGGATCAGGAAGCAGTCGTTCCAGTTCCTGATATTGCTGCGTGAGTTGCAGCGCTTCCAATTCCAGCATGGACTGCCGCGCGTTTGGCGCAGCAGCTACGCCCAATCCTGTCAGCACCCGAAAAAACGGAAAACTCACCGTGTCCAGCGGTTGCATCTGCAGTTCTGCGGCGGAGGCCGGTTGCTGCGCCAAGGCTCGATTGGCTTTCAAGATTCCGCGTCCCAGTTTTTTCTGCGAATCAGAGCGACCGGGCTGGGCCGAATCAAATAAAGCCTTACGTACTGCCTCAACTCTCATCCAGCCTTCCGGGTACTGCTCCCATTGCGCCTTGAATGTCTGCACCCAGAGAGCTGCGGCAGCAGCCACCTGTGGTGTTGCCGCCGAGGTGCCTTTGCCGTCATGGTCCACGATCTGACTGCATCCTAATTTGGCCCATGGTGTATTAGGAGTGAACGCCGCGATGGCCGTTGCCATCTTGCTTGCCGGTCCATAATTTCCGGCCATGATATTGATGGGGAGATCCGCGTAGGGATTGCCATCCGCCATTACACCGCACGCGGCCACTACACGCTTGAAACGCGCCGGATAAACGATGTTGTGTGTGGGTAGGTTCCCGAAATTGTTCCCTGCGGCAGTCACGATGAGTACGCCCAGGTCATAGAGCGCATTGACGGCATCGCACCACGCCTGCGAAGCCAGTCCGCCCATGCTCATCGTGATGACGTGTGCGCGTTTCGCTGGATCACCGAACAAGCCATGAACGTAATCGAGGGCCTTCGCAATCGCGCTGTTCTCGAAGAGAACCACTGAGTTCGCCACTCGGACCGGAATCACATCCAGGAACGGAGCCCCCCCTAGGGGCGCGCCGTCGACCTCTTTTCCGGCCAGCAAGCTCAGCGTCCCCGTTCCGTGTCCCAAGTTCGTGAAAATTCCTGCGGTGTGGTCGGTCGCGTCATCCGGCGAATCCCTATCTACGAAATTTTTCTGCAGGTCAGTCCGCAGGTGGATCGGCTTGGTTTCATGATTCGGGTCGTAACCCGTGTCGAAATGAGCGATCCGCACTCGGTCATCCGGTTTGCCCACTGCGGTACGCGCAGCTTCCAGTTGCGAGAAATCATCGCTTCGGAACCAGAAAAAGCCCGGGCCAACCGGTAAGCGTCCGTCTGCCGGCGCTGCGCTGTCGCACGACCGCGATGCCGCCAGCGCATGCTCAACCGCAGTACCCGAAATCCATTGCTGTTCCAGGTCAGGCTCGGCGAATTGAGCGCGCTGAAGTCCAGCGACACCGAATCCCTGGGTAACAAGGTGGTGGCAGAGGTCCCAGACATTCGTTTCTGCAGACGCCTGGGTGGCAAACATCATGTGCCACTGGGGCTGATCGGCGATGCCAAGACCTTGGGTAGTGGAACGAATGCTGCGAAACAAAGGCTCGAACTTGACTTTCAACGGCTTGCTGTCAAAAGCGAAGGCAGCTTCCTCCGGAATTGGCAGCATTTTCACCAAAAGGCGAGGAGCGCGCGTAGTTGTGTTCATATGCATCCGGCCCCAATTCGGATTTTACCTCGGCGAAACGGTAGCAGCCGAGTTACATTGTCGTCTATGAGAGGTGCGTTGCGGTTAACGTGAGTAAGTGGAGAGGTCGGATCCACCTGTACGCGTGTACACCGGGACGCCTCTCCCAAAGTCCTCGCGAAACGATGCTCCTGGGGGAAGACTACATCATCGCTGCAGAGTGACTGCACCTAGGAAGTACGGGAAACCTTACCTGAGTAAATCCCCACCTGTAAAGAAAGCGGTGATCTTGTTACGAAATCCGAACAACAGGAGATGAAGATCAGGAACCATGAATCGTTGGAATGACTTAGAAAGGCTGGTTGGATTTAGAAGGTCATACACAACGGACGCTCGACACGTGCAGCCTACTTCTTCAGCTTCGGCACCTCGCCGTTGAGTCTTGACAGCAAACTGGGGCGAACGTTTGATGCTGTGTTCGCGGCTGGTCTCTTTTCCACTCCTAACCGCAAGGCCCGCGTTAGTTAGCTTTACGCACCTTTCCCGTCTGATGCAACGGCGATCGCTGTCATGGCTATACCTTTACGCGTGTCAGTGCCGTGGAGGATTTAACGCGAGCCGATTACCGGCTGGAAGGCAAGCGGGCGCGGCTCCGGAGAAAAGTTGGAGCAGAGACGTCCGAAGCCATCAGGTCGAGCCCCTGGTTGGGCAACAGGCGTTCTCGCATCGTCAATTGAGGTGAGGGTGATTCATCTCAAACAGATATCTGGGCTCCCCGGTGAGTGTACACCTGAACTGTAGACGAAATCGAAGCGGTCCATGCGCGTCTCCTGTAGACGGCTGACACCCGTCACACGACCGCGAAACTACGTTGCATTTCTTGTTTACAAGACTTGGGTGTGGGGAGTCGGGGAGCCGTTCTTAAGCATGCTCCAAGAAGAACCGGCCGCCGACAGTTGCATGAAGGTAATACCCACCTTTTTCCCGAAATTGTTTACAACTTCACGCTCTCGATTGCCTTGACAGGAGTCCGACAATCCGTAGAGTGAAAATCGCGGGGATTGCTAACATCGCCATGGCCCCCCAGCACAACTGGACGACAGCCTGTCCATCTGTGCTGGGGGTAGCTGCATGAAAAAGCATACAAAGCCCGTTTTGCAGAAACCGGGAAGTCGCCCATCTTTCGGACGTGCTGACAGCCAGGCTGACCGATTTACCTGTTTCTGTTGACTGGACCAAAAGGAGAGTGGAATACGAATCCGCTGTAAAACGTATATTCAACGACATACAGAGCACGGACTGCACTCAAAATACAGAAAACTTGATGGGAGTCTATGGCAAGTGATTGCAAGGTGAATGCAGTACGAGGTGTTGCTGCACCGTCACTTGCTTTTTCGAGGTGTCGTTCTTAGGAGCATGGATTTGTTGCCGGAGTTAAGCGCCGCCCACACTTTCTCGATCTGTTTTCCGCTCAATCTTCCGCCCCGAGCATCCAGAGGCCCGAGTTGTAGAATCGGTGTGGACCTGTCCGCAATCAGCAGCCTCCCGAAGTCCTTCCATCCTGACGGTTGTAGCCGATCATTCAGAGCTCTCCGCAAGATCGTCGCCAGCATGTCAGCGAGTTGCAGCCCGAGAGAATTGGCCGAATCGGCGAATTCTCTTTGCTCGCTCAGGAGGAAAGCAGCATTTAACCCAGGAGGGCGATCATCGTCACGAATGTCATAGGCCTCTCGCGTCCATTCGACGTGACGCTTCATCTCCTCGTCCTTCGGATCGATTCCATAGCGTGCATCGAAGTGCGAGTAGTCCGCTCCTTTCAAAGTGGGCAGCGGGTGTTGCGCGAAATGGCCTTCGCTCATTGGCAGAATCAAAGTGGACCACGTGTCTTCCATTTCGGTGATCGCTCGATCCTTTTGGTCGATCGTCCAGCCGATGCTTCGGAGTTCGTCGGGCATTCGCTGAACGTAATAAAACGTGCTCTCCTCGATGACTTTCAAAAGCAGCTCAATGACAAGGAAGGCCTGCAGGAAGAGCTGATTCGGCATCCGACGAATCGCATCGGCGAGATCGCGCAACTGCGCAACGATCGGAGGATGATGCTCCGCCGTTAAATGCGCCGTGATGGCGTCGGCTTGACGAGCCTTGAATGGACCAACGACGCTATCACCGTGCGTCGCCATATCCACGGCAAAGAACTTCACGAACACATCGTAGCGGGAGACCAATTGAATCAATTGCGCGGCCTGCGCTTCATCCAGTTTGCTTCCTTTGATTTCAACCACGTTGTTTGGCCAGCTATCCCGCAAGCGCAGGAATTCCTGCAACAGCTCGGCCTCAACCGAGGTTGGGACCACCAGGGCAAGAACGAGCGAGAAAAGAGATTGCCCGTTCGTTGGCGCTACAAAGTTGCCTGCCTCATCGACAAAAATTCGCATTCGTCCATCCCTTGCCCAAGTGTACTAGCCGATGGACGGCAGTGGTGAGTGACGAGAGCTCGATGGTTAGTGGCTTGTGCGAAAATTCCTAAAGATAGAAACGGACTTCCATCTCCAATCAGGCATCCGGCTGCGAACCTGGGCGACGCAACGATTCAGGGCTGGCGGTATCTGCTGGGTAACTCTGCTGGCATGCTGCAACAGGTTGCTGGCGTATGGCCCCAGCCTATTGGCCATGGGCAGCAGTTGGCTGCCCAGAACAAAGCCGATTCCGAGTACACCGGCAAGAACTCTGGTGCCGGGGAAAATCATGGACCACAGCAGTGCGGCGACCAAAGCCGCTATCACCCAGCGCGCCGTAGCCAATTCTTTCAATAAACTCTGGATTCTAATCTCCTCGGCGCGGTATTTCTCCTTCCACTCAATGCACTCTTTCTTCGCGTATGAGGCGACAATATAAGTGCCCAAAGGAAATTGATTCGCGTTCGGTGTTAGCAATCCCGCTTATCACTTAGGGTGCCGAGGGGCCGCCCAGCATCTGGTCATCGAACCACCCGTCTAGCTCCTCCACACGCTTCATCGTCGTGAATTGCGGCAAAGTGACAAGGGCTCCAAGACTGCGGAGACAAATCTTCCGAATCGTGTATACATCAGTCTCTGACACCTCATCCTTTCCCGAATGAACGATGGCAGACCGCAGTCGGTAGAGGTCATTGACCTGTTGCGCAATTGAGCGTCTTAAGTCGAGAGTCAAAGCTAATAAGTGTGCTACGCGCGCGCTCAACTGGTAGGTAATCTCCGTTTTGACCTGCTCTCCCAGCACTACGCTCTCCAGAGCGATTGCGAAAAGCAGAAACGCCAGCTGCGGCTGAGGTTCGACGCACGCTGTACCCGCAGTGACATATCCTGAGATGATCCGCTTCGCAAAGGTGTGGTCTTGCGTTAACAGTCCGCTGATAGTATTGCCGCCGCGCAGTTTCATGAACCCGTTCCATTCATCGCGCGACAGTATGGTGCCAGTGATCTTGCTTCCAAACTCGGTCTTGCCCTTACGGTCGCTGACATTGAGGGCACGATTGATTTCCAAGCGGGTTGCCGGCTTCGGTTGTCCCCGGTAAAGATGGATTCGTGACGGTTGCCAATCCGAGAACAGCGCATTCAGAACGGCCAGGTGTCGATCAGCCATCGGAAGGGCTGCATGTATCGCCGAGTCGTCATCAATCGCCTCGATGCATACCCGCGCAAACATCGATGTGACTTTTCCTGCATCGTTATTTTCATCGGGGTTCTCAACCCGATTCTTCACTGTGTCATGCACGAATTGAAGGTTTCCAAATGTCTGGCCGGCGCAGTCGAGTGAGAGGCCGGCAACCGCCATATCGACATTCCATTTGTCAGGCTGGGTTTTGAGAGTAGCTATTATGTGGTCCACTTGCCCGCGGATGACTTGTGGCCGTTCCTCGACCGAAGCTGCAGCCACATTAAAGACTGATTCCGCGAGCAAATCATCGATCGAGGCTCTGCTCCAGGTCCCATCTCCCTCCGCAATCCCGCAAACCTTGTCCAACATCTCAATGTATTCGAGAGCAAGCTCCTCCCGGAGTATGAGGTTACCTCTAACCAGCAGCGGGCCATCGAGTCTCTGCGAGCGTTGCGATGAATCATTTGCGGTTACTGCGTCTATTCCGGGCGTCGGAAGCTTCTGAGCAAACTCCACAAACAATTGTTTTACGCGATTCGTGTTCATCAGATTTCCCAGTTAGATCAATTAAATCGCACCTTGTGCGAGGCGAAATCGCGCACCGAACGCCGCCGCTTATCATAAATCTGGGTGGTCGTGATGTGCTTGTGGTCGAGCAGGTCCTGTACAGTTTCAATGGGAACACCAGCATCAAGAAGCAAGCAGTGTTGCCGTAGTCGCCCGCATGGAATGCGGTGAGTAAACGCACACCTGAATTTTTTCCTGTCGGCTTCCCATCTTCACCACCAACTTCCTGTTCCTGCAGCGCGCCAAGCAGGCGCGAAAGATATCCCATCAGGATGTCGTACATTGCTCGTTGCGTGAGACGCCGTCTCGTCGGTCTTCTTCGAGCGGCGAGGGCGGAATAGGGGGCCGCTTTCGATGCCCGCCCGCACTGATGTACTCTGCAATAGCCTCCGCCGCGGAGAAGTGAATACCCTTCGTCTTGGAGCGGTTGCCTTTGAGATGGAAACGGACCGTTGCCTCGTCGCCGTCCTGGTGGAAATCCCCGACGTTCAGTGCACATCCGGTCTCGATCCGCGCCCCGCTATAGAGATAAAACTTTAGAATCGCCCTGTCCCGCAGCTCGATGAGCGATTCGCCGGTCGCCATCGCCATGAGCTGGCAAGCTCGGGTTTCCGAAGGCGCGCGCGTTTCCTCCACAGGACCCCTAGAAAACCCCAGGGACCACATTTTGTAGTGTTGCTGTGGCACAACTTTCCTATAGGTCCTTGATTTTCGCCCGCGAACTCCTACACGGGCTTGAAATACTCGGTAACGCTCCGCCATGTTGCGATCTCAGACGGCGTCGATGAGAAACTCGGCAGAGCCGACTGGATGAGAAGCTCTTGCTTTTGCTGGTCCGACGCAAACCCTGGTATGAAGTACTCCTTGAACGACGATATTTGTTGCTGGTACCTCTGTGGCTTCGGAACGAAAAAGCAGAGGAACTTCGAGACGAATAAGAGAGCGCTTTGGAACTCTGGATTCGCTCCAGAGTTAGCTAGGGGATCATCTCCTCTGAATCGTTTTCCTCGGCCGGTGAGGAGGTTCCACATGTCGGGCGAAAAACCGAGGCGAAGTAGGAGCAGGGCAAAAACAAACCAACTCTCGTCAATCTCGGCGAATTGGTAGTCGGGCTGTTGGCCTTGGTTTTGGAGGTAGTCTCTGAAGAATGACATTCATTTCTCCCCAACGGATTTCTCCGGCGGTTTGCAGGACTTCGGCTCTGGAGTTGGAGGCGCGGGCGGACAAGATCGAGACTGCTCAACGTGGAATTCGTAGCGAGGTGCCGGAACACTCGGCTCTGCACTGCTATGCGGCCAAAAGGCAATCGCAAAGGTGGGCACGCTGAACGATACCAGACCTACTGTTAAACCAAACATCACAACCGTGAGCCATCGGACGACCTCCAGATTGTGACCCTGTCCCACATTTACCTTCTCCTGCTCCTGAAAACGCCAGATGAAATTAAAGCGGACGTACATCGTGAATATGAGGACGAACAGAAACCAAATGACACCGAGTGCCAGGCACGCTCCATACCAGGCCACATTAGTCTTTTCATACACCCAGGTTGCAATCGCGAGGACGGCAGGTATCAGGAAAGCAAGTAGAGACGTAACCGCATCACAAGCCTTTTCGAGGCGATCCGCAGTGTAGTGCTTTTGCTCCGCCTTCCAGAATGCGGGCGCGAGTAATAGGAGATACGCGGCTAGGCCACAGCTAACAACGAAGCCAGTTATAAACAAGATTACAGTGCGCATTGAACTTGCTCGCTGGCAGAAGCTTAAACGCCTCCACTAGGGAAGGGAAGGCTTTTCTATACTTTTTGGAGAGGTGGATCACTAGGTTGTCACGCCCACGTAGCTTCAACCTGCTCCAGCGGAGCTTCGCTGCGATTCTGTTTCAAGTAGCGCACAGTCTAAGATCGGTGTGCCCATCTAGACCTGTATAGATCAAACTTCAAGACACCAAATTTCGGCGACAATATTGGGTTCCGCTGTCGTAGACTGATCGACCGTCAGTCGGCGACCAGGAAGATATTTCTACACGCTCTTGGATTCAATCAAAAAGAGGTCCATTCGCATGTTGCTGCGGGTCGTCTCGCAAGGAATACCATCTGACGTGCCGGCGGAAATCGCTATGGGATTCTCGCCGGAATTCCACGTTGAAAATCAGCAATGCAGCCACCGTCTACAATTTTGACACCATCGATGTAGACGGAAAACCAGAAGTAGAGTTTATGTGCTTGAAAAGATTGGTCGGGGAGAGAGGATTTGAACCTCCAGAGATGCATCCGCGCCTGGTACGCGCATCTCGGGGTTAATTCCTGCCTTGAGACTAAGCTGCTAGCAGCTGGCAATCGTATTCGTTGACAGGGCATGCTGGAGAATCAGAATAATGTCGCCAGCCTCGCGTGGACTCGCTGAAGGTTCCGCGAGTAGAGCGAGGTCGCTATGACAGGTTTGCGCGGAGCCTACGTCAACTCGTCAACGCGCTGGAGGAGTTCCGCTCGCTTGGGATCGACTTCATCTCCATCCATGAGGGAGTTGATACCAGCACGCCCAACGGTAGACTTGTGTTCGGCATCTTCGCCAGCATTGCAGAATTTGAAAGAGAACTGATCCGCGACAGAGTTCGCAGCGGTCTCGCGGCAGCCAAGGCCAAGGGCAAGCGCGTAGGTCGTCCCCGAGTGGCCGTAGACGTTCGGTGGATCGAGTCGCTCCGCCGCGAGGGACGATCATGGGCTGAGATTACTCGTGAAACCGGGATCAGCAAGGGTACAGCGCAACGGGCGCAAGCCAGTAGCCTGCCCAAAAGCCCTGTTGCAGGCACTTCTCCAAGTGCTTGATTAGTCAGCACCCGAAAGTGCGAAATCCGGCCGCCCAAAACCAAGTGTTTTTGGGCAGAACTGTCGAGGCAAGGGTCAATGAGCGATAGGGCGATGTTGCGCTAGTTATGACAGTCAACCAGTCAAGCGCCAGAACGTTGGTGATCGAAGATGTCTGACAGACAAAGTCACGTTCATCTAGGCATTCTGGGTTACATCGGTCATCTTGTCTCGTAATCTTTCGTTGCGCGACGATTATGGCTCACCGTAGAAGGCTAATTCCTTGCGGCCCGGAGACCCAACATGTACATCCGATGGACGAATTTCAAATGCCCCTTTTGCAGTACAACATGGTCTAGCCGGATTGTCTCAGCACCGCGCCCAGAAAAGGAAATGCGGACCTGCTCCAGTTGCAATCGAGAGTTCAGGACGCACGACATCGAATGGATGCACATGACAAGCAAGCAAAAAGTCGCCTACGTTCTGAATGAGTGGATGATCGCATGGTTGCTTTTCTACGCGATGGTCATGTTTGTGGCTCTCGGGATAGCGGGGGAGAATGCAAGAACAGCAACAGACTATTTCACTTCTGCGACGATCCTGATGATGGTAACGGCTATTATGTTGGGGCCATTTGCTCTCGTGAAATGGTTGACTATTCGGCGCTCGAAGCGGCGAACCCTTGAAAGTGTCCTTTCATCGGCCACGACAGCTGGTTATTAGATAGCTGTACTACTGCCGACAGTCCGCTTGGCAATCCGCCACGTCGATGCCCAGACCGGTGCACGGCGAACTGCCCGGAAGGCCCCAGAATGCCCACAGGACGCGCTGGACGAGCGGGGGGTAGGCCCCAGAGCCTGTTCGCTACCTGTTCGCCTGCGTGGCGGCCTGCAAATCGCCGGGAATGGGCATCTGGCAAGGGTTCTGCCATGGCTTGGTCGATCCCGTGGTCGAGGTGCATGTTCGGAGTCACCTGTGGAATGCCCCACCGTTTGTTTGCACCGACTTACCTTCGCCATGCCTTCGCTATGTCATTGAAACGACTAGGTTCAGCATTTCCACTGGGCGTTTGCTGGAAAGGGAGCGTACGCCGTGCGATGGGAACTGAATACTGCATCGGAGCGGGGAAAACCGCTATGCGGACGCAAAGCGAAAGCCTAGCAGATGCAATGGGATGCAGGGAGAAGGCAAAGCGAAAGCCCTGCCACAAGGCTGGCAAGGCTTTCCGTTTGCTTATCTCTCGTGTTATCAGATAGATAAACAGGCCCTGCCCATGCCTCCTGAGCGTGGGCAAAAGCATGGAGAAAGGTACAGGATTTGCATGGGACCGCATGGCGATCATGCTCTGCCGTCCTGTCTCTTCTCTCCCCTCGTGGCATTCCACGAGTCGTGGGCCGGAACGCGAGCGCACAGCGTACGGTTCTGCAGGATGCGGGGGGAACTGCACGGGTCATGCAGGATTTATGCGATGCTTGGCTCAACGTTGAGGACGATGACAGGTTTGGTGGGCCCACCAGGATTTGAACCTGGAACCAACAGATTAGTCAACAACGAATGAATCCCAATGATTTCAGCGGCTTCCCGACGTTGGTTTTGGTCACAAGTGGGCGGTTTTGGGCGCACTTGTTACCCCAGTTGTTACCCAAATGGATGGGCTGATTAACGGGGTTTCAATTCATCACCTCGAGCGGCGGTCACAGCAGATCGCCTCTGTCGAAGTTTGCCGGAACGCAGGCGTGAGCAGTAGCGAACGTGGCCATGAGTCAGCCGCCACCACGACGACAACGAAACTCCATCAGTGGCTCGTCTAGCCATCCGAGTATGGCAGCAATTTTCTCTCCCTGATTTCGGGAATAGCATTCGGGACCAACGTGAAAAAATCGCAGTACGGTCTGTCCCTCTCTCAAATTAAAAAGGATCCCATTGACGGCTCACTGATCGTGACTATTCAGTTGCCAGACGTCCTCAGCGGCACGATCAAAGAAAAGAGAGGGGATGGTCATCGAAGGCACAGATTTCGCGACTTCATCCTGGCTTATTGCCGAAGGTGCACTGCAGCTTCGAAGGAGCCGGAGGCGAGACACCCTGCGCATCGGCATCGAATCGGAGCGAGCGAATATCGGCGACATCATAGGTTTGTGTCGAGGATCCTACCTGGAAGGTGATGCTCGTCGTGGTCCACCCATGAATTTACCCTTGATCAGGCTTCCATTCTTCAATTCCAAAGAATCGGCGCGGGCAGCTACCACCGCCACACCTAACGCGCGATGATCAGTCCGCAAATCTGCTTGGTACTCATCAGAAGTTCTCCTTCCTGCTGGTCTCTTACACTGCTGCCTATTTGCCGCCTTGAGGCGGAAATCAGCTCTATTTACCGCGTCGCGGAGGAAAATCCTTCAGCAGTTTTTGCGCTCCCCTGTTGAGCCTCTCCTGGTTTTTCTCCGGTTTCTTGCCGGGTTCAACGGCGTGCTGAGCACCTCCGACCCAAACGAGCTTCTTTGCAGCAGGGTCATACATACCCACGACAAACGTTCCGACGTAATTGGTTGAAGTATCGGCTGAAAAGGTGCCGAAACCGCCGCCCCACGGGCCCCCGCCACCACCCCAGCCTCCCCAGCCGCCCCAACTATCGCCAAAGCCGTTGATCTGCTTTTCGCGATCGATCATGAGCTGGTAGCCAACGAGCAAATCGGGTTTCCCGCCATCCGCCAGCTTCGTAAAGCCCTTGGCCGCCATCTGTGAATCGATCGCCTGCTTGACCTGCGTGTCGAGGATCTGGTCGGGATGCCCACCTACGTTAGGTAAACCTTGTACCTCGTCGACCCACGCGTAGGTTCGGTATTTTGACCAGTCAGTTTCCGGCATGTAGTTGGTTCTCACGTCCTGCGCGTTCGTCAGATAGCACGCGAGGAGCACCAGGGCCGATGCGATGCCAAGCCTAGCCACCAAGTTTCGAGAGTTGTGCGACATCCTATTTGTCCTTTTCAATACTGCGAAATTAAGATTTGCTCTTCTCCGCGTCTCCTTGTTAGGCCGTCTCTGGTATTGGACACGGTTTTACGTTCCAGATTTGTTGTGCGTATTCCGCAATGGTGCGATCGCTCGAGAACTTTCCAGAGCCCGCGACATTCAAGATGGCCTTGCGCGCCCATTCGTTGCGATTGGCATACAGTGCGCAAAGCCGTTCGTCGGCCTCCAGGTAGGACCTCAAATCGGCCAGATGCATATAGTGATCACCGTGGCTCAGTAGCATTTCTCGCAGGGGTTCGAAGACGCCGGGTTCGTAGCGGCTGAAGTGGTCGGAGAAGATCAAGTCGAGCGCCTGCCGAGTCTCAGGCTCGTGTTCATAATGCCAATGCGGGTTGTACCATCCCCTACTGCCGATCACCTGGTCAGCAGTCAGACCGAAGAGAAAGAAATTCTCTTCTCCCGCCTCAGAAGCCATTTCGATCGTCGCGCCGTCGCGCGTGCCGATTGTCAACGCGCCGTTCATCATGAATTTCATGTTGCTGGTACCGCTGGCTTCATATCCTGCTGTCGAAATCTGGTTCGAGACGTCGCTGGCGGGGATGAGGTGCTCCGCAAGTGACACACAGTAATCGGGCAGAAACATCACCTTCAGGCGCCCTCGTACTGCGGGGTCGCCGTCAATCGTTGCGGCCAGATTGTTAATGAACTTGATGATCACTTTCGCGAGCCGGTAAGCTGGTGCGGCTTTCCCAGCGAACAAGAACGTACGCGGTTGCATGTTGAGCCCGGGGTCCTGCCGCAATCGGTTGTAGAGCACAACGATGCGGAGTGCGTTCAGGAATTGGCGTTTGTACTCGTGGATACGTTTAACCTGGCAATCGAAAATCGAATCAGGATCGAGGGTCTGACCTGTCGACCATTGGAGCCAGTCACAGAATTGATGCTTGGCGTTGCGCTTAGCCTTAAGGAAGTCTTCCAGAAATGCGCTATCCGAGCCGAAAGCTTTTAGCTTGCTTAATTCACTCAGATTGCTGATCCACCCGTTTCCAATTGTGCCGGTGATCAATTTGGAGAGTTCAGGATTGCAGAGTTGCAGCCAGCGGCGAGGTGTGACCCCATTCGTTTTGTTGTTGAAGCGTTCCGGAAAGATCTCCGCCAAATCTTTGAGTGTGGTCTTGCGCAATAGGTTCGAGTGAATCTCAGCCACTCCATTAGTGCTATGGGAACCCACAACAGCCAGATTCGCCATGCGAACCTTCTTCTCAGTACCATCTTCGATGAGACTCACGCGCTCAATACGGTCTTTGTCCGACGGAAACCGCCCGCGAGCATCCCCCAGAAAACGGCGATTGATTTCGTAGATAATCTCAAGCTGCCTGGGTAGCATTTCTTCAAGCCACGCCACTGGCCACTTTTCAAGAGCTTCGGGTAAGAGAGTGTGGTTCGTGTACGCCAACGTTTTCTGGGTGATTTGCCAAGCTTTATCCCATTCAAGGTGCACCTGGTCAACCAGAATCCGCATGAGCTCCGGCACCGCCAGCGCTGGGTGCGTGTCGTTCATTTGCATCGCCACTTTGTCCGGGAACAAGCTCCAATCCGAATTGGAGCGTTGGAAGCGGCGAACCGCATCTGCCAGCGAACAGGCGACCAGAAAGTACTCCTGCAACAGGCGGAGTCCCTGACCCATGATTCGTGAATCATCGGGATAAAGGACCCGGCCCAGCGTCTCGGCCGCAAGCGTTCCGGTAAACGCCTCCACAAAATCTCCGTGAGAGAACTCTTCGAAGTTGAAGTAATCGGGTGCAGCCGCTGCCCAGAGACGGAGGGTATTGATCGTGGACCCGCCATAGCCGACCACAGGACGGTCAAATGGGACGCCGATCACCGTCGATGGACGACCTGGTACCGGGCGTAGACTGCCTTCGGCTAGTTCGAACGAGCAACCGAAGCTGACTTCCACTTTTTCATTTGGGCGGGCGACTTCCCAGGGATCGGGAAAGCGGAGCCAGTTATCGGGCACTTCGCGCTGCCACCCGCCCTGGATGGATTGCTTGAAGATGCCGTATTCATATCGCAATCCGTAGCCCATTGCCGGTAGCTGCATGGTCGCCGCCGATTCGATGAAGCAGGCAGCCAAGCGGCCAAGGCCACCGTTTCCTAGCCCAGCATCGGGCTCTTGTTCCAGTATCTCGATCAGGTTGAGTTTCTTGTCCTGGATGAAGTGGTCTGTAAGGGGAGAGAGCAGAAGATTCGTGAGGTTGTTCGAGAGGGAGCGGCCGATGAGAAATTCCATCGAGAGATAGTAGAGTCGCTTGGGATTGCATTCTGCGTACGTCTTCTCCGTTAACAGCCACCGCTGCGATAGAACGTCGCGCACCGATCGGGCCAAGGCCTCGAACCGGTCTCGGGCGGCCGCCGCTGCAAGATCGACGCAACTGTCAAAAAGCAGGTGCCGTTCATAGAGTGCTTCATCCGTTCCGGAGAAGTGCACTGGACCACATCCGTACTTGGAGATGAGTTTCTTCGTATCCGGCACTGCATACTGTTTTGCCGCAGCGGTCTTTGCCATGATCAACTCCTGAATGAACTTGTGGACAGAGAAAATAGCCTTACATCCGACCAGTGACACGCGTACCAGGAGACGTCGGCCCTCGCCGGCAACATGTCTCCCCTTAACCTCACTTCTTGTTGTGGGGCCACTTCCAGCCGCTGATCTCAGGGCTGTCGATTCCGTGTTCGTACGCATGGCGACGACAGGCAATTTGGCAATCACGGAATTCCTCTTTGGCGTGCGCGCCAATTCGCTGTAGCTTCGGCACGCGGTCAATCGCGTCGATGGCAAGACTGAATCGGTCCGTCTGGTTGTTAATTGCCAGTTCCATCGGTGTGTTGATGTTGCCCTTCTCTTTGTAACCGCGCACGTGCAGATTCCGGTGATTGGTTCGGCGGTAAGCGAGACGGTGAATCAACCATGGATAACCATGGAAGTTGAAGACGATCGGCTTATCGACTGTAAAGAGAGAATCGAAGTCCTTATCCGTCAAGCCATGCGGATGTTCCGTGCTCGGTTGTAGCTTGAACAAGTCAACGACGTTGATAAAGCGGATTTTGAGGTCAGGGAAACGCTCCCTCAGCAGTGCGGTCGCCGCTAACGCTTCCTGAGTCGGGATGTCGCCGGCAGCAGCAAATACAACATCGGGTTCGCATCCTTCATCATTGCTGGCCCAATCCCAGATCCCGATACCTTTTGTGCAGTGGCTAATCGCGGCATCGATGTCGAGGAACTGCAGGTGCTTCTGTTTATCCGAGACTATGACGTTGATGTAGTTTTCGGATCTCAGGCAATGATCAGCAACAGACAGCAGACAATTTGCATCGGGCGGGAGATAGATGCGCGTGACGGCTGCACTCTTGTTGAGCACGACATCGAGGAAACCAGGATCCTGGTGCGTGAAGCCATTGTGATCCTGACGCCATACTGTTGAGGTAATGAGGAGGTTGAGCGACGCGATCTTGCGGCGCCATGACAAGTGGTTGCAGATGGACAACCACTTGGCGTGCTGATTGAACATGGAGTCGATGACATGAACGAAGGCTTCGTATGATGAGAAAAAGCCGTTGCGTCCGGTAAGCAAGTAGCCCTCGAGCATGCCTTCCATGGTGTGCTCGCTGAGCATCTCGACAACTCGACCATCCGGAGCGAGTTCTGTTCCGTCACCATCCTCGGGGAAACGTTCAGCGATCCAAAATTTCTTTGAGACTTCATAAACTGCGTCGAGTTTATTGGAAGTGTTCTCGTCGGGCGCGAAGACTCGAAAACCATTCATGTTCGATCTCATGACATCGCGCAGGAAACGACCTAACGGAGGCACATTCTCGACTTCCAGATTTCCAGGGCGATCGATCTTGATGCCGTAATCACGGAAGTCAGGCAGTCGCAGGGTTTTTCTGAGTTCGGCATTCGCGTGCGGACTCGCACTCATACGACGCCGGCCTGATGGCGCGACTTCAACGATTTCCGGTCGTACTGTTCCGCCTTCGTCGAAGAGCTCTTCAGGTTTGAACGAACGCAGCCAGGTTTCGAGAAGACGCAGGTGTGCCGGATTGGACTTCACGTCGGCCAGCGGAACCTGATGGGAACGCCAGAATCCCTCAAGCCGATGTCCATCGACTTCCACGGGGGCGCCCCAGCCCTTTGGTGAGCGCAGTACCACCATCGGCCAGCGTGGCCGCGTGGCAACGCCGCTCTTGCGACACTCTTGCTGATGAGCTTTGATTTCCGCGATGCACTGCTCAAGTGTTGCAGCCATCGCCTGGTGCATGCTGTCGTGATCAGATCCCTCGACGAAGTAGGGAGTCCAGCCATAGCCGCGCAACAGACTCTCCAGTTCTTCGTGACTGATCCGCGCCAGGAGGGTCGGATTGTTGATCTTGTACCCGTTCAAATGAAGTATGGGTAGAACGGCGCCATCACGGATCGGATTCAGAAATTTGCTGATGTGCCAGGAGGTCGCCAGCGGGCCAGTTTCGGCTTCACCGTCACCAACCACTGCCGCCACGATCAGTTCGGGGTTGTCAAAGGCGGCTCCGCAGGCGTGCGAAAGGACATATCCTAGTTCGCCGCCTTCGTGAATCGATCCGGGAGTCTCCGGGGTGCAGTGACTCCCAATGCCGCCTGGAAACGAAAACTGCTTGAAGAACTCTCGAAGACCTTTTTCATCCTTGCTCTTTTCGGGATAGATTTCGCTGTACGTTCCTTCCAGATAAACAGGAGCCAAGACTCCCGGAGCGCCGTGACCGGGGCCTGCGAGAAAGATCATGTCGAGATCGTCTCTCTTTATAAAGCGGCTCAGATGGGCGTAGATGAATGCCAGGCCCGGGCTCGATCCCCAATGACCGAGCAGCCGATTCTTGACATGTTCTGGCTTTAGGGGCTCGCGTAGCAGCGGGTTGGCTTGAAGATAGATCATCCCTAGAGCCAGATACTTGCACGCGCGCCAATAAGCGTCGATGCTGTGCAGTTCATGGGGGCTGAGCGGTGCACCCGCCACTGTTGACCTTGCTTTTCCTTCAGCGCTTAGAGCTCCGACTAATTCTTCCGCTTCGGTCACCAATGTCATATTCGCGTTCCTCATCTCGTGTTGAGCATCAGACTCAATTCCATTTCGGGTTGGATTCGGTAAAGTACCAGTCTCCGCATGGCTGAAGGCTCATTGAAAAACCTGCTAGCCTGTCTCAGTTGAGAATTCCAAAACTCCAGTGTGGCGCGCCGCCCCTGCGTTGCAGCTCACGGTGAATTTGTTCGATTTCCGCTGCGTCACCGGCACTGATGGCGACCTCGCCTGCAAGAATTACGTACAGCATGTCAATGAGTGTGTCAGTCGGGATGTTTGTCAGTTCTCCCAGCATGGCCAACTCTCTGGAGCGAAATTGAAGATCGCAATTTGTATTCGCAATCCCGCTGCCAGACCTGAGGACGCGGAGCTGAGCTAAAACGACTGCAAATCAAGTAGATCAGAGTCTCCAAAATAGGCCTTTGCGTGACATGCCAAGGGCACTGACCGAATTCGGGCAGGGAACCCACGTGGTCATGGCCGATTGGCTGCAGGGCGATATACATCGTTGGCCTATTTCGACTGCTCGGAGAGTGTTGGCTGAATCTGAATGGCCGGAATCCGATCCGACTTCGTCATGTCAACCGAGACCACGCCAAAGCTGCCGTTTGAGTCGCGCGCTCGGATCGTTACCGTGGACTGTTCTCCCGGAGGCGCGGACACCATCTTGCCGTCGATCAATACAGATACGCGAAGACCGGCGCCGGGATCCCCGGGATTGATCTGTTCTACTCGTTGTTCAGTGCTTCGCTCGGCGGTCGAACTGGAACGGCTAATATTGGTTTGGCGCTCAATGAGGTGCACGCTGCCGTCCCGAGTCGTTCCCGGAACATCGATGGAATAGCTCTCCACACTGTTACGCTTTTCTCCAGAACCGCTCTCGGATTCGCGGCTCACCACACGGGAAATCTGAATTAGCTTCCCCTCTGCGTCGGGCCGGGAGACTGTCTCCTCAATTTTGCGGTCGTTGTCTTCTCGCGTCGCAACGTTTCGCCGTATTTCGCTCAGTTGCCACTGTCCGTTGACGTCAGGAAGCCATGTGGTGGTTTCGGTTTCTACAGTGTCTTTCGCGGCTCGCTTGCGGGTCTCGTGCGTCTTGAAAGCTGGAGCTAGACCGCCGTTGATGCTCGAAAGCATGACGGTCCTGTTGGTTTCTTCAAGATCCTCTGCGATCTTCTTGCTCTCCGCGATTTCGCGTTGTACAGGTTGAAGCTTTCCATTGACATCCGGGTTGTAGGTTTCGCGCACTATATTCGAGTCACCGCCCGGCAGGATGTGTTTCTCTTCTTCTGTTACCTGCACGACGGCTTTCTTGCCATTGACGTCCGGGCTGAAAGTCCGCGTCACGGTACGCACGGTAGTAGAGTCGACCTGCAGCGTTTCTCTTTCGATGTCCTGATAAGGTTCGAAACGCCCATCGGTCCCACGGATCTCGACCGATCGCTTGTCCAGCGTCCGTTCGCCGTTCTGCTTATGGCTTTCGACGATGCG